>Ga0160428_1002315_pt1 | contig 11788 bp, 10 predicted proteins | sample SolpanmetagenomM_FD_108198 | JGI IMG/M metagenome (GOLD analysis project Ga0160428, IMG submission 108198) | Solar panel surface microbial communities from Lawrence Berkeley National Laboratory, California, USA - M | ecosystem: Engineered > Built environment > Solar panel > Unclassified ...
GGCGCTGCCGGTGGTCGCGGGCGAGAAGCCCGAGAACGAACGCTTCCCCGGCGCGGTCGCGACCTACAGCATCGAGGCGATGATGCAGGACGGCAAGGCGCTGCAGGCGGGCACCAGCCATTTCCTGGGCACCAACTTCGCCGCCGCGCAGAACATCCGCTTCCAGAACGCGGCGGGCGAGCTGGAACTGGCGAACACCACCAGCTGGGGGGTCAGCACGCGCATGATCGGCGGCGTCATCATGGTGCATGGCGACGACGACGGGCTGCGCGTGCCGCCGCGGATCGCGCCGTGGCAGATCGTGATCGTGCCGATGCTGCGCGACGCGCCCGAGGACGAGGCGCTGGTCGCCTATGCCAAGGACATCCGGTCGAACCTGTCGCAGCTGACCGCGCTGGGCGAACCGGTGCGCGTGCTGCTCGACCTGAAGCCCGCCAAGGCTGCGACCAAGCGCTGGGGCTGGGTGAAGAAGGGCGCGCCGATCGTGGTCGAGATCGGCGGCCGCGACATGGCCGGCGGCAACGTGTCGGTGCTGCGCCGCGACCGGCTGTACCGCGACGACGGCAAGCTCGACAGCGTCGTCACCCCGCGCGGCGATTTCGAGGCGGAGGCCCCCGCGCTGCTCGCGGCGATCCAGCAGGCGCTGCATGAGGCGGCGACCGCGCGGCTGCGTGCCAACATCGCGCCGGCGGCGGACTTCGCGGCGGTCCAGGCGCATTTCGCGGACGGCGCGAAGAACCCCGGTTGGGTCGAGGTGCAATGGTCGCGCCCGACCGGCGCCGCGCTGGACGCGGTGGTCGATCGGCTGAAGGCGTTGAAGCTGACGATCCGCAACGCCCCCGCCGGCGCCGCGGCGGCCGATGGCGCATGCATCTTCACCGGCGCGCCCGCGGTCGAACGCGTGCTGCTGGCGCGCGCCTATTGATCGGTGCGGCGCGGGGGGTTGATGAAAGTGATTGGTCGCATCCCCCCGCGCCCCTATCTTGGCGGCGATGGCAAGACCAACGACCCGGGCGGGCTTACCGACCCGCCAGCAGATCCTCGATTTCGTCGAGCAATCCGAAACCCCCGCCGGCAAGCGTGAGATCGCGCGCGCGTTCGGCCTGACCGCGCAGGACAAGATCGCGCTGAAGGCGCTGTTGAAGGACATGGCGGACGAGGGGCTGATCGACAGCGCCCCCGGCCGCGCCTTCCACAAGATGGGCGGACTGCCCAAGGTCACCGTGCTGCGGGTCGCCGATGTCGACGACGGCGGCAATGTCTGGGCGGTGCCCGAACGTTGGGAGGCGGAGGCGCCGCCGCCGCGCGTGCGGGTGCGCGAACGCAAGCGCGGCGCGATGGGGATCGGCCAGCGTTTCCTGGCCCGCACCGAAGAGGCCGGGCAGGGCTGGATCGCGCATCCGATGAAGCTGCTCGCCGCCGCGTCCGAACAGATGCTGGGCGTGCTGCGGCGCGAGGGCGAGCGGCTGTGGCTGGTCGGCATCGATAAGCGCGACCGCCGCGACTATGCGGTCTCCGACGCCGGCGATGCCGAGGCGGGCGACCTGGTGCTGGCGGAAAAGGCGGGGCGGCCGCCGCGGGTGACCGCGCGCGTCGTCCAGCGGCTGGGCGATCCGTTCGCGCCGCGCAGCTTTTCGCTGATCGCGATCCACAAGCTCGGCATCCCCGACGTCTTCACCGCGGACACGCTGGAGGAAGCCGAGCGGGTGTCGCGGCTGCCGCTCGGCGACGACCGCGAGGACCTGACCCACCTGCCGATCGTCGCGATCGATCCCGCCGACGCGCGCGACCATGACGATGCGGTCTGGGCGGCGCCCGACGACGATCCCGCCAACCCGGGCGGGTGGCAGGCGGTGGTCGCGATCGCCGATGTCAGCTTCTACGTCCGGCCGGGATCGGAGCTGGACCGCGAGGCGCGCAAGCGCGGCAATTCGGTCTATTTCCCCGACCGCGTCGTGCCGATGCTCCCCGAGATCCTGTCGGCGGAGGTGTGTTCGCTGAAGGAGGGCGAGGATCGCGCCGCGCTTGCCTGCCACCTGCGGATCGCGAAGTCGGGCAAGCTCGAAAGCTGGCGCTTCACCCGCGCCCGGGTGCGGATCGCGGCGAACCTGGCCTATGAGGATGCGCAGGCGATCGTCGATCGGACGCCGCCGCCCTATGGCGCGCGGGTCGATGCCGCGGTGGCGGCGGTGCTCGGCGACCTTTGGGGGTGCTGGCGCGCGCTGGCCAAGGCGCGCGACGATCGCGAGCCGCTCGACCTCGACCTGCCCGAACGCCGCGTCGTGCTCGATGAAAAGGGGCGGATCCTGTCGGTCGCGCCGCGCGCGCGGCTGGATGCGCACCGGCTGATCGAGGATTACATGATCGCTGCCAACGTCGCCGCCGCCAAGGCGCTGGAGGCGAAGAAGGCGCCGGTGATGTACCGCGTCCACGAACCGCCCGCGCGCGAGAAGATCGTCGCACTGAAGGACTATCTGGAGACGTTCCAGGTGGCGCTCGCGCTCGGCCAGGTGATCCGCCCGGCGACCTTCAACCGCATCCTCGAACGGATCGGCGAGGCCGATTTCCGCCCGCAGGTCATGGAACAGGTGCTCAGGACCCAGACCCAGGCCTATTACGCGCCCGCCAATCTCGGCCATTTCGGGCTGTCGCTGGGCAGCTATGCGCACTTCACCTCGCCGATCCGGCGCTATGCCGATCTGGTCGTCCACCGGTCGCTGGTCTCCGCCTACAAGCTTGGCGACGGCGGGCTGACCGCGACCGAGGCGGCGGCGATGGAGGCGATCGGCGAGGGGATCAGCAACCTCGAACGCCGCGCGATGGAGGCGGAGCGCGACACGATCGACCGCTATGTCGCCGCCTATCTGTCCGAACGCGTCGGCGAGCTGGTCGAGGTGCGGATCACCGGGGTGCAGAATTACGGCTTCTTTGCCACGGTGGAGGGGATCGGTGGCGACGGGCTGATGCCGGTCCGCGACCTTGGCAGCGAATATTTCCACTTCGACGAGACGAGCAAGGCGCTGGTCGGCGACCATAGCGGCGACCGCTTCACGCTCGGCCAGCGGCTGGAGCTGCGGCTGGCGGAGGCGAACCCGGTATCGGGGGCGCTGCGCTTCGAGCTGCCGGAGGGGAGGGGCGCGGGCTCCCCGCGCGCCGATCCCAAGCGTGCCGACCGGGTGCTGAAGCGGCGCGGCCGGCCGGCCAATATCCGCCACCAGTCGAAGCGGCGGTAGCGCGTCAGCCGGTCGCGAAGTTCAGCCCGGCCCTGGCCTGCAACCGGTCGCGCAGCGGCGCGCCCATCACCGCGCCCGGGGTCCAGACCCCGCCTGCGCTCTCCGTCTTCAGCAGGCAAAGCGCGCTTTCGGCGATCATCTTGCTGGTCGAGCCATAGCCGGGATCGCGATCGCCGGTGACGACGGTGTCGATCCGCGCGCCATCGGGCATCAGGCCGACGAACAGCAGGTCGTAATGCCCGGTCTCGCGCTCCTCCTTGCTCGGTCCCTCGCCGGGCTTGGGGCCCTTGTCGCTCGCCAGCGGGTTCAGCTTGGCGATCGCCTCCGCCGCGGCCTTGCCCATGTCGCCCAGCCCGGCGACCAGCATCTCGTCATAGACGAAGTCGGTGCCATAGGGGTGGCCGAGCAGGAAGTTGGTGCGGTGAACCGACTTGGTGTTGATCGGCGCCATGATGAACGGCGCGACCCAGGCGTTCAGGCTGCCGTCGTATTCGGGGAGCAGGCCGAGCGGCTGGTGCGGCCCGCTGAACCCCGGCGTCAGCGCGAAGGGGCTGGCGAGCAGCTTCAGCAGCGACGGTTCGCGCGCCGCGGCGGCCAGCGTCGCCTTCAGGCTGGCGGCGGTGCCCCCCGAAAAGCCGCCCTTCATCGTCCGCACCCGGCCCTTCACCCGCGGCGCGGGGATGCCGTAGCGGGCGCGGGCGTGGTCCTGCAGCGTCAGCACGCCGAGGTCGAAGGGGATGCTGTCGAAGCCGCAGGAAAAGACGATGCGCGCGCCGCTCGCCTGTGCGGCGGCATGATGCGCGTCGATCATCTGGCGCATCCAGGCGGGTTCGCCGCACAGGTCGACATAGTCGGTGCCCGCCGCCGCGCACGCCGCGACCAGCGCGCCGCCATAGAGCTGGTACGGGCCCACCGTCGTCACCACCACCCGCGTCTGCGCGACCATCGCGGCTAGGCTGGCGGGATCGTCGGCATTGGCGACGATCAGCGCGGTGTCGGCGGGCGCGCCGATCAGGTCGCGCACCTCGGCCAGCTTGGCGCGCGACCGCCCCGCCATCGCCCAGCGGGTGGCGCCCCGCGACACCAGATATTCGGCGACCAGCCGGCCGGTGAACCCGGTCGCGCCGTAAACGATGACGTCGAAGTCGCGCATTGTCCCTCTCCCTAGGCGGCCTGGCTGAACTGGAGCCTGGCGAGCCGGGCATAGAGCCCGCCATGGCCGATCAGCGTCGCGTGGTTACCCTGTTCGACGATCCGGCCTTCGTCCATCACGATGATCCGTTCGGCCGCGCGCACCGTCGCCAGCCGGTGCGCGATCACCAGCGTGGTGCGCGTTTCCATCAGCCGCTCCAGCGCCTGCTGGACCAGCAGCTCGCTTTCGGCGTCGAGCGCGCTGGTCGCCTCGTCAAGCAGCAGGATCGGCGCATCGCGCAACAGCGCGCGTGCGATCGTGATCCGCTGGCGCTGCCCGCCCGACAGCCGCGCGCCGCCTTCGCCCAGGAAGGTGTTGAGCCCGTCGGGCAGCCGACGCAGGAAATCGGCGGCGTTGGCCGCCTCCGCCGCCGCCCACAGCTCTTCGTCGCTCGCCTGCCAGTGGCCGTAGCGCAGATTGTCGCGCGCCGACGCGCCGAAGATCACCGTGTCCTGCGGCACCAGCGCGATCCGCGACCGCACCGCGCCGGGATCGGCATCGCGCAGGTCGACGCCGTCGATCGACACCCGGCCGGCATCGGGATCGTAGAAGCGTTCGGCGAGCTGGAAGAGCGTCGACTTGCCCGCCCCCGACGGACCGACCACCGCCACCGTCTCGCCCGACCGGATGTCGAGCGAGAAATCGTCGAGCGCGGCGACATCGGGGCGGGTCGGATAGTGGAAGCGCACGCCTTCGAACCGCAGCTGGCCGCGCGGCGGCACCGGCAGCACGATCGGCGCGGGCGGCGCCGCGATCTCGGGCTGTTCGCGCAGCAGTTCCGCCAGCCGCCCGGCCGCACCGGCACCGCGCAGCAGGTCGCCATAAACCTCCATCAGCGATCCGAACGCGCCTGCGACGATCCCGCCGGTCAGCACGAAGGCGGCGATGGCGCCGCCGCTCAGCCGCCCCGCGGCGACGTCGATCGCGCCCTCCCACAGCACCAGCGTGATCGATCCGAAGATCAGCCCGATGACGATCGCGGTCATCACCGCGCGCAGCGCGATCCGCCGTCGCGCCGCCTGGAAGGTCGCGTCGACCGCGCCGGCGAAGCGCGCGCTCTCGCGCGATTCCTGGCCGAATGCCTGGACGATCTTCATCGCCCCGAGCATCTCGGTGGCGAGCGAGCCGACATCGGCGACCCGGTCCTGGCTGGCGCGCGAATAGACCCGCACCCGCCGCCCGAGCAGCGCGATCGGCGCGATGATGAGCGGGATGCCGAGCAGCAGCATGCCGGCGAGCTTGGGCGAGATCGCAAAGAGATAGATCAGCCCGCCGATCGCGGTGAAGCTGTTGCGCAGCGCCACTGACACGGTGGTGCCGACGACCTGTTCGATCAGCCCGGTATCCGACGTCAGCCGCGACGCGATCTCCGACGGGCGGTTCTCCTCGAAGAAGCGCGGCGCCAGGTTCATCAGGTGGCGATGCACCTCGGCGCGGATGTCGGCGACGACGCGCTCGCCCAGCCACGATACGAAATAGAAGCGGATCGCGGTCGCGATCGCCAGCACCACCACGATCATCAGCAGATAGTGGAAGGACGATGCCACCATGCCATTGGCGCCGGGGCCGAAGCCGCGGTCGATCACCCGCTTGAAGCCATAGGGGATCGCGATCGTCGCCGCCGAGGTCGTCGCCAGCGCGGCGAGCGCGGCGGCGAGCTGGCGCGGATAGTGGACGACCTGGCGCCAGACGAGCGTGAGATCGGCGAGCCGCCGGCGGGCGACGGGTGGGGGAGCCGGGTCTTCCATCGCGCGCAACTAGCATCGGCGGGGGTGGCGCTCAACGTGCGCCGCCCGCAACCAACGCCCCGACTGGCGCATTGACCGTCCGATCCACGGACTGGCGATGGCGCAGATGGCGTTTGCGTTACCGCGGTGGCAACCTATGTTGAGCTATGGGACACCGCATGCTGTACGACGCCTATGAGATGCAACGGGGTATGCTGGCCAGCGCCAGTGCGATGGCGACGGTCGGCGCCGGGCTGTTGCAGAACCCCGCCAACCCGTTCGCCTATCTCGGCGGGGGGATGATCGTCGGGTCCGCGCTGGAGGTGTTCGCGCATGCCAGCGCGCCGCGCGGCAAGCCCGCCTTCGGGCTGCACCACACCGTGATCGGCGACCGCGAGGTCGCGGTGCATGAAGAGATCGTGCTGCAGATGCCGTTCGGCCAGCTGAAGCGGTTCCGCCGCGACGGCGTCGAGGGCGGCCCGCGGCTGCTGATCGTCGCGCCGATGTCGGGCCATTACGCGACGCTGCTGCGTGGCACCGTCGAACGGATGCTGCCTTTCGCCGACGTCTACATCACCGACTGGCGCGACGCCAAGCTGGTCCCGCTGGCGCATGGCGGCTTCGACCTCGACGATTACATCGACTATCTGGTCGCGTTCATGACCGCGATCGGGCCGGGCGCGCACATGCTCGCGGTCTGCCAGCCCTCGGTGCCCTGCTATGCCGCGGTCGCGCTGATGAGCGCGGACAAGCATCCCTGCCTGCCGCGCACGCTGACGATGATGGGCGGCCCGATCGACACGCGCGAGGCGCCGACCGCGGTCAACACGCTCGCCACCGATCGCCCGCACGCCTGGTTCGAGCAGAACGTGATCGTCACCGTGCCGATGACCTATCCGGGGGCGGGTCGCCAGGTCTATCCGGGCTTTCTCCAGCTGGCCGGGTTCATGTCGATGAACCTCGGCAACCACATGATTTCCCACTGGGAAATGTTCAAGCATCTGGTCCAGGGCGACGACGACAGCGCCGACATGACCAAGAGCTTCTACGAGGAATATCGATCGGTCTGCGACATGACCGCCGAATTCTACCTCCAGACGATCGACGTCGTGTTCCAGGATCACGCGCTGCCCCGCGGCACGATGACCCATCGCGGCCGCCCGGTCGACGCCGCCGCGATCACCGACTGCGCGATCCTGGCGATCGAGGGCGAGAAGGACGACATCTCCGGCCTGGGCCAGACGAAGGCGGCGCTGACGATCGCGACCAACCTCAGCGACGACAAGAAGCGCTACTACATGGCCGAGGGCGCGGGCCATTACGGCATCTTCAACGGATCGCGCTGGCGCAACAAGGTCGCGCCGATCGTCGAGGAATGGATGACGCTGCACGGGTGAGCAATGGGTGGCCGATCTGGCGGCCGCCATTTGTTATGTCGCCGTCATCCCGGACTTGGTCCGGGATCAACCGTGCCTCGTTACCGACCCTGGGAAGAAGAAGGTGGATCCCGGATCAAGTCCGGGATGACGACTTTGAGGGAACGCCGACCCGATCGTCAGCCAGGGATCGGCGCCGACGAAGGTTGGGGGGGGAAGGGCGCCGGTCCCGAACCTCGGCCCGGAACCGGCGCGATCACCTCAGCCGACCGAATCAACCACCGCATGGCTGCTCGACTCGTCCGCGCGGATCGTGCCGCCGAACAGCATCTTGACCCGGCCCGACAGCGAGATGTCGGTTTCCCACAGTTCGGCGCTGTCGACGTCGAAGCGCAGCAGCGTCAGGTTGGGGTCTTCCTTGCCGCCGGGAAACCAGGCCTCGACCTGCTTGTTCCACAGCTTGTCGATCTGCGCGCGGTCGTTGTCGGCGGCGACGGTGCCCGCCAGGCAGGCGAAGAAGTCGTGGCCCTTGCCGACGAACTGCGCCATCGCGTCGCCGCCCTTGGCGATGCGATTGTCCTTGCCCGCGAAGAAGAACAGCGTGTTGGGCTGGTCGTCGTCGATCTGCGCGGTCATCGGTTCGGCGTGGTTGCCGTCGTTGAGGCCGATCATCACGAACGGGCTGGCCTTCAGCTTTTCGATGAAGGTGGCGGCGACGTCCTGCGGATTGTCCTGGGCCATGTCGTGTCTCCTGTTGTTCGGCGGGAGAACGAGCTTGCGCTAGGTTGGTTGCCGCGCGCTTGGCACCACTCAACCCGCCGTCAGCACCCCGCACGCGATCCGGCCGCCGCTATTGCCCGACGGATCGGTCATCAGGTCGTCGGCGCCGGCATGGACCACCACCGCCGCGCCGTCGGCGTCGAGCAGCGCGGCCAGCGTCGCGCCCGGCACCACCGCGGCGACGGTGCCGCGGCCGTCGCTGCCGACGATCAGGTTGGGCAGATCGCCCTCGTGCGGGCCCTGCGGATTCATGCTGCCATGCTTGGCCGCGGTCGGGTTCCAGTGACCGCCGGCGGTCGCGAAGTCGGGCGCGTCGCAGCGGCCGACGGTGTGGATGTGGGCGCCGTGCGTGCCCGCGGGCAGGCCGCGGACGTCGAGCGTGAAGCGGACCCCGCCGGTCACCTCCGTCGCCGTCGCGCGGCCGGCATCGGCGCCGGTCGCGGTGTGCAGCGTCGCGGTCGCGCGCGATCCACCCGCCAGCGGCGCGCCCGTTTCCATCTTGGTCCGCTCGCAGCCCGCCGTCGCCAGCATCGAGGCGCCCGCCGCCAGCATCGTCATCGTCCGCATCGTCGCTCTCCCAGCCATGTCATGACGAACCCGACACGATCGCCGAGGTTCCGAGGGGCCACCGCGCGACGGGTTCATAGGCGGCGCCGTCGCGCGCTAGGTGGCTCTGATAGAGGATCAGGTGCGGCAGCGTGAAGGGCGCGCTGGCCAACGCCGCCTGCACCGCCAGCCAGCGTTCGATCTCCGCCGGATCGCCCTGCGACCGCGCGATCCGGGCGAGCGTGAGATGCGGCAGATAGGCGCGGTGATCGGGCGCCACCCCGGCGCGGAGACAGGCCTGGTCGACCTTGCGGTGGAGGTGGCGCAGCGCGTCGTGCGGCGCGACCGCGGCCCACAGCGTGTCGGTGCGCCCGCGTCGCTCGAACCGACCGACTCCGGCGATCGCCACCGTTGGCGCGGGCGCATGGATCACGGCGAGCGCGGCGGCGATGTCCTCGGCCTGGTGGCGGTCGACCTCGCCGATGAAGCGCAGCGTCAGGTGGAGCTGGTCGTCGTCCTGCCAGCGCGCGCCGGCCACCCCGGTCATCGCCGCCTGGAGCAGCGTGCGCACCGCCACTGGCGGTCGCAGGGCGACGAAGAGGCGGATCATTCTCCGGGATTGTAAGCAAAGATTGCTGCAAGGGGAAAGCGCCGCCGGTTTCGCTTGAAATGGGTCGACACCGGGCCGATATTTCGAGCTGACCGGCATCGGGCCGGGCAGAGGAGTTGATTACCCCATGGCAAACTGGTCTGACCCCCGTCCGGGCGCAGCGCCGTTCGGATCGACGGCCGCCGCCGGTGCGCGCGACAGCGCGTACGACGCGGGTCTTCGGTCCTATATGCTGTCCGTCTACAACTACATGACCTCGGGCGTGCTGCTCACCGGCATCGTCGCGCTGCTCTTCGCCTGGGGCGGCGCGCAGTCGCCGGCGGCGGCGGTGTTCCTGGGCGGCGGGCTGCTGAAGTACGTCATCATGTTCTCGCCGCTCGTGATCGTATTCGCGATGAGCTTCGGCCAGGCGCGCATGCAGACTTCGACGCTCCAGCTGCTGTTCTGGGCGTTCGCGGTGCTGATGGGCCTTTCGCTGTCGACCATCTTCCTGGTCTATAGCGGCACCTCGATCGCCGGCGCGTTCTTCGCGACCGCGGCCGGCTTCGCCGGGTTGAGCCTGTACGGCTACACCACCAAGCGCGATCTGTCGGCGCTCGGCACCTTCCTGATCGTCGGCGTGGTCGGGCTGATCGTCGCCAGCATCATCAACCTGTTCCTCCACAACAGCGTGCTGGAACTGGTGATCAGCGCGGTCGGCGTGCTCGTGTTCGCGGGCCTCGCCGCCTACGACACCCAGCGCACCAAGAGCCTGTACTATCAGGTCGCGGGCACCGACATGGTCGGCAAGGTCGTCATCATGTCGGCGCTGTCGCTCTATCTCGACTTCATCAACATGTTCCTCTTCATCCTCCGCCTGTTCGGCAGCAGCCGCAACTAGGCCGGTCGACGGACTGGACGACAGGGGCCCGGCGGGACGACCGCCGGGCCTTTTTCTTGTGCTCCCATGAAGGACAGGCCGGTGCGGCTTTCGATAGACGTGGTGCTCGACTATCATCTGCCGGCCGCCGCCGACATCCTGCTCCAGGTCGAGGTCGCGGCGATGCCTGACCAGCGGCTGGCGCACCAGGCGCTGACGATCTGGAGCGACAGCCCGATCGCCGCGGTGGTCGGCGAGGACGGCATCGGCCAGCGCTGCTGGATCCGCGGCGACCGTCGCTTCCAGGCGCGCTATCGGGCTGAGGTCGCGATCGACCGGGTCGCGCACGATCTGGCCGGCCTGCCCGCGACCCCGGTGCGCGCGCTGCCGGGCGCGTTGGTGCCCTATCTGCTGCCGAGCCGCTATTGCCAGTCCGACCGGTTCGAAGGCTTCGTCCGCGCCGAGTTCGCGGGGCTGGAGGGCGGCGCGCTGGCGCAGGCGCTGGCCGACTGGACCGCGGCGGCGATGACCTATCGCAGCAACGGCAGCAGCGGCGAGACGACCGCGCTCGACACCTTTGCCAGCCGATCCGGGGTCTGCCGCGACTATGCGCACCTGCTCGTCGCGCTGGCGCGAGCGGGGGAGATCCCGGCGCGCTGCGTCGCCGCCTATGCCCCCGGGGTCGACCCGCCCGATTTCCACGCGGTCGCCGAGCTGTGGCTTGACGGCGGCTGGCATCTGGTCGATGCCACCGGGATGGCGCGCGCCGACGAGATCGCGCGGGTCTGCGTCGGCCGCGACGCCACCGACATCGCGTTCATGACGGTGTTCGGCACCGCCGACCTGCTCGAGCAGCGGGTGACGGTGACGCGGCTCTGACGGCCCGTCCGCGCCGCAGGAACGGAAGGCGCGGGCCGACCGTTCTACCCTGCGAACCAGACAAGAGGCTCCCATGACCGATATCGACCAGCGTGCCCTCGACAGCCTGTCGGTCGCCCCGACCGCCAGCAACCAGGAACGCGACCCGCGCCAGGACGCCGGCCAGGACAAGTCGATCGGCAAGCGGCTGGAAAAGAACCCCGAGAGCAAGGACGCGCGCCTCGACGCCGCGCTGGACGAATCGATGGACGCGAGCGATCCGCCCGCCTCGACCCAGCCGGTGCACAGCAACGACCCGGCGCCTTCATCTGGTTATGACGAGGAAGCCGAGCGGCGCTTGCAGGATCAGGGTTGAGGTTCGCGCGGCGCGACCGTCGCCGCCGTCATCCCGGACGTGATCCGGGATCCACGCCTCCGGTCGCGGGCGGGTAGCAGAAGAAGGTGGATCCCGGATCAAGGCCGGGATGACGGGTGTGGGTGTGGGCGCCGGCTTCCACGGGGCGTCGCGCGCCGGACGCGGTAATTCGGTGAGGTTATGCCGGCGCCGAACCCGTCCTCACCGTCAGCCCGGACGTCCGGGATCCAC
>Ga0160428_1002316_pt1 | contig 11782 bp, 9 predicted proteins | sample SolpanmetagenomM_FD_108198 | JGI IMG/M metagenome (GOLD analysis project Ga0160428, IMG submission 108198) | Solar panel surface microbial communities from Lawrence Berkeley National Laboratory, California, USA - M | ecosystem: Engineered > Built environment > Solar panel > Unclassified ...
ATGTACCTGCGCCTGCTGGCCGAGCCCGGCGTGCGGGACGGCGCCTATCGCGCGGCCTCGACGCTGCGGATCGCGTTCACCGGTGGCACCACGATCCCGCCGAGCATGCTGGAAGCGATGCGCGACGCGTTCGGGGCCGAGCCGATGGTCATCATGGGCATGACGGAGGCGAGCCCGCTGATCACCCAGACCCGCCCGGAGGACGGCTTCGAGCGCAACAGCACCTCCGCCGGCGTCCCGTTGCCGTTCACCGCGGTGAAGGTCGTCGGTGCCGATGGCGGGCCGGTCCCGCTCGGCACGACCGGCGAGCTGTGCATCCAGGGCTATGGCGTCACGCCGGGCTACTTCGACATGCCGGACCGCACCGCCGAGGCGATCGACGTCGACGGTTGGCTTCACAGCGGCGACCTGGCCACGCTCGCGGCCGATGGCTCGCTGCGCATCGTCGGGCGCACCAAGGACATGGTGATCCGCGGCGGCGAGAACCTGTATCCGGCCGAGATCGAGAACCTGCTGATGCTGCACCCGGCGGTGGAGCAGGCGCAGGTCGTGGGCGTGCCGGACCCCGAGTTCGGCGAGGAGGCGTTCGCCTTTGTTATGCTCCGTCCCGGCGCCGTCACCGACGCGGCCGAGTTGCGCGCCTTTGCCCGCGCCAGCTTCAGCCGGCACAAGGTGCCCCGCTACATTGAAGTGATCGACGCGTTCCCGCAGACCGCGAGCGGCAAGGTGAAGAAGTTCGAGTTGCGTGAGATCGCTTCCGCCCGGGTGACGGTATGATCGGGCCGCACCTGCTGTCCGAGCGGCACGACGGCGTCCTGTTGCTGACGCTCAATCGGCCGGCGGCGCGGAACGCGATCTCGCCGGAACTGGCCTGCCGTCTCGCCGATGCGCTGCTCGATGCGGCCGCGGATGACGCCGTGCGCGTCGTCGTGCTGACCGGGGCGGGCGACCGCGCCTTTTGCAGCGGCGGCGACCTCGCGCTGACCTTGCCGCTGATGACCGGCGCGCGAGCGCCGGCCGACGAGTGGGATCATCGGTTGCTGACGGACCCCGGCATCATCGACCGCTCGGCGCTGCGCCGCTTCGCCTTCGACAAGCCGGTGATCGCCGCCATCAACGGCGCCTGCCTGGCCGGCGGCATGGAGACGGTGCTGGCGACCGACATTCGCGTTGCCGCACCGCATGCCAGCTTCGGGCTGCCGGAGGTCAAGCGCGCGCTGATCCCGTTTGCCGGCAGCCTCGCGCGGCTCCCGCGCCAGGTCGCCCATTGCCATGCGATGGAGCTGCTGCTGCTCGGGGACAGCGTCGGCGCCGAGGAGGCGCTGCGGATGGGGCTGATCAACCGGGTCGTGCCCGCCGATCAGGTGCTGCCAACGGCGATGGATTTTGCCCGCCGCATCGCCGCCAACGGGCCGGCGGCAATACGCGCGGTGAAGCGCATCGTGCGGGACGGCAGCGGGCTGCCGCTCGGCGCGGGCTACGATCTGGAGGATGCGGCCAAGGCGGTCATCATGGCAACCGAGGATGCCCGCGAGGGGCCGCTCGCCTTTATGCAGAAACGCGCACCGGTGTATCGGGGACGATGATGGTTCGATTGGATGGCAAGGTGGCGGTGGTCACCGGGGCAGGGCAGGGCATCGGGCTGCAGGCGGCGCGCGCGCTGGCGGCGGCGGGTGCGGCCGTGGTGGTCAACGACATCGACCCGGCGCTGGCCGAGGCCGCGGTCGCCGGCATCGAGCGGGAAGGCGGCCGGGCTGCGGCGGCGGTGGCGGCGATCGGGACGGCCGAGGCGGCTGACCTTTGCGTCGAGACCGCACTGTCCCGCTTCGGACGTCTCGACGCGATGTGCTGCAACGCCGGCGTGCTGCGCGACCGCGTGCTGTGGAACACCGAAGACGCCGATTTCGATGCCGTCATCGCGACACATCTGCGCGGCACCTTCACCTGCGCCCGCGCCGCGATCCGGCATTTCAGATCGAGGCCCGGCGGCGGCCGGTTGATCCTGGTGTCGTCCATCGCCGGGCAGTGCGGCAATTTCGGCCAGACCGCGTATTCCGCCGCCAAGGCCGGCATCGCCGCCTATGCGCGCACCTGGTCGATGGAGGGCGCCAAGGCTGGCGTCACCGCCAACGCCATCGTGCCGAACGCGCTGACCCGCATGGTCGCCACCATGCCGATGTTCACGGAGGCCGCCGCTGCGGTCGAGCGCGGCGAGCCGGTGCCGGACACTTTGCGCGTCGGCATGGGCATGGGCACCGCCGCCGACGTGGCGCCGCTGTTCGTCTTTCTCGCCTCCGACGCTTCGGGCGGCGTTACCGGCCAATGCATCGGCATCGGCGGCGACCGGCTCTCGGTCTGGTCGCACCCGCAGGAGATAGAAGCCGCCTATCGCCCCGGCGGCTGGACCGCCGACGGCATCGCCGAAGCCTGGGGCAGCGAGATCGGCCAGACGCCGCAGAGCGTCGGCATCAAGTTCGAGGGGAATGCGTCGTGAGGAAAGTGCTGTTCGGCTTGCTGGCCGCGACGGCCCTGAGCACGGCGCAGGCACAGACCCCGCCGTTGCGGATCGGCATGGAGGAAGACCTCAGCACCTCGATGGCCTCGGTCTACGGGAAGGGTGCCGTAGTGGCGGCGCAGATGGCGGTGGAGGATTTCGGCCCGGAGGTGATCGGCCGCAAGATCGAGCTGCTGACGGGCGACGGGCAGAGCAAGCCGGATGTCGCTGCCGCGCTGGTGCGCGAATGGTTCGATAAGGGGGACGTGCAGATGGTCACCGGGCTATCGAACTCGGCGATCGGGCTCGCCGTGCAGGCGATGGCGCGCGAGAAGAACCGGATCAGCATCATCACCGGGTCGGGCGCGCCGGAGATCACCGGGGCGCAGTGCTCGCCGAACGGGCTGCACTGGGTGATCGATACCTACGCGATCGACCATGCGGTGCCGGCGCCGTTGCTGGCCGAGGGGGACAAGACCTGGTTCCTGCTGTCGGTGGACATCACCATCGGCAAGGCGCTGGTGCGCGACATCCTGCCGGTCCTGGCCGCGGGCGGGGCGACGGTGGTGGGGCAGGCGGCGCATCCGTTGTTCACCACCGACATGTCGTCCCCGATCGTGGCGGCGCAGGCGTCAAAGGCGCAGGTGGTAGCGCTGATGAACGTCGGCGGCGACTTGGTGAACGCCGCCAAGCAGGCCAGCGAGTTCGGCGTCATCGCCGGCGGGCAGAAGCTGGCCGGGTTCTGGATGACGGTGACGGACGTCAAGGCGATCGGGCTGGAGACGGCCAAGGGCATCTACTTCGCCGAGGCGTTCTACTGGGATCAGGACGACGCCGCGCGGGCCTGGTCCAAGCGCTTCTTCGAGCGCGTCGGCGCCGAGCCGAACGGCTACCAGGCCGGCATCTATGGCGCGATCATGCATTACCTCAAGGCGGTCAAAGCGGCCGGCACCGCCGACACTGCGACCGTGATGGCCGAGATGCGTGCGCTGCCGGTGGAGGATTTCATGACCCCGGGCGGTGGTGTCGTGCGCGCCGATGGCCGCGTAGTCCGCCCGATCCAGGTACTCCAGGCCAAGCAGCCCGGTGACAGCAAGGGACCATGGGACCTCGCCCGCATCGTCAGCACCATCCCCGGCGATCAGGCCTTCCGCCCGCTCAGCCAGAGCGAGTGTCCGCTGGTGAAAGGTTAGTGTTCCCACTCAGCCCCGCCGAAGACCGGCAGCGCCTGCCCGTCGCCCTGCTCAGCGGTTTCCTCGGCAGCGGCAAGACCACGCTGTTGAACCGCCTGCTCCAGGACCCGCGCATGGCCGACACTGCCGTCGCCATCAACGAGTTTGGCGAGATCCCGCTCGATCAGCATCTGATCGACCATGGCGAGGACAAGACCGTCGTGATGGCCAATGGCTGCCTGTGTTGCAACCTAGCTGGCAACATGGAGGATGCAGTGATGCGCATCTTCAGCCGCCGCGAGAGCGGGGCGATCCCGCATTTCGCCCGCCTCATCGTCGAGCCCTCCGGCCTGGCCGACCCGGCCCCGATCGCCCAGGCCATCCTCCGCCAGCCTACCCTGGCGCGCGTCATGCGGCTGGAAAGCATCATCACCGTGGTCGATGCCGTGTTCGGCCCGCGGCACCTGGCCGAGCATTCCGAGGCCCGCCAGCAAGCCGCGCTGGCCGACAGCCTCGTCGTCACCAAGGCCGACCTCGCCGACCCGGCCCCAGCCATCGCCGCCCTGCGCGAGCGCAACCAGTCCGCGCCGATCCACCAGGCCTTGCACGGCGCCATCGACCCGGCCGACCTATTCACGGCCAGCTTCCTCGACCCGTCCGCCCCGCTGTCACCGATTGCCGAGTGGATCGAACGGCACGCGCCGCATAGCCATTCCGCCGCGACCTCCATCTCTCTGGTGGCTGACGCGCCCTTGTCATGGCCAGTCTTCGAGCGCTGGCTGCGCCAGGTCCGCACCGGGCATGCCGACGCGCTGCTGCGGATCAAGGGTATCCTCGCCATTGCCGGCCGTGCCCGTCCCGTCGTCATCCAGGGCGTGCATCACGTGCTGCACCCGCCGGCCGAGCTGCCGGACTGGCCGAATGCGGACCGCCGTTCCCGCCTGGTGCTGATCCTGCGCGACGCCGCCACCGCCGCCGAACTGCGCGCGAGTTGGGATCGCGCGCTCGCTTCCCTTACCGACCGGGTACCCGCATGAGAGCCATCGACGTCCACGTCCATCCGATGAACGCCGCCTATGCCGAGGCGAGCTCGCCGTTCATGGAAGCGGCCGGGCGCATGTTCCCCGGCAAGTTCGTCGCCCGGCCGGACGAGCAGATCGCCGCCGATTTCCGCCGGGACGACTGTCTGGCGATGCCGATCGCGTGGGATGCCGAGACGGGGGCCGCCGGGTCGGTGTTCAGCAACGACCAGCTGGCGACGCTATGCCGCACCTATCCGGATGTGTTCCTGCCGGGCTGGGGCATGGTGGACCCCTGGCGCGGCCGCAAAGGGCTCGAGGAGATCGAGCGCGCCATCACGCAACTCGGGCTGATCGGCATCAAGTATCAGCCACCGGTGCAGGATTTCTGCCCGGCCGATCCGCGGTTCCGACCGATCTGGGACCTGCTGCAGTCGCTCGGTGCCCCCGTGCTGATCCATTGCGGCACCACGGCCATCGGCGCCGGCGAACCCGGCGGCCTCGGCTTCAAGCTGGATCACGGCCGACCCATCCACATCGACAGCGTTGCGGCCGAGTTCCCGCGGCTCAACATCGTCGCCGCCCATCCGGGCTGGCCGTGGACAGAGGAGCTGATCGCGGTGGCGCTGCACAAGCGCAACGTCGCGATCGACATCTCGGGCTGGGGCCCCAAGTACATTCCCGCGCCGCTAAAGCACGACATGCAGCGGCGATTGCAGGACAAGGTGCTGTTCGGTTCCGACTATCCCGGCTGGAGCCCCGGCCAATGCTGCGACGAGTGGGAAATGCAGGGCTTCAAACCAGGCGTGACGGATAAGCTGTTCACCAGCAACGCGATGCGGATCCTGAACTTGGCGCCGGCGATCGAGGCGGCCGAGCGCGCCCGCGCCGCGCTGCCGGCGAGCTAGGATGCGGACCAAGGTCGCCATCATCGGCGGAGGGCCGGCTGGGCTGATGCTGGGTCATCTGCTGACGCGCGAGGGCATCGACAACGTCATCGTCGAGCGCCAGTCCGGCGACTACGTGCTGGGCCGTATCCGCGCCGGCGTGCTCGAGCAGGGCACGGTGGATTTGCTGGAGGAGAGTGGCGCCGGGTCGCGGATGCGAGAAGAGGGGCTGCCTCACGAGGGGTTCGAGCTGTCGTTCGACGGCGACCCGCTCCGCATCGACCTCAAGGCGCTGACCGGGCGATCGGTCATGGTCTATGGCCAGACGGAGGTGACGCGCGACCTGATGCGGCTGCGGGAGCAGTCCGGGGCGCCGACGCTCTACGGGGCCAAGGACGTCTCGCTCGACGGGCTGCACGACCAGCCGGCGGTGCATTTCACCCAGGACGGTGAGCGGCGCACGCTCCACTGCGACTACATTGCCGGATGTGACGGGTTCCATGGAGCGTGCCGCAAGAGCATCCCGGCCGACAAGCTGAGCCTGTTCGAGCGCATCTACCCATTCGGTTGGCTGGGCGTGCTGGTGGACAAGCCGCCAGCCGCGCACGAGCTGGTCTATGCCCACCACCAGCGCGGCTTCGCGCTCTGCTCCATGCGGTCGGCGACGCGCAGCCGCTACTATATTCAGTGCAGCATGGACGAGCGGGTCGAGGACTGGTCGGACGACCGCTTCTACGATGAGCTTAGCCTGCGGGTGAACCCGGCTGTCGCCGGGGCGCTGCAGCGCGGCCCTTCGATCGAGAAATCCATCGCGCCGTTGCGCTCCTTTGTCGCCGAGCCGCTGCGCTTCGGGGCCATGTTCCTGGCCGGTGACGCGGCCCATATCGTGCCGCCGACCGGGGCCAAGGGCCTCAATCTGGCGATCCATGACGTAAGGGTTTTGTTCGAAGCGCTGGCGGATCGGTATCGCAGCGACTCGGAGGCCGGGCTGGACGATTACTCGCCGCGGGTGCTGGACCGGATCTGGAAGACCGAGCGGTTCAGCTGGTCGATGACGACGCTGCTGCACACTTTTCCGGAGCACGACCCGTTCACGCGGCGGATGCAGCGGGCCGAGTTCGACGCGCTGCTCGGCTCGGCGACGATGCGGCGGGTGATGGCGGAAAACTACACCGGGCTGATCTGACCGGAGGCTATTTGTTGTAGTCCATGCAACCGTGGGCGGCGGCGGCGCGTCAACCTTGTCGTTCGTGTCCGGATCGGTCATCCACAGCCTCATGCCGAACCAGCCCGAGTTCTCCGACCTCGTCTCGCTCGCGAATGGTCTGCCCCAACTCTGTTGGCTTGCGGACCAGGACGGCGGAATCTTTTGGTATAACGACCGCTGGATGCAGTTTACCGGTTTGACCGTCGAAGAGATGCTCGGCTGGGGCTGGCAGAAGGTGCATGATCCCGCCCATCTCGATCGCGTCGTGGCCTCGTTCAAAGCCGCCATCGACTCCGGTCGCGACTGGGAGGACACTTTCCCGTTGCGTCGGCAGGACGGCGTCTGGCGCTGGTTCCTGTCCCGTGCGACGCCGTCGCGGGACACTAATGGCGATATTGTCCGCTGGGTCGGCACCAACACCGATGTCACCGATAGTCTCCGGCAGGAGGTCGAGCTGGCGCTCAACGAGCGCCGCTACCGCTCCTTGGTCGAAGCCGTCTCGCAGATCGTCTGGCGCGTCACCTCGGCCGGCGAGCTGGTCGGCGATACCTCTCCGTGGAAGGATTTCACCGGTCAGACCGATGAGGAGCTTGCCGGCCTCGGCTGGCTCGACGCGATCCATCCAGAAGATCGCGACCTCACGATGCAGACCTGGACCGAGGCGGTCAGAACGCACTCCATCTACGAGATGGAGCATCGCATGCGCCGTGCCGATGGCGAGTGGCGGCACGTTTCGGCTCGCGGCGCTCCGGTGATGAACGATGCCGGTGAGATCACCGAGTGGGTCGGCATCCATTCCGACGTCACGGCCCGCAAGATGGTCGAGATCGAGCTGCAACGCGCCAAGGAGGCGGCCGAGGCGGCCAACCTGGCTAAGAGCCAGTTCATCGCCAACATGAGCCACGAGCTGCGCACGCCGCTCTCGGCGGTGATTGGCTACAGCGAGATGCTGGAGGAAGAGGTCCAGGACGCCGGCATGAGTCACATGCTGGCCGACCTACACAAGATCAACGAGGCGGCGCGGCACCTGCTGAGCATGATCAGCGACGTGCTGGACCTTTCCAAGATCGAAGCCAACCGCATGACCGTGTACGCGGAGAACTTCTCGATCGACGGCCTGCTCAGGAGCGTATCGGACACCGTCGCGAGCCTGATCGCCAAAAAGGGCAACACGTTGGTCATCGACGCGCCGCAGCTGTTCGGCGCCTTGCATACCGATCAGGTCAAGCTGCGTCAGTGCTTGTTCAACCTGCTGGGCAATGCGGCCAAGTTCACCGTCAACGGCACCATCACGCTGCGCGTCCGCCAGTTCAAGCGTGACCATACGGAGTGGATCGAGTTCGCCATCACCGATAGCGGCATCGGCATGAACCAGGAGCAGCTCGCGCAGTTGTTCGAGCGTTTCGTGCAGGCTGATGCCTCCACGACCCGGCGCTATGGCGGCACCGGCCTGGGCCTGTCGATCACCCGTGCGTTCACCGAGTTGATGGGCGGCGAAGTCGACGTGCAAAGCGAGGAAGGTCGTGGCTCGACTTTCTCCATCCGCATCCCGGTCGAGCTGCCGGAGCAGGCTGCCGAACCGATCGAAGTGGTGGAAGCGACCCCGCGCGACGACACCGTGCTGATCATCGACGACGATGCCGGGACCCGCGACCTCATCGCCCGCTACCTGCAGCGGGAGGGGTTCGTCACGCGGCAGGCGAATGATGGCCGGGCTGGCCTGGCGATGGCCAAGGCGCTGCGGCCGCGCGTGGTGCTGCTCGACGTCATGATGCCGCAGATGGATGGCTGGTCCGTGCTGACGGCGATCCGCAACGACCCCGACCTGTCCACGACACCAGTGATCATGGTGTCATTCGTGCACGAGGAAGGTCTGGCGGCCTCGTTGGGCGCCAACGACTACCTCACCAAGCCGATCGAATGGGACGAACTGCGCAAGGTCCTGGCCCGGTATCGCCAGAGTGCGGTCGGCGACGACATCCTGGTGGTCGATGACGACGACGACACGCGGACGCGATTAACCACCATGTTGAACCGGTCGGGCTTCAAGGTCCGTGCCGCCGCCGATGGTGCGACGGCGTTGACGATGACCGAAGAGGCCAAGCCGGCGATCGTGCTGCTCGACCTCATGATGCCAGACATCGACGGCTTCACCGTGTTGAAGAAGCTGCGCGAGCGGGAGGATTGGCATGACATCGCCGTCGTCGTGCTCACGGCCAAGGACATCACCTCGGCCGAGCGGAATTTCCTGCAGGGTGAGGCGGACCAGATCCTCACCAAGGGTAACACGACCTTTCGCGAGCTTGCGGACCAGCTGCGTGGCCTGATCCCGGCCCAGACCCAGGATTGATCTCCCCGACGGCGACACGCCCGCGCGAGGTTGGTAGGCGGGCAGTCGCGGCGATCCTCTTACTCTACGCGGCGCTGGTTCTGCTGCGGATGCCGGACATCGTCTTGAAAGGCCGCTTTTGGGCCGAAGAAGGCGCGGTGTTCTTCGCCAATGCCTGGACGCTCGATCCGTTGACCGCGCTGCTGATGCCGGTCGGCGGTTACCTCAATATCGTCGCCAACGGGGCGACGTTGCTGGCCAGATGGGCGGTGCCGCTGGCCGACGCGCCCTATGTCACGATGGTAATTGGATTGCTGTTCCAGCTCCTGCCCCCGGCCATTGTGCTGACGGCGCGGGATGCCTGGCTACGGGGTTGGCCGGTGCGGCTATCCGCGGCGGCACTGCTGCTGTTCGTGCCGGGTGCCGACGAGATCTGGTTGCAGACGCTGCACTGCCAGTTCGAGCTGGCGCTGGCGTGCGGCCTGATCCTCGCGCTCGACGTGCCGCAGGGTTCGCGCCGGGTTGGCTACCTGGTGATCCTCGTGCTGGCACCGCTTTGCGGACCCGGCGCCATCGCGCTCACGCCGCTATTGGCCCTGCGCGCGATCATCGACCGTTCGATGGGCCGCACGATGCAGCTTGCCGCATTGCTTGGCGGCAGCGCGATCCAGATGCTGTGCTTCTTCAAACTCGGCAGCGGCCGCGGCTACACGCTCGACCCGGCCATCCTCCTCGCCGTGGTGACGGCCAAGAACCTGATGGTGCCGTTCATCGGCCTGCGATCGTCCACCAGGGGGGTCGAGGCGCTGTATCGTGCGGCCGCAAGCGGGCATGTGCCGCTGGCCGCGATCGTGGCGCCACCGGTGGTATTCGGCGGCGTGCTGGCGGCGATCTGGCACACGGGTCATCGGCCGGCATTCTGGTTGCTTGCGGCAGCAGCGGCGGCGGCGCTGGCCAGCTACATCGGCGCGCTGGATGGCACGGTGCTGATGATCGACGTGCGCGCCGGCGCCCGCTACGCGGTGGTGCCGCTATCGCTGACCGCGCTCACCTTTCTGGCCATCGGCGCCACTGGCGACGCCTGGCTGCGTTGGCCAGCGCGCGGGATCTGTCTGTGGCTGCTCATGGTCGGCATGCGCAACTACACGGCGCCTTGGCCGCCGGTTCGCGACGGCCCGGTCTGGCGCGACCAAGTGGCGCTCTGGCAGGCGGAGCCGAGCCACGCCCTGGAGATATGGCCCAAACCGTGGACGGTGCGGATCGAGCGGAAATAGGCTACGCTGGTGCCATGGCTATAGCGTGTTCGCGTGTGAAAAGAGGGTGGCCGACAGCGCTGGCAACTGCGTTGATCTGGACCGCGAGCCTCGGCATCGCGCAAGCAGCCGACCGCCGTCCGATCGTGGTGGAATTGTTCACCGCCCAGGGTTGCTCCTCTTGCCCACCCGCCGATGCGCTGCTGAACGAGCTTGCGCACACGCGGCGGGACGTGCTGCCGCTGGCCTTCCATGTCGATTACTGGGACCGGTTCGGCTGGAAGGACCCCTATTCGAGCGTGGAGGCTACCGAGCGGCAGCGTGTTTATGCCGGCCGGTCGTCCGACCCGACGTTGTTCACGCCGCAGATGATCGTCGACGGAACCCAGGCGATCATCGGCTCCGACGCCGACGCCATCAACACCGCGCTCGAAACGGCAGAGGACGACGTGGTCACGCTGGCCAGCGTTTCGCTCAAGGCCGCTTCGGGCGAGGCGGTGATCTCGATCGGCGCCGGTACCGGCACCGCCGATGTGGTGCTGGTGGGCTATGACAGGACGCACACCACGCCGGTCGGCCGAGGCGAGAATACCGGGCGCACGTTGACGGAGGCGCAGATCGTGCGCTCGATCGAAAGCGTCGGCAGTTGGACCGGCGCCCCGCTGACACTGCGGCGCAAGTTGCCGCCGGGTCAGTTGCTGGCTGTGTTGCTCACTGCGCCGGATGGCCGGGTCGTGGGCGCCGCCGCGCCCGGCCGTTAAAAGCTGACCAGCAAAAGTTGGTGACCGTCGGGATCACGGATCAGCGCCGCCGCGCTGCCGTCCGCAAGCGTCACGCATGGTTGAGGAACCACATCGACCGCCAGGACCAGGCGTGTCGCTGCCACGTCGTTCGGCGACAGAGGTGAGCTCGGCCGAACCGGCGGCGATCGGTAGGCGAGCAATTCGACATGCGGCGTTGCCGTGCGAGGATCCAGCGCCACGACCTCGACCACCGTGCTGGTCAGCCCGTCCAACCGATCCTGGGCCGGGCCGCGATTGGTCTGGCGACTGGCGACGGCAAGGCCGAGGCCATCGCGGTAGAACGCGATGCTGCGCTCGACGTCGGCCGACACGATTGCCGAATGGTCGATGCCGCCGAGATGGCCGTCGGCGAACTGGATGAATTCGAGTGGATGCCCTTCGGGGTCCCTGAACTTGTAGGCCGTGGCGCTGCCCGACGCCGGCGGCAGAGTCTGCGCGCCGCCAACGCTCACCGGCGTCGCCGCGTCGGGTAATCCAGCCGCCGCCGTTGCGGCATCGCTCACCGGCAAGGCGAAATGCTGGAAATGCTGGTCGCACGCGGTCGCGTCGGTAGGGTAGGGCGCCCCGGGCGGATCGAATGCCTGCAGCACCACGATCTGCTCGCCACGCTGGAGCGTG
>Ga0160428_1002317_pt1 | contig 11763 bp, 1 predicted proteins | sample SolpanmetagenomM_FD_108198 | JGI IMG/M metagenome (GOLD analysis project Ga0160428, IMG submission 108198) | Solar panel surface microbial communities from Lawrence Berkeley National Laboratory, California, USA - M | ecosystem: Engineered > Built environment > Solar panel > Unclassified ...
AAACCATAGGTTCCATCCGATCCCGACACGACCTCCTGCCGCGACTTATCGCACAGATTAATGAGCACAACCGTAGCCCCACCAACGGGCTTGCGGTCGTTTTGCGTCAGTACGCGCCCATTGACAGCGAGTTCGGTGGTCGACATGGAAATGGGCTTCATCAACGAAATATCGAGCCGCAGGGGTTGATTGTCGGACAGGTTACGGCCTGAGAAACCAACGTGATTTTCCAGATAACCCGCATGGTTGGTGATAAACTGCACATCGCTGGCATTGTCGAGGCAGAAGTGCAGCATGCCTTTTTCGTCTGTTTTCAACTGCTTTGCCGTCGATGTATCGCTGCCCGTTACGCGCACGCTTGCCTCCGGGAGCGGCACCCGCGACTGGGCATCGTACACGATCACGGTCAGTTCGCGGCAGGGGTACGCCGTGCCCTGTCGGGTAAAGCGGTAGATATCGTCGTCGGACCCGCCGTTTTTGCGGTTACTGCTGAAGTAGCCACTGTTGCGTTCGCCGTTGGTGGTAATACCAAAGTCGTCGGCCGCCGAGTTGATCGGCTCGCCCAGGTTCCAGAGTTTCCGCGCCTTCGTACCATCGGGCGAGAGCTGCGCCGAAAACAGATCGAGTTTCCCCAGTCCCTCGTGCCCATCCGACGAGAGGTACAGCGTACCGCGTTCATCGACGAATGGAAACAGTTCGTTGCCTTTGGAATTGATTTCACCACCCAGATTGACGGGCTCCGACCAGGCCCCGTTTTTCCAGAGCGACACGTAGATATCGCTGCCCCCGAAACCGCCCGGCCGGTCGGAAGCAAAATACAGCCGCTGATCGTCGGCCGACAGGCTGGGGTGGCCCGTCGAAAATTCGTCGCTGTTAAAGGGCAACTCGACGGCTTCACTCCAGGCACCGTTGACCTGCGTAGCCGTGTACAGCTTGAGCTTGTTGACCCCGTCGGTGCTGCGTCGGGCCTGGCCTGCGTTGTAGTTGTTGCGGGTGAAAATAATGCGGCTGCCGTCTTTGGTAAACGTAGCCGGGCCCTCGTGGTAACGCGTATTGAGCGACTTACCAAACCGCTCCGATTCACTGACCAGTACGTCGCCGTAGCCCAGACCAGCCGACACATTGTTGCCGCCGTAAAACCCAACCGTGCGGGAATCGTTGGCCGTCAGCGACGTGTAGGCATCCCGACCCAGCGAGCGATTGAACAGGGTGCTGGCACTGCGCGACCCACCCAGTTTACCCGACAGGCTGGGCTCGATAGTGGGCTGGTAATACAGGTCCAGAAAGCGTTTGCTGCCAAACAGTCCGCGTAGCCCTTCAGGCTTGCCGGTTGTCACGTAAACCAGTCCGTCGCCGTACCGAACAGGGCTGAACTCGGGCTGACGGCTGTTGAATTTAAGAAATTCGAGCGTGTACGTTCCTTCGTTGCGGGCACTGGCGTCGGCGTAGAGTTCGGCGAACGTCGGCCCACCTGCGTGCGCGTGCTGACTCTCTTCGTAGTGGTTGTAGGCCGTCTGCGCGGCTTCGTATTTGCCGTTGCTGGCCAGCGCCTGCGCGTAGTACAGGTAGTGTTGCGACAGGTCGGAGGGCAGTTGACCGTTCACCAGCAGGTTGTTATACGCCCGCTCGGCGTTTTTCATGTCGTTCAGCTGCCGGTAGCTGTAGGCCAGCTGCACCAGGGCCGACCGCCGTTGCGCATCGGTCATGCTGTTTACTTTACCGAGTGCTTCTTCGTAGAGTTCGGCCGCTTTGGCAAACGATAGCCGGTCGAAATACCGGTCGGCCTGCGTAACCAGCGGTTGTACCTGCCCAACGGCCATTCGGGCACCGAGCAGCAGGAGTATCAGCAGAAAACGATTCATAGAGAGATAGTCGTCAGGGGGTGGGGCAAAAAAAAGTACGCATGGCTCAGATTATGAGCCAGCGTACTGTCGGAATAAGCAAATAGTGCGCCGAATTTTTTAGAAATAGCGGGGGGTCAATATTCGATTTTTGCCGAAGCCAAATTCGTAGCGCAGCATGATTTCGTGGGAGTTCGGGGCTACGTCGCCCAGCCGATTCGTCGTGCGGTCGTAGGCGTAGCCGAAGCGTAGCTGATCCGTCACCTGTACTTCCAGCATACCTACGATAGCGTCGGTGCCGTACTGTGTCCAGTCGGTAAACTGATTCCGGCGCACCGACGCACCAATAGCGATGCGGTCGGCAAACCAGATGTTGACGTTACCATCGAAACCGAGTGGAGCCCCCTCAGCGTACTTGACCAGCGTCGACGGCTTGATCTTGATCTGTGGGCTCACGCCGATGACGAAACCAGCCGTCAGGTACGCGTGCCGACGCTGCCGGGTCTGCAAACCCAGCGCGGGTGAGGAATACTCGCTTAGTTTGTTTTTAATCAGCCGGGGCACCGACAGACCGATGTAGCCCCGGTCGTTGCTCAGGTACAGGCCCGTGCCGAAGTTAGGCAGTATTTTCGAGATGTCGCTGGCAAAGGCCGGATCGCTGGCACCGGTACCGTCGGGCGTCAGCTTCACCTGCGTCAGACTGGCCCGGTAACTCGATGCCCCGCCCTGCAAGCCCAGCGCCAGCGTCGACTTTTGCCCGACCTTGATGCGGAAGGCGTAGGAAACGAAGCCCCCGGCTTCTTCCATCACGCCGTAGCGGTCGCCGTACAACTGGAGCCCGATCCCGACGCGCTCCCGGTTGATAGGCATGTCCATCGTGAATGTCGCCGTCTGCGGAGCCCCTTCCACCCCCGTCCACTGGTTGCGGTACAGAGCCGACATGCTCAGCACGTCGCGGCTACCGGCATAAGCCGGGTTCAGGGCCAGCATATTGAACATATACTGCGAGAACATCTTGTCCTGCTGGGCCTGCGCCGTACGCCCCCCGATGCCCAGCATCAGCACCAGCGCAACCAGCCATTTTTTCGTAGACATATGCATTTGTGTCGTTCGTAGTTTGTCGTTCGTGGTTCGTAGTCGTCGTCCGCGGCAAAACCACGAACAACAAACTACGAACCACCAACTGCTTGTCTATCGGTAAATCGTCATGTATCGTACAAACTTACGACCGTCGCTGGTCCGTACGATGTAATAATACGTGCCGTCGGGCAGGCCCTTGTCAGCGTCGGGCAGGATACCCGTATTCGACGTGCCATCCCAGTCGTTCTTGTAGTCGTCGTTCCGGTAGACCATATGGCCCCAGCGGTTGTACACTTCCACACTGACCGTCAGGCCCGTAGCCCCCCGGATCACGAACAGATCGTTGACACCATCTCCGTTTGGCGAGAAGCCTTCCGGTATGAAGAACGAGGTGTTGGTCGGTGGCAGCGTCAGCGGTGTCGGCTGAGCTTCGTTCGAGTCACCCGGACTGTTGTTGCCGTTCAGGTCAGCCAGCAGGCCATCCGTCGAGCGGTCAGACACCACTCCGCTCAATGCCGTTGCCGTACCGTAGGCCGAGTTCTGGAACGTGGCCGTTGTCGAGCCCGTCGATGCGACGTTGATTACGAATCGGATCGTATCGACCTTGCCAACCGCCATCGTACTGGTGCTGTCGCCCAGGACGAGGTAAGGTGATGCCTGCCCGTCGAAGTTCGTATTCAGCTTCAGCGCGCTGCCCGTCGAGGTGGTAAACGGTCCGCGTACGATTCGGTAAGACGCACCGGTCTGCGCGTTGAACACGTTCGACAGCGTATCGGTGATCGCAACGTTGCGTAGGGCTTCGTTACCGAAGTTCCGGACGACGAGCGTGTACGTCACGTTGTAACTACCATCGGCCTGCCGCAGCGTGTCGGTGATCGCCAGCGCCAGCCCAATGTGTGGACTACCGACATACGGTCCAAGCACCACCGGCGTCGGGTTGCTGTCGTTGCGCGGATCGAGATCGTTGTTCGGATCATCGTTCGTGCCAGCCGCCGACGTGTCGGTAATCGCGACGTTGTCAGTCGTCAGCGCTCTACCGAACGCGCGGTTGTAGAACCGTGTCGAATCCGTGTTGCGAACGTCGACCCGTACCGTGAAGCTGACACTGCGGCTGCTACCGGCTGGCAGCGTGCTGAGCGAATCAACCAGCAGACTGGTGTTTCGATCCCGGCCCGTGTAAGCGGTGCTGGCCGTCAGTCCGGCGTCGGCCGTGAGCGATAGCTGATTGCTGACAATCAGTACACCACTGCCGAAGGTCTGCGACAGATCGTCGACTACCTGCACCCGCTTCAGTTCGGCCATACCCCGGTTGACGAGTTTGATCGTGTACGGTACATCGTAGATACCCGGCTGCACCTCCACTGGTCGGCCAACGGCTTTGGCTACACCGAGCAGGCCACCCGTCTGGTCGAAGCGAACCGGCGTTGGCGTAGTTCCCAGCGGATTCGGATCGTACCCGTTGTTCGACACGTCGCGTACCCGTACCGAGTCGGCCGTGCTGCCCGCACCGGTGATGCTGGTGTAGTACAGCCCGTTGTTACCGTTCGGCCGGACGTTGATGACGAACGTAACGGTATCCTGTTCGCCAGCCGCCAGCGTACTCGTGCCGTAGAGCAGGTTCAGGTTCGACGTTCCATTGTACTGTCCGTTCGGCACCAGGTTGCTGCCCGTCCGCACGGTCGGCGAACCGACGATCGACGCAGCCGTTGGCGACGGGAACGCTTTCGCCAGCGTATCGGTCAGGCTAACCCCGTAGAGCGTCTGATTGCCGAAGTTTTTCAGCGTTGCCCGGTACTTCACCTCGTAGCTACCGTCCTGCTTATTGACCACGCTGACCACCGCCAGGGCGACACCCAGCGCGGGCTGCTGTTGCCGGGTCGTGTCGATGCGGAACACCGTAAAGCTGGTGTTGTTGAGCGGATTCCGATCGCTGTCCGGATCGGGGTTACTACCGTCTGTCGACAGTTCCAGCGTACTCATGCCCCGCGCCGTACCACTGGCAATGTTGCGGTAGGTCATGGTTGTATCACCCTTCCGGCGCTGCACTGTCACGTCGAGGATAAAGGTCTGCGACCGGCCCGGTGCGATGTAACTGCTTGAATCGAAGATGGCCGATGTGTTGCCACCACCCGTGTACGAGGGTTTGTAGACCAGCGTGAAGGCCGGGTCGACGGTTTCAAACTTCACCGCTTTCACCGTTGCCGACCCGAAGGCGTAGGCCAGGTCGTCGGTGATCTGTACGTTGCGCAGCGTGTCGCCCCCGAAGTTAGTGGCCACGAAGCGGTAGCGAACGGTCAGCGTCGTATCACCTACCAGTGTCGGCGTACCGACGACGGCTTTCGCCAGACCCAGCACACTGGTATTACTAACCGGGGTCGAGCTGACACTGTCGCGGACGGTAACGCTCGAACTGTTGTTGCTCAGGTTCGGGTCGCGCTCATCCAGGTACGTAATGTCGGCCCGGTTGACGATGGCTCCTTTCGCAATGACCGATACCGGGATCACGATGTCGCGCGAAGCGCCACCGATCAGGCTGTCGATCCGCGCCGTCACGACACCGTTGCTGAGCGAGTAGCTGCTGGCGGTGGTCGATTGCGGCTGTACCGTTGTCGGCAGTACGTCGCGTACGTCGATGCGGTGGGCCGTCCGGCGGCTGGTGTTCGTGACGCGCAGGGTGTAGGTAATCGCGTCGCCCACTTTAGCCACGGTTTTGTTCGCCGTTTTCACGAGGGCGAGGTCAACCGATGATGTATCGCCCTGGCAACTACCAATGCTCACGACGATCGGCGCACCCGCGCTGACACAGCCCGTGCTGTTGCGCAGGAAGACGTAGTACGTGCCAGCCCCTACCGAGTCAGGCCGCAGTACCCGCGCCGACGTCAGAGCAGCACCCGTCCGGTACTCGTAGCTGCTGCCCGCCGGAGCCGTTGTGCTCAGTGCCCTGCTCAGGTTGACCACAACTGCCGGGCAACTGTTGCGCAGGTTGCTGGCCACCGGCGTTGCAATCGGCTCCGATACGCGCACTTTCGCGGGGTCAGATACTGGTGAGCTACAGCCGTTCGCGTCGTAGACCTGTACGGTGTAATCACCACTGGCTTTCACGACGATGCTTCTGGTCACGGCGCGGTTGCTCCACATATACCCCGACACCCCATTGGGAGCGGTCAGCGTTACCGAGTCACCCGCGCAGAAGGCCAATGGGCCGCTGGCCTGGATGGTCGGAATCGTTTTGCTACCCTCGATCGTCAGGATCATGTTGTCGCTCGCTACCGGGCAGGCCGCATTGTTGGCACTGGCCGAGAGCGTCAGCGTTACTTTACCCGCCAGGATGTCTTCAACGCTGGCGGTGTAAATGGCATTGGCGGAGAATGGATTGTCGAACGTACCGTTACCGCTGGATGTCCAGTACAGTTTGCTGACGGCCCCACCGACGCTACCCTGCAGGCGGTAGGACTTGGCACCGCAGACGACGGCATCCGGTCCGGCGTTGGCCGTGACGGGGTTCGTAGTATCGCAGGCCGTTTGCGACGTACAGGTAGTAATCTGTACGTGGATGGTCGCCGGGTCGCTGTAGCAGCCGCCGGTGGTTTTCTCCACGACATAGTACGTTCCCGTTCCCACCGCCGAACTGGTGCCGACCAGCGTACTGCTGCTCAGCGTCGGGCTGGTGTAGTATTCGTACACACCGCCACTGGTCGATGCGGCACTGGTCACGGCGGTGCTCAGGTCGACGGTGACAGATGGGCAGCTGTTTGTTTTGTCGGCAACCAGCGGCTTCGTCACTTTCGGCAACACCGTTATCGTCTGTACCGCCGATGCCGGGCTCTGGCAGCTACCCGAGGTCGTGCAGCTGGCCGAATACGTCGTGCTGCTGGCTGGCGTTACGGTAATGCTGGCACCTGTCGTGCCGTCCGACCAGCGCACCGTCGATCCCGCTGGGCAACCCTGCGCGGTCAGGACGACCGACGAGCCGGCACAGATCGTTGGGTTCGAGCTGCCGTTGGCCGCGATAGTCGGCGCAGCTGGGGCACCCACGGTGATCGGTGTGAAAGCCGACCAGCCACTTTCACAACTACCCACGACACACTTGACGCGGTACGAGGTGTTGGTCGTTGGCGATGCGGTCAGGATGCTGCCCGTCGTCGTACCGTCCGACCAGACCAGCGTACCACCCGCACAGCCGGTTGCTGTCAGGGATACCGCTTCACCCAGGCAGATGGTGGTTTTGGTACCCACGATCGACGGGATACCCTGCGGGCTACCCACGACTACGTTGATCGGCTGCGACGGACTGCTGGTGCAGCCATCGAGCGAGCAGGTCGCCGTCAGGGAGAAGCTGTTGGCCGGTGTCCGGGTGATAGACGCCCCCACCGTATTGTCCGACCAGGTGATCGTACCTCCCTCGCAACCCTGAGCCGTCAGCGTGATTGGCGAACCGGCGCAGGTTGTCAGCGAGGTCGATGCAACCAGCTTCGGCGCAGCCGTGTAGGTCACCTTCGTGCTGGCTCCCGTCAGGTCGACGTCGGCGCAGACACTGCGGTCAGTAATCAGCTTACTCACGTCCGTGATCGAGGTCAGACCCGCTTTGATCAGGCTGACATCCAGGTAATTTTTCGACGAAGGTCGTCCGTCGTACACCAGCGTGTGGATGGTATACTCAGCCGATTGCGCCGTGACGGTGAAGGTCGCTGCGGGGCTGATCTGCGAAACGATTTTGTTTGGACCGGTCGTCAGTACGTACAGTGCCGTGTAATCGTCGGGGCGAACCAGGCCGCCATTCACCGAAGCCGTCACGACGGCACCATTGGCATCGGCGCAGACACTGGCCGCTTTCGCCACCAGCGTACCGGCGCGGGCCGCGCAGTCGGTGCGGTTGATGGTGATGCCCGCCGAAGCCGCGCTGATACACTCACCAGTTTTACACTGGGCGTAGTACGTCTGGCTACCCTCCGGCCTGATGACGATCGATGAGCCGGTGTTCGATCCGTCGACGCCTTTAGCCGACCAGATTACGTCGCCCGAACAACCCGTCGCCGTCAGTGTAACCGTGCCACCCGCGACAACCGTTGTCGATGAAGCCGAGATCGTTGGCGGTGTCGGCTGGCTAACTGTTACAAGGAAGCTCATCGAGTTGTCGCTGCGGCAGCTTGCACTCTGGCAGTAGACCGAGTAGCTGGTGTTGACGGTTGGCGACACAACGATGCTGGCCGTGTTAGCTCCCGTACTCCAGACCGGGGTACCGCTGCATCCGCCCACCGTCAGGGTAGCCGAACCACCCGGACAGATCGTCGATGCATTCGCGATGATGGTCGGTGCTGCGGTCGTCGTGGTGTTGATCGTTACCGTGTTCGAGCGACCGCTGGCGCAGTTGGCACCGACGCGGCAAACCGCGTAGTACTGCGTGCTGGCGGCCACCGCTGTTACCGATACAGTCGCCCCCGTCTGCCCATCCGACCAGACAACGGTTCCGGCACAGGCCGACGCCGTCAGGGTCACGACGCCACCGCTACAGGTTGCCGTAGACGAGGCTGCGATCGTTGGTGGGGTACCGGCCGTGTTGACAGTTACGCGCACTTTGTTGGATGCGGCACTTTCGCAGGTACCGATCTGGCAGGTGGCGCAGTATTCTTTGGTTTCGGTCGGCAGAATGCTGATGCTGGCCCCGACCGCGTCGGTACCTGTCCAGCGGACCGTACCGTTGCAGCCTTCAGCCGTCAGCGTCAGGCGCTCCCCGCTACAGAGAGTCGTTTTGTCGACTTTCGCGATGGGCGTTGCCGGTGAAACAACCGTAATCTGTTTAGACACCGAGGTTGCGCTCAGGCAATCGCGGACTTTACACTGCGCCGTATAGCTGATGGTCGACGTTGGTGTTACGGTGATGCTGGCTCCGGTCTGTCCGTTGCTCCACAGTACCGTACCCTCGCAGCCATTCGCCGTCAGCGTTACGCGGCCACCCGAACAGGTCGAGTCGGCACTGGCAACCAGGGTCGGTACAGCCGGGGTCGCTATGCGGATCACGAGCGCGTCCGAGACGGGGCTGACACAGGCTCCATTTTTACAGAACACCGTGTACGTGTTGTTTCCGGTGGTCGGTGTAACGATAATCTGACCCGTGGTGGCTGTCGTGCTGCTCCAGGTCGGGGTACCGCTGCATCCGCTGACAGTCAGCGTCACCTGCTCACCCGGACAGGCCACCGTCGTACTGGCGACGATCGTCGGTTTAGCCGATGTATCGTTGACGTTGATAATGATCGATGCGGCCGGGCTTACACACGACCCCATCCGGCACTGTACCGTGTAGGTGGTGCGGCTCGACGGACTAACCACAATCGACGCGCCCGTTTCCGAACCGGTCGACCACTGATAGGTACCGCCCGTACAGCCCGACGCCGTCAGGGTTGCCTGCCCACCGGGGCAGACACTGGTAGTGTTGGCCACGAGTGTCGGGGTCTGCGGATCGCGTACGGTAATGGTAAGTGCATTCGATGCACTGCTCACGCAGCTGGCTCCCTGTACACAGCTGGCTGTGTATACCGTCGTCATCGCAGGGGTTACCGAGACCGTTGCGCCGGTCTGGCCGTCCGACCAGCGGATGGTACCACCGGCACAACCGGTTGCCGTCAGGGTAGCCGGGCTACCTTTACAAATATCGCTGATACTGCTGGCGATGGTCGGTGCCTGCGCGGTACAGCCGTTCACCTGAATATCCACGCGCGACGTGTCGTTACCGCTCAGCGCCAGATCGTTGTCGGGGCTTTGTAGCGAGGCCGTGTTCCGAATCGTACCCGTTCCGGTAATCATGGCCTGAATGGTCAGACTACGCTGCGCACCGGCGGTCAGCGTACCAACCGTCCAGACGCCCGAACCGGCGTTGTAGTCGGCGGCCGGGTTGGCGCTGACGAGCGACAGGCTGGCCGGTAGTTTGTCCAGCACGGTTACGCTGTGGGCGTCGGTTTTGCCGCCGTTACTAACCGTGATCGCGTACGAAACCGTTTGTCCCAGCGTGTAGGAACCGGGGGTGGTGATCTGTTTCGCAACGGCCAGATCCGTTTTGCAGGCATTGATCGTCAGCACCAGCGACGACGTACCGGCGACGCACACACCCGCCCCGTCAGGGTCATTGGTAGTAGCCGTAATCACGACCGACGTATTGGCTACGTTCGTTGCCGATGGTGTGAACGTCGTGGTCAGGCTGGTTGGGTTACTGAACGTACCCCCGCCATTTGCCGACCAGGTAATGCCCGTTGCCGAACCGCTGAGTTTGGCGATGAGCGTGACCGGGCTCGTGCCGCAACTCGTCTGTGCCGGACCGGCATCGACACCGGCTATACTCTGGCAACCGCAATCGACAACCACTGCCGAGAGCGTGGCTGGCGTACTGTAACAGCCCGATGCCGATTTGGCGAACACATAGTACGTACCGGCATTGACGGCGGTCAGGTTGGTCACCTGCGTGCTGGCCGACCGGGTTGCGCTGGTGTACCACTCGTAGGTCTGGCTGGCATCGCGGTTGCTGATCGTGGTCGATGTCAGGTCAGCCGTTCTGGCCGGGCAGGTATTCTGGACGGTGTTCGCAGCCAGTGTCGGCATGGCGACCGTCGTTACGGTTACCGTGGCCGATTGCTGCGGACTAACACAACCATCCGCCGTGCGGGCCGAGACGAAATAAACAGTTGTCTGGGCTGGCGAGACGGTCACCGACGTACCACTGCTGACCGTGGCAAACGGCTGGCTGCTGGTCGATGACGCGTACCAGTTGATGCTGGCACCGGTTACCGATGTCGATGCAATCAGGCTGGCCGTACCGCCCGGACAGATCGGCGCGGCACTCGCTACCGTCAGACTGAAGTTGGTTGGGCAAAGCAGTTTCAGACCGGCACTGATGCTGGTCAGCGACTGACCCGGCGTCAGCGTGAAGCTGTCGGTGCGGCCCGTTACCGGGTCGGCATCGCTGTCGGTCGCCGAATTACCCTGATGGTACAGCGTCAGGCCGTAGCCTTTTGCTTTCAGTCCCGTCGTGTCGAATACCATGTAATAGCCGACATTCGGTTGCAGACTGGCAAATAGGAAAGCTCCATTGGTATCTGTTGTCAGGCTCTGCACCGGCGACGACTGTCCGTCGCGATACAGCCGGACGACGACCCCCGCGACGCCACCTTCACCCGCTTCGCGCTGTCCGTCTTTGTTGTTGTCAGCAAAGACAATGCTGCTGATGGTCGCTGGTTTTGGCGCAAAACCGGCACTGATCGCCGTGTTGACTTCACCCGCCGTCAGGCTGAACGGAGCCGTTTCGCCGTTCGGACCAATGTCACTGTCGAGCGAAGTGTTGGTCGTGGCACCGGGTTTGGTTACCGTATAGCCCCGTGCCGCTAGGCCGGTCGTATCGAATTTGAGGTAATAACCTGACCCGGCCGTAATCCCCGTGAAGCTGTAAGCACCAGTGGCCGTCGTCGTCGTGCTGGCAACCTGCGCTACGCCGGCGGTCGTGCTACGGAACAGCGTCACGACAATGCCCGGCATACCGCCATCTTCCGATTCACGAATACCGTTTCCGTTGGCGTCGGCAAAGGCGATTCCGCTAAGCGTGGCTGTTGGGCGGGTAGCTATTGGGAGATCGGTGTCGACCTGATCGGGTTCGCCCTTGATGTTGTTATTCGGCGTCGAACCAGCGTTGATCGGTGGGGTATTGGTCGGATCCGTATCGTTGTCGAGGGCAGTGATCTCCGTTACGTTATGCAGGTTGGTCCCCGTAAACGAGGGGGCGATCTGCGCCACTAACGTCAGCGACACGACCTGCCCCGGTGCCAGCGGCCCGGCCAGGGTCGTGCTGGCAACTCCACCA
>Ga0160428_1002319_pt1 | contig 11757 bp, 13 predicted proteins | sample SolpanmetagenomM_FD_108198 | JGI IMG/M metagenome (GOLD analysis project Ga0160428, IMG submission 108198) | Solar panel surface microbial communities from Lawrence Berkeley National Laboratory, California, USA - M | ecosystem: Engineered > Built environment > Solar panel > Unclassified ...
AGCACCATGATTATGAATTATTCGAAGTCGACCACATTGCATCAATATAATACTTCACGTTCGAGTATTCGTCCTCCGCAATCAAACCTTCAATCTTCATGTGCGTACCAAAGCATCGTTCAGCATGCGACAGAGTAAAACTCTCCCCGCATATGCATTTTCGTCCGATCGCAAACACCCCTTTGCGCCAGTATATAAGATGTCGTAGAGAATTTGCGTCGTATCTTGCATCCAGTACTTTGTCTCTTCCATTTCTCGTGCGTGGAATATCGTTCTGCCTGTTACTCGCCGACATTGTATCGAAGTTTGCTATTCTCATTCGGTGGGTGTAGGATTTGATTCCCTCATATTTATTGTCAGATATAACAACGCGGTGTTCCAGGTAGTGTTGTGCTAGGGCGATCGATGGTATCATGATGTCACTAGCATCTAGGGCTTCTTTGTAAGCTTCCCAGGTGCTCAGCTTATCTTTATCATTGGAGATGAAATCGGCATGATTGAAAGCTTTTTGGTGAAATAATCCAAAGCCAACCATTTCTAGGGTAATGAGAAGGTCTTGAATAGCTCTAGAAATAACTGCAACTGTGAACGGACCTTCATCATGTAAGAGGCCAAACACGATGAATAGGTGAACAAATATGTTTTGCAAGAAAGTTGCGAAGATTACACCCTTGATACTGCCAAAGGCGATAATGAGTTACATGCGACACTCTTGAGAAGCCGATAAATGAATACATACCATAAAACTTTTAGCAGCGGTTGTTTGCCATTCAAATCTTGTTTGCAACTCTGATAAAACATCAATAAACTATATATTGCTGTCGTGACGCAACCATTCTGTAAAATCAACAAGTACATCCACAATGAATCCCATCCAATGACACCACTTCTCATCGGGACCAGAAGCGTGATGAATACAATGATCGGCTTTACTAGCGAATATTGAAGGACACCTCGTTTGATCGTAATCAAAGTTTTCTCTGCAGACAAATGAATCGGCGGTAAGAAGAGTTTACATGGTATAGGACGATTAACTGGTGGGCGACCGTCTTGTAATAGATGTACAAGATGGCATTCACCTCCGATCAGGTCCATAAGAAGGTGGAAGAATTGCCATATCCTATATTCGGTAATTCAGCGAATACTATATTGACCATAGAATGAGTGACATTGGCCATACACAAACGCTTCGTATAATCCTCGTATAGATTCTATGATATAGCTTGAGGTGCGATGAGTGATATGAAGCAGGTGATCGAGTATACAGGAACCCTATAAATCGGGTGTCGTTTAGTCATCGAAATCCTAGATGAGGCTTATTTCGTACATAAGAAGGACTCGCAGTATGATCTCTTGTACAGCTGGCTTTGTATATGTCCTGAGATGCTATATGTATGATCTTGCGGTGAGTGTGGTTGCGGCTAGAACGCATATTCCCGATACTATAGCGAGTCCTAAACCGACATGCAGCCAGTCATCCGATAATAGTTCATGTGGCTGCAGCATAATGACAGGGGACTACAAGCAGAGCTACGAGCTACTAGGAAGCGGGACTAGGTAGTTATACCAGTACTAGGTAATATGATTTTGGATGCGAACAATTACAACTTACAAAACGCCACAACGCAAACAAGAAATTAAGACAGGAACTGCGCTAAGAAAGCTATATTCGCTTCGTGATATAGGTATTATACAGTTATTCAGGTCGAGATGGAGATCTGGCTGTTCTGCGTCGTTTGTGGCATTCCGGTGATGTGTGCACACTTCATGGACCGAAGTAATCTTCGTATAGGCTCATATTTATTTATGTTCGACTCCTCTCTGTCCTCGTGACACTGAGTGCAATCACTAAGCACAAGCTCATCGATGTCGCTTTGAAAGCACTCCCAGCGCCAGACTACGTAACACCCGAATAGTAGCAGAGGAACCTCTGCTTCGGCAGCGGCGGCAGCTGCCAATGAATGGTATATATTCTGCATCATTCCAGCTCTAGTGATATAAAGCAACGTAACGGAGTTTTCATCTTGTCCTGCAAGGGGAAGACAATTCCATGTGTTGTTCACAATGGTCGCTTTAAAGTCGGTATCTTTTAGTAGTCTCATTTTGCATATCGATATGACACATCGACATATCGATCGGAAACAGGAAGGGACTTCCTTGGTATTTCTTTATTGCTCAACATTTGAAATCGATTTCAAGACATGGAAAGGGGCACGAATACTGTGTTTGGTATGGTTCGTGTTGTTGCTGCTTGATAGTCCCCAGATATGTTGTAGATTGACGGAAATATGCAATCTCTGAGTGTTTTCAATTTGGAAGATCTGTCTTGATTCACCCGAGTCTTCCATGCGCTCGGTACACTCGATAATCGGAATAAGCGGGCGGTAGCGCTGATTCTCGTTCGTCATTTGTGTTGTTATTCTCTTATACGCGCTTGTGAACAAGAAGATAAGGAATCGAGATGGGATGATATGGGAGGGCAGGAAGAATACGTTTCATGATGACTGCCTTGCACTCAGTAAAGCAATCAGTTAATACCCAACAAAGAGAGATGCAATCAATCGTGATCGAGTTTGGGACAGTACAACTATGATGTGGATAACGATACCAAAGTAGTGGCACTACGATATTACTTGTAATATATCTATCCTATGGTATGTTATGATATATAGTGTTGGTGTATTGAATACATCAAGTTGTGTAATTTCTTTGCTGCTTGCAATATGACTCTTCAACGCGTCCCTCTTCCTCTCGTAATCACCACCAAACAAATGTCCACGAAGGTCAAAGTATATGTCACAGAACACCAAGTAGACAAAGGGACTTTAGATGCACCAGTCATTTCTTTCGGAACCGTGGTGAAAGACGATCTATCGAACGTGATCTACTCTACTTTCTCGCCCTCTAACTCATAACACTTGTCATTCAATCTAGGTTACTCGCTATTACGGATTGCGTAGAGAGCAATGGACGATCCAGACGCACAAGATGTTTTCTTTCGAGTGGTGGCACCATGAATCCCGATACAGACTCTACGTCAATGGATCACACTAAATTTAAGCCAGTTCCAGAGAAATAACGTTGTTCAGATCATGTCGGAACAGGAAAAGACTGAGGGGAAGGTGACGCCTTGGTAAGTTTTGCGCCTTTATTGATACTGCCTTTATTTCTACGTTTGAGGCTCTTGCGAAGTTGCGCTTCTTATGTCATCAATTTTCGATTGAGATCATCTCCCAGATCATAGATCATGCGAATCAAAGGAAAGTGTAGATACTTTTTGATATAAGCAGATACTTTCCTTTTTCGAAAAGGTTGGGTTAAGGGGTTAAACCCCCCCCCTGTTCCCGGCTGTAATGTATGCCGATGATCTTTTGTTGCTTTGGCTAACAGAATCAGAGGCTTTGGCGATGTGGATTTTACTGCAAGCATGGAACGGTGACAATCTGATGAGATTAAAGCTATCAGAATGCTCGTATGTTACCCTAGGCGAGCGCTGCTTACTGCTGGAAAATCAGGGTTTAAGTCTTCAGCTATCCCATAAACATCTTGGTGTGTTTCTGACAGCTAGAGGCTTCGAACGGCGATCACAAGTTGAACATACTGTGAAAGACTTTTATCTTCCTGATTATCCGATATGCTGCACCGCTTATGGTGGCAGCTTGCAGCAAATCATTAGCTAACTCGTCAATTGAAGAATGTCAGCAACACGCACAACAAATCAATAGAGGTAGTTTGGCAGCCCAGTGGGATGCACTTGATGTATATTTGCGATCGCTCACTCTTTCATCCTTGGATCAAGATATATCCAGCATTAGCCGCGGCAATTACAGCGATCGAAATGGCCTCAACAAGGGCGGTCGAATTGACGATACAATGTATAGCAATACAGCTTTCATTCGTAGCTGAAGATAATGCTGGAAGATTGCAGTTGTTCTCGATAAGACGGTGGGATCGACTTCCTGTTTTTGATGGTGTTACCACGATCAACGGCTATAAAAACGACTTGAGAACTCGCATAAGTACTATAAAAGCAATCAGAATTCACCAGTACTATCCGACCAGTCATTCGGTGCCAACTACGTATCATCTCGCTGCAAGTTTGATCGACAAAATACTCACAAGTGATCGTAACTCCCTGGAGAAACACTTCCTAGCACTACCTTCCCAGTTGATCCACTCTTTGGCTTCATTGTCGGTCATCTCCTCTTCCAAAGCATTTTTTGCTACCTCGTATCGCAAATCTTCGCCGCTTTCCAGAACTCTGGCAATAGCTTCCTCCTGAGAAATGCCGAAATAATGAACCGTTTCCTCTGCGGTGAGGCATTTTAGGAAAGTATGAATGTAACCCAGTTTGTCAAAGCAAGTATAGGAACTTCGTTTTCTACCTTCAATGGCAGCATAAGAAACAATAGATGCGCATGTCGCTAAGAGATTGTGAAGCAAGTTCTGAGCGTATTGTTTGGATAAAAGTATAAGACCATTCGTGTTCTTCACTGCTGCAGCCGTAAAGCCTTCATACTTGTTTTGATGCTTATGCAAGGGCAAGATAACGTCATTGTGTATTTTGTGTCGTTTCATGATGTTCCATATGTCATCGTAGTAGAGATTTGTAAAGAGGGAGATTTTCGTCTACTGACGAGAATGACATTGCTAACGGAGAGACAGAGCATGAGGACCCAAGGATAACAATACGAGATGGAAACCAGGAAAGCATTCGTCACAGTGGTATACAAGATCCCGAAATTCGTTACACTTGCAGACAAAATCATGAAAACCGGTACTCGAATCAACAATGCGAGACTGGTAATATGGGAACAAACTCATCTCAAGGACGATCATGAGACAATCTTCATTCGAAACCATGCAACAATCAAAGAAACAACGTCACGAGGTTCGTTACCACTGAAGACAATCACCGCAAGAGGATCTATCGAATGGATTCTAATGGTAGATCATACTACTCCACAGAGAAGAGTTGAAGTTGGCAACAAGTTCACACCTGGCTGGAGACAAGCTTACGGAATTCGTTACTCGAAGACTTCATGCGGGATTCGTTACCTCTACTGATAATACAAGATTTGTACCTGGAGCTTGAGGTAGATATGTCAAACAAAAGCGTTGAATCTCAAGCGAAGTATCCTTCTCGCCTCCCAGAAGTACTTGTCACTCTTTACTACGTAATCCGCACAGCGTCGCTCAGTAAATCTAAGATATATGGAAATGTCCAGTATAAACGAGCTCGATACACAGCATAGAATATCAGCTATACGCGATGCGATGATATGTGCAGTTTTAGCACCAGCTGGACCGCCGAGAAATCAGCTTCTAAGTGTGATATCGAAAGAGAGCGGTGCAGACGATCTGTTCGGCATCATACAAAGAATGTAGGTAGCGACTTGTCGCTAATAGCAATCAACACTGAAAAAGACTGAACATAGATATCTTGATCGACTCATCGAGAATGAAGAGGTTGATTTTCTCAAGAAGAGCATGGCGCTTCATCAACTTGAGATTTCGGCCAATCTATACTGAGCGGAGCGGTGATGCAGCATAACATTATCGCAATTAGTGTGCTATACACGTCAATCCGTCTGAAGGAGCTTATTGAGATGCTTGGCACCGACTGAATACGATACACGCAGTTGCCCGCCAAATGATCGAGTAGGAGCGTGTTGTCGGATGGATCGATATGGTGGATGGCTTACTTCATTTCAAGCAAGGTACATGCGATCGCTGGTCACTCTACCGAATATCGATCAGAGGATCCTCTTGCTGACTTTGATCGGGACATATACCCGCATGACGGTGTCCCGTGTTCACGGATGACGGTGCCGTCACACGAAAGTGCATTGACAATCGAAAGTCTAGAGATTATTTAGGATTATTAAGGATTCGAGCATCCAAATTGCGAGTTAAAGTTTGAACTGGGTTGTACCGCAGGGACCGCCTCCACATCCGTAAGAGTACAGTGATATATACATACATACAGTCAAACCAAGGACGTTCAGGATTGGAGCAACGTCGATCTTCCCCTCGGGACGATCCATACGTTTGTCCGGCGTTCATAATTACCATCGGATTGGTAATCTGAATGAACCTATAAACGAACGGATGCGAGGATGAAACACAAATGAGCTGGTGAATATAACGATGCAGGAAACAACAACAGACACAGAGGATAACACGCATTCGAGAAAGCACTGAAAGACTCAATGGATTACAACGGTAATGCTTTTCATTGCTGTGTGAAGTGAACATATGTTTGGGATAGAATGGATTGGGTCCTACAGGCTAAATGAAACATTTGATTTCATCATGTATGGCAAAAGGAAGATACCTTACCGGAAGTTGATGAAAATCGCCAAGGAGGAAATAAGGCTGTCTGTAAATCGGAATTGGCTATTTTATCTACTATGACCAAAAGATGTCCCGCTACCTACGCAACGTCTCATCATTGTCAATCAGAACGGAACCGATTTCAAACCACAAGCTCCGCTGCCTCGTCAGTAGACAATGATCCAATTCGTATCACGAGTCCATCCCTTTTGTTTGGTAACATTGTGATTTTGTTCAGATTCATTTTTGCGTGGTTCTTTCTTTGAAGCTCAAAGCGCAATCTTGAACTTCGCTTTGAGCTTTTCACCTTCGTCCGTCTACTTCAGTCGAGCGTCCATGACACGCACCGTGCGCTTGAGCCTCATGCTCTTCCTCTGCACGATCATGTTCTTCGTAGAGGTTATCGTCGGATACAGCGTCAACAGTCTATCGCTCATTGCGGATGCGTTTCACATGCTCAGCGATATACTCGCACTAGGCGTCGCCATATACGCAATCCAGATCTCTAAAAAGGAAGGGAATAGTACACTCACGTACGGATGGCAAAGAGCGGAGGTCATTGGCGCACTCGTGAACGCCGTGTTTCTCATCGCGCTCTGCTTTACCATATTCATTGAGGCCGTGAAGCGCTTCTTCACGAAAGAAGGTAACTTCCCTTCATGATACTCAGATACAGACGACTCACTGCAAAGTATGTAGGACTCGAACGACCTGTGCTTGTTCTCATAGTTGGAACCACTGGCCTCGTAGTAAACATTCTAGGCCTCTTCTTGTTTCACGGTAAGTATGAATGTTCGAGCATTCGCTCTATCGAAGGTTCCTTAGCTTACTTATACAAGAACACGGACCACCGCATGATCCCGGATCGAAACAGAAGCAGACAGACTCGTTGGATTCCACGCATGAACTCGCTTCAAGGGATTTGGATGAGGATGACGGACCCGGCGTATCACCGGCGAAAATGGCACAGCACATCATTGACCAAGCAAAACAGCTAGAATATAATCTGGAGTCTTCACGGTTTCAAGTCGGCTCTATTGGGCAGGAAAATGTGTTGTCGAAACCTCACGCGCACTCACATTCGCACGGGAATCTCAATATTCGAGGAGTGTTCTTGCATGTGGCGGGTGATGCGCTAGGGAGTATCGTCGTGATCGTATCCGCATTGGTGATGTGGCTAACAACATGGGAAGCAAAATGGGTCGTGGACCCGTTATTAAGGTATGTCAAAACTATAAAAGCCGTACCTTGGTACTAAGGCCGAATCTAGCTTGATTATCACTGCACTCATCTTGGCAACAACAATACCGTTGGTGCGCAGCGCTTGTTATATCCTGCTTCAAGGAGTGCCCCATGGTATGGAACTGGAGCACATACGAAAGGATATTCTCAAAGTAAGTGAACGGGTTGACCTTATCTAAGTATTCCCGCTAATGGTTTGATTATGTAGGTAGAAGGCGTTCTGGATTTACACGAGTTCCACGTGTGGCAACTGTCGGATACGAAATCGATCGCCTCTATACACGTCGTAGTTCGACCAGAACACAATTATATGAATATCGCTCGCAGTATCAAGGATCTCCTTCACGCACACGGGATCCATAGTACGACGATTCAACCCGAATTCTGGCGGAACAATGACACTCGCATATTTCACACTGACGGTGAATCCAAGAAGGCGACTTCTCCAAACATTTTGGCCGATACCGCTTGTCTTCTTCAATGTCAAACTGATTGCACCGTGAACGTCTGTTGTCCCCCAATGTCCGTGCCGTTGAGTGAGGTCGTCACCGAATCGCATGAGCCGTATCTCGGCGATCATCCGCAAGAGTCAAAGAAAAAGCAGTGGAGAAGGACTTGATTGTTTGGTATTTGATGCGATGGGTGGACAAAGGAGAAGAAGAATTGCGATGGCACAATCTAAGGCGGGCCGAAATACTTTACCCGGCCGTCTTTTGGCTGGTTTCATCAACATCACCCCAGCACTTAGCTACCGCGACGTGATCAGTGGCATGAGAACAATCGATCACCATTGGGTCCTAAAATCTTCTCGTAGCATACCAATAAGCGTCAAGGCGAAACAACCCAAGCAGCAAAAGAAGCATCAAGGTCCACCAATCAGCAAAGTGGTTCATGATTTCACGCCACTGATTTCGATCCTTGAATCTCACCGTAAGGCTGGCGTGAACCAAAGGAAGAAGCACACGACAGAATAGCTTACCAGCAGCTGTTTATCACACTTCTTCTAGCGTCGTGCGACAGTTTCTCCGACAGGCCGGTATATAGGTTTGCGATCGCAAGAGAGGATCGTGGCGACAACAAATGATCTCAAAACGAATTCAAGACAAGTCGCTTGCATTACATATGATTGCTCCCACCAAACGTTTTACTTGTTGCGTGCCATCTTTTTGTGACATGCTATCTTTTTATTGCGTGCCATCATTTTATTGCGTGCCATTCTTTTCTCGCGTACTACCGCCCCATGTCATGCAACCAACCCCCATATGAACCCCGAAATTTCAAAATCGTCCCACAACACTCAGAAGGGTATCCTCTCTACTCTTTTCATGAGGTGATCATTTCATCTCTGATTATCCAAAACAGTTGCATACCACTTTGATGACAGGCAACCATGGTCCAAATTTCAAATCGATCTCCCATCGCTCCCAAGGCTACCATGACTAACCGTGTGAAAAGGAGATCATTCCATGTTTTATGAGTGAAAAATGTTGGGTGGGGGAAATTTTCGATCTTCAGGCGACTGGCGGTTCGCACAGCTCTGTGCAGCAGTATGGAACCAGCCGTGGATCAAACCATTTTCTAACTTTTTTTGGTTACGCCACAATGTTCTTACTACACTAGACCCTAACTCTTTGGTAAGGAGATTACCAAGTGAAAAAGATAGGTACGCAACACGTCGAATGCGTCCAATGGTGTGCAAATCATCTCTTCTTGTAGTCCCTGCTCACGAACAACCTCTCCTACTCGACGAATACGATATCTATTTACATTATGATCTTCGCACAAATCCCTGCTCCCTGCCTCCCACCAACAATACAAGTCCGTGAATAACCTTTGAGAGCCTTTACCCCGACCACCTCCTCAATCTTCGCAAGTTTTTGAGAGAGCGACAATTGCATAAAACGATAATTACACAAGTACCCAAGCTTGCATTTCTGCAAATGGATGGTGTCTTTAACGACCAAGGTGCGACACACATTTGTCCCGTTATCCCGTATGGATCTTATCTCCTCTCGAAATCAGACGAATCAAAACTTTAATAAATTAAAGAAAAATCCCAGATTACTCGCCAAAAGCGAGTGGCTTGTGGGACGGCCCCCTGTTGCTTTTTCTTTCTTCACTCTTCTTCACAACCAATGAAACAAATCAAGATTACTGAAAACAAACGTAGGTGTTTGTATGCCTTTTTTGCACGCAACTAGAACAGTGTCTCAATTGGATCGAGAAACAACCCGTTCAAGCAAAGCGATTGCATACCTACCATCCGTGAAATTGATTCCGATTGCGAACATCAAATGGAGAAATATAGTAGATTGCTTGCATCACTCCGAAATAAATAATAGACCCCTTTCTATTATATTCTTTCCGGTCAGGATCTGACAAACTGCACTTGCAATGATCTTCACTCTGTCATCATACATTGTGTACTTGTCGCTGTGATAATACAATAACGCTTTTCGGACTAAATCTCGTTCTTCTTTCGTAGCACCGGTACTGGATCCTCCAAACTGATTCTGTTCAAAGCGGAGTGGTGGTGGATACTTATGCCACACCCACTGTATGAATTCAGAAGTACTCAAGCGTGCAGATTGAACTTTGAGTTCAGCTTCTCAACCGGCATTTGTTGACATCCCTGCATCTTTTGCCGATTGGTTCGTTGTAGACGCATACGAAATTGCTGTATTTCATCCTCTTGCTGCTGAGCTTTGATTTGTTGCAACTTTAGATGCGCACCCATTTCAGCAACATTTTGTTGTAGGTGAGCAACACGATTTCACAAGAAGACGTTCTCTAACTCAGGAATGCGTGGTTTTCCGATGCATTCTGCTCGAATGATTTCACCTTTATGTTGTGTCTGATGTTTGATGTATATCTATTAAGCGGTAACCTGCGCATCTTAAATTCCACTCAGGAATTATACATTCGTATTTTCGATCATTGCAGATTGTCCTTGAAGTACTCTTGTAGTAGATGCTGAGCACTTGTTCGAGGCGCAGGTTCGTTCTAACTGCGTAAGCGGATTCGGTCTGTAGCGGTCAGTGTCGGACCGGCAGACTTATCAGGCCATTTTTAAACTTACTTGATCACTGAAGAGGATTTTCGGGGCGTCATCATGCCTATGTCACTGAACGCGGCCACAAGTGGGTTCCTTGGTACCTATGAGTGAATGAGTGGGATAGGGATAGCGACTTTTATGCTCGCTTCGCAAAGCCTGCCCCTTCGGATGATTCAAGTTCGGAAGACTTCTCTCATATCAAGAGAAAGCGATTGACGAATCAGAAAATGTCTACACTGCCAGTACCCTACGCCAATCACTTGTGTTTTGTAAGCCTGCTGCTGTCCTGCACTCGTTTACCTGTCATGCAAAGTTGGAACATCCTGTGGCATCGGAGCTGAAAGGCCACTCGATAACAACGAGCGGAATCATGCATCTTGGGCTTACTTAGCCACGATCAATGCTTCCTCATTGCCAACTCCAACTCTTCTCTTTAGATTCTTAACATCGATCTCCAACAACGAATCTTGTATTGTCCGCTTTGCTGAACCATTCCATCCATCGACTTACGCAATAAAGCTTCTCTCGCTCGGTTGTCAAACACAATCCCCTGCAATGGTTCCTGCCTTTGCTCGATATCAACCCGGTATTACATGCCATGCGCCAGTTTAGAAAATGCAAACATCATAATCGGACCGGTATATGTGTTCTAGAAAGGATGCACTTGCTGCGTGTTGAGCAATTATACGTTCGATCTCTGTTTCAATTACAATAAAGCTAGCAATTGGTCAGCGAGGGCACATATAGAAAAGTAAGCAGCGCCAGATGAGTCAGAAGCCAGGCAGTACCCGTAGCAACCCGTAGTTCTGACGTCCTTTGATGCAACATCGTTTTGTTGTGTAATAACTAAATGAAAGAGTATTCAGTTTAGCAAGAAGGGTAACGACAGATCAGGTGACCATGTTTCAAAGACTGTCAATCATTTGCAATTTGAGATCACTGGCGCGATATCTCTGCCCTTACATTCGATCTATGACGCTGTCCACTTCTGCACCACTGATTCCTAGATACCTCATAGTGACCTCAACGTTAGCATGGCCCAAAGCAATTTGTGTCAGGCGAATGTCATTGCCACTTGTTCGATACACACTCATAGCAAACGTCTTCCGTAGCGAATGGGTACC
>Ga0160428_1002320_pt1 | contig 11755 bp, 9 predicted proteins | sample SolpanmetagenomM_FD_108198 | JGI IMG/M metagenome (GOLD analysis project Ga0160428, IMG submission 108198) | Solar panel surface microbial communities from Lawrence Berkeley National Laboratory, California, USA - M | ecosystem: Engineered > Built environment > Solar panel > Unclassified ...
AATCTCGTCAGGACGATCAACCTGGAGAAAGGCTATCCGCGCGAGACTATAAATGTGGTGATTGAGAACGTCGACAAACAGGCCCAGGATGAATATTACCTGCCGCTTGACCCTTCACTGGCCGCTCATGTGGGTGCGATCGAAGCACGCGACAAGAAGGACGCAGGTAAGCCTGCGTTCGAGGTGTCTGCTCTCGACACTGACAGGTTAGTAACTGTCTTCGGAATGACCTCTGGATCCAAGCTGATTTCCATCTTAGTGCAATAAGCTATTTCCGTATTCGATTCCCAGAAAGTCTCAAGCCATCTGAGCAACTTACGTTGACCATTAGTTTCTCGACGCTATCCCAGCTTGTTCCGCTTCCCGCTCAAATTGGCCAGACCGAGAAGCAGTACCTGCAATACGGCTTCAATACCTACGCACCGTCTGCCTATGCAACCTCGAAGCAAAAGACCAGAGTCAAGTTCCCAAGCGCCGATATACCTGATTACACGAGATCCACGGGTGTAAATTCTGAAAACTCAGAGGATCCTCAGAAACAGGGCTCAACTCTTACATACGGTCCTTACGGTGAAACGGCCGCCAATGTAGTTGGGCACGCTTCGGTGCGGTACGAATTCACAAAACCGATCAATCATGTTAGTTTGTTGGAGCGGGACATTGAGGTCAGCCATTGGGGCGGGAATCTCGCTTTTGAAGAACGCTACTGGTTAACAAATCACGGCGCGTCTTTGAAGGGATACTTCAACCGTAGGGACTGGCAGGCCATGCAACACTACAAGCCTCCAACTTCAGCCATTCGGGAGCTAAACGTGCCATTGAAGGTGGGGTCGGCAAACGCCTATTTCATTGATGACATTGGCAATGTATCAACGAGTCGCTTCCGTACCAACTTACGCGAGGCAAACTTGGAGCTCAAGCCAAGATACCCTGTGTTTGGCGACTGGAAGTACAAATTTAAGATTGGATGGGACCAGAACTTGAAGGCTTCGTTGAGGAAATCAATGCCTGGAGACGGCTACGTCTTGAGGGTACCGTTTTTAGAAGGCCCCAAGCAGCCGGAAGGAATTGAATACGCCCACGTCAAGCTGCAGGTCATACTGCCGGAGGGTGCTACGCAAGTCTTTCCGTGCGAGTTGTCATCGTGGTCAAGGCTAACGAATTCATAGTAATGTGAAGTTCGACACTGCGGTCCCCTTGCTATCATCAGATGTAGCCATTCATCGCACGTTTATGGACACTGAAGGTCGCACAACTTTAATCCTCACTGCTTCCAATCTCGTGGACGACCTAAAGGATACCGATCTCATCGTAAGTCATATGTGGATGCTGTAAAGCTGGTCGGTGCTGACAGTGTGGTGCTAGATTTCTTACGACTACCCTTACCTTGCTATCTTCCGGAAGCCACTAGTAATGGTGACAGCCCTGTTCGGCACGTTCGCGTTCGTGTACTTTCTGGGACGGTTGAACGTCGCCATTGGCAAACCATCGCGGTAAGTGCATTAGAAAAGAATGTCTGCTTTAAGTAGATGAAGATACTATGAAGAATGCTTGCTTTGTATACATACAGACGCGGAGACCTTTGCGTGTTACCTGACAATAAGTTTCACGAGTGTCTATTGGGTTCCCTCCAGATCACGCAATTCGCAGCGGTCGCTTTGTTGCTAACAATATCTACGATCCATGATTTCCACGGCCTCCTTTCAGTGAGCCATGATCCCCGCCGCTACTCAATCTCAGTGCAAAGCTGGTCGCCACTGCCGCCAGCAAACCAAGACACAAGATGGTCGGCCCGTACTTGTCATGATAAGTGACAGCCCGACGCTTTCTTATTTTGTCCACACGCCATAAATACAACCCCATACTGTACAAAAGGGCAAGCGCGGCGAGAATCGTGAAGCCCCAAGCACTTGCAATGCTAGCAGCGTCGCCGAAGTTGAGCAGCGTTGCCGCGATCGAGCCGATGATGATGCTGAACTCCAACCAGCTCAAAAAGGTCCTCTCGGCGGCGAAAAACACCTTCGGCTCAACGCGCACCGGAACGTGGATACGCTTGCCGGGTGGTGCCTTGAATCGCTTTCCTTCAACTGCGCTGCTCCGCTGTATACCCATCGAACCTCCAGACGAAGGCACGGCTGTAGATCTAGGAAATGGTGTGATACGGCGCATCAGATCAACGATACGGTCCCCAACCATTGCAATGTGCCTCTGTACAAGCTTGCGACGGTAAGTCCACCCGCCTATGCGTTTGGCTTCGGCCAGGTCGTCCTCGTCATCGGACTCGTAGATAGGGTCGTCTTCGTAGACCGGTTGTGCAGCAATACGTTCTTCGATATCCAGGGAGTTGGGACTGGCGGCGCCATCAAGCCCACCGTTCTGACGCTGGTCGATTTCGTGTTGCTCCATCGCTTCCCGTGCTTCGCGGAGGCGGCGCATGTTCTCGCTATTGTCACCAACGTCCAGTAACTTGCCATTCTCGCTCGCTAGGCCAAGGTTATCCTGATCATCGTCATCGGATCCGTCGTCATCAAGATTGCCATTTGTAGAGGCATTCTGTGACTGCCCGGTGTGCTCGATACCAAAATGATGAGTAACCGGTTTGCGGATGTCAGTCTCCATTTGTGGAAGCCAAAACGGAAGTAGATGAATACGCTTAGGGTTCAGGGTCGCCGTACCATGGATAAATTTGCTGTATTTCGGGACCGCCTCCACAAGATGACTTGCGGTAAGCTCTCGTATCCACTGGGGAGGCTCCTGACCAGCTTGAGTTTGAAGTTTTACCTCCAAGACTGCATACGGGAAGCATTCGATATCTTCGGCTGGCAACTGAGAAAAGGGCCAGTCGATGCCTATGTCCATCCTCCGCCAGTTCTTCCCGGCCCGTTGTCGGCCATCAAGATTATCTTCTCTTGTCATTGTGAGCTCCGTGTCTAGTGAAACACGAACCCGGGCATCGCCGGGAAGCTGAAACGCAGTTCTATTGTAGAACGATCTGGTTACTGGTACGAGTTTGCGAGCGATCACCCTGTACTGGACCTCCTTTGCTAGCTGTTCCAGGTTGGAGATTTCCTCTTCGCTCTTCTTCCCGTCCTTCCTCATCTTCTCGAATACTTTGTCGGTCGTCATTCGTCCAGCCATGAAGTCGTTCACGTTCTTCTCTTTCAGTGCAAAGCGTGCTTTGACCGATTTCTCTCCTGTCCAGTCTTCTCTATGTGTTTTCCGCTCCACAAATATCGTATCCGTGTCCATGCTGCCATACCAGCGCAATCTAATAGCTTCCGCCCCTTCAGTTTTCTTCAGCCTCCCTGTGTAGAGTTCCCATGTCTCGGTATTGTCGTAGTAGATGGATGTAATGGCGGAGTCTTTTTGATCAAACTCCTTGCTGGGATTAAAGACAAGGACAGGTAAATGCTATAGCAGAAGATCAGCGGCGTACTAATATTTTTCAGAACGTGTCTATACCTTCAAAATGATGAGCTTCAGCTCAGTAATGTTATCAGGATGTACCCAGTATTTCGTTGTCTGCCTCACGAAGTTCTGTTGTCCGCCTCCAGCGCCGGAATCGCCTTTTGTGGGATTACCTCTTGTGCGAACCAAATCATACAGCCTTGACAGTTTGACAATAAGTGCATCGTAGTTGTCCTTCCAGAAAGGTTTGGCACTTAGCCTTGTGGCGAATACCGGTTTTAGATGCCATGATGTGAGTTTCTGAGTTCTGTTTAGAGGTGTAGCTCTCCGACAGAAGCCATCAAACCTACGTCGTGTTTCTTGATAATTTTCTGGAATCCTGTGTAGTTGAGCTGTGTGAACTTGGCAAGATCATGCACGTCCGCGATAATGTCGCTAAGGTCTTCCTCGAGCAGCATAAAATCGTCCTCGGTGGGTAGCTCGTCATGACCGACCCGCTGGGAACTGTCTCCGTTCTGTTGCTGTGATCTTGAAATAACCTCGTTGACCTCCTTCTCGGACGCGGCTATCCGACGGACAATATCGTCGCTCTTGACATGCTGGAAAGTGAAGACCTTGTCCAGTTCTTGCTCTAGCTGTCTTATGAAGCGCTGCTCGTCATCCTCGTTCCATTCCCTCCGCTTCGGGTTGGGATTCTCGGCGGTGGGTTCGCTCTCATAGGGTGTTTTGAGGCCTGCCTTCAGATCGTCATAGGCAATGTAGGAGTAGTAGTAGTCCTTGATCAGGGAAGACTTCAGTTGGTGGCCGAACCTATCAGTGCTTGAGCAAAGCTGCTTAGCCGGGCGTGAGTGAAGCGACCATCTTACCTCATGTTGCACGACCAAGGCTTACAAGCGACAAGGCGTGTGATCAGTCAAGTGCAAGGACGAAGATGTACCGGCCTGGCAAGGAGTGTTACAACTATCCAGATGAAGAAGCAAAAGTTGTAGGTGGGGGAAGGACGGGCAAGAAGAGCAATTGATGCGACCGTCCAATGGGCAAGCGCACGTGCCAGGAAGTGCAAAGCATACACAAAGCTACCGTATTAGGCTTCTCCCTCACACCTCACAAACAGACGGCACTTTCCGACCACCGTGCATTACGTCCGACAGTAATCCACGCGATCGAGTCGAGCGGGTAAGAAGACGCCATCAGCATGGTCTCTCAAAGCCTTGTCGTACCGGCCTGGCCGACTGTGCTCGATTGTCTTTCGTGGTCTGACGACAGTGAGATCGCTATTGCGGCCGCGGAAGTCGTAGAACTGCTCATACCAAAATTGACCATCGCCAGCCTGAAGCAAGAAACGGAAGAAGCGCAATGGCACAGAGTCCGTGTGCAGGTTAATCTCTTCAATGAGGTTGAGTTGCCCTACTTCGAACCACTCAGCTTTCACGCATCCTCCATCGGTGAGGAACAGTCGCAAGGGACTGTAAAGTCCTTAGCGTGGTCGCCAGCGGGTCTTGCAAAACATCGACGGTGCGCGCTTGCCATTCTCGGTACAAATCATGTGTTATCGCTGTGGGCGTCTGATCACAATCCACGAGAAGCACGAAGCTGGAGCAGAGTGTTCATATTTAACAGGATCCTGAAGCAGTTTTTCGAAGGAAAAAGTGCACCAAGCGAGCTTGACGACATGAAACACGACGAAACGCTAAGGTTAAGATCGCGGATACGTTCCTTCGCATGGTGCCCAAAGCCTACGAGTTTAACAACGGGAAGCTCCAATGTGCATAATGCCATAGTTCAAGCTGATGGCTCCCATTACCTCGCAGTGACTAACGACTTGAATGAAATTGCCATCCTCCAACTTCTCTCACCGTTCAAGAGATTGGTAACGACCCCTTCGGCGCCTTGGAACGCCCGTGTGTGTACCTTTTTGAGTCTATCCAACCAAATCGCCCCCAGCAACCTGTCAGCTTCCTTTCTGCCTGGGCTATCCTGCCCCTCTCGTTTTGTTGACCAGGTCGCCTGGAGCAGGTGGACTCAGTCCCCTGCGGGTGCTGGGCCTAACTTGAGCAGTGTTCTAGCATACACGTCCGAGGGCCGTCTCGGCCTTCAATTGTGTCACCTTTGTCTCGATGAAGGTGAGGCCATGCTAACCCTTGTGAGTGGAGACACGACCGTTATTGGAGAGCACATAGGACCACTGAAGTGGTTAGCACCGGTGAGTTATCAATCTGTGGATGAATGCGGTTCATCGCTGATTGAAAAGCTACCGAGTGTTAAAGACAAGCTTTACTTGCTATCATTTACTCAAGATGAAATACTTTGCGTCGACGTCTCGGCGCAAGCAGCTTCGGACGGCATGTGGGAGCCTGCAGTAACGCGACAAAAAAGGTCACATGAATGGGACCAAATTGCTGGTGCAGCTGTGGCAGTCTCATCCACCGGCGAATCTAAGTTGAATTTCGCATCGCACGCAATACACAAAAATGATTGTAGCGGTCTTCTCGGCTGGCCGCTTGATAACCACTCCGTGACCCACGGCGCTTCCTGGAGTGTGCAAGTGGCGAAACATCGTATTTACTTCAGTGCAGAGCACAAGCTTTCAGGCCGCGTAACAACAAGGACTTGGGGTATAGCAGCATCGCCGTTTGGTGATTATCTAGCTGTGTGTTACAGTCTTGTGCCAAAGGACATGCTAGTATATGCTATGTCTGCCGACCAGGTTTCCAGTGTCGTGATAAGTTCTGATTCTATCGACCTGCCTGGTTTCCTGAACAATTCAGACCGGGTTGCACAGCAAGCAGGTATACCAAATAGTACCACTTGGGGTACAAGACTGTACTGATGCACTGAAGTAGATGTCAGCTTCGAGAGCATCCTGTTCAGCATAGCCAGATGGATTAGACGTAACACTGCGGGACCGCGATTGAATACGAGACACATGGATGCACTCTGGCGATGCTTGGATCAAACGGTCGATAGTAGCACCATGTCGCTTCCAACATCAGATGACATCCAAGCTAGGTATGTTATGTACAATTATTCGGCTGTCTAAGCTAACTGCTTCAAAGTAAATCCCTGTCTGAGGCGGCTGAGCGGCTAAAATCCCATCTCAACCTGTACAAAACCTTCGCAGCTTTTGTTCGCTCTGAGGTACTTGGCCTTGAACCCGAGCTTCAGTCGTTTCAAGAACCAAATACCGCAAACTCCGTGACTTGGCGTTTGTGCGTGGGTATCCTGGCCATACCCTTGCATTTGTATGCGCAGACCTCATGCAGCAAGAAGCTGTTGTACATGTATAATTCATGGCGAAGACTTCTTATCAACCAATATCCACATCAATTCCAGGAAGCAAGAGACGCAGCGCCAAACAACCTCATTCTAGACGACTCTGAACCTTGTGAAATATGCGAGGCGGATATCAAGTTTGCAAACAGCCAGTGGGCTCGTTGCACTAATGACCACGAGTTTGGTAAGCTCAATTTCGGTAACCTTTTGTATCCTTACTGACTCTTCAGTCCGCTGCGGTCTTACATTCCTCGCAATTCAGGCCCCGGGAATCTCTAAGTTCTGCGGTCTCTGCAATCGTCAGTACCTCACAGATCAACATCTGAGTACGCTGGACGCCGCAGAAGGTGAAACCGAGAATACATCAGCTGATCCTGATCACTCACTCATCCAGCTACTCCTCGTCGCGCTTGATGTATGCATATATTGCGGCGGTAAATTCGTTGGGTGAAGACCCATGTGTCTTCTCCATTCCTCAAGACCCATCGTCGTCAGTCAACATTCCGCAATAGTCATTAATCAATAACCGATCCTCGGGATTTGTTAGTGCCGCATTGCTTTCTGACTTTGTTGTGGTCTTCAAGAAGAGTTGTAAGTCCTCTCTCTTCATTATACATGGCCTGAGTGTTGATAGAGCTTCATTAAAACGAATATCCCTAGCAGTATCGAACCAAAACTTAAACCAGGTTATTAGTCAGACCGTCTTTGTAGTGGATCTTCCTTCAAAAATCTCATCATAGAGAAAGAGAGCAAAGCGGAGTTAGTGCTTATTCTAGGCTAGATACGACGAAGGAGTGCGCACCATGGAGAAGCGGTTTACTCAAGATTCATATTTCTCGGGGAAGAAGAAATGGCCAGCCATTGAACGCCCGACTGTACATGTGTCGATCTCGACATCGCTATCTCCACGCTCACCTGAAATCGTACGAACACCGCCTTCCCCGGCAAAGTCGTCAGCAGGCGCAATCATGGACGAATCGCATATGAACGCCATCATGACGGGAGACCGTAGGCATGCATCATCCCCCATTTTACCGGAGATCGATCGCCATCCACCACTGCGCCACCCAGAACACAATTACCAGAATACCATCCTAGAACCTCAAAACAGACTTTTGGGGTCTGTTAGCAACCGCATATCGCACTTCTCTGCAGATTCGGACTCGAGCGGCGTTACCGAAACTGATGATAAGGATCAAGGCAGACGGACTGGGTACCGTAGAAGCGAAAGGAGGGCTAGCAAGCCATTGACTTCGCTAAGCGGCGCGTTGCCTTCCAAAGGGACAGGCACGACAATCGCGCCGCTCGGTGAAGATGTAAACGATAAGGCGCAAAGAGTTGAACGGCCTAGCTCTAGTCCCCCTAGACACTCATCGGCCGATGAGGCTATATTGAAGGACGACCGACCCTCCACCGAAACTCCGACGGAAGTGAACAAACGCAATACGAACATTAGCGCCATCATAGGCAATGCATCACGTCCCTTGTCCGACCTAGAGAACCTGTACCGAATATACGTTGGCAACGGCCTTGCTCCTTCAAGCACACACAACCCAAGTTCAGTCTTTCACAACAAGTGCGACTGTATACTGGGTATACATTCCATTACTATGGAAGCGCTGAGTCGCGTTGATCAGGACCCGGCAGAGCTGCGTCACTCAGGACTAAGTGCTTCACGCGGGTTGGAGCCGTTTAGAAGCTCTCAGCCACCGGTTCTTGCTCCACCGCATTCCATTCTCCAGAATGCAGAGGCTGCAACCGTAGGCATGCCCAAGTACCGCTCCTTTAGTAGCCCTGCGGCCACAGGCAATATGAAAAGGGTTTCCATGATACCACCTATCATCCCAAACGACCGAGAAGTTCCTACCGAATACGCGCGGACACCTTATCCCACCAGCGAGCTCTTCAAGAACACGTTCAAGTCCCCCGACTCGACCAACCGGCACCCAATGCATGTTCCTCACATGAAACCGCGCGCAGCACCGCCTATTCCGCCTAGCTTCCCTCCGCAAGACTCAACCATCTACTTAAGTGTACGCCGCCGGTCAGCGAGAAATTACCGGCGGTGTCTTACGACAAGTCTCATGGTTCCCAACAAGCGAAGGAGCTTCACCTCTACCGTTGCAGAGAAAAGGCTCACGGAAAAGCGATTTACGGCCCCGGACTTCGACGACGCCGTTCTTTTCACTCGCGCTCGCACAGTATACTACGACGAGTTTCTTGGCTCGCGTCCAATCAGCCGACTTTGGCGCCGCTGGTGCAGTGCACGCACGCTCGTTGCGGTGATAATCGTCCCGTGCCCAAGTCGAAGCTTGGAGCATATAGAGAGGGACTTGATGACGCAGGACTATAATACAATAGGCTTGGCACTCCCTCATAGACCCAGTGCTACTTCGGTTCCATCCATGGACCAGCCACTGTGTGAGGAGAGCCTCTTCACAAATTTGCAAAAGCCGGAACTAGGGCGCTCACAATACATATGGGTGCAGTGGACGCACGAAGCTGCAAAAGCCTCGCGCGTAGCAGCGTCGAACAATCAGATTACACAAGGGCAGTTGTGGCCGCAGGTAGCACCTGGCCCTCAGCTTGAGTTCGTCGAGGGTTGGAGCGTTGGACGTCTGCTCACTGCTGGTGTGGGAGTCTTGTTCGCGAGCACCACAGTTCTCTTGCTCTGGGTGTTTCTTAGCGGCGCCCCAGAGGCTCTCGGGGCACATGATGCTAGAGTGCGGATTCTGACGGGAACAGTTTTAGGTGTGCTTGTGGCTTTACTGGGTGGGTTCGGGATGTTACTTTGGATAGCATTAAGCTGGCTTGTCATGTAAATGTAATCGGGTCCGGGTGCCCTTCTGTCCCTCAAGTGGAGATCAGATATCTCGCGCTCAACACATTCTTGATACAATGGGAGCACTTTGCCTGCGTTCATGAGATGAACGACATAAAGTCAAACGGGCAAGAAACCTATCTCGGCTTCCACCACCAGATGGCTTCATTCCATTCATCTATGATATTAAACTTGTCATGTTGTTTCGGCCTATGCCTCGTCAAACATCCTCGTCATGGCTTTTTGTGCCAGTTCCACTCCCAAGAACGTTGCTGCGTTTGCCGGGACGGCTCTGACCAACGCAGGCGCCATACCCGGGAAAAAGGCTTTGTAACCGCCGCGCGCGTAGATTTCCCTCACAGTGCCGCCGATGGTCGGGTTTCCGCTAGCACTTTGAAGCCTGCTCTTGATTGTGTCGATGGGGAATACCGGAATCCACATGGCGATACCGGCTGCAGCGCCCGCCGCCATGACCGCCGTCAATGAAAGGTCGCCACTGGGCTTTCCGTCGGGTCCCTTGGGCGTCAGCGCTTTCTTGGTGACCTCGTAAGCCGCGAAATAAGCCGCGCTACCAGGTCCGTCACGAGCAAGAGTCATCGCCGAGCCACGGAACACCGATCGGATGCCGCCTTCGGCGTACAGCTGACGAACGACATCGACACCGCCGGCGTATTTAGGTTTCTCGCCTGGTGCCAGCTGCTTCTGACCTTGGATTTGGAGAAGTACCTTGACACGCTCAAACGGCGCCGTGATAATTGTCATTGGGATTGCAGAGAAGAAACCGGCCGCAGATATTTGGGCGGTCGTCAGAGGTTGGCCGGCAGGTACGGAAGAGACTGAGGTTACGAGGCGTTTTCCAAGGTCATAGCCCTTTGGAAAAAGTCAGCGGTGAAATTGCAAGGCGGAGCTGAAAAGACATCGTACCCAGAACGAAACAGCAACTACAACATCGTTAGCCAGGTTGTTTCGCAACATGAATTAGGGAGTATCGACTTACACATTGGCGTCACACCGACCAAAGGCGCAGAGACACCTGCGTACATACCCTGTGCTCAGTTAGCCCTCGCTCTACGAACGAACCACATGGTATGAAGCCATCAACTCATGCTTACCCTAGCCAAGCCTTCTCTAGCGACTGTCTTCCTTACGACATCCATGGCGCCCGAGTAAACGCCCTTTTCCGCAGTTTGAAGCCGCACCTTGACCAGATCGAAAGGATGGCCGACGACAACTGCGCAAACGCCGCCGACACCACCGGCCACCAGGGAACGGAGCGATTGCAAGCTAGATTTCGAGGCTGCCTTGACCTCTTCTTTGAGTTCATCTGCGGAAGGAATGTCCACCTTGGGGAGGGACGGGATGTTTGAAGAAGACATTGTAGATGCGGGGTGACGAATTGCGAGAGACCTCTAGGAAAGGGGGAAGATGTGCGCCTTGATCCAAGTAGGATAAGAGGAAGGAGGAAGGTAGTGAAGGGTGTAGAGAGAAAATAGGAAGTCCAAAAAGCAGAGTGTGCACAGCGTCAATGGATGGATGCGTGAATGAGAGCCATTGAAACATCGACTCGGTGAACCTCGGCATACTTGGTTGCACGTGACAAGGACGCGGATCGCAACAACCATCTGCCGAAATACGAGTCATTCAGCCTGGGCCGGTTTGCTTTTGCCAAAGTCTTCTGGTTTGTACAAGTCTGCCCTGATCACTAGAGATTCGACAAATAACACGGCGCATCATCTTCGAGCATGAGTGAAAGTGAAGCGGAGCGCGAGCTTGTCAGACTATGGCGCGCATGGAGGACGGCACGAGAGATGTGCGCTGATAGGGTTAGTGAGGGGGTGCCTTCATGGGTTTAGAGAGGAGCCACCAACTCTGACTGGGATTACCTAGGGTTACGAGTTCACCGAAGACGAGCTGCAAATATCTCTTGACGATTTTCGACGCGAATATGCGGACCCCAACGGTTATCCAGAGTAGGGCCACTGTCGCAAATCCTACAGGTCCAGTCGCGCCTTGTACTTGAAGAGCTTTCTAACGCGCTGTCCTTCCAGTCGCCGAAAGATGAATTTCTCTGCCCGTCCGACCGATGCAATGCTCGTGAAATACACACCTCTACCAACAACCAAAGTGCCAAACCCGCAACCGGACTGCGGGACGATCTGGGTTGAGTTCAACGGCGACACTTCAGTGGGCATCAAGCAACTGCGCACTTTCGCACATCACATCAGCGCGCACAACTTCCACACCGGCATCTTC
>Ga0160428_1002321_pt1 | contig 11749 bp, 7 predicted proteins | sample SolpanmetagenomM_FD_108198 | JGI IMG/M metagenome (GOLD analysis project Ga0160428, IMG submission 108198) | Solar panel surface microbial communities from Lawrence Berkeley National Laboratory, California, USA - M | ecosystem: Engineered > Built environment > Solar panel > Unclassified ...
ACCACCCGGCTACTTCGCCGGCCAGTCCCGCCGCTTGTCAGAAGATGGCTCAGCGCCCGGTCCACTTCCGCGGCCGGCGCCGATGAACCGGGGTATAGATCCACCGCTCCGACCCGTCAACAGCCGTCTGCAAAAAGTTTTCCTGCGTTTCCGCGGTCTGCCGAGTCGGGTCGCTCGGCGTGGTGCGCGCGGGCGGCTGGGAGCCATGAGCCCGTCGCGACGCCTCAATCTCGACACCCTGCCTCGTGAGATGGTTCGAGCGGGCGCGGGATCGCGCCCGGCATGGTAGATCCGGTCGGCGGATCCGGTCACCAGCGTCTTTTCAGGGCCTTCGAGTGAAGCGCGAGCGACTCAAGATCGGCGACGTGGCGGCTCTTGCCCCGGCCCACGGGGTGCAGGCGCCGCTGGACCATCTCGGCGCCTCCACGAGCCAGATCGATCGGCGCGCCGTGAACCTGCGCTGGCTCTGTGCCAGCACACTGACCGGCTTGACCGGCGCGGCTCTCATCGCTGCGGCGCTCCATGTTTCCCTGCAGGGTGACGTGTCGTTCGCGGCGATCCCCGAGAAGGCGGTCGTGGTGGCCCGGCCTCAACCCAGCGAGAGCGGTGCCAATATCGCCCGGAAGGGCGACCGGCTGGTGCGCAACCTGATGATCGCCTCTGCCAAGCAGAGTTTCCGCGCGCCGGTGACGGTCCGGCTCGGCGACCGCGAGATCATCAAGGCGAAGGCCTTCGTCCGCCTCAGCGCCCCGCTGTCTATGACCACGGGCGTCTACGCCAGCGAACCGCCGCGCTTCGATCCCATGAAGTTCGTCTCGGACGAGCCCCTCGAGCGTGCGCCCGAAGCGACCGACACGCCGAGCGCGGAGGTCAGCGTCGTCAAGCGCGATCTCCTCGAAGCGCCGGTCGACGCCAACGCCCCGGCGCTCAGCGACGACGACGTTACCGCTCAGGTCGAGGAGGAGCGCCGCATCGCCGCCGAAGCCGGGCGCCGTGCCGCCATCCCGATCGCCCCGCAGATCCTGTTGTCGCGCACGCTGCAGCAGGGCGCCGCCGGCGACGGTGCGGTTGCCAAGGAGGCAAACCCGTTCAAATCCATCGAGGTGCTGGTCGTACCCGAGAACGTCACCAAGGTCTCCAAGGTCGAGCTGAAGCCCAACGAGGCGCCGCTCGTGGAAGAGCGCGACCTCGCGCTCAAGCGCGGCGACACCTTGGAGGGTACGCTCAGGGCCACGGGGCTGGCGAACGATGAGGCGATCCGCGGCATCGTCGCGGCGCTCGGCGGCAAGGCGCGCATCGCCGCCCTGAACGAGGGCCAGCCGATGCGCGTGCAGATCGCCCCCGGGCCCCGGCCTGGCGATCCGCGCTTGGTGACGCGCGTGGTGCTCTACGGCGAGTCCGGCATCGAGGGAATCGCGGCCCTCAACGATCGCGGCGCCTTCGTCTCGGTGGCGCCCCCCGCCGAGGACACCCCGTCATCCAAGGCGCAGCCCCAGGCCGAGGCCGGCGAGGACGAGGACGAGGATGCCGGATCCGGCCCGCGGCTCTACCAGAGCCTGTACGAGACCGCCGCGCGGCACGACCTGCCACGCGCGACCGTCGAGGACATCGTCCGGGTCTTCAGCTACGATCTCGACTTCCAGCGCCGTATCGCCAGCGGCGACGGTCTGGACGTGTTCTACACCTACGAGGACGAGGCCAGTGCCGACCGGCCCGACCTGCTCTATGCCGCGCTGACGCTGGGCGGCGAGACCCGCAAGGTCTACCGCTTCCAATCCCCGGACGACGGCACGATCGATTACCTCGATGAGCAGGGGCGCTCGCTCAAGAAGTTCCTGCTGCGCAAGCCCATCGCGGACGGCATCATGCGCTCGGGCTTCGGCTACCGACGCCATCCGGTGCTGGGCTACGCCAAGCTGCACACCGGGGTCGACTGGTCGAATCCGGTGGGTACGCCGATCATGGCCGCCGGCAACGGCGTGGTGATCCGCGCCGAAATGACCTCCGGCTATGGCAACCGGGTCGAGCTGCAGCACGTCAACGGTTACGTCACGACCTACAACCACATGTCCCGGATCGGTCGGGGCATCCGCGAGGGCGTCAAGGTCCGGCAGGGCCAGGTCGTCGGTTATGTCGGGTCCACCGGTTTGTCGACCGGCGCGCACCTGCACTACGAGGTCATCATCAACGGCCATTTCGTCGATCCGATGAAGATCCGTGTCCCGCGCGGCCGCGAGCTCGACGGGCGAATGCTCGCCGAGTTCAAGCGCCAGCGCGAACAGATCGACGCCACCATGCAGAAATCGAAGAGCGCCACGGCGATCGCTCAGCGCGACGCGGTCGTGCGCTGACGCGCCGGCGTCCGTCTCAGGCGAAGCCGAGGCGGGCGCGGATGGCCTCCGGCGTGACACCGGCCTGCCGAAGGTCGGCGAGGGTCTGCGAGCCGCGCGACTTGGCGAGCTTCTCGCCCCCGGCGTCGCGCATCAGCGAATGATGCCGGTAGCGCGGCTGGGGCAATTCAAGCAGGGCCTGCAAGAGCACGTGGAGATCGGTCGCCGCCTCTAAGTCCCGGCCGCGGACCACGTGCGTGATCTCCTCCACGGCGTCGTCGTGGACGACCGCGAGGTGGTAGCTCGTCGGCACGTCCCTCCGGGCAATCACGGCATCCCCCCAGCGCGCCGGATCGGCACCGACCCGGCGCTCGCCGGAGTCGTCGAAGGCGACGTAGCCGTGCGCGGCGCCGGCGCAGCGCAGGGCGGCCGCGACGTCGAGGCGCCAGGTATGCGGATCCCCGTGGGCAATGCGATCGGCCACCGCCCCGGGATCGCCGTTGCGGCAGGTGCCGGGATAGAGCGGTGCGCCGTCGGGATCGCAGGAACGCTCGCCACCCACGGCACCGGACGCGACCCGGGTTCGGATCTGCCCGCGTGAGCAGAAGCAGGGATACGCGAGCCTCCGGGCGATCAGGTTCTCGAGGGCGGTCCGGTAGGCTGCCATGTGCCGGGATTGATGCCGCACCGGCTCCGGGTAGGTCAGCCCGAGCCACGCGAGATCGGTTCGAATCCCATCGATGAAGTCAGGTTTCGAGCGTGCAGGGTCGATATCCTCGATCCGGAGGCGACAGATGCCGCCCATGCGGCGAGCGAGGTCTGCATTGAGCAGCGCCGAGTAGGCGTGGCCGAGATGGAGCCGCCCGTTCGGGCTCGGCGCGAAGCGTAGGCGCGGCATGAAGGGACTCATGCTGCGCGCCCCCGGACGCATCGCCTTCGCCATCGTCTGCGCGAATGGTGCGAACGGCGCCAAGCGATCCCGCGTAGTCCTCGCCGGCGCCGTGGTGTCGCCGCGAGGCGCGTCAGTACCGGGTGGCCCAAGCTCACCCGTCGCGGCGGCGGAGGCAGTGCGGCGCCGCGGGCTGGCAGGCGATGCCGGGCAGCGAACAGGCCGGGCCCGCCGCAAGGCGTTGGCAGACCGTGCAGCCGTCGGTCCATTCCAGGCAGGCCGGATCCTCGGCGACCGCGCGAACCGGCGCGCTATGACGCGTCGGCGCCAGTGCTCCGATGAGGACTGTGGCGATCACGAGGGCTGCCGTGCCCCATGCGGCGAGCGCGCCGCTCGAGGAGCGCGGTGCGGGCGACGGGGAGTGGGCTGTCGACATGGACGCTCTGTTGGCGCGGGATGCGCCCCGCTGTCAACGCGGGTCGGATCGGGCGCTTCGGCGAATGCACGGGAGCGCCGCGCCGACCGGCCTCGCGTCACCCGAGATCCCTGTGGTGGCCCCGAGGCTTCGCGCGTGGAGGGCACGAAGCGCCCGGCGGGATCTGGTGCTGGTCACGCATGCCTTCCCAACCCGCTGTGGCGAACCCGTCGCCGCCGCCTTGACGGGTTGCCGGCGCGACCGAGCAAGATCAGGCCGCCTGTGCGGATTGCCGCTCGAGCAAGGGGGGGAGGAGCTTCAGGTTGAGCGGCTTGGCCAGAAACCCGTCGAATCCCGCCTCCCGCGCCGCGATCTCGTCCTCGCGGCCGGCATTCGCCGTGAGCGCGACGAGGCGGAGCCGTCCGGTACCGGTGGACTCGGCCGCCCGGATGCGACGGGCCGTCTCGTGGCCGTCGAGGCGGGGCATGCGGACGTCGATCAGCGCCAGATCGAACGGCCCCTCGACCTGCAGCCGCTCCAGCGCCTCGACCCCGTCCACCGCGTGGACCACCGTGGCGCCCAGGCGCTCCAAGGCCCGGGTCGCCAGCAACGCGTTGATCGGGTTGTCCTCGGCGAGAAGCACCCGCATCCCGCAGCCGGTCCGCGGCGGTGCCGCGGGTGGTGCGGTCGCACTCTCCGGCGTCGCGGCCGGCGCGAGCAGGCGCTCGAACAGTGAGCGGGGGCGGACCGGCTTGATCAGGTAGCCGTCGAAGCCTGCGGCACCCGGGGAGCCGAAGCCGCGCCGATCGAAGGGCGAGAGCAGTACGAGGCTGGTGCGTACCCCGCAGGCATGCGCGGCGTCCGCGATCTGCCGCACCACCCCGTCGCCGAGTGCCCGGTCGGCCAGCACCACGTCGAACGTGGCGCCGGAGAGGGCGTCGAGGCCCGAGTCGAGGCTGTCCACGATCACCGTCGCCGCCCCGGCCCGGGACAGGAGGCGGGCGAGGTAGGGAGCCTGGAAGGGCGAATCGGCCACGATCAGACAGCGCCGGGCGGAGAGCGGCGGCAGCGGAACGCGCCTGTCGTGCGCTGCGCCGTCCCTCTCCGCGAGGGGGAGCACGACCCGAAAGGTCGAGCCGCGCCCGACGCGCGAATCCGCCTCGATCCGGCCGCCCATGCGGGTGACGAGACGCCGGGTGATGGCGAGCCCGAGGCCCGTGCCCTCGTGGCTGCGGCTCGAACTGCCGTCGCCCTGCTCGAACTCCTCGAACAGGATGGGGAGCCGCTCCTCCGGGATTCCCGGTCCGGTATCAGCCACCGCGAGCACGACCTCGCCACCGTCCGCGGTACGGGTGAAGCCCAGGGTGACGCCCACGCCACCGCGGTCGGTGAACTTGATGGCGTTTCCGGCCAAGTTGATCAGGATCTGTCGCACCCGGTCGGCGTCGCCCACCACCGCGGCAGGGAAATCCTCGGCGACGTCGAGGGCGATCTCGATCCCCTTGTCCTGCGCCCGCGGCGCCAGGAGTTCGACCACGCCTTCGGCGAGGACCGGCAGGTCGAACGGCTCGGCCGCGAGGTCGAGGCGTCCGGCCTCGATCCGCGAGAAGTCGAGCACCCCGTCGATCAGGCCGAGCAGCGCCTGGCCGCTGGTACGGACCGCCTCCACGTAGGTGCGCTGCTCCGGGTTGAGGTCGGTCCCAAGCACGAGATCGGCCATGCCGAGGATCCCGTTCAGCGGCGTGCGCATCTCGTGGCTCACCGTCGCTAGGAAGCGGGATTTCGCCACGCTCGCCGACTCGGCACGCTCCAGGGCGGCGTTGCGGCTGCGGATCGCCTCGACCCGGGCGGTCACGTCGCGGCCGGCACGCAGCCAATGCATCGCGTCGCCGTGCGCCACCGGCATCTCCACGAAGGCGAACCAGCGCACGCGACCGTCCGCGGCACGGACCTGCGCCTCCATGCGGCGCACCCCGTCCTGCCCGATCTCGACGGTGTTGCGGTCGAGGATCTCGAGATCCGTCTGGGAGCCAAGCAGGTCGAGGGGCTCGCGGCCGAGGAGGCGGGCAAAATCGTCGTTGGCGTAGGTGATGCGCCCGCGGGCATCGCGCTGGACGATGATCTCGGTGGTGGCGGCCACCAGCGCGCGGTAGCGGTCCTCGCTCTCGCTGATGCGCCAGATGCGGTCCTGCAGCCGCTCGGCCTCGTTCTCGTCGTACAGCGCGCCGCGCGAACGCCAGCGGCCGAGCGCCAGGATCGCCGCTACCAGGAGCGCCAGGACCAGCGCGATATCCTCGATCATGCCTGCCTCCCCGGCGGGGGCCGGTCCAAACAGGATCGCAGCTGAAGCTGAAGGTCGCGTTGGGAAAGGCGCTTAACTGGTGGTTGCGGTCAGCGCGGCGTCGGAGCCTGACAACGGGTGTGCACGAAACGGAGCGGGGGCATGATCCGAACCGCGACTCGCGAGTTGCCTGCCTGGACCGAGACCCGAACGGAGACGGCACATGTCCGGTGAGCACTACGACGTCATCATCGTCGGTTCCGGCCCCGGGGGTGGGACGATGGCGTGGCGTCTCGCGCAGACGGGCAAGCGGATCCTGCTGATCGAGCGCGGGGATTACCTCCTGCGCGAGCCGCGCAATTGGGACAGCCAGGCGGTGATCGTCGATGGCTACTACCAGGCCACGGAGACTTGGTACTCCTCGGACGGCAAGAGCTTTCACCCTGGGCTGCATTACTATGTCGGTGGAAATTCCAAATTCTACGGTTCAATCCTCTTCCGCCTGCGCGAGAAGGATTTCACCGAGATCCGCCACCAGGACGGTATCGCGCCGGCTTGGCCGGTGGGCTACGACACGTTCGAGCCGTACTATCAGGCCGCGGAGGAGCTGTTCCACGTCCACGGCCTGCGCGGTGAGGACCCCACCGAGCCCTGGTCGACGAAGCCCTACGCGCATCCGCCCGTCTCCCACGAGCCGCGGATCCAGGAGCTGTTCGACAACCTGAAGGCGGCCGGACATCACCCGTTCCACCTGCCGGTGGGCGTGCGGCTCGTGGAGAAAGACGGACGGGCCATCTCCACCTCGCCCTGCATCAAGTGCGAATCGTTCGACGGCTTCCCCTGCCCCACCAACGGCAAGTCCGACGCCCAGACTATGGTGGTGGATCCCGCCCTGCGCGACTGCCCGAACCTGACGCTCCTGACCCGGACCTACATCGAGCGGCTCGTGACGGATCCGTCAGGCCGCACCGTCACCGGCGTCGCCGGCAGCCGGGACGGCGCGCCCTTCGAGGCCTCGGCCGACATCGTAGTGGTGGCCTGCGGCGCCCTCTCCTCGGCACTGCTGCTCCTGCGTTCGGCCAGCGACCGGCATCCGAACGGTCTCGCCAACGGTTCGGATCAGGTTGGGCGCAACTACATGCGCCACAACAACTCGACGGTGCTGGCAATCTCCAAGACGCCGAATCCGACGCGCTTCCAGAAGACCCTCGGTCTGAACGACTTCTACTTCGGCGATCCGGATCCGACGGACGATTGGGATTTCCCCCTCGGTCACATCCAGATGGTCGGCAAGTCGGACGGCGTCCAGATCCACGGCGAGGGCCTGCCGGGCTTCCTGCAATGGTTCCCCGACAAACCCTTCGATTGGATCGCCAAGCACTCCGTGGATTTCTGGCTGACCTCGGAGGACGTGCCGCTGGCCCAGAACCGGGTCTACTATAAGGACGGAAAGGTCCATCTCGACCTCACGGAGACGAACGTCGAAGCGCACAAGCGGCTCCGGCAGAAGCTGCGCGCCATCTGCAGCTTCACCGACATCCATCCGCACCTGTTCGACCGATCGCTCTACCTCGGCAAGAACGTCCCGATCGGCGGGACGGCGCACCAGGCGGGGACCCTGCGGTTCGGCGACGATCCGGCCACCTCTGTCCTCGACCGGAATTGCAAGGCGCACGAACTCGACAACCTCTACGTCACCGACGCCAGCTTCTTCCCGTCGATCGGCGCCGTGAACCCGACCCTGACGATCATCGCCAACGCGCTGCGTGTCGCCGATCACCTCGTCGCGCGGATGGGGGCCCGGGACGAGATCCCGCCGCCGCGCCTCTTCGACCATACGGAGCCGCGAGAGCCGCTGCCGGCTTGAGGTCTGTCCGGTCCGGAACCTCCCACCCGCGACCGCATCCCGAGGTCGTGGTTGGATAGGCCCGCTAACGCACGCCGCTGGCCGTGGATGTTGCTATAGCTCGGCGAGCTCAAGCGACAGTGACGCCCGTGGCCATTGACCATATCGATCTCAGCCGGATCGACCTGAACCTGCTGGTCGCCCTGGACGCGCTGCTCGACGAACGCAGCGTCACCCGGGCGGCCGCCCGGGTCGGGATCGGCCAGTCGGCGATGAGTTCGAGCCTCGCCCGCCTGCGCCGCCTGTTCGACGACGAGCTCCTGACCCGGGCGCCGGACGGGATGCGGCCGACGCCCCGGGCCCTCAAGATCGCCGAGCCGTTGCGCGCCACGCTCCGGCAGGTTGAGGCGCTGGTGCATCGGGAGGATCGCTTCGATCCGGCGACCGTGGCGCGGACGTTCACGGTGAGCCTGCCCGACAGCGTCGAGGCGCTCCTCGGGCCGCGACTGATCGCGCAGCTCCGCCAGGAGGCTCCCGGGATCAGGTTGCTGCTGCGCTCGATCGACCGGACCCGGATCCTGGACGAGCTCGATGCCGACCGGGTGGATCTCGCCATCGGGCTGTTCTCCGAGGGTCAGCTGCACCACAAACAGCGGCTTCTCTACCGGGACAGCTACGTCGTGCTGTTCAACGCCGCGCTGATCGGCCTCCATCCGCCGATCGGGCTCGACGACTACCTGCGATTCCCCCATGTCCTGACATCCCTGCGCGAGACCGCTCACGGGGTTGTTGACGACGCGCTCGCCCGTATCGGCCGCTCGCGTACCCTGGCGGTGACGACGCCGCGGTTCCTCGTCGTGCCCTTCATGGTCCGCGCCGCGCCGGTGATCGCCACGATGCATGCGCGGCTCGCCACCGCCTTCGCCAGTGCCCTGGCGCTCAGCGTCAGCCCCGTGCCGGTGCCCCTGGACGACGTGGCCGTGTCGATGCTCTGGCACGCCTCCTACGACCGCGACCCGGCCCATCGCTGGCTGCGCGACCTCCTGGTGCGGCTGGCCGGCGAAGCGCCGGTCCAGGGGGTGATCTGAGGGGTCGCGTCACAGGCACGGATCGTCCGCCGCCGCAAGGCGCCCGTGATCGATCGCCTTGCGGAAGAGCGCGTGATCCGCCGCGTTCCGCTCGGCATAGGCCGCCGCCCAGTCGGCGATCGCGCCGCCGAGGTCGTGATGCTTGCCGCTTCCGCAGTAGCCGGCGATCGCCGCCGCGTCCCCGGTCCGGGCGTGGGCGCGGGCGAGCAGCGCCCCGTAGGCGTACGAGAAGGTCAGCAGCGGCGCGCCGGACATCCGCGCCAGGGGGAGCGCGCCCTTCAGGTTCTTCATCTGCCGCACGTAGAACGGCCGCCCCGCGATGCTGGTCCAGCCGAGGAGCGGATCGCCCACCGCCTGGAGCAGCCGCTGACCGTAGATCACGCGCTCGCCCTCGTGCCCCGCATAGGGTGCGGGCATGCCCGGCAGGTACGGGGCGTGGGCGGGGCGGACCGCCTCCTTGACCTGCAGGAACAGCGCGTCGGCGTCGGAATTGCCGAACAGCAGCGCGAGGTAGGCACGGGTTCCGACGCTCCCGATCCCGACGACGCGATGGGCGACGTCGACCACATGATAGCGGTCGAGCATGAAGCGGCGCTCGCGGGGCAGGGTCTCGGCGTAGCGTTCCAGGCCGGTGACGACGCCCTCGCGCGTCGCCTCGTCGACCGGAGTCAGGATCGGCGGATCAGCCTGCAGACGCCAGCTGCCGTCGGTGCGCCGCTCCGCGACCTGCCCGAGCAGGCTGCGGTTGTTCCGGCGCCGGGCCTTGTCCACCGCGTGCCGCACCACGGCCCGGGCCTCCATGTCCATCCGCAGACCGGCGATGTGCGGGGTATCGGCGCGCGTGGTCTGGTACCAGACGTCCAGCGATCCCTGCGGCGCAAGGCGCCGCATCGTCTGCTGATAGCCGGCGACCACCTCCATGACGGCGTTGCGCCGCTCCCCCGCCGTCGCGCCGGCATCCGCTGTGGCCACCGCGAGGCCGGCCGCAAGGCGCTTGAGATCCCATTCCCAGGGGCCGATCGTCACCTCGTCGAAGTCGTTGAGATCGAGGACGATGTCGCGCTGGGGCGTGCCGAACAGGCCGAAATTGTCGATGTGGGCGTCGCCGTTCATCACGACGTCGATACCGCTGCGGGGGCCACGCGACAGGTCCCAGGCCATCACGGGCGCGGCTCCGCGCAGGAACGCGAAGGGCGAACTCGCCATCCGGGCGACCCGCAGCGGGAGCAGGTGCGGCTGGCGGCCCTCGTGCGCCGCCTCGATCAGGTCGACCGGGTCCGGCCGGTCCGAATCGGCTTTGAGCACGGCCTGGGCCGCGTGGGGCACCTCGGCGCGCAGCCGCTTGCCGGCGTGGCGGCGCTTGTCCCAGGATTCGACCCCCGCGCGCAGGTCGATGCGGGGGAAATCGGCGATCGGTGCGAGCACCGATGCCGCGGCCGAGGCATGCGCGTCCCCGTCATCCGGCGCTGTCTTGTCGCTTTCCAGGCGGTCCATCGATAACCAATCCGTGCGCGCCGGACCGCCTCGACCTTACGGACGTCATCCCGGCACCGGGCAGACTTCCATACGGTAGCATCCGCCCGGCTCTGTGACTTTCCGACCCTGCGCGGCCCTTGACCGCTCTACGGGCCGGCCCTCTAACGAACCGCTATTCGGGAAGCGTTTCTTCGTCCCGTGCCGTTCCGTTGGAGGCCGCTCGACGCGCGGGCCAGGAGCGGACCGGGATCGCGGGCGCGCCGTTGCATCAGCGAGACTTCGCATGCCCAAGGGTTCAGATCTACTCGTGGCGGCCCTCGAGAACGAGGGCGTCGACCGCATCTTCGGGATCCCCGGCGAAGAGAATCTCGACGTCGTCGAATCCCTGCGCAATTCCAAGATCGAGCTGGTCCTGACCCGCCACGAGCAGGCGGCGAGCTTCATGGCCGCCACCCACGGCCGCCTCACCGGCCGTCCCGGCGTCTGCCTCTCGACGCTGGGCCCGGGCGCGCTCAATTTCTCCACCGGCGCGGCCTACGCCCATCTCGGCGCCATGCCGATGATCATCATCACCGGACAGAAGGGCATCCTGTCCTCGCGCCAGGCGAAATTCCAGATCGTCGACGTGATCAGCTCGATGAAGCCGATCACCAAGATGGCCCGGCAGATCGTCTCGGCCTCCTCGATCCCCAGCATCGTGCGCGACGCCTTCCGGGTCGCCACCGAGGAGCGGCCCGGACCGGTGCTGCTGGAGCTGCCCGAGGACATCGCCTCGGAACAGGCCGAGGCTCATCTGGTGCCCTCGCACCCGATCGATATCCCGGTCGCCCACCCGGCCGCCATCGAGCGCGCCGCCGCCATGATCCTGAAGGCCAAGCGCCCGCTGATCATGCTGGGCGCCGCCGCGAGCCGCCCCCGCGCCACCGGCGAGCTCGGCGGCTTCGTGCAGCGCACTGGCATCCCGTTCTTCACCACCCAGATGGGCAAGGGCACCGTCGCGGGCGGGACCGACCTCTACATGGGCACCGCGGCGCTCTCCGAGCGCGACTACGTCCACGAGGCGATCGACCGGGCCGACCTGATCATCGCCATCGGCCACGACACGATCGAGAAGCCGCCCTTCTTCATGGGCCAGGCCGACCAGAAGGTCCTGCACATCAGCTACATGCCGGCCAATGTCGAGCAGGTCTATTATCCCGACGCCGAGGTGGTCGGCGACCTCGGCCCGACGCTCAAGCTGCTGGCCGATGAGCTCGACCGCAAGCTCCCCAACGCCGGCGCCCTGCTGCACCTGCGCGAGCACATCCTCGACCACATCGCCGACCGGGCCGGCGAGGACCGCTTCCCGGTCACGCCCCAGCGGCTGGTGCGCGACGTCCGGCGGGTGATTCCGGAGGACGGGATCGTGGCGCTGGATAACGGCA
>Ga0160428_1002322_pt1 | contig 11748 bp, 12 predicted proteins | sample SolpanmetagenomM_FD_108198 | JGI IMG/M metagenome (GOLD analysis project Ga0160428, IMG submission 108198) | Solar panel surface microbial communities from Lawrence Berkeley National Laboratory, California, USA - M | ecosystem: Engineered > Built environment > Solar panel > Unclassified ...
CGGATTTCCATCAGGGCCAGCGGTCATCACAACGCCGCACAAACAGGCCGGACATATGAAAGCAACCGATCAAACCCATCCCGACAAAATGCCCTTGCCAAGGGGGCGTCCACATATGAATCAGATCGGCACATCTATGGGAATCCCTGATCGACTCACATCGGGCGGAAACCGCTCTAAGGGCGGACGGTGCGCCCAGCATCACCATGTAGCCGGCCACCGCCCGTGAATGATCGTCCACCACCGTCGTCAGCCATGGTCGCGCTTCCTTGCCGCTGGCGTCGAGGATCAGGATATCGAGCTGCGTGTGATCGGCCTGCCATGTCGCGTTCGGCTTGGCGGCCCGGCGCCGATGCACCAGCTCGTACTTGTCGCGGAACGCGGCTGCGCCCTCATGCGCCAGTGTCGCCATCGCCGGATTGATTCCGCCCACGATGCTGCGCACGCTACCGTAGGACGGTGCCCGCCATCCCGCATTGCCGGCCATCCTTCACGTCCGGGATAGCTTAGCCTCCTGCCCAGAAAACCGGCACCACCTCCCTCCGTCATGGCATCACTCGCTCGATCGTTGATCGCCTCCCACCGACAAGGCGCTCGAGCGCAGCACGGTCCACCAGTTCGATAGTGCGGCGGCTCGGGAGAGCGATCAAGCCGGCCCGCGCCAGCCCCTGCAATTGGCGGCTGATCGTCTCGATCGATAGCCCCAGGAGATCGCCGATGCTCCCCCTCTTTAGCGGCAGATCGAGTGTGTCGCCGCTCGGTGCGCCGGCCCGCTGTCGTCGTGCGAATTCGAGGAGGAAGGCTACCACTCGCTCGCGAGCGCTTTGCCGACCGATGATCAGCAGCCAGCGCCGCGCCTCGGACAAGCTGTGCAAGGCACAGCGCAGAAGCGCCCGTTGCACAACCGGGTAGTCACGCGAGACTTGCTCCAACGCAGATCGTGGGAAGGTGCAGAGCTGGGCGTCGGTCAATGCGCGCACCGCGGCATTCGCAGGCGAGCCAAAGGGATCACCGACGATCTCGCCGGGAAAGACGAGGCCGACGCTCTGGGCACCGCTGCCATCGGACCGAACTACCGCCAGCACGCCCCACGTAAGACTGCCGACGATGGCATCGCCCGCGGTGGAGCAGATCAACGGGTCGCCCGATCGAATGAGCTGGCGCAGCCCAATCCTGCGCAGTGCCCGGCGCTCGCTTTCGCCGACTTGATCGCACAGCCCGCAGAAATGAACCGCGGAAGCGCGCGCGGCGGGTCGAGCGGCGCTCACCGGCGCGGCGGAAGGACCCTCAAACGGCATGGCTGAAGCGACCGATGCTTTCGCCGCGATACTGGTCGAGACGGGCGGCGATCGCGCGCGCATAGGGCAAGCCACCTTCCGCAAGCACGATCGACTCGCCGCGCCAGCGCAGCAGCCCGCGTGCTTCGAAATCTAGCAGCAAGGCGCGTACGCATGATCTGCCGGTCAGGGGCGACAGATCGGCAGCGCCGTGGGTCAGGATATCCTCGACGATCGTTCCCCGCGCGCGATCCTCCGGGGTGCGTAGCACACCGCGGTGCGTTGCGAAGCGGCCGGCGCCGAGCGCGAGATGCCAGCGGCCGGTATTCTTCTCGTTCTGAAGCAGACGGTCCGGAAAGCTGCTGATCGCACTCGCGCCAAGCCCAAGCAGGCATGTGGCCCGATCGTCGGTGAAGCCCTGGAAGTTGCGGCGAAGAGTGCCGTTACGCGCTGCGCTCGCCAGGGGGTCAGCGGGCGTGGCAAAATGATCGAAACCGACCGGCTGATATCCCTTCCCGGTCAGAACGCGATGAGCAAGCGCGGCCTGGTCGAACCGATCACGCGCGCTCGGCAGCTGTGAGGCATCGATCCGGCGCTGCCGAGGCAAGATCTGCGGGACATGCGCGTAGCCGAAAACGGCGAGCCGATCCGGTGCCAGGGCCAGCGCTGCCGCGAGGCTCGCTTCCAATTCCCGGCCGGTCTGGCCCGGCAGGCCGTACATCAGGTCGAAGTTCAGCGACGTGATACTCGCCGTGCGCAGCAAGGAGACCGTCCGCTCAATCAGCTCGGCGGGCTGCACGCGCCCGATCCTCGCCTGGATGGCGGGATCGAACGTCTGGACGCCGAGGCTTGCCCGCTCGACTTGGGCGGTCGCCAGCGCCGCGGCCCATTTTTCGTCGAACCCGCGCGGGTCGAGCTCGACCGAGATCACCGGCCGGTCGTGGCGGAATGCCGTCTTGATCCGGTCGACCAGCCTCAGGAAGACTTCCGGCGCGATCGCGTTCGGGCTTCCGCCCCCGAATGCTATTCGTCCAACGACACCCCGGGGCCCAAGCTTCGCGGCGAACAGATCGATTTCGTCGTGAAGACGGTCCACATAGGCGGATAGGCGCGCCTCTCGCGTGGCAGCGCCGGTATTGCAGCCACAATACCAGCAGATTTCCCGGCAATAGGGAATGTGAACGTAAAGCGAGAGCGGCTCTTCAGCGGGCAGATCCGCGAGCCCGGCTTCCAAGTCGGCCGACGCTACTGTTTCGGTGAACTCGGCAGCGGTCGGGTAACTCGTGTAGCGCGGCACCGGCTTGGCGAGCAGGTCGGGGTAATAGGTCCACATGAGCGAAAACTGCCTGACCTCCCCACAACCGTCTTTGACTCGCGTCAAAGCGGTTCTTGCGACCTCATCATAGCTGCTGCGCCATCAAGAATGGAGTAGACGATGATGCGGAATCTGGTTTCAAGCGCAGCAGTAGCGGTGTGCGCGCTTCTGGTGACGAGCCCCGCAGCAGCGCAGAGTGCGCCCTCGCCTGATGATCGGACAGGCGTCGCCGCAGGTGACGTGCTCGTCCGGCTGCGCGCGATTATGGTCGCGCCCAATGAGCGCTCGGGCAGCGTCCTTCCGGCGTTCACAGGCGAAAAGGCCAGTGTCGACAACAGCTTCATGCCTGAAGTCGACGCCACCTACATGGCCACCAATCACCTTGGCTTCGAGCTGATTGCGTCGACGACGAAGCATCATGCCGACGGGCGAACGGGAACCACGGGCTCGATCGGCCGGCTTGCATCGACCTGGGTGCTGCCGCCGACGCTGACCGCGCAATATCATTTCGCACCGACCAGCCACGTTCGGCCCTATGTCGGAGCCGGGTTGAACTACACCATATTCTGGACCGAGAAGGCATCGGACGGCCTCGTGAAGGCGGTCGGCCAGACCAACGTGCATATGAGCGACAGTTTCGGCTGGGCCGCGCAAGCGGGCATCGACGTCGACATCACGCGCAAGGTGTTCGTAAACGTGGACGTCAAATATATAGACATCGATACCAAAGTGCGCCTGCGGACTACGGCGATCGGAACGCAGCAGGTCTCGTTGCATCTCGATCCGCTGGTGGTCGGCGTGGGGCTAGGGATCAGGCTCTAAGTCACGCCCACGCGCAGCTCGCACGTCCATCATCGTTTCCGAAGAAAGGCGACGGCCCCACCTGCCCGGCTCGATGCACGGTTGATCATTGAAAAGAGGACAATCCCCTCGTCCACCGCTAAGATGGCGGCATGGCAAGTTCGGATATCTGCTCGGAATGTGCGGTTCGCGATGCAGCCTTATGCGGTAGCCTCGACGATCGCGAACTCAAGGCGCTTAACGGAATCGGCGAGCGCCGTCGCTATCTCCGCGGTTCGACGATCATTTGGGCGGGGGATCAGAGCGTCATCTGCGGCAACGTGCTGGACGGCATGCTCAAGCTCGCGACGTCCACTCCGGACGGTCGCGAGCAGTGTGTCGGGCTGCTCTACCCGGCCGACTTCGTCGGCCGACCCTATGCGGAGGAAGCCGATCACACGGTCGAGGCGCTGACCGACGTCGAGCTGTGTGTTTTTCCGCGGCGTCAGTTCGAACATGTGCTCGACGACCATATCCGCATGGAACGGCTGCTGTTGCAGCGGACGTTGACCGCGCTCCAGGAGGCACGGGCGCGCATGCTGATGATCTCGCGCAAGACCGCTGGCGAGCGTGTCGCCGACTTTCTCCTGGAAATGGCTACCAAGGTCGGGGGCGCGGGATGCCGGGCGAGTGCCGGCGCGCCGTTGACCTTTGACCTTCCTTTGACCCGCGGCCAGATGGCCGACGTCCTTGGTCTCACGATCGAGACCGTGAGCCGCCAGCTCACACGTCTCAAGACCGCGGGCATCATCAGCCTCCCAGGCCCGCGCGCCGTAACGATCTCTGATCGCGGCGCCCTGGAAGCGCTCGCGGCAGCCTAGGTCAAGCGGTCCCGCCGCGCTCCAGGCTGTGCTCGAGCGCCAGCCGCGCCTCAGCCGACAGACGCGTTCCGGCCAAACTCAGCAGCGTCAGCTCCTCGAAGTCGATCGCGCGGCGGTAGTTGTCGAACAAGCAGCGCAGCATATAGCTCAGCATGTCGATCTTCTCGGGCTCGAGCGTCTCCCTCTGGAGCAGCTCGATGACATCCTCCGCATGCACCGCATCGGAGATCTGATCCAGCAGGATGCGCGCGAGCACACCTTGGCCGAAACGCAAGGCCTCTCCGCCGAACAATTGTTCAAGACAATTGCCCGTTACCTTCACGTGATCGCGAATGCAGCAGCGCACGGTCTCGGCGAGGTTTCCCCGCTGCTCAAGCCCCGGACCCTCTGAAAGTTGGTCGGCCAGGTCTTCCGCGCGCTGACACATACGTCGGACCGCGGCGTGGTCGGCGAGCAAGGGCGCCAGGTCGACCTCGTTGACGACGTGCCAGTTGCGCCGAAAGGGCAGAACCCGGCGCTCGATAACGATATGTTCCAAAGCAGACCCTCCTGCTCTAAGCCATGATCGCGGCCCGCGCAGAAGACTTTGACCGCGATCAAAGCCGAGCGGTTCTTTCTAAAGGAGGGTGCGAGGTCGGCCCCTTGCCGTGATGAAGCGGGGCGGTAGACAAGCGGGGGAAGAAGAGGATCATGATGGACTCGAAGGCAGCGGAGCGAACGGCGGTGGTGCTCGTGCGACGAGCACTTGGCTTACTGGACGCTGCGAACGCCGGCAGCAGCGTCTTCGCGTGCCTTCTCTCCGACGCGCTCGACGCGTCGACGGAAGTGGAGACGGATGGTGCCTTGGACGCCGATCCGGAGCTGATGCGCCTCGAAAGTACGGGGATCGATGACACTACGTTTGCCCTGGTCGACGGTCGACGGATCGCGATCAGCCCCTCGGCGGTGTCGCATCTCTGCTGCGACGGCACCACCACGACCGTTCGGTTCGTCGATGGCACGCAAGTCCGGCTCGAGGATGAGTTCGAGGATATTGTGGACAAGCTCGCGCTGCCATGCGCGGGCCAGCCGCCGGCGAACGGCTTTATTCCAGTGGATGGTGCCCGTCATGCGCTCCGCAACCTGCTCACGATGGTGTCCGCACTCACCAGTCAGGCGATGGAGAGTGACGAGCCCCTCCTCGTCAAAGGCCAGGAAGTGGCAGCCCGCGTCGCGTTGCTCAGCAGGATCAGCGATCTGATCGTTCAACCCGAGGCACACGTTACCGACTTACAGACGCTGGTCGAGCTCGCGCTGGCTGACGGACACAGCAGTCGCGTGCGCATCGTCGGTGCGCCCGTCGCGGTCGGACCGAGTACGGCCGCCGCCATTGCGTTGGCTGTTCACGAACTCGAAGTGCACTCGCTGAGCTGCGGGGCATTGAGCGGCCGCAACGGCTATGTGTCGCTCCGATGGGAGATCAACGCGGTGGAGCAGCCCCATATCTGGCTGCAATGGGCCGAACGCGACGGTCCGCAGGTTCGACCGCCCCTGGACGCATGGAGTGAGCGTCTGCTCGCGGTAGCGACCCCGCGGCGGCTGGGCGGCGTCGGCGGCGTCGACGAACTTCCGAGCGGGCTCGTCTGGTCGCTTCACGCGCCACTCGCGGCGCTACAAGCCTAATGGTTTCAGTGGCGGTCGCCGGGTGGGCGGCCGTGCTCCTCCACGATCGCTTTGACCGCCGCGCTGCTGATCCGCTCGGCCGTGCGCAACGCTGCCTTCGGCGTCATCACGACATCGACGCTGTCGGGGCCCGTCACTGAGACCAGCCCATGATTCGCCTTCGCCGTCGAAGGCTCGTCGTATACCTCTTTCATCGATCGCTCCTCTGACCACTAAACGCTGTGGGCTGTAGAGGAGTTCATCGGATCTCTGCCGGCCCGTTTTTTCTCAGGCAGAGCCGGCGTGATCCTGCCGCCGGCGAAGCGCCGCTTGCGCCTGTTCGCGGTAGTGGCCGGCAGCCAGGTTGGCACAGGTCTTTTCCGCCGCTGCACGGACGCGCTCGAGCTGCTCGGCTGCATAGGCCGGCTTCATGTCTGGCACTACGGAGTCGATCCGGACATGCTCGGCCTGGCTCAGGCCAAGCCCGCGCATCAGGTAGACGTCGAAGATCTCCTTCAGCGAGAGCACCTGCCCCTGCTCATTCAGCCAAGGCAGCGACGTGCCGGACGTGCTGAACGAGAGGAGCGGCTTGCCTTCGACCAGCGGGTGTCCCTTGGCGTCGTGCACGTCCCGAAAGCTATAGCCGGCGCCCAGCACCCGATCGACATAGCCCTTGAGCATGGCAGGCGGCAGCCCGAACCAGATTGGGTAGACGAAGACGATGATGTCGCATGTGCGCACATGGTCGAGTTCCGCCGCCACGTCGGGTGCCGGCAGCCAACCCGGCTCGGTGGGCCGCTCGACCGCGCGGAGCACCGGATCGAAGTCGACAGCATAGAGATCGCGCACCAGTACGTGCTGGTGATGGCTTTCGACAACCTCGCGGTAGGCGTCGACGATGGCGTGGTCGAAGCCTTGAGGCGCGGGGTTGGCCAGCACCACCAGGTGGCGAAGGGGCTGCGCGTGCTGTGCGTCGTGAGAGTCAGTCATGTCAGGTCCTCAGGCGGTCTTGCGACCCCATTCACGATTGAGCGCCAGGGCACCAAGCGTGCAAGCCGCGCCCGACAGCAGATAAGCACCCACGAAAATGAGGCCGAAATTACTCGCGAGCAGCAGCGCAGCCAGCGGCGCAAACGCTGCACCGATGAACCACGACGCCGTGGCCGTCGTCCCCGCGCCTGTGTAGCGGTGGCGGGGAGAGAAGCTGCTGTTGGTCGCACCGGACGACTGCCCGAAGGATATCCCGAGAAGGACGAACCCGAGGATCATATAGACCCACTCTCCGCTCGGACCGCGCCCCAGCAGTTGCGGCGCGAAGCCGCTATAGGCCCCGATCAGCGCGGCTGAGACACCCAGGAGCGTGCGCCGCCCGATCCGGTCTGCGATGGTGCCCGAAGCAGCCACGGCCAAAAGCCCGACAACCGCACCTACCATCTCGATGACCAAGAAATGCACCGCGCTTTCGCCCGAGGTCAGCACCACCCAGGACAGCGGGAAAACGGTAACGAGGTGAAACAGCGCGAAGCTGGCGAGCGGCGCGAACGCGCCGAGGACGACCGTGCGTCCCTCCTCCCGAAACATTTGCGTCACCGGCGAGGGCTGGAGTTCGCGGCTTTCGAACAGTTCCTCGAATTCTGGCGTCGAGATGAGGCGGAGACGGGCGAACAACGCCACGACGTTTATGACGAACGCGACAAAGAACGGATAGCGCCAGCCCCATTCCAAGAAATCGGCCGTTTTGAGCGTCGTCAGGAGAAAGGCGAATACCGCCGCGGCCACGAACAGGCCAATCGGTGCGCCGAGCTGCGGGATCATCGCGAACCAGCCGCGGCGGTTCTGCGGCGCGTTGAGTGAAAGCAACGCGGGCAGACCGTCCCAGGTACCGCCCTGCGCGAACCCCTGGCCAAGCCTGAAGATCGCGAGAAGGACCGCTGCCACGCCGCCGACCTGAGCATGGCTCGGCAGGAACGCCATCGCAGCAGTGGAGCCGCCGAGTAGGAACATGGCAATAGTGAGCTTGACGCCGCGACCGTGACGACGATCAACCCAGAGGAAGACGAACGCCCCGATCGGGCGGGCGATGAACGCGAGCGCGAAGATCGCGAACGAGTAGAGCGTGCCCGTGAGCGCATTGACATAGGGGAAGATTAGGCTGGGGAAGACCAAAACAGACGCAATAGCGTACACGAAGAAGTCGAAGAACTCGGTCGAGCGACCGATGATCACGCCAACCGCGATATCGCCTGGACGAACTTCATGCTCTCGGGCATTGATCAGCCGGGCGTCCCGCTCGAGGGTTGTCGAGTTCGCCGTGCCGAGGGTGCTGGCAACCATCCCTGTTCGTCCTCCGTTCCGTCACCAACCGGTTTGCGACGCGGGATCGCAACGATCTTGCCGGCTGATGGTTCACCCTAGCCATTGATAAACGATACACCTTTGATCCGAGTCAAAGTCGGTCGAGGGAGGGAGGGTTAGCGAGCGAGCATGCTAAGAACAGGATCCAACCGCATTCGAAGGGCCTTGCGCCTGCCCCTTTTGGCGCTGCCGGCGATGCTCGGGGGCTGCGACATGGTCGTCATGAACCCGGCCGGCGACATCGCCGTCCAGCAGCGCGACCTCATCCTGTTTTCGACAGGCGTGATGCTGCTCATCATCGTGCCGGTCATGGCGCTGACGGTGGTGTTCGCGCGCAAATACCGGCGCGGTAACGCCAACAAGACCTACGACCCCAAATTCGACCATTCGACGACGCTGGAGCTGGTCATATGGGCGTGCCCGCTCCTGATCATCATCGCGCTCAGCGCCGTGACCTGGACGAGCACGCATCTGCTCGATCCTTTCCGGCCGCTGGAGCGGCTCGGCCCGGGCAGACCGGTTCCCGCCGGCACCAAGCCCCTCGAGGTGCAGGCGATCGCGCTCGACTGGAAATGGCTGTTCGTCTACCCGGACCTCGGCATCGCTACGGTGAACGAGCTTGCGCTGCCGGTCGATGTTCCGGTGCATTTTTCGATCACCTCGACCGACCAGTTCAACACCCTGTACGTGCCGACGCTGGCAGGCATGGTCTACGCTATGCCGACGATGAAGTCCGAGCTGAACGCCGTCATCAACAAGCCGGTCACGAGCGAAGGTTATTCGGGCAATTACACCGGCCGCGGCTATTCGGACATGCGGTTCAAGTTTTATGGCCAGACCCCAGCCGACTTTGCCCGTTGGGTTGCCCGTATAAAGGCAGGAGGCGGCACGCTTCAGACCGCCAACTATATCGCGCTCGCCAAGCCCAGCGAGAAGGTGCCCGTGATGCGGTTCGCCTCGGTGCAATCCGGCCTGTTCGACCGGATCGTCAACCGCTGCGTCGAGCCCGGCAAGCCCTGCATGGTCGATGTGATGGCCCGCGACATGGCGCGCGGCGGCGGCAACCCCGACGATCACCGCATGGGCGCCGGCATGGCGCCGGGGCGCGGTGCTGCGCCGATCATGGGCGAGAAGCCGGTGCCGGCGCTCCAGAAGGCGCCAGAGGACAAGGGCTCCGGTCCGAACGTCACCAAGCCTGAGAAGCCCGGCGCACCCGGCCAGCAGAAGCCCGGTGACCAGCGCAACCGCGACATGTCCGCGATCACCCCCCTCCCCGTCCCCGGCGCCACCCGCGCCGTGCGGGCCTGACCCCCCGCGAACGGAAGCACGATGTCTGACTCATTGCTCAAATCCGTCTTCGGTCGGCTGACCTGGGAATCTTTCCCGTTCCATGAGCCGATCCTGCTCACCACCTTCATCGTCGTGTCCCTCCTGGGGCTCGGCATCGTGGGTGCCGTCACCAAGTATCGCCTCTGGGGCTACCTCTGGGGCGAGTGGTTCACGAGCGTCGATCACAAGAAGATCGGCATCATGTACATCATTCTTGGCATCATCATGCTGCTGCGGGGCTTCTCCGACGCGCTCATGATGCGGGCACAGCAGGCGGTGGCGTTCGGAGCAAACGAAGGCTATCTGCCCGCGCACCATTACGATCAGATCTTCACCGCGCACGGGACGATCATGATCTTCTTCGTGGCGATCCCGCTGGTGGTCGGCATCATCAACTTCGTCATGCCGCTCCAGATCGGCGCGCGCGACGTCGCGTTCCCTTTTCTGAACAATCTCAGCTTCTGGCTGACGGCCGCGGGCGCGGTGCTGGTGATGATCTCGCTGTTCGTTGGCGAGTTTGCCCGCACCGGCTGGCTCTCCTACGCACCGCTCGCCGAACTCGCATACAGCCCCGATACGGGCGTCGACTATTACCTATGGTCGCTACAGATAGCGGGCGTCGGCACAACCCTGTCTGCGATCAACATGGTCGCGACCATCATCAAGATGCGCGCGCCCGGCATGACCATGATGAAAATGCCGGTTTTCTGCTGGACGGCGCTCTGCTCGAACGTTTTGGCCATCGCCATTTTCCCGGCGCTGACGGCGGCCTTCTTCCTCCTGATGCTCGACCGCTACGTCGGCACAAACTTCTTCACCAACGAGCTCGGCGGCGCGCCCATGATGTACTGGAACATGGTGTGGATCTGGGGTCACCCGGAGGTCTACGTCCTCGTTCTCCCCGCCTTCGGCATCTACTCGGAGATCACCGCAACCTTCTCGGGCAAGCCGCTCTTCGGCTATTCGTCGATGGTCTACGCGACGGTAGTCATCACGATTCTCTCCTATCTCGTCTGGCTGCATCACTTCTTCACCATGGGTGCTGGCCCGACCGTCAACAGCTTCTTCGGCATCGCCACCATGGTGATCTCGATCCCGACGGGCGCGAAGATCTTCAACTGGCTGTTCACCATGTACAAGGGCGACATCCGGTTTGAGCTTCCGATGTGGTGGGTCGTCGCCTTCATGCTGACGTTCACCGTCGGTGGCATGACCGGGGTACTGCTCGCCATCCCGCCGGCCGACTTCGTCTTCCACAACTCGCTGTTCCTCGTGGCCCACTTCCACAACGTCATCATTGGCGGCGTCGTCTTCGCGCTCTTCGCGGGCATGACCTACTGGTTCCCCAAGGCGTTCGGCTTCAAGCTCGACGAGTTCTGGGGCAAGGTGGCATTCTGGGGATGGGTGATCGGCTACTGGATCGCGTGGACGCCGATCTACGTCGTCGGTCTGATGGGCGAGCCAAGGCGTGTTCATCACTTCGATGACACGAGCATCCAGCCCTACTTCGTGATCGCGGCAATCGGCGCCCTTATAATCCTGGTCGGCATCCTCGGCTTCGTGATGAGCATCGTCATGGGCTTCGTGAAGCGGAAGCAGCTGGCGGACACGACGGGCGATCCGTGGAACGGCCGCACGCTCGAATGGTCGACCAGCTCGCCTCCTCCAGAGTACAACTTTGCGATCACGCCCGTCGTCCACGATCTTGATGCCTGGTACGACATGAAGGCGCGCGGTTACGAGCGGCCCAAGGAGGGCTTCCGCCCCATCCACATGCCGCGCAATACCGGCAGCGGCGTGATCCTCGCCGGTCTCGCGCTTGCGCTCGGCTTTGGCATGGTCTGGTACATGTGGTGGCTCGCCGCGCTGAGCTTTGCCGGCCTGCTGGTCGTCGCTGTTGGCCACACCTTCAACCTCAAGCGCGACTATTTCATCCCGGAGGATGAAGTGACGCGGACGGAAAGCGAGCGGCGGCAGCTGCTGGCCGCTGGAGCCTGACATGACCGAGCACGCAATCGACGCCCGTGGGGCGCGCACAACCTGGCACCTCGCCGAAGAGGAGGACCATGATCACGGCGGCAACGGCGCCACCGTGCTTGGTTTCTGGATCTACCTGATGAGCGACGCGCTCATCTTTGCCTCGCTGTTCGCGATGTTCGGGGTGGTGAGC
>Ga0160428_1002323_pt1 | contig 11744 bp, 15 predicted proteins | sample SolpanmetagenomM_FD_108198 | JGI IMG/M metagenome (GOLD analysis project Ga0160428, IMG submission 108198) | Solar panel surface microbial communities from Lawrence Berkeley National Laboratory, California, USA - M | ecosystem: Engineered > Built environment > Solar panel > Unclassified ...
TCTTACACCACCACCACCACCGTCGCCCCCGGTGGCTCTTCCTCCACTGGCCCCGCCACCATGCCTGTCCCTGCCGTCAGCACTGGCAGCCTCTCCACCTCCACCCTCACCAACACCATCTCCAACACCAACACCGTCGTCATCTCCGTCAAGACCAGCAGCGCCATGCCCACCTACTGGAACGCTACCGGCTCTGCCACTGCTCCCGCAGGTACTGGCGCCTCTGCTTCCACCACTGGCAAGGTTGCTCCTTACAACCCAAGCGGTAACTCTGCTGCTCAGACTAGCGCTTTCGGCCTTGCTGCCATTGTTGCCGTTGCTGCTTACTTCTTGTAAGCATAGCAATGTGCTAGCGATGATGACGACTATCTGATGGGATGACTGAAAATGTGCCGGCTGATGCATACGATGTTGGAAGAATGGTCTCTGCTTTTCTTGTTTACGCGCGCACCTTGTCCTTTTTCGCAGTGATGCTAGCTCCATTGAATGCCCACACAGGCTGTGGAGTGTTTATGGTCTACGCATTTACTGATGGAGTTTGAGTGTTTCTATGGGATTGGGGTCTTTGTATCTATGCATTATGGGTCTGATTGATTGATTTGAAATTGAAAGCTGGTGTAAACTATAAGAAGAAGAGGAAGAAAATAGACTGTATCTACAATTGTATAGAACAGACACAAACAAAATGCAACAAAAACATTGGAAATTTTACTCATTCTGCTCCTCTTGGTCTCCTCACTCTCTTCTTTCTCATGATCATTCACTGGATGGTTTCGCCTCATTTGTTTACAAACAACAATAACACCAAGCCGAAAAGCGCCACACTCGTATCACCCAGCCCGCTCATTTCCACCGGGCTAAGTCGTATCACCAGGACGCCACAGAATCGACAATTCAGCAAAAGCGCCCACACATTCGGTCGTTGCTATGGTCTGTTGTGCGCCATGCTGTAATCTCTTCTCAGCCCAGCCATACCAATAATCTGTCAACCGTCGTTGTCGTTGTTTTCGTTCGGACGCGTACAAAGGTAGCGCGTGGAGAGTGGATTTGTGTTCCTGCATTAGCGTCTTTGGGGACGTGAGCGTGCTTGGGCTCGTGCTTGACGGTCGGATGCACGGCATGGTGGAAAAGACGTTCTTGACTTATTTGAAGGGGAAAGTCAGGGAATGGGAGACACACAGAGTTTTTAGGACGCATAGTCATGTTCAATTGCAGATAAGAGAAAATATATAAGTAACGAGCCAGTTTCCAGTCGTCGAATGTCAGCAGAGACGGATGGGCTGTGTCCAGTGCAGGCACAAAGGCCTGATGCTGGCGTAACGAAATGAGCCAAGGACTTCTTGTTGATCAGATTAAATACACAGCTAGCCTAGTCCCTTCACCTCAGCAACCATGCTGTCCGATGATGAAAAAGTTCTTCAGAACATATCTATTATTCCACCACCCCTGTTGACAATCAGTGGTCTTCGCAAAGACATCATGCCCACCTCATCACCGTCCCATGCAATGCCCACTCCCTCAAAACGCCATTCATATGCACATTTTTCCCAGAGCAACAAAGCCATCTCGTGCAATTTCACAACCTCGTTGTTGTTCACCAAGCCCAACCAGGCAACCCAGATACTCTTTAGTACTGCCAGCAATACTCACACCGAGCCAATCAGCAACAAAGCAAATAATAAACCTTGACATCTCATCAAGAACCTATTGGGATCTCACGCAAGACCTTCACCGGATGAAACAGACGATACTTCCGTGTGGCGATTGCCGTACCACAAAGCTCAGTGATAGAGCTTGAAGCTCCTCGTCATCTTCTCCTTCAACTTCTTGCCAACATCAGAGCGGATCTTTGCGCCACCAAGGTTGTTGTGATAGTAATGCCTGATTTGCATCTCCTCTCGTTCAATCTTGATCTCATCAGCCTGGATCAGTCCCAGATTGCGGAGAAAGCGATCGTTGTCCTCGGAAATAGCAGCTTTGCCGTGAATGTCGAGTGTGATCTTTTGGAGTGCGCTGTGCCGAGCAAGCAACTTGAAGGCCTCCAAAAGATGGTCGTCAGACGCGAACCTGCCAGTACGATATTCTTTCCCTGTAGCATCCCGAAATTCAAACTTGATGTTTCTAAGCTCTGCAATATTCCTTGGTCCAATAGTCGCAAGGAATCTTCGAACGTCCTTCCAACCAACCTCTTCCCATTCGGGTTGCCAGTAATCTCCTCGTTTCTCGTCACAACGAACAAAACAGAATTCGTGCTCGCCATACAGAAACTGTCTCGCTTCCTCATACACCTGCTTGCATGTTCTCAGCAGTGCGGAGTTGTGGCTGAAGTTCTGTGCAAATCTGAAGTTGATGTCTTTGTTGGTGGGACTGACTATTGCACGTTTATAGATATCGTTCCTGAGCTCTGCTGGTAAGTCGAGGAATGTTGCTGGCTTCTGTGGGATCTCGAGAAGGGGTGGGGCGACTGCTGGGGGATTATTAGCTTCTATTTGAGTTTGTTCTTGCAGGATATCTCAAAGATGTGTGTTCGAGAAATCTCGAAGGACAGATATGATAACAATGACAGAGATGTGGTGTGAGTGGTGCTGATTCAAGATCAAGGCGCTCGAGGCAGGAAAAAACCATTATAATCTCTTTCAACGCCTCAATGAGATATGGTCTTGTTATGGAAGATGAGATGAATAAGAATCATGTGTGAAGAGTGCTGAAGAAGATCTGTAGAATCACGAGTATTGGAAAAAAAAACACATCCCATAGACGAGACGATTGAGATATCACTCAAGAATGATAGCATCGAAGGAGACTCTTACTGATGTGAACAATGCTGGGACGACTTACCACTACCAATGGGGCCAAAGTCGTGCAGGACCCCATGCTTTGGTTTTAGACTACGGATCTTCCTGCCAGATATTAATGAGGATGCATGGGTGTTGAGTGAGTCGAAAGATGATGCGGTGATTGACGTTCCGGTCTTCGACAGTGAGTCTGTTGGAAAGTTGTTGTAATTCATGTTGCCAGTTGGTAGCTGCAGATTCACTACGAAGGGTCCTTGATGTCCAGGTGGAACATGAAAGGTGAGACTGAGCTGACGTGTCGATGGAGCTGTACTTGACACCGAACTTAGAGGTCCATCAAGAGGCAAGTCACGATGTTCTTCCGGTAGCGCTGGTGGTGGTGGCGAAGGTGCACGTCTTTTGTGAAAGAGACGGCTATGTCGACCATTGTCATCGGGTTCACTCTCTGAGTCTGAATCTTCATCATCGTTCTTGGTGATCACGTCCTCAGTCCTCACGAATCCTGCAGCAAGAGATCGTCTACCAGCATTTTGTCGAGTAGGTCTACCTGTGGGTTTGGCACGTTTCGCAGCAAATGGTTCGTCGATGAGCTCTTCCGTAGCAACTCGCTTCGTGGCAGACATGTTGCCTTGATGTGAGGCGTGCTGAGCGAAGAGGCTTGTGAAAAAGGATCGCTCAAAAGATGCTAATCCGTGGTGACTATCAAGTGAGAGGAATGTGGCAGAAAGAGACGCCCTGGAAGGGTGGTTGATGTGTGAGGAGTGCTGAGTGGATTAAAGTGTGGAAAAGATGCTTCTGAAATGTGCTAATCCTTGGTAAGAAGTGTTTGAGAGTAACGCGCAAGAAAGGGCGGCCCCCGAAGGTGATTGAGATGTGAGGAGTGTTGAGTGAGGAAGGTTTGCACAAAGTTGAAGCAAAACAGAAGGAGATATAAAGTGTGAGAAAAGTGAGTGAATCAACTTTTCGGGGTCCGTCAGTCTTGGTGCGTGAGGTGTGCTTGCCTCAGATGAATGTGAAACATGTCATCAACATATGGAGGGAATGTCCAGTGTCGTTCGTTGTTTCACCAATTTCAGGCACCATAACAAAACACCCATATATTGATCTCATATATATCTATATACAAGGATCCCTCCATACACGTACGCCAAGTACCATTCGTCCTCAAATTGACTTCCTCGTCAGCTGATGGAGTCATGAGTCTTTGCCCGAGCCTTGACCGAAAAACTGCTCGGGCACAGCAGACACCGACAGAATAAAATTGGTAGTGAGATGTACTTTTGGCAGCACTGGCTTCTCACTGACCGTCTCATACACTAGCTTGCAGTATGAGCAGTGTTAGTTGGCAAGACAGACGGGCAGATGGATTAACTGCAACAGGCTGACTGCGGTACACAACTACGAAGCCGGTCAGGAAGTTTCATATTGTCTCTCAAAAGTGTGGTGACAATGGGCCGAGACATCTCAGCATCCACCACATCGTCCGACAAGCAGACGAGTGAATGTCAGCCGTACAGACCTGTGCTCATCATTCCAGTTGTAGTTGTGTGAAGAGAAGAAGAAGAAGAGGGAGGAGAGTCCGATGTGCAGTAGTAGATAGGGACTTTTGCGCTAACGCCGAATTTAGACTAGCTTCCACGTTTCTCCCAATGACACATGCTATTGCAACCGAAGCAAGCTCGAGTACTGCTACGCTGCTTTCAGCACAATCTTGACCTGTCGGCAATGTCCTTTGCGCGGAGCTCGCTGAGAGCTTCATCGTCACTGGTGTCATCTCTGCGACCTTGTAGAGTGCCCCTAAGTCCACAATGTCTGCTGGCGCAGAGACTCCGCAATGCACGAAGCTTGTCGAATGATGCTCAGCACAAGGTAAGAAGCATTTCAGGACTGTTGGTCTACCTACATAGCTTGATGGACTGACCATAATTGCAGCTGCTATCCTCAGACCTCGAGGAAGGAGATCCGCAAGTCTACGAGATAATACAAAAAGAAAAGCGGCGGCAAAAGCACTTCATCAACCTCATACCTTCCGAAAACTTCACGTCGCAAGCTGTTTTGGATGCCTTAGGGAGTGTTATGCAAAGTATGCGCGCTACATGGACACCGCGTTGAAGGGTACATGCTAAAGAGGTGAAATATAGACAAGTACTCCGAAGGCTATCCTGGTGCAAGATATTATGGAGGAAACGAGCACATCGATGAGGCAGAGCGTTTATGCCAAAAACGAGCCCTTGACACTTTTGGCTTGCGGGAGGAGGAATGGGGCGTCAATGTCCAGCGTAAGCTACCTGAAAGCAGCACACTAAGAACACGATCTCATGCTTTTAGCTCTTTCTGGATCACCGGCAAACTTATATGCCTACTCCGCACTCCTCAACACACATGATCGCATCATGGGTCTCGACCTTCCGCATGGTGGTCATCTCTCACACGGCTTTCAGACTCCAACGAAAAAAATCTCGGCAACTTCGAAATACTTTGAAACACTACCATACCGCCTAGACGAAAAGACTGGTCTTATTGATTATGACAAGCTGCAAGAGTTGGCGACCCTTTACCGACCTAAAATTATCATTGCAGGCACTTCGGCATATTCAAGATTGCTCGACTACGAAAAGTTCAGGAAGATCAGTGACAACGTAGGAGCATATCTCCTATCTGATATGGCACACATTAGTGGATTGGTTGCGGCTGGAGTGATCCCATCGCCCTTCGCATACTCAGACGTCGTAACGACGACGACACACAAGTCGCTACGTGGTCCTCGTGGTGCAATGATCTTCTTCCGAAGAGGCGTTCGAAAAACGGATAAGAGTGGGCAGGAGGAGTTATATGATCTCGAAGGACCAATCAACTCTTCTGTCTTCCCTGGTCATCAAGGTGGCCCACACAATCACACAATTACTGCTCTTGCAGTAGCCTTGAAGCAAGCTCAAAGTCCAGTATTCAAGGAGTACCAGCGAGCAGTTATACAAAATGCCAAAGCACTGGCAGCACGACTTGGTCAGCCAAAGAACAATAGTGGTCATGGGTACTCGATAGTTTCTGGAGGTACTGACAACCATCTGGTACTCATCGACCTGAAGCCGGCAGGCATTGATGGAGCTCGTGTCGAGCGTATACTCGAGCTTGTGGGTGTGGCATCTAACAAGAACACAGTTCCTGGTGATGTTTCAGCTATGAAGCCTGGTGGTCTGAGGATGGGTACTCCTGCGATGACCTCTCGTGGATTTGGTCCAGGTGATTTCGAGCGTGTTGGTGACATTGTGCACCGAGCAGTAGTAATAGCAAAGAAACTTGACAAGGATGCAAAGGAGGCTCAGGAGAAGAAGGGCAGGAAAAACCCGGCGAGTGTCGCGGCATTCAAGGAGTTTGTTGGTGAAGGCACCGAATTTACTGATATCACGCAGCTGCGAAGCGAGGTTGAGGAATGGGTGAGTAAGCTTGCTTGGATATGTTTGACAAATACTAATGACTTCTCATAGGTCGGCACATTCTCGTTACCTTGGGAAAAGCTCTCGTGATCGAGAAATCTTCTGTACGTTATACCCAAAGTCTTCATGGGGGCTTCGTATATCACCACTCCTAGGCATGTTGCGAATATATATACTTTTGATGTCGACTCTCGTCATCACCTCGCTCTCGATTTCTCCTCCTTCTTGAGTGAAGTTGTGTTTCGAAGCTCGCTGTTCGGACGAGTCTCACGATGACAAAGCTGCATTGACCGCCCGAGAGATCAAAGATAAGCACTCTATTAAGCTTTGTGGCCATTGTGCTTGTATTTGTGAGGAGCCAACAGATAGCTGGCACTCGTTCACGTCTTTCTATCTGTTGCTTCCAGATTCACACCGGACGCCACAAGATATCAATCTTTTGTTTGAGATACTGCTTCACCTCTCTATCACAGCCGTGAAAGCCGCTATGAAAGCACTTATTCGCCTTTTATTCGGAAGACGCGCTTCACCTGCCTAAACGGGGCATGATAAAGCACTGCACGTCGCGCGCCACTTTACCAACACCGCTCCACCAGAACTGGGCGGGGTACAGATGCCATTACCTTATCGTTAGAACTGACTTCCTCGCTGTACTTCCACGAACCTGTTATCTTCTTGCGGGACACTGATAGACGACCACCAATCGCAGAGATTCCGCACTAGATGATGGCCCGTACAGTCGGTGATATCTTTATCCTTACTCAGTGTGATACCACCTGCATGGCTTGATCGTCCTATCTCCTTGGCTTCTGACTGGCTATAAAGTCCCTCTATTCCCTATTCTTTCCTCCCTCGTGGTGATCAGTACTGTCTCGTAACTTTTTCAATTTCGAGAATTATCATGTTGAAGACTATGAATGAGAAGATTGGTAGCGACGTCCCAAGTGCGGATGTCGAGAGGAATCTCAGCATCGATATCGCACAGGTATGACCTCCGCCGCATCCGCCGCAGTGCCTAGCAATATTAACACAACTTCTCTTCTCAGGGCAAAATCCTCGAGCACTCTCACGATGCCGATGAGGCTATGAAGGCTTTCGCCGACAATCATGGCGTGAGCCTTGAGATTGACGAAGCCACCAACAAGCGTTTACTTCGCACTATCGACTGGCATCTCCTTCCAGTCATGTGCATTGGTACGAAATATACCTAGCCAACGTTGAGCTCGATTGACAAGCATAGTCTACGGCCTTAATTACCTCGACAAAACAACCATTTCCGTAAGCATATCTCCTTCCTTCCTCTTTTTCAACTGAGCTAATGTTATCATCAGTATGCCTCTATCATGGGCTTCAAGAAGGATGTTCACCTTATAGGAAATGACTACTCGTGGGTGTCCTCCATGTTCTACTTTGGGTATCTGGCGTTCGAGTACCCTACCAATCGCTTGTTGCAGAGACTCCCGATAGGCAAGTTTAGTGCTTGCGCTATTATAGCCTGGGGCACCGTCTTGTGCTGTATGGCGGGTGTCAGCAGTTATGGCGGAGCTCTGGCTGTCAGGTTCTTCCTTGGTGTTGCTGAGAGTGCTGTCACGCCCGGCTTTGCTTTGATTACCTCTCAATGGTATACCAAAGCTGAACAGGTACACTCGATAGTCTCTCATGTTCATATGTGTTTTGACTGACTGTGTCTTAATCCAGGGTACTCGTGTTGGTATATGGTTTTGTTTCAATGGCTGGGCTCAAATCCTTGGTGGCTTGGTCGCCTATGCCATAGCTAGAGGCGTCGATAAGCATGGATCTTCTGTCGAAGCCTGGAAGATTAACTTCGTAAGCATTTTAGCTAGAGCACAACCGAACAGCACAGGCTCTAACGTCTGTAGATCTGGACTGGACTTCTGACAGTCGTTGTCGGCATCGTCTTCTATTTCCTCGTTCCGGATAACCAGCTCAATGCCAGATGGCTGTCAAAGGAGGATCAAATCCTTTGTCTTGAGCGTATCAGGAAGAATCAGCAAGGAGTAGGTAACAAGCACTTCAAGATGCATCAGCTGAAGGAAGCACTGCTTGATCCTCTGGCATGGATGTTCTTCTTCTATGCTCTCGTTGCTGATATTCCCAACGGTAAGCATTGACTGGATCTATGTACAACCTCAACTAACGAACGATACAAAGGTGGAATCTCCAACTTCTTCTCCCAACTCATCGTCTCCTTCGGCTATACTCCTGAGCAATCTCTCCTCTACGGTACCCCTGGTGGCGCCGTGGAAGTTATTTCTATCCTAGCATGGGCCTTCTACACACAAAAGTATCCCAACCAGCGCATCTGGTTCGCCGGTGCCTGGATGTGCGTCGCTATAGTTGGCATCATCCTTATCGTCGCCCTGCCTCTTGAAGTCAAAGCCGGTCGTCTTGCGGGTTATTATCTTACACAAGCTTCGCCAGTACCTTTTGTCTGCTTGCTCTCACTAATCGCTACCAATGTTGTAAGTCGAACAATATACATCATCCACAGTATCACTCGACTAACAGCACAAAGGCCGGGTACACCAAGAAGACTACCGTAGCCGCCATGTACCTCATTGGCTACTGTGTTGGCAATATCAGTAAGCTTAGCTCCGAGCATGTACAGTGGAAAACATTACTAAGCAATACTTTGCAGTTGGGCCTCAAACATTCACAGCTAAATCTGCACCACGCTACCTCTCAGCGGAAGTCACTATTATTGTGTGCTGGGGTCTCTGCTTGATCGACCTGACCTGCATATACCTCTACTGCGTCCGCCAGAATAAGAAGAAGATTGCTATAACTTCGCATCATGAATATCAGGTATGTTCTATAGGTTGCCGAGTTGCTTGGTGCTTCTACTGACACGGGCTATAGAAACTGGAGAACCAGGAGTTCCTAGACTTGACGTAAGCATATTCTTCATTACTCTGTGCTTTAGCAGATTTGGCTAACTTCTTGCAGCGATAAGGAGAATCCAGAGTTTTTGTACACGACATGAGGAGAGTATAAAGATTGTAGATGCACCGCTTGTGGTGGTTGGGATATGAGATAGAATGTGTGATGATATGATAATGCTACAACGAACAATCGACTTTTCTGCCTGATACACATAGTAATCTGACATGGTCATCGAGACACGAGGCCAATGACAGCCGTGCTCCTCGATCACTTACTTGTGATATATGTGACCCTAGAGCAAAACTGCCATAAAGGGATTGCGCATTGATATTATATTATTATTCAAGTTCTGTCATCTCCATTTCTATTTCAACAACTGCTGCACTCTCTTCTCAAACGCCTCAATCATCGTATCCGCCATCTTAGGTGCCACCGCTTTACTCATCAAATCATACGCCGGATTCTTAAACTTATACTGAATATTCAGCGTAACATCACACCTCTCCGTCGCCTCCATACTCCCATCCTCACTCTTCTGTCCTTCCTTATGCTCCGGCGACGGCTTAAAAGGATACGCCCGCACCGTCCACCTTGTCCTCAAATACTCCATCGGCGAATCACTCACACTGCCACCACTCTCACCTCCCGGCTTTTTCTGCGCCTCGACATGGTGCTCAATATGATCCTGCTGCAACTGTGTCTTTGCATCTCCACTAATAGCCTCCACATACCCCATCCCCGCCCGTCCTGCCTCTGAAACCGGTGGCACGCAGTACACCCTCGACGTGTAGCTTTCTTGTATCCGGTCGCCATAGCCGATTTTTAACACGGCTTGATGGGGCCATTTGCGCTTGTAGTGGGCGTCTTCGGCGGAGTAGGAGGTTACTTTGGCGGATTGGCAGTAGGGAAGGAATTTAGGGTAGGAGTTTATGTCGGCAATGATGTCGAAGATGCGGATGGCGGGGAAGTTGAGGGTGCGGGAGGCGGTTAGTTCGGCGGGCTCGGAGGTGAAGAAGGTGCGGTTGTGGTTGTGAGTAAAGGGGAGGCGTGTAGTTAGAGGACGCAGGGTCGAGGGACGGAGGAGTTTGATGCTCATTGTGATGGTGGAGCAGGGTGTAATGGTGTGGAAAGGAGAAGATGGTGGTGCAAGCTGGCTAGGTTTACTGTAAATCCGTTGCAAGTGTCGAGGAAAGAAGAAAATCAGTGTTCGAAGAGTTCGTGTCATCGTATGCATGAGATCATCATTCATTGAGTTTGGATGCCAAGATGATCGACAGGGACTCACCCCGGATTCTGTGAACATTTTTATTTGCAACTTGAAAATCACCAAGACATCAACCATGCATACCATTGCTATAGTCGAGGACATGGAGGACAGTCCACCTAGTACAACTGATGAGACAACACCTGGCCAGGAAGATGCGAATGTGGCCAGGTTGACTAGAGGCATGGAGCACATGCGCGCCTATGTCTCTGTACCATCACGACCCTCTCCTGCCCCTACGACACCTCCCACAGAAGCACCCTCGGTCTATGGCGTTCCATCAACCGCCATCAACCCCATCCGGAACCCCACCGAAACCAAGCGCACAGCCACGAACCCAGAAAAGCGCACAGATCCATTCTCATTCGGCTCGCGAGTTTTGGAAGAAGGCGACGACATCTTCGAATTCAATGCTTGGGATCATGTCGAAGTCGACGATGCTTTCAAAGAGTTTGCCGAGCTGCAATATCAAAGACAACGAGAAGCACCTGTTAGCGACTTTGACAAAGTAAAGTTTAACGGCAAACCTGAGACGTTTTGGAACAAATTCTACAGCAATAATGCTGCTAACTTCTTCAAAGATAGGAAATGGCTCTTTCAGGAATTTCCAACCCTGACGAAAGCTACTACGGCAGGCTCGGGTCCTGTTACGATACTGGAACTTGGCGCTGGCGCCGGCAATACAGCGTTTCCTATACTTGCTGCGAATAAGAATGAAGAGTTGAAATTACATGCTTGTGACTTTTCTGCAGTCGCTATAGATGTGATACGCGCAAGTCCACTGTATGAGACCAAGCATATCCAAGCAGACGTGTACGATGTGGCTTCTGTGTCGGCAGATACAGATTCCGAGGACAACGTCAGCTTGCCCCTAGATCTGGCAAGAGAGTCTGTCGATATCGTAATTCTCATCTTCATCTTCTCAGCATTGTCGCCCTCGCAATGGACGCAAGCCCTGAAGAACATCTACGCCGTGTTGAAACCTGGCGGTGAGGTGTTATTCAGAGATTACGGCAGAGGCGATCTCGCGCAAGTAAGATTCAAGAAAGGAAGATATCTCGAGGAGAACTTCTATATCAGAGGAGATGGAACACGTGTGTACTTTTTTGAGAAAGAGGAGCTAGAGTATATCTTTAGTGGTGCGACTGAGACGACTTCCAAGCAACCCAACCAGGAGACACGAGGCGAGGAGGACAACAGCACGAACAAGACGGATTCCTCAGATGATGTCCTTGCGAAAAGACCTAGATTTGATGTCCTCAATTTAGGCATAGATCGAAGGATGTTGGTCAACAGACAACGCAAGCTCAAGATGTACCGTTGCTGGATGCAGGGACGCTTTCAGAA
>Ga0160428_1002324_pt1 | contig 11740 bp, 12 predicted proteins | sample SolpanmetagenomM_FD_108198 | JGI IMG/M metagenome (GOLD analysis project Ga0160428, IMG submission 108198) | Solar panel surface microbial communities from Lawrence Berkeley National Laboratory, California, USA - M | ecosystem: Engineered > Built environment > Solar panel > Unclassified ...
CTCGCGGAGGCCGAGGGCTTCCTCGTGGCCTACCCGGCCCAGAGTGGGCGCGCCAACGGCCAGCGTTGCTGGAACTGGTTCCAGCCCGTCGACCAGGGCCGGGACTCCGGCGAGGCCGGCATCATCGCCGGGCTGACCCGCGCGATCATCGCCGAGCATCGGGTCGACCCGACCCGGGTCTACATCGCCGGCCTGTCGGCGGGCGGCGCGGCGGCGGTGAACATCGCCCGGGCCTATCCCGACCTCTACGCGGCGGTGGGCATCCATTCCGGCCTCGCGGCAGGCTGTGCCCGCGACGTCTCGACCGCGCTCACGGTGATGCGCCTCGGCCCGGTGGCCGCCGCCGACTGCGCGGTCGCCGCGGTGCGGGTGCCCACCATCGTGTTCCATGGGGAGAGCGACGGCACCGTGAACCCGCGCAACGGCGAGCAGGCGCTGGCCCAGGCCGGCATCGACGGGCTGACGCCCGAGGCGGCGGAGGCGGTGAGCCCGGGCGGCCTGCCCTACACCCGCACCCGCTACGCCGATGCGGACCGCCGGGTGGCGGTGGAGGGCTGGATCGTGCGCGGCCTCGGCCATGCCTGGTCCGGCGGCAGCCCGGCCGGGAGCTACACCGATCCGCGCGGGCCCGACGCGGCGCGGGCGATGCTCGACTTCTTCCGGGCCAATCCCCTGGCGGCGGGCCGGGCCTGAACGTCCGGCGGGTTCAGCCCGCCGCGACGTTGTCGATCAGGCGCGTGCGGCCGAGATAGGCCGCCGCCAGCACCCGGGCCGGCCGCGAGGCGTGCTCCACCGGCGCCAGCGTCTCGGCATCGCGGACCTCGAGATACTGCACCGGCGCGAAGCCCGCTTCGACCAGCGCGGCCCGGCCTCCCGCGATCAGGGGGCCGGCGCTTCCGCCGGCCGCGAGGCCCGCGGCGATCTCGGACAGGACGGCGTGAAGGCGTGGCGCGCGCGCCCGCTCCTCGGGGGCGAGGTAGCGGTTGCGCGACGACAGGGCGAGGCCGTCCGCCTCCCGCAGGGTGGGAACGCCCCGGATCTCGACGGGCAGGTCGAGGTCGCGCACGGCGCGGCGGATCACCAGGAGCTGCTGGTAATCCTTCTCGCCGAACAGGGCGCAGTCCGGCTGGACCTGGTTGAGGAGCTTGGTCACCACCGTGGCGACGCCCGAGAAGTGCCCCGGCCGATAGGCGCCGCACAGGCCCTCGGTGAGCCCGCCCACCTCGATCCGGGTCGAGAAATGCTCGGGGTACATCCCGGAGACTTCCGGCAGGTAGGCGGCATCGACCCCCGCCTCCGCCAGCAGGGCGAGGTCCGTCTCGGTGTCGCGGGGATAGCGCGAAAAATCCTCGTTCGGGCCGAACTGGGTCGGATTGACGAAGATGCTCGCCACGACGCGTCGGCCGAGGCTGCGCGCCCGCGCCATCAGGGCGAGGTGGCCGGCATGGAGCGCCCCCATCGTCGGCACCAGCACCACCCGCTCGTCGGCCCGGCGCCACGCGGCGACCGCGGCCCGCAGGGGGGCGACGGCCGTAAACCGGAGCAGGGAGGCGGGTTCGGACATCGGCGGGTCGTCCTCGACAAGGTCTTCGGCAAAGTCTCGCGGGCGCGGATCGCGTCCCGGCGCGAGACCTAATCGCCCCGCCGACGGGACGCCAGACGCCTCAGGGACAATAGGGCCTCAGGGGCCGGCCGTAGGGATCGTCGACTCCGAGGGGTGGGGTGAAGCCGTAGTAGCTCGGCTTGCCGAGGCCGTAGGCCGAGCCGACATAGCTCGGGTCGCCGGGGGCATCGGTGGGGATCGGAACCCGCCGGGGAATGCAGCCGGCCAGCCGCCGGCGCGGCACCGGTGAGCGGTGGACCACGCCACCGTCCTCGTCGGCACGCGGGAAGTAGCGCGGCAGGCTCTCGGGCTCCGGCGCGTAACCCTCCGCCGCGCGGCCAGGGGTCGGGAAGGCCAGGCCGCCGAGATCCGCCGCACCGGCAGGGGCTGCCAACAATCCGGCCAGGAGGGCGAGCACCGTCCCGTCCCGTCTGATCGTCACACCACCACGCCGCATCGGGTCCACTCCTCGCGGGACGACGGTGGCAGGCAGGCGTGAACCGAGTGTTAACCATAGGCCGTTGCGATGACCCGGCCGATCGCCGCGTGGGCCGCGTCGCGGGCCTCGCTCGTGGCGTCCGACCCCGTGATGTAAACGGCTGCCACCAGGGGCGCCCGGGCCGGCGGGCGCAGGAGCGCCACCACGTTGGCGGTGCCGTAGGCCCCGCTGCCCGTCTTATCGCCGATGCCCCAATCGGCCGGAAGCCCCGCCCGCAGGCGCTTCGTTCCGGTGCGGGAGGCCGTCATCCAGCCCTCGAGCCGGGCGCGGCCGGCCTCCGTCAGCGACGGTCCGAGCAGGATCTTCCCGACGGTCGCCGCCATCGCGGCGGGCCGGGTGGTGTCGCGGGGATCGCCGGGCACGGCCGAATTCAGGTCGGGTTCGGTTCGGTCGAGGCGGGTCACCGGGTCGCCGAGGTCCCGGCAAAAGCCGGTCAGGGCCGCGGGACCACCGAGGGCACCGAGCAGGAGGTTGGCGGCGGTGTTGTCGCTCCAGACCAGGGCGGCGGCGCACAGAGCTTCCACCGACATCGTCCCGGCCTCCGGTCCGCCCGCCCTCAAGGCGCGGGTGGTGACGGGGGCGTAGGTGTCGAGGTCGGCCTCGCCGTAGGCGAGCCGCCGGTCGAGCCGTTCGCGGCCCGCCTCGACCCGGGCCAGGATCGCGGCGGCGAGGGGCAGCTTGAAGGTGCTGCAGAGCGGGAAGGTGCCCTCGGCGTCGTGCAGCAGGGCGGGTCCGCCACCCGTGTCGAGGACGGCGATCCCGGCGCGGCCGCCCAGGTCGCCGGCGATCCGCGCCAGCGCCGCCCCGGCGTCGGCGAACCGGCCCGCGGGACCTGGATCGGTCTTTCCCTGACCCTGGTTCTGGCCCTGGGCCGCGCTCGGCCGTGGCCGCAGGGGCAGGAGGGCACCCGTCCCGAGGAGGATCCGTCGCGTCAGGCTCATGCGGTTCCGGTCGATGGGGCTCAGGTAGGTCGTGGAGTGGTCAGGGTGCGGTCCGGGCCCGGCCGTCGAGGGAGGCGAGACGCGAGGACATCTCCCTCGGCTGCGCTGCCGCGGCCGCCGGCCGGCTCAGGGCCCGGGCGAGGCCGGGGAGGTCGGGGGCCGCGACGGTGCCGGGTCCGTAGAGGTGGGAATCCAGGGCGTCGAGGCCTGCGGCGACCTCCGGCTGAGCCCGCCAGGCCTGCACGAGGTCGGGCTGCTCCAGGAGGACGGGGTCGAGATGGGCGCGGAAGCCCCGCGCGTCCCGGGCCGAGGCGGCGCGCCCGAGCGCCCGGCGCGTCCGCGCGTCGAGGCGCCGGCGTCCCGAACGCCCGCCGGTGCCGAAGCCCAGCAGGGCGAGGCCGAGGCCGAAGGCGCCGAGGGCCGCGGTCGCCACCACGAGGGGGGAAGCCGGCAGGACGGGTTTCGCCTCGTCGTCCCGGTCGGGCAGGCCGCCGCCGATCTGGCGGGCGGGAATTTCGGCCTCGCGCAGGGTGCGCGAGACGGTGTCGAACCACGGGATGACGATCGCGTCGAGGGGGATGATCTCCTCGATCGCGGGGCGCACGTCCCACTGGTAGGTCGCCCGTGCCACCGGGCCGGCGGGCGTGATGATCGTCTCGCGGGTCACCGGCCCGGCGAAGGTGAGGATGCCGCGCGTACGCATCACGGGGCGGGGCGGCAGCCCCTCGGCGACCAAGCCCTGCGCCTCCAGGGTGACGATGCGCCGTGTGGTCTCGCCGAGCTTCACCGTCTCGGGATCGGGGCTCCAGGAATCCGTGATCGTCACGTCCTTGGCCGGCAGCCACCAGGGCTCCTTCGCGTCGGGGCCGCCCACCGGCTTCGTCCAGGTGGCGACCGGCAGGGTCACCGGAGCCGAGGGCACGTCGACCACGACCCGCTTCCCGCCGTCGTTGACGGTGAGGCGGTGCAGGAACGGATCGATGGTGAAGTCGCCCGGGTGGTGCGGGAAGATCGCGACCACCCGGTCGAAGGCGATGGCCACCTGCCCGTCCGGCAGGCGGGTCTTCGACCAGAGGTCGCGGCCGAGCTGCGTCCAGCTGAAATTGGCGAGCGACGGCTGGATCACCTCCTCCAGCAGGATCGGCTGGCGGTAGACCCCGTGGATGCGCAGCAGCACCATCTCGCGGGAGAACGGATCGGCGTTGCCGTTGCGCTCCGGCGTCACCGTGAGGGTGAGGTCGCCGGGACCGATCTCGGCCCGGGCCGGGAAGGGCGCGAGGAGGAGGACGGCGAGGCCCGCCGCGAGAACGCCCCGCCGAGTCCGGAACGCGAACCGATCGCTCACCATGGATTGCTCCCGCCGGGCACTGCCGTGCCGGCCTCGACGCGGGCGGCCTGTTCCGCTTTCAGGCGCAGCTTGAGATACCGTCCGGGATCGTCCGGCAGGGTCTGCAGCCAGAGGCGGTCGGGGCGGATCTCATGGGCCTCGAAGCTCTTCGTCACGCGGCGCACCTCCCGCTCGGGGGCCGCCGCGACCATGGCCGATCCCGCCCCGGTGCGGCCGCGCCCCGCCGCGTCGCTGGCCGAGCCGCGGGCCTCGCCCTTGCCGGAATCCACGGAGACCTGCTCGGCCTTGCCGCGCCGGGCGACCTTGCTGTTGCCCGGCGTCGAGGAGGTGGTGCCGCCCTCCTTGTTGCCGGCCAGACCCTCGCCGCTGGAAGTGGCCTGAGTGTCGTCGTTGGGGTCTTGGTTGGAGGTCTTGTTGTAGCGCGCGCCCACCGTGGCGGTGGCGTTGGCCACGCCGCCGCCCTTGCCGGGATCGCCGGCGCCCTCGTCCACGAGGCGGGCGATCAGCGAGCGGTTGGCCTGCGCGTCGGCATCGCGGGGGTTGTACTGGAGCGCGGCATCGTAGGCGTCGAGGGCGCCCTGCAGGTCGCCGGATTTCGCCAGGGCATTGCCGAGGTTGTAGGCGTTGCGCCGGCCGCCGTTGCGGAACAGGGCGGCGGCCTCGTCGTAGCGCCCGGCCTGGTAGAGGGCCGGGCCGCGCCAGGCCGGGTCGTCGAACACCCAGGCGGCGGCCCCGGGCAGGCTGGCCCCCAGCAGGGCCCGGCCGAGGCTGGTGCGCGGCTGCGCCGTCGCCGTCAGGGCAAGGATGCCGGCGCCCGCGAGCCCCAGGGCGGCGAGGCGTGCCCAGCGGGTCCAGTCGCGGGGAAGGGCGGGCAGGCGGTCGGACAGGACACCGAGGGCCATCAGGCGCTCCTGCGGAACAGGACGAGGGCCGGCAGCAGCGCCAGCAGCACGAGCCAGCGCCCGAGATCGGCGAAGGCCAGGACGGTGTAGCCCCCGGCGGCGAGGTGCTGGGCGGTGCTGGCGCCCACCGCGTCGAGCACCGGGGCGGGGCTGTCGAGGAGGGCGAAGCGGCCCGAGCCCGCGTCGGTCAAACGCTCGAGGGCGCCTCGGTCGGGCTTGGGCGAACCCGCGGGCAGGCCGGGTCCGGCGGGGACGAAGAGGCCGTGCAGGTGCCAGCCCTTGGCGCGGATCGCGGCGGCCTCGCGCAGGGCCGCGTCGCCGATGCCGTCGCCGTCCGTGACGAGGACGACGTCGCCCGCGATCACGCCGGCCTCCGCGAGGGTGCGGCGGGCCAGGGCGAGGCCGCGCTCGGGATGGGTGCCCCGGTCCGGCACGGTATCGCCGTCCAGGGCGAACAGGGTGGAGGACAGGGCGTCCCGGTCGGTGGTGGGCGGGGCGGCGAGATAGGCGTCGCCCGCATAGACCACCACGGCGACGCTGCGGGTGCCGGCGGCCTCGGCGACCCCCTGCGCCACCTGGCGCACGTCCTTGAGGTGACCGCCCTCCGCGACGGAACGCGACAGGTCGCATACCACCACGGTCGCGTCGAGGTTGCGGAAGGTGGCGGCGTCCGGGCGCTCCACCGCCGGGCCGGTGAGGGCCAGGGCGACGAGCCCGGCCGCGATCGCCGCGGCGAGGTTCGCCTGCCGGCGTCCGCCGAGGACCGCGCCGCGCCGGGCGAGCAGCGCCATCAGGCCGGGATCGACGGCCCGGGTCCAGTCGCCGAGCGGCGCCGAGCGCCAGGCCGCGCGCAGCGCCAGGGCGGCCACGAGGGGGATCGCCACCAGCCACCAGGGCCGCAGGATCGCGCAGGTGGCGAGGACGGTGTCGAGGAAGCTCATGCGGTCCGCCGCGACGCGAGGAGGCCGGCCGCGGCCAGGAAGGCGAGGGCGGCGGGCCAGGGCCAGAGGTCCTTGCGCAGGGGCACCGGCGGCGCCTTGGCGCGCCCGCCCTCGATCGCGTCGATGGCGTCCGCCATGGCGATGAGGTCGTCGGTGGTCTTCACGCGGAACATCCGGCCACCGGTGAGGTCGGCGATCTCGCGCAGGGTCTCGGTGTCGACGACGTCCTGCTCGCCGTCGGCGTTGGAGAGGTCGCGGGGTCCCAGCGCGATGGTGTGGACGCGGACGCCGAGCTCCTTGGCGAGGCCGGCCACGTCCCGGGGCGTGGTCTGGCCGGCATTGTTGGCGCCGTCCGTCATCAGGATCACCACCTTGGCGGTGGCGGCCGGCACGCCCTCGGCCTCCGGTCCCGCCGGGGTCAGGCGCTTGAGGGCGAGGCCGAGGCCGTCGCCGATGCCGGTGGAGCGGCCGACGAGGCCGATGGTCGCCTCGTCGAGGGCGCGGGCGACGGTGGCGGTGTCGAAGCTCGGGCTGGCGGCGACGTAGGATTCGTTGGCGAAGATGACGAGGCCGATGCGGTCACCGGCCCGGCGGCGGATGAAGTCGGTGCCGACGCGCTTGACCGCGGCGAGGCGGGTCACGGTCTGGCCGTCGAGGGCGAAGTCGCGCCGCTCCATCGAACCCGAGAGGTCCATCACCAGCATGATCTCGCGGCCCGAGGCCGGCAGGGCGGTGGCCGGCAGGACGAGGCGCGGTCCCGCCAGCGCGACCACCAGGCCCGCCCACAGGGTCCAGACCAGGAGGGTGCGGCCGCGGCCGCGCGCCGCCACGCTGTCGCCGCGGGCGGCCTCGGACACCAGGGACGGCGGAACCCGCAGGGCGCCGCTCGCCCCGACCCGCTCGGGGGGCATCAGCCTCGCCGCCAGGAGCGGCAGGGGCAGGAGGAGCAGGGCGTACGGGCTCGCGAGGTCGAAGGCCGAGGCGAGGGCGGTGAACCAGTGCGGCAAAAATCCCGTCAGCATGGCTCAGGCCCCGATCCGGGCGAACAGCCGCGCCAGCTCGGCATCCACCGGGCCGGGCTCGGGCGCGCCGCGCCGGTAGAGCCCCTCGGCGAAGATCCGGCCCGCGCCGGCGCTGAAGAAGGTCGTGGCGAAGAGCCGGTCGAGGGCGGCGGCCCAGGCGGCGCCCTGGGCGTCGGCCGCGGCGTCCCCCTGGAGGGTGCGGGCGAGGCGGCGCAGGAGCTGCGCCTGCGCCACCCGGCGGCGCTCCGGCGGCAGGGCGTTGGCGGCGGCGAGGTCGGCCAGGGCCGCGCGCCGGACGGAGCCGCGCCGGCGCGCCCGCAGCAGGCGGACCAGGCCGAGGACGAGGGCCGCCGTGAAGCCCAGCGCGATGGCGAGCATCACCGCGCCCTGGGCCCCGCCCGTCTCGGCGGGCAGGTGCAGGCCGCGCAGCTGGTCGAGGCCCTGCAGGGCGTCGGGCGTCACCTGGCCTCTCCCTGTCGGCTTGGTCCCCGAGAGCCTGTTGGTCCCCGAGAGTTCGGTGCCCTACAGCATCGCATCGAGGCGCTCCATCAGCGGGGCGTAGGCCTCCGGGCCGGCCTCGACGTCGAGGCGCAGGCCCGCGATGCCGCGCTGGGCGTAGGCGACGAGGCGGGCATCGGTGCCCGCGGAGGCCCGGTCGGTCCGGCTCGCCTGCACGGTGCCGCGCCGGCCGTCCGGCGTGGCGAAGGGGTAGAAGCCCGGCGGCCGGGCGCGCTCGAAGGCGTCGCTGACCAGGACGAGGCGGATCGACAGGCGCTCGGCCATGATCGTCAGCAGGGGGTCGAAATCCGGGCCCGGGGCGTCGAGGGCGCTGCCGATGACGAGGTGACCGCCCGAGGGCAGCAGGCTCTGGGCCAGGGTCAGGGCCGGCGCGAGGGGCGGATCCTCGGCGGCCCCGTCGGCCAGGGCCCGGGCATGGGCCAGCGCCAGGGCGCCGGTGAGGGCGGTCATCGCCCGCTCGCCGCCGGCCGGGCGGACCACCACGGGCTCGCCGGCGCCCGCCGCCACGAGGCCGATGCGGCCGCCGTCGCCGACGATGCGCCAGCCGAGCAGGACCAGGGCCTCCGCGGCCGCCACCGAGCGCAGGGCGCGGCGGGTGCCGAACAGCATCGAGGGCCGGACGTCGAGGAGGAGCACCACGGCGCGGTCGCGCTCGTCGTGATGGGTGCGCACGTGCAGGATGCCGGTGCGGGCGGTGGCGTTGCGGTCGATGTGCCGGCGGTCGTCGCCCTCGGACCAGAGGCGCACGTCGTCCGGCTCGGAGCCGCGGCCGCGCCGCCGCGTCACGATCCCGCCGGGCAGGCCCGCCAGCGTCCGGGTGGCGGGGCCGGAGCCCCGCCGGGCGAGGTGGCGCAGGCCCATCAGCGCCTCCCCCGAGAGGTGGATGCCCGGCGCCCTCAGCGGGTCGGTGTCCGGCACGAGGGCGGGGGCCGGGCTCGGCACGGTCATGGTCGCTCTCAGAGGGCCCGCACCCGCTGGACGAGGCCGCGGATGACGCCCCGGGCCGTCTGGCCCTCGGCGGCGGCGCGCCAGGTCAGGCCGATGCGGTGGGCGAGGGCGTCGGCGGCGAGGTCCGCCACGTCCTCCGGGATGACGTGGTCGCGGCCGTGCAGATAGGCCCGCGCCTTGCCGGCGAGCATCAGCGCCAGGGTGCCGCGCGGGGAGGCCGGGTGCTCGATGGCGGCGCGCAGGTCCGGGGCCGCCGCGTCGGTGCGGGTGCCGGCGACCAGCCGCACGAGATAGTCCTTGAGCGCCGGGGAGACGTAGACGTTGAGGGCGGCCTCCCGGGCGGCGCGGATCTCCGCCACGGTGAGCCGCACCGGCATCGCCTCCGCGTGGTGGTTGAGCTCGCCCTCCACGAGGTCGAGGATGCGGCGCTCGGCGGCCTCGTCCGGCATCTCCACCAGGACGTGGAGGAGGAAGCGGTCGAGCTGCGCCTCGGGCAGCGGAAAGGTGCCCGCGTGCTCGATCGGGTTCTGGGTCGCCACCACCATGAACGGGTCGGGCAGGGCATGGGTGTGGCCCGAGACGGTGATCTGACCCTCGGCCATGGCCTCGAGCAGGGCCGACTGCACCTTCGGCGGTGCACGGTTCACCTCGTCGACGAGGACGAGGGAGTGGAACAGGGGGCCGGGCAGGAACTCGAAGTCGCCGGCATCCTGGCGCCACACCGTGGTGCCGGTCAGGTCGGCGGGCATCAGGTCGGGGGTGCACTGGATGCGGGCGAAGCTGCCGTCGAGCCCGTCCGACAGGCGCTTGACCGCGCGGGTCTTGGCGAGGCCGGGAGCGCCCTCGATGAGGAGGTGGCCGCCGGTGAGGAGGCCGATGAGGAGGCGCTCGACCATCGCGTCGGCGCCGATGAGCCCGTGCAGAAGGCCGTCGCGGAGCGCGAGGACACGGCCGCGCAGGGCGGCGTCCACGGGCGGGGCGCCGGTCGCCGGCCGTTCGGCGAGGGCCGCGCCGCTCATGCGGAACGGCTCGCGCCGGCCGAACGGATCGCCCGGATCGTCTCAGGGGCACGAACGGTGGGCCGGTCCATGCGCGTCTCCTCGGTGGCATTCTTATGGTGCGGATTCTTGAGCGACCCGCAGCGTTCGGGTGTGCCCGCTGCGCGGGGCGGGCGTCAATCCCGCCCCGACATCCGCGAGGCCGCAGGGCGAGCGCCCGGGCGCCCGGGCGCCCCGCCCGGACACGACTTCGCGCGCGGATCTTTTTCGCTCACGGATCTTGCTCGCTCACGGATCTTGGGCGCGGATCGCATCGACGTTCGAGGCCCTCCAGCGAGCGCGGAACGCCGGCGCATCCCGTTCCTCCGCGAGCGGCGCTTCTCTCCGCCAGCGGGGCTTCCCTCCGCCAGCAGGGCTTCGACGACCGCCCCGGCTGTTCCGTCTTCCCGCATTGTCCATATTCTTGTACATTCGCGGGATGGGTGAGCGCGATCGGACGATCTGGGACGATCAGAAATGCGCCGCGAACCTTCGGCTCCGATCCATTGATTTCGCCGGTCTCGATGAGGCCTTCGATGGACGTTTCTGTCTGATCCGCGAGGACAGGCGATATGACTACGGCGAATCACGCTTCAACATGATCGTCGCCCTCAACGACGTCATCCTGAACATCACCTTCACGCCGCGCGGCGGCAAGCAGCGGATCATCTCCGCCCGTCCTGCGAACCGAGTGGAAAGGAGATTGTACAATGCCCGACAGGAAGGCTGATCAGGCTTTGCACGACAAGACGGATTGGGCCCGGCTCAAGACGCTTTCCGACGATGAGATCGAGCGGATGGCCGATGCGGATCCCGACAACCCTGCAACTCTCGATCCGGATGAATGGGCTCACGCCACGATCCGTCTGCCCTCTCCGAAGATGTCGATTCACGCGAGCTTTGATCGTGATGTGGTCGATTTCTTCAAGCAGGACGGTCGCGGCTACCAGACGCGCATGAATGCGGTGCTGCGGCGCTACATGGAGGCCCAGCAGGTCGCGAAGACAAAGGCTTAGGGAAGAGCCGGCGCCCCGGGATTTCGCGAACCGGCGCCCCGCCCCGTGCGTTCCCCGGGCCCCTGCCGGAGGCGCCGTCCGTGACCACCGATCTCTTTCCCCGCTTCGCCGCCCCCTGGATCGACATCCCGGCCGGCCGCTTCTTCGCCCGCATCGGCGGGCCGGAGGACGGGAGTCCGGTGCTGCTCCTCCACGGCTTTCCGCAGAGCCATGCCTGCTGGCACCGGATCGCCCCGGCCCTCGCCGAGCGCCACCGCGTGATCTGCCTCGACCTCAAGGGCTACGGCTGGTCGGCCGCCCCCGAGGGCGACCCGCGCCACGCGGCCTACGCCAAGCGCACCCTCGCGGCCGAGGTGGTGGCGCTGATGGAATCCCTCGGCCATGTCCACTTCGCCCTCGTTGGGCACGACCGGGGCGCCCGCATCGGCTACCGCCTCGCCCTCGACGAGCCGGGGCGGATCGCCCGGCTGGCCCTCCTCGACATCCTGCCGACCCTGGTCCAGTGGGAGCGGATCGAGGCCAACCCCCGCAAGCCCTCGCACTGGCACTTCCTGGCCGAGGCCGCGCCGGGCCCGGAACAGGCCATCGGCCGCGACCCGGACGCCTATTTTGAGGGGCTGCTGCGCGACTGGAGCGGAGACGGGTCCCTCGAGGCCTTCGCGCCCGCCGCCCTGCATCTCTACCGGCAGGCCTGGGGCGTGCCCGAGCGCATCCAGGCCTTCTGCGAGGATTACCGGGCGGGGGCCACCCGCGACCGGGAGGCCGATCTCGCCGACCTCGCCGCCGGCCGCCGGCTCGCCTGCCCGACCCTGATCCTCACCGGCGACAGTTATCTCGACCGCAGCACCGAGACGCCCCTGGCCGCCTGGCAGCGCACCTTCGCGCCGGGCGCCGTCGCCGCCGAGGTCACGTCCGGCCATTTCCTGGCCGAGGAGAACCCCGCCGCGACCCTGGCGGCCCTGCA
>Ga0160428_1002325_pt1 | contig 11740 bp, 18 predicted proteins | sample SolpanmetagenomM_FD_108198 | JGI IMG/M metagenome (GOLD analysis project Ga0160428, IMG submission 108198) | Solar panel surface microbial communities from Lawrence Berkeley National Laboratory, California, USA - M | ecosystem: Engineered > Built environment > Solar panel > Unclassified ...
CCCGTCACCCTGCCCGACATCCCCAAGGAGACCGTCGTGACCTTCCTCAAGTTCGGCAACACCACCTTCGTCCAGCTCGGGGACCGGCTCCTCGGCATCCCCGACGCGGCGCACCTCGCGTCGCTGCAGAAGTGGGCGGCTTACCGTGCGGGCGGCAAGCTCGACGGCTTCACCGAGCAGGACGGCCTCAACGTCGCCGCGGTGCTGCGATGAGCGAGCTCCTGTCGGTCCCGCCGCTGCTGCGGACGTGCATCTACTACCTGCTGGGTGTCGCCAACGTCGCGGTCATCTCGTTCGCCACGGTGATCTCCCCCGCGGACGGGCGCATCCGGTTCTCCGAGACCGCGATCCCGCTGCTGTCGGCCCTGTTCCTCGGGGTCGCCGCGTCGAACGTGGTCAAGGTCGCCGCCGTCACCAAGGACACCCTGCCCGCCCCCGTCGCCCCGGCTGCACCGTTCGTGCCGTCGTCGACCGGCTCGAGCGCGCTCACCGTCGCCAAGGCACCCAACCGGGCCCCGTACCCCGCACCGCTGACGGCTGAGGTCGCCAACGGGGCCGAGCTGTCCGCCTGATGCCCCAGCCTGGGGACTACGGCGTGGTCCGCACGTCCGGGTGGGCGGCACGGCTGATCCAGACCGTGACCCGCTCCACCTACAACCACGCCTTCGTGTTCGTCGGTGGGGACGCCGTCGTCGAGGGCCGACCGTCCGGGGCGGGATACGCCTCCGCTGCGTCGTACCGGGACATCCTGTGGTCGACGATCCCGCTGACCCCGCAGGAACGGGTCAGCATCGTCACCGCCGCCACCCACTACCTCGGCACCCCGTACTCGTGGGTCGACTGCGTGGCCATCGGCCTGACCGACATCTTCGGCTGGCACGTCCCCGAGGTCGTACGGAAGCGACTCAACCGGCGCGACCGGATGATGTGCTCCCAACTCGTGGACAGCGCATACCTCGCGGCCGGTGTCCACCTGTTCGCGGACGGACGGGTGCCAGGGGATGTCAGCCCGGCCGACCTTGCCGGGATTGTGCGCTGAGAGACCCCCACCCCTGTGCGATTGCGGCGCTCAGGGGTGGGGGCTGGCCGTAGCCAACCATGTAGAGCAAGGACCCGCATGTCCAGATACACGATCGTCACAGGAATGTCGTCGGGCTGGCGACTTAAGGGTGGTTTGTCATGCTTGACGGGATCTCCGGGGCGGCGGTCAACGGTGTCGGTGTCATCGGGCTCCTCGCGGGCCTGTTCTGGATGCTCGCACGGGGGAACCTCGTGACCCGCCGCGAGGCGCAAGACCTCAAGGACGACCGGGACCGTTGGCGCGTCGTCGCTGAGGTCGCCGTCGCCCAGAACAACAAGCTCGTCGACAAGTCCGACCTGACCCTCGACATCCTCCGCTCCATCGACCGCCGATCCGAAGGGGTCGACCGTCGAGCGCAGAGTGACGACCGCCGCCGCGAGCTCGACGACCGCCGCCGTGAGCACGACCAGCGGCGGGGTGGGGACGCAGACCGGTGAGGTTCTGGCGCCGGCGCGGCATCCCCCAGTCCGAAGTCGAAAGCTCACGCAAGGCCCTCGCCCTCATCCGCGCCCGTGAGGAACGAGTGGCGGAGGTCGTCGAGATGGCAGACCAGGCACGCACGCGCAACCACTTCGGGGAGCGATTCCACCAGGCAATGGAAGGCAAGATCCAGTGAAGACCGACCCGCTCAACCTCATCGCCACGATCCTCGTGGCCACGTCCGCCGTCATGGCGTGGGTTTTCCTGTTCCGGTACGTGGGACGCAACTGGCGGGCCACTCCAGAGGGACGGCACATGATGGGGCTGACCCTCATCATCGCCGTATTCCTCTCCCTCGCAACGGAGTTCCGCACGTTCGGGCCGTGGGTCGGTGCACCGGTCGTCGCGCTCGTCCTCTACGCCGTGCTCGCATTCCTGATGTTCCAGCAGAACGTGCTCCTGTGGAAGGCCGACCAGAGCCGACCCTCGCGCAACCACCCCGACGCCAAGTGAGCGAGAAGGAGGCGGAGGTCCGGGTCGTCCCCACGAACGGCCCCACCCCCGCCGACGAGGTAGCCGCGCACTCCGGCGCCCAGTCGCACAAGTACGTCATGCACTTCCCTGCGCACCCTGCACGCGAGGACGACCCGCACTACACCGACTTCAACGCCTACCACCGCAAGCACCACGACACGGCCACCTGCTACATCGGTGACCGGGTGGGCGTCGAGCACTGTTCGGACGGCCCGCTCGAGCTGCACCACGCGCACGTCGAGTTCTCCCTGCAGAACGGCGTCGACCTCAAAGCCCTCGAGCACGACTACCCCGGCATCAGCAACGCCGACGAGGTAGGCGCGTGGATCGAGTCGGAAGCCAACTTCCGGTGGCTCTGCGCCTACCACCACCGTGGCGCCGCTGGGGCACACACGTCAGCCCACGCGGACTGGGAGGCATCGCAATACGTGCGCGGTCTCATCACCCCCCGCGACGACAAGTAGGAGCCCCGTGCCGTACTTCTCCGGCCCCGTCGCACCCCGACTCAAGACACTCGTCCGCCGCATCCTCGCAGCACTCACCCCCAACAAGTAGGAGACCCTCATGGCCATCAACGCTGCCGGATTGACCTCTGCCTCCGCAGGGTTCGCCACCGCGTACCCGTACCTGTCCCTGCACACCACCGGCGCCGTGTCGTCGAGCGCGTCCGAGTCCACCGCGCCCCGTGTTGCCGCCTCGTGGGTCAACACCAACGGTGTCCTGTCGATCACGGCCAAGTCGTTCACGGGTGGCGCCGCGTCCGGTCCCGTCGTGCGCGTGGGCTACTGGTCCGCTGCGACGGCCGGCACCTACGGAGGCGGGTCGCTGCTCACGGGCGACCAGGCGTTCAACGCGGCCGGTCAGTACACCGTCAACACCCTCACCGAGACGCCCACCGCCTCCTAGCCTCCCCTGCCACGACCCCTCTGACCCGGAAGGACCACCGTGGCCATCGGCACCCCCACAGTCGGGACCGTCACCGAGCGACCCTCGGAGGCGACCACCGCCGTCCCGTACCCCACCGTCGTGGGTGTGGGCGACTGTCTCGTGCTGTGGGGGTCGCTGAACAGCTCATCCCCCACCAGCACCACCCTGCCCGCAGGGTGGACACAGGTCGTGCAGGCCACCAACACCGGGGGCACCGTCGCCCCCAGCATCTTCGTTGCGATCCGACCCAACGCGGCCGGCACCGAAGGCGGGACCAGCCTCACCGTCACCCACGGCAACTCCGTCTCCATCTGGCAGATCCTCTCCTTCCCCGGCGTCGACACCACCACCCCCCAGGACGTGGCCGCGTCCACCTCCGACACCACCACCGGGTCCACGAGCATCACGACCCCCGGTGTCACCGTCGCCACCACGGGCGCCGCCCTCGTCTACGTCGTCGCCGCGGGCGGCACCGCAACCACCGCGACCCCGCCCACCGGGTACACCGAGACGGGCGACCGGTCCACCGGCTCCCGCTTCGCCGAGTGCTCCTACCGGCTCGGCGCTGCCACGGGGGCAACCGGTTCCGTCACTGCCACCGCCTCCGTCAGCGCCAAGTCCCTTGGCGTACTCCTCGCCCTGCGCCCTGCTACGGCGGCCGTCAAGCAGGGGTCCGCCACCGGCAGCAGCTCGTGGCTCGGGTCCGCCACAGGACAGGCCATCCTCGCCGGTGCCGCTGCGGGCGTCCTCGTATGGTCGGGCGTGGCGTCGGGCACCACCACCACCACCGGCACCGCGACCGGGACGACGGCCTACGTCGGGACTGCGACCGGGACTTCCGTCGCCCCCCTGCCGCGGGTGACGCGCACCGCCTCGGCCCTGCAGGTCAACGGTGTCACCCGTCGCTTCGCCGGGGCCAACAGTTACGACCTCGTCCTGACTGACAACACCCGCTCAGCCGGCGTCGCCACCATCCCTTCACTGACGACCGTTAAGGCCGCCCTCGACGCCCATGTGATGATGAACCACGCCGTCGTCCGGGTCCACACCCTCGGCATCAACTACGGCAACGCCGAGAGCAACAACCCACCCACCATCATGCCGACCCCCGGCACCTACAACGAGACCGCGTTCGTCGCCGCCGACAACGTCATCGCCGAGGCCCGACGCCGAGGCCTCTACCTCGTGGTCCCGATGGCTGACCGGTGGAACTTCTACCACGGCGGCGGGCTCACCTTCGCCAAGATGGTCCTCGGCTCCGGGGGCACCCTCAACGACTTCTACACCAACACCAGCGTCAAGACCGCGTTCAAGGCGTACCTGTCGACGTGGCTCAACCGGGTCAACACCGTCACCGGGGTCACCTACAAGGACGACACCACCATCCTCGCGCTCGAGCTCGGGAACGAGATGTACGACGCCCCCGCCGCGTGGGCGTCCGAGATGGCAGCGCACGTCAAGGGCATCGCGCCGACCCTGCTCGTCGCAGATCCGACCGCCGCCAGCGGGAAGTACGTCACCGACTCCAACGTCGCGCTCACCGACACCAACATCGACATCTTCGGCGGGCACTTCTACCCCCGCGACCACTGGCACCTCGACTCCGACGCCGCCGCAGTCGCCGCCGCTGGCAAGGTCTACATGGCCGGCGAGTGGGACTGGACCACCACCCCACAGGACGGCGTCACCAACACCGGCAGCAACGCCACCCGGGCTGAGTGGCTGACCCAGATCGAGGGCGACTCCCGTATCGCCGTGTCGACGTGGTGGGACCTGCTCGTCCCCGCGTCCGGGGTCCACCGCGACGGGTACGAGCTGTACGTCCCACCGGAGTCGGGCAACACCGAGCAGGCGGCCGGCTACACCGCGCTCACCGCACACGCCCTCACCGTCAACTCCACCACCAAGGTGGGCTCCGGGTCGGGCACCACGACCTGGGTGGGGTCTGCTGCCGGATCGGCAGCAACGTCTGGCAACGGCACTGGCGCCACCTCCTGGGTGGGCGTCACGTCTGGTTCGCGCTCCACCGCTGGCACCGCGGCCGGTTCGTCAGCATGGGTTGGCGCTGCCACGGGGGCGACTGCCACCTCCGGGACTGCCGCAGGGTCGACCGGCTACGTCGGGTCCGCCACCGGCTCGAGCAGCCGCACTGGCAGCGCCACAGGGGCGACCTCGTGGGCTGGGGTGGCCACGGGGCAGACCTCGTGCTCCGGTGCTGCCACGGGCGCTACGGCGTGGCTCGGGACGGCGTCGGGACAGACCTCGACCAGCGGCGCCGCGACTGGGACAACCTCGTGGGTCGGACTTGCATCCGGGTCAAGGACCACTAGCGGCAGCGCGACCGGGAGCACGGCCTATGTCGGGACCGGCTCCGGTACCACCACCGCAAGTGGCGCTGGCTCGGGTTCGACGTCATGGCTCGGTGCTGCGAATGGGACCGCCCCTGTCGTTGGGTCCGCCAACGGGTCCGGGTCCGGGACGACGTCGTGGGTCGGTATCGCAGCAGGCACCACCTCGACCAGCGGCAGCGCATCGGGTACGACCTCATGGATTGGCCTGTCATCTGGCTCGGCGGTCAAGGCTGGTGGCGCGTCAGGCTCGACGGCATGGGTCGGCACGTCTGCTGGGACGGCGCCCGCGGTCGGGATGGCCAACGGGTCGGGCGCCGGCACTGTCACGTGGACTGGGGCATCGTCCGGGGCGACGCTCACCGGCGGCACTGCGGCAGGCTCGACCTCGTGGGCCGGGGCTGCTGCGGGGACCGCACCCCCCGAGGCCAGCAACGGCGGCACCGCGGCAGGCGCACTCTCCTGGGTCGGCACGGCCACTGGGTCGACAAGCCCGAGCGGTGCCAGCTCGGGGACCGTCGCCTACCTCGGCGCTGCTACCGGAGCGCGGGGCTCCGCAGGGACAGCCAGCGGGACTCTCGCGTGGGCTGGTGCAGCATCTGGGCTCACATCCGTCACCGCACCCATCCTGCCGCACGGTGCGCTCACCCTGACCATTCCCACGAGCAGCCTCAGCCTCGCCAGCGCATCAAGCCTCACCCTTACCACCCCACCGAGCTCACTCGCCCTCGACGGGGCCGGAACCTCGCTCACTGTCACCACGCCCGTACCTGCCCTGAGATTGGACTGACATGGCCACCTTCACCGTGGGCGACACCCTGCCCCCACTCACCGGGACCTGCACCTCAAGCGCAGGTGTCGTCAACGGCACCGGGGCGGCCTGTGTCGCGCACATCTCCCGACCGGACGGCACCATCCTCAGCCGGGCTGCCACCGTCTCCGCGACGGGCACGTTCTCCGTGACATGGCAGGCAGGCGACCTCATCGTCCCTGGCAACCACGCCATCGAGGTCGAGGTGACCTTCTCGGCCGGCGCCGTGCAGACCTTTGGACCCGTCACGTTCTACGTCCAGCCACAGATCGCCTAGAGCACAACCCCCGCACGACAACGCCCCCCGGCCTCACGGTCGGGGGGCGTTTCGTCGTCCCCGGTCAGCAGTCGGCCGCGTCCAGCCACGACACGTCAGCGGGTCCGGGGGCGGCGATGTGGCGGAGGAACCATGCGCGGAGGTGGGTCATGTGGGGGAGGAGGCGGGGGTGGGTTGGGTGATACATGCCCCAGCAGGGTGTCTCACGTCGTCTCCTTGCTCGGGGTGCTCGCAGTGGCAGGTCGCCACGCACGGATCGTCTCGGGGTGCCACCACGGGGTGCGTCCGGTGCGGCCGTCTGGGGGGGGCATCTGGCCTCGGGAGAGGTAGGCGCGGATGGTGGACTCCTTGCGGTCGGTGTAGCGGGCCACGTCGCGGATGGTCATGGGGTCGGGGAGGTTGTCGGGGGCGGTCACGCGGGCGACCCCCGATCCTTGCTCCACCACTCAAGCTTGGCTAGTGCCGCGTCGCGCTCAACCTCCGCGTTCTCAAGTTCCGCCCCCAGGCTCAGTGTCAGATCACGCCACTTCTCAGCCTCCTTGTCAGCCATGACGAGCGCGGCTCCGAGCGCGTCCCTCTCCCAGCGCGGGAGGCGGTCCTGCCAGCCGACGCCATGAGTAGTGGGCGCATGGAACATGGCGCTGGCCCAGAGCTTCTGGCGGTGGTCGTCAGCGGCTCGCACCAGCGTCGGGCGTGTGATGACTCTGTCCGGGCCTTCCTGTTCGGCCATCAGTGCCCCCTCGGGTAGACGTGGACGGCACGGGCGATCTGGCAGCCGGTGCACATGCAGGGCTCGTCGGCGTCGGTCGGGTGGTCGTCGAGGATGCGGTCGATGGCGCTGCGCAGGCTGGCCCGCTCCATGCGCCACTCGTTGCGCTCCTCGGAGAACTCGGCCTCCCGACAGTCGCACGCCACGTGGTGGTCGGTGCAGGCGATGTAGCGCGGGTCTAGGGTGTTGACGGGCGGGTCGTAGGCGACCACGCCACCGTTGGCGCGGCGTATGCCTCGCTGGAAGTGGATGACGCCCGTGCGCAGGGGGCCGACCAGGGCGGCGGTCACGAGGGCACCACGTCGCGCAGGTCATGGGGGGTGTGGTCGCGCAGGTAGTCGTGCACCCAGCCAAGGCGGGGGCCCGAGGTGACGGGGGTGCCGCAGCCGCAGACGGCGCGGGCGGGGGTCCACTTGGCCGCCACGACCGGAGAGCCGACGATGCCGCAGTCTAGGCACTCGACGTCGAACTGGTCGATGCGCCGTACGTCGAGGTGCTCGCAGTCGCTGTGGGCGCCGCGCCAGACGGTGGTGATCTGTGTGGTCATGGGTCTAGCGTACAGCATGACGCTGTATGGCGGAAGGGGTGGAGACGGATGGGATGGGTGTCGGGGGCGGGAGGGTGGGGGCGTGGCAGCTTTGGAGCCTGACGCACGTCTGACGCATAGGGCCTCCCAAGCCCAGGTAACGAGAAGGCCCCCCATCAGCGTTTCCGCTGGTGAGGGGCCGTGTCGTGCTGGTGGGCGATACTGGATTTGAACCAGTGACCTCTTCCGTGTCAAGGAAGCGCATACGTGCGTGGAGGGTGGCCGATTCTGTCGAATTGTGTCCCGAACTGTCTCACAACGTACCCCTAAGGCACATGGTGATGCACCCTCTTGACGCATCCCTGACGCATAGTCGGACGTTGCGTCGCCCAGTGACGCATAACTGGACACGAACTACTGCCGACCAACGGCCTGAGGTCGCGCAAGGGCCGACAGCGCCCGCGCGAACCGGCCGTCACCCGCGTGCAGGTACCGCTCAGTCGCCCGTAGGCTCCCGTGACCCATCAACTTCCCGATGTCCGTGGCCGAGACACCCGCCTCAGCAAGCCAGGACCCGAAGCTGTGGCGACAGTCATGGGCTGTGGGCTGGGGGTCATCGAGACCAACGCGTAGCACAGCAGGCACGAACACCCGCCGCCGCCAGTTGGTGTAGTCCACGCCCGGGAAGAGCGGCCCGTCCCCGATGAACTCCGCGAGCATCGCCAGCAGGTCCGGCACCAACGGCACCACCCGCTGGCCCGCCTTCGTCTTCGGGCGCTTGTAGGTTCCGTCCCGCTGGAGCACCTCGACGACCGTCAGCTCGGCGCGGCCCAAGTCGATGCGGTGCGCGTGCAGCCCGGCCGCCTCGCTCCACCGCAGGCCGGCCATTGCCATCAGCGCCACCATCACCTTGTCGCGTCCCTCGAACTCCACGATCAGTCGCTCGTACTCCTCGCGGGTGAGGAACCGGTCCACGTGCTTCGGCGGGGTCTTGACCTTTACTGTGCCTGTGGGGTCCGAGGCGATCCGCTTGTGTCTCGTCGCGTCGGCCAGCATCGTGCGGAGGAGCTGGAACGACTGGTACTGCGTCGTCGCCCCGACCTTGGCCCGCTGCATGTCCGCCAGCCAGCCCTCAACGTCCCACGCTGTGATCGCGCCCAACTTCACGCGTCCCCACCGCGGCTCGACGTGCGCACGCCAGTGGGACTCGTACTTGCGGGCCGTGGCGAGCTCGAGCACCTTCGTCTGCCGCCACTCCCCCCACCACTCAGTGACGGTGATGCGTCCGTCCTTGGGGTCTGCCCACTCGCCACGTCTCATGGCGGCCTCGGAGTCCTGCGCCCAGGTTCGGACAACACCCTTGAGCGGGTCGGTCCTCGTCCGCCTCCGGCCGTCCGGCAGGCGGATCGTCGCTTGGTAGAGACCCGACTCCAGCTTGCGGATGTAGGCCATCCCAGTCCTCCTTGCTCCCCACCAAGGTTAGGGCCTTGCGGAACCCTGCCAGGTAGCCAGCGTCGAACGCGTCATCTAGGTCTGTGACGCAGTCTTCGCAGACCCCGTCGTCTGTCGCTTCAGCCACTTGATGGCCCCCTCGTCTATGCCCATCTCAGCCAGGACGTCGAAGTCGTGTGCCCCGAGTGACGCGAAGGTATCAAAGGGCAACGACAATGCCCGCTCAATCTGGCGAAGGGTACGAATCGAGATCGTTGGGTCGGCGCCGAAGACGCGGTACAGGGTAGCTCTGGACACGTGGGACGACTCGGCGAACGCCTTGACTGAACTCCGTGCCTCGATCTCTCGTTGTGCGTACTGCCCTATGAGCGTGCGGTCCAACATGGTGTGGCGCCTCCCTGTAGATGTGTCTCTATACGTCTCACCATGACGCAAAGAGAAGTGGAGGCGACCTCTGATACCCAAACGTCAGGTCACGGTTCCATAACGGGTAGTGTCTTGGGTTGTCTTATACTGTCGTATGAGGCTACTTTGGACACTATGAGACAGAGCAACGGACCGGAGCAGCAGTCCTCGCTCCTGACGCCGATGGAGGTGGCCGCAGAGCTTCGAGTCTCGCGGGCCACCGTCTACCGGCTCATCAACGAGGGCCAGATCCCCGCCGTGCACATCGGCGCCGGACGGGGGGCGGCCAAGGGGCGCGCCACCCGCATCCAGCGCACAGCACTGGCGGCCTACATCGCGTCGTGTGAGCGGGGCGTGGCGTGAGCACTGACATCGCCCTCGTCGCCACCGCCGACGAGATCGCCACCCTTCCTGCCGCCGACCGTGCCGTCATGGTCACCCACGCGCTGCACGAGTCGAAGCAGTGGCTCGCCGTGGCGACGAAGGGCACCGACCCCACGCCCATCGCCGACTTCAAGGCATGGGCCGCGACGGTCGCCGAGATGACCCGACAGAAGGGTCTCGCCTCCGATATCCAGGCCGACGCGCTGGAGATGGTGCGCCGTGCTGAGCGGGGGCTTGACGTTGCTGTTCGCAACGGCCAGGCGTCAGGCGACATCAGCACCGACGCTGGAGCCCGCTGGTCAGTTGGAAACCCTGACCGGATTTCCAAGCCTTCCCCGCGGGACTTCTTTGTCGGCGGGGCCGAGCGTTCGGATGCGCATCAGATGGGCGACTTGACAGAGCAGGAGTTCGAGGAGGTCATCGCAGAGGCTCGCGAGGAGGGCAACCTCTCCCGCGCCAACGTCGTCCGCAAGATCAAGGGCGCCAACGGTCCTGAGTCTCGAGTCGACCGAGCCGAGCTCATCACGAAGCTCGCTGCCCGCGGCATGGCCTCAGCGCAGATGGCCAGCAAGGTCGGCGTCACCGAGGAGACCGTGCGTCAGATCGCACGGGACTTCGCCATCGACATCCCCGCTGACCGCCTCACGCGCGGCACTCGGCGCATCGACTCCATCCGCATCGCGCGATCAACCGTCACGTCTCTCGACGGCATCGCCTCAACTGTCGACCTCGTCAACGACCTGACGGGACTCGATCCCGAGGAGGCACAGCAATGGACCGCCTCACTCGACCAGACAATCCAGGCCCTGCGAAGGCTGAACACCAAGATCAAGGAGGCGGTCCTATGACCCCCAATGCTACGGCAACGAAGAACCGTGTAGAGCGGACTGCGCGACTCAAGTGGGTGCCCATCGCACTCATGGAGGTCTCCACCCTCGCTCAGCGCGAGCTCAACACCAACCGTGTCAACAAGATCGCTGCGTCGTTCGACCCCGAGCAGATCGGGGCGCCCACCGTCAACGAGCGGAACGGGCACTTCTTCATCATCGATGGCCAGCACCGCATCCACGCCCTGCGTGAGATCGGCTGGGGTGACCAGCAGATCCAGTGCTGGACCTATGCCGGTCTCACCGAGGAAGAGGAGGCCGAGAAGTTCCTCAGCCTCAACGACACGCTCACCGTGGATGCCTACTCCAAGTTCCGCGTCGGCATCCAGGCCGGCCGCGAGGAGGAGTGCGACATCGACCGCATCGTCCGTGCACAGGGTCTCTGCGTCTCCCGCGACAAGATCGACGGCGCCATCTCTGCGGTCGGCACCCTGCGCCGCGTCTACACCCGCGACGGCGCGCCCGTACTCGGTCGCTGCCTCGCTCTCATCCGCGACGCCTACGGAGACGCCGGGCTCGAGGCTGCAGTCATTGACGGCATCGGCCTGCTCTGCGGTCGCTACAACGGCGAGCTCGACGTGTCCCGAGCGGTCCAGCGCCTTGCCGGGGCGATGGGCGGCGTCAACGGACTGCTCAACAAGGCCGAGCGCATCCGCCGCGACACCGGCAACGCCAAGGGCCACTGCGTCGCCGCTGCCGCCGTCGACATCATCAACGCCGGCCGGGGCGGGACCAAGCTCCCGTCCTGGTGGCGAGACGCCGCCTAACCCCACCCACAGCGAAGCCGGCCCCGACTCGCACGCCCGGACCGGCTTCACCACCTACGAAAGAAGGTTACCCGCACATGTTCGACATCATCGAGTGCACCACCCAGGCGGAGGTCGACGCCGTCAAGGCTGGCGACATCGCCGTGGTCCGG
>Ga0160428_1002326_pt1 | contig 11734 bp, 15 predicted proteins | sample SolpanmetagenomM_FD_108198 | JGI IMG/M metagenome (GOLD analysis project Ga0160428, IMG submission 108198) | Solar panel surface microbial communities from Lawrence Berkeley National Laboratory, California, USA - M | ecosystem: Engineered > Built environment > Solar panel > Unclassified ...
TGGGCCGACCACGCCATCGGACCGGTCCGTCCGGTCGTCGAGACGGCGACGGGTCTGACGGCCGCCGAGGTGCTGGCGAGCGACGGCATGGCTCCGGACGGGCGCCCCGGCGATCCCATCCTGGACCGCGCGGCCCTCGGCCGGCTCGTCGGGGCGGTCGCGGGCGGGAAGGAAGCGACCGCGCCGGCCGGCTGAGGCACCGGCTCGACACGCCGCCATGACGGGCGGGTCGCGATGACGTCGGGCCACGCGCGGCCTGAGGTCTCCGCCCCGTCGAACCCGCGCTTCTTGCCGTGAAGGCGGTCCGAGAACCGCGATCCTGCGCCGCCGGATCACGGCGAAGGCCGTGAGGGATGACGGCTTGGAACGGGGGACCGATTTCCGGCCGACGCGGCGCCGCGCCCGGGTGGACCGCGCCTCAGACCCGGTACTTGCCGTTGCGCTTGATGAGGACGCGGGTCCCGACCGGCACGCGCTCGTAGAGGTCGGCGATGTCCTCGTTCAGCATCCGCACGCAACCCGACGACAGCTGCTCGCCGATGCTCCAGGGCTCGTTGGTGCCGTGGATGCGGAACAGGATGTCGCGGTTGCCCTGGTAGAGGTACAGGGCGCGGGCACCGAGGGGATTGTCGACGCCGCCCTTGCGGGTCCGCGGCAGATCGGGATTGAGCGAGACCATCGTGACGGTCGGGCTCCAATCCGGCCAGACGCCCTTGCGGCCGACCCGGGCCTCGCCCTTCCACGAGAAGCCGGCCTTCCCGACGCCGACGCCGTACTGCATCGCGGTGCCGTCCGCCTGCACGAGGACGAGCTGGCGCTTGTCGATGTCGACCACGATCGTGCCGGGCTGCTCCGGCCCGTTGTAGCTGACCTGCTGGCGGCGATACTTCGGATCCAGGCGCCCGGTGTCGACGAGCGGGATGTCGTAGGGCTTGTCGGGCTTGGACCCGATGTACCACGCCGAATCGTCGTCCTGCGCGACCTGAACGGGCCGGGTCTGGCACGCGGCGAGGGGTGCGATCGCCACGACGGCGAGCAGGATTCGCGAGCGGACAAGCCGGCGAATGCGGCTCCAGGCCGAGGGGTAAGTCGCGATCATAGGTCCTGTCATGCGGGTGCGGTCCTCGGGCCATGACTACCGTCTCGCGGTCGGCGACGATGTAGCTTTTCCGCCGCAGCGGGCGGCCAGCGCCTGCTCCCGCGGCCACGGTTGCGCCCTAATTCTGAATGGCGGCGGATCGTGACGGCGCCATTCGCGGAGGAGATCGATGCCCGAGACCCAGACCCTGTCCGAGGAATCCACGCTCGCGCCGGTGGCGGCGCTCAGGCCGGCCATCCACCTCGACCATTGCGTGATCCACGTGAGCGATTGGGGGCGCTCCAACGCGTTCTACCGCGACGTGGTGGGCGCCGAGATCATCGAGCGGGGTCCGGGCTTCGCCTACCGGTTCGGCGGCGTGCAGCTCAACTGCCACGGTCCGGGCGTCGCGGCGACGCCGGTGGCCGAGAAGCCGGTCCAGCCCGGCAACAGCGACCTCTGCTTCCGCTGGTCCGGGACGATTGAGGACGCGATCGCGCATCTCGAAGCGGCCGGCGTGCCCGTGGAACTCGGCCCGGTCGAGCGGCACGGCGCCGCAGGCGCGGGCGTCAGCGTCTACTTCCGGGATCCGGACGGCTCACTGCTGGAGTTCATCACCTATCCGCCGGCGTGATCCCGCCTCAGCCCCGGCTCTCGGCGAGCGCTTGGTTGGTTTGCTCCAGGCGCAGCGCGAGCACCCGCATCAGGGCGATACTGATCTGTGGAAACTGTGCCAACAGCTCCAGGAACACGCCGCGGTCGATGCGCAGGGCGGTCACCGCGGATTCCGCCGTCACGGTGGCCGACCGGGGCTGCTCGGCCAGGATGCCCATCTCGCCCACGAGGGCATCCTGGCCGAGCAGCGCCAGACGCACCGGGCCGGCGGGACCGTCGATGCTGACCTCCGCGGTCCCCTGCAGGATCACGTAGGCCGCATCCGCCACGTCGCCGCGGGCGAAGAACCGCTGCCCGGGCTCGAAATGCACCCGCTCGCTGGTGAAGGCCAGGAGCTTCAGGCGCGCCGGCTCCACTTCGCGGAACAGCGGCACCTGCTTCAGGGAGGAAACCTCGGTGTCGAGGGTCATACAGCGGCTCCGCGGCGGATCTCAGGCCCAGGACGGCGGGGCCGGACGAGCCCGCACATCCATGCGGTTCGTCAAGCACTTGTCCAGTCCCGCACCGGGCCAAGGGGGCTCCCGGACGCGCCGGAGCCTCACCGCCCTGTCGCTGCTGGCCCTGTGCCTGGCCGCGCCGCCGGCCCGGGCCCGCCTCGTTCAGGCCGACCTCGCCCGCGTCGCGGCGGCACCGTCGCCGGGCGCCCGCGCGCCCCTCGACCTTCCGGTCACAGACGCCCGTACCGGGCGGGCCACGACGCTCGGACAGGCGCTGGCCGGACGGCCCACCCTGCTGCTGCCGGTGGACTACACCTGCGGCAACGTCTGCGACCCGATGGTGTCCATGTCGGCCGACGCCCTGGCGGCCACCGGCCTGCCGGCGGGCGGCTATGCCCTGATCCTCGTGGGGATCGACCCGCGCGACGATGCCGCAGCCGCCCGCCGGATGATCCGGGAGACGCTGGGCGACCGCGCGGACGCGATCGCCCTCGTGCCGCTCGTGGCCGCGGAGGCGGCCGTCGCCCGGCTCACCGGGGCCCTCGGCTATACCGCGATCTACGATGCCGACACGGACAGCTTCGCCCACCCAGCCGCCGCCCTGCTGCTCGCCGGCGACGGGCGCGTCGCCCGCGTGCTCTCGCCCCTGGCTCTCACCGGGCGGGACCTGCGCCTCGCGCTCACGGAGGCCGGCGAGGGCCGGATCGGCGGGCTGGCCGACCGGCTCGCCCTGCTGTGTTACGGCTTCGACGCCGTCCGCGGCGTCTACACGCCACTCGTCCAGCGCATCCTCGCCGTGGCCGGGATCGTCACGATCCTGGCCATCGGACTGCTGATCCTCGGGCTCACCCGCCTGACGCGGAGGCAGGCGGGCTGAGCCGGCACCTCATCGCTTGGTCGACAGGCCCTGCTCGCCGGGCCCGGGGGCCTCGCGCTTGAGGCTCGCATTCAGGTGCGGCGAATCCACCGGCTCCTCGCGGGTCGTTGGACGGGCGGAATCCTCCGGTGCCGGCATCGGCGGAAGGGGCGGTGCATTCGGCTTCATCTGCGGCGGCGACCCGGCGCCGTCCTTCACCATGTTGCGATTCGTCATCCTGTCAGAAGCCCTTTCGCGATCGCCGCCCCATGCGGCCCGCCGAGTCGTCCGCCGCGCCTCGGGCGCATTCCGAGAACAGGCGCGGACAAGCAAACCCGGTCGTTCGGTGGTCAACGCGGCGCACAAGAGCCCGGTTGCCGCCAAGCTGAGCTGTTAGAAGCTTAAGCAGGTCTCGGAACAGGAACCTTGGTTATTGCTGAAGGTTGTTGCGGGGTGAAGCGAAGCCTGAGGAGGAACTGATGGCATCCGGAAATTCGACCTCGAAGCGGGGCTTTGCCTCGATGAACTTGGAGCGGCAGCGCGAGATCGCCAGCAAGGGCGGCCGCAGCGTGCCCGCCGAGAAGCGTTCGTTCTCCCAGGACCGCGAACTCGCGTCGTCGGCGGGGCGCAAGGGTGGCCAGTCCACGGGTACCGGCCGCGCCGAGTGACGCAGCCGAACCTTCGTAATGCGTAACGGCGCCGCGTCCTCCGGACCGGCGCCGTCTTCATTCCCAACATGGCGCGCACAACAAAAGGCCCCGCCGATGGACGGGGCCTTTTGTTGTGCGCGGCGGGATGATTCTCGATCAGGAGATGCAGCGGCCCGGGGTCATGCGCCGCGCCTCAGGACCGACCAGCGAGCTGAGGGCCGTCTCGCAACCCTCACGCACCAAGCGACGCGGGGGCTGCTTCAGGATCGGGCGGATGCTCAGATCCTCCGCCTCGCCCGCCACCGGCGCCGTACGGCTCTCGATCTTCTGGACCCCCGCGACCCGGGTGGGGCTGATGGACAATGAGACCGGCCGCATTCCCGGCAGCGGCGCTTGGCTCATCTGCATCGTCGGGACCGGCGCAGTCCAGCGATCGGCTGTTTCCCGCACCACCGGCTGCACCAGAACGGTGAGGAGAGCGGCGGGAGCGCTCACGCCCAGAATGAAACCAGACCGCAGCATCGCCCCGACCTCATCGCGAGAGCTTGACAGGATGTGGTGATAACGCGGCCTGCAATCGCAGGTTCCTAGACTTCCGCGCTTCTACGCGCCCTCAGTATTCAATCGCCGTTGCGGGATTGGTGCGACGGCGCACGCGCGCCATCCACAACTGTCCCCTGTGGTTTTTTAGCCACTTCCGTCGAAAAAGTGCGCGCCCTGGAACCTCCCGGTTCCGCGGCCGTTTCTCCAGCACCCGGCCACCTGGTCCTCCCCGCATTCCCCTTGTGCATCGGCCGGAACCTTCGCGACGGGCTGGAGCCTTCTCCGGCCCGTTTTTTTGCGTCCGGCGCCGGACCGTGCCGGCATAAAAAAACCCCGGCTCGCGCCGGGGCTTCGTATCCGTTCGGAGACGTCGGGGCGGCGGACTGTCCCGCCGATACGCCGCGTCAGGTCACGCGGTCTTGGCTTCCCGACGGCGGGCCGTCTGCTGGAAGAACAGCGCCTGGCTGATGACAGCGGAGACGTTGGCGGGCTGGAACGGCTTCGCGATGAGGAAGGCCGGCTCGGGCCGCTCGCCGGTGAGGAAGCGCTCCGGATAGGCCGTGATGAAGATCACCGGCACCTCGAAAGTCTTCAGCAGGTCGTTCACGGCGTCGAGACCGGAGGATCCGTCGGCGAGCTGAATATCGGCCAGGATCAGTCCGGGCCGCTTGCCCTCGCCAGCGATCTTGATCGCTTCGGTGCGAGTGCGGGCGACGCCGATCACGTTGTGGCCGAGACCCTCGACAAGCGCCTCGAGATCCATGGCGATGAGCGGCTCGTCCTCGATGATGAGGATCTCTGTGGCCATGTCGGCGGCGAGCTCACGGCCGGCCTCGTCCACGAGGTCGCGGACCTCTGACACGTCGACGGCCAGGATGATCGCAGCGTCCTCCTCGGAGAAGCCTTCGAGGCAGGAGAGCAGGAAGGCCTGCCGCGGCAGCGGCGTGATCTGGCCGAGGCGGACCTCCGCCGGAAGGTCGTGCTGAACCTGCTCGCTGCGGCCGTTCACCGAGAGCGAGTTCCAGATCCGCGTGAAGACGCGGAACAGGTCGGCCTTGATGTTGGTGCTGCGGCCGAGCGTGTCAGGCTCGTTGACCAGGGTCTCCAGCGTGGCGGCGACGTACGCGTCACCCGCCACTTGGCTCCCCGTGAGCGCGCGCGCGTAGCGGCGCAGGTACGGCAGGTGCTGTACCACGAGTTGCGATGTCGACATTCGATCCCCTGTGCCTCGCCGTGTTGCCCGGCCGCGTCACCTCGATCTGTAACCGAAGCGGTGCCGGGGCCGGCTTGTATCCTGCGCAGCCTACCGCCCAACGCGGCGGCCCGCACTCCGTTCCACCCCCCGGCGGAACCGATCCCGGCGGGCAGGCGTTGCCGCCGCAGCCATGGCGTATGTCGAGCCGCAGCACAATGCGGCCAAGCCGACTTCGGCACTAAGGGGCGTATCGATGGTGGACCAGGGGAAGGATGCGGCTCTCCGCGCGCGGGATCCGCGTTCGGGAACTGCTTCCGATCACAGATCAGAGATCCGAAACAGCAACGTCGACGAAACCCGTCCGTCGAGCGCCAGAAATGCGACCCGCAGCAGCCTGACTGATCACACCCGCAATCGCCTCGCCGCGCAGTTGCGGACGATGTACGATTCCATCACGCAGCAGCCCGTGCCCGATCGCTTCGCGGACCTGATCGCCAAGCTCGACAGTGGTGACGGCGGGAAAGCCTGACGGGCGTCTGGTTTCGGCCGCTCATCGCGGCAACTTTGCGCGACGCTCTCTGCGCAGTCTTCGCGGGCAGATGACGACAGCGGAGACTCGTGAGGCGTGGCGGCCGCAGCATCCGGTTGCTCCGCTCTGATCGCGCAGGCCGGCCGAGAACAAGGCTCGCAGTTCACCAGAGGCCAACGGACCGGAGCGCGCCTGCGTGTCTGAGAAGCGGCACTGCCGCGATCGCGAAGCCGCCCGTCGCACCGACCGATAGTATCAATGAAGAAGCCGCCGCGAATCGCGGCGGCCCTCACCTTCGTCGCGCCGGCACGAACGCCGGGCCGGCGTGAATTGACACGCGTCAGAGTGTCGGCGAGCGGCCGCGCATCAGGCCCACGACGGCCGAGATCGCGAACAGGACGATCGCCACGAAGAACACCAGCTTTGCGGCTTCCATCGCCGTTCCGGCGATTCCACCGAAACCAAGCAGCGCGGCCACGAGGGCGACGACAAGGAAAGTTACGGCCCAACCGAGCATTGTTCGTATCCTTCGAAAAAATTCAACGCGGGCGGGCCGCGTCGTTCTGACCACGAAAACGCCAAGGTTTCGCTCGGGTTCCGCCCCCTCGACAAAGTCCTGTGCGCGGTATCCCCAGGGCTGCGACGTCCAGAACGTCGGGCCGCGGCAATGGGTGACGGAACGGTACGGAGAGGCTAGCGTTCGAAGATAGGTCGTCAGGTTCGAGCCGGGATCCGTGATGCTGCACTCTGCCAAGAAAGCCGTTCAATCGAAGACAGCCGCGACGGCCGCCCGCCTCGCGGCGTTCATCGACAGAGCCGGCGACGCTCTGCGCGAGGCAGCGCTCGGCCTCGTTCCGGCCCCCGCGCCCGTCCCGGTCCGCGTCCGCGCCCGGCGCCAGAACCGGGCGGAATGAGCCGACGCCGTCGGTCGATCCCAGACCGGCCCGCATCGGCGGCCGGCCCAGGATGTCGTCGGTGCCTGCAGCGTTTGCTACGCGGCGTGGATGAGCCTTAGGAAGCGCCCACCAGATCGCGCGAGGCGGCGATGGCGGACGCAGACGAGATCAAGCTGACTTTCGATCCCTCGATGCCCCGGGCCGAATGCCTGGAGACGGTCGCACCGCTGATACGCCGGCGCGTGGCGCCGAACGGCGGCCCGTTCACGGCGAGCGGCACCTGCACCTACGTGATCGGCCAGGGTCGCGTCGCGGTGCTTGATCCCGGCCCGGACCATCCCGGCCACATCGACGCGCTCCTCCGTGACCTCTCCGGCGAGACGATCGAGGCCATCGTAGTCACCCACACCCATCGCGATCACTCGCCCGGCGCCCGGCTCCTCGCCGCCCGGACAGGGGCGCCGATCCTCGGCTGCGGATTGCATCGGACCGCGCGGGACCTGACCGACGCGGAGGTACCGAGGCTCGACGCCAGCGCCGACCGGGATCACGACCCCGACCGTGTCATGGCGGAGGGCGATGCCGTCACCGGTCCGGGCTGGACCCTCGTCGCGGTGGAGACGCCCGGGCACACGATGAACCACCTCGCCTTCGCGCTGCCGGAGGCGGAAGCCCTGTTCTCGGGTGACCACGTCATGGCGTGGTCCACGACGATCGTGGCCCCACCGGACGGGACGATGCGCGCCTACATGGCCTCGCTCGACAAGCTGCGCGGCCGCACTGAATCCATCTACTGGCCGGGCCATGGCGGCCCGGTCCGCGACCCGGCCCGCTTCCTCCGCGGCCTCGCGGGCCACCGCCGCCAGCGCGAGGCCGCGATCCGGGGCCGGCTGGCCGCCGGTGACGAGCGCGTCGCCGAGATCGTCGCGGCGATCTACCAGGGACTCGATCCGCGGCTGAAGGGAGCGGCGGCCCTGTCGGTCCTCGCCCATCTGGAGGATCTGGTCGGGCGCGGGCTGGCGCGGACGGAGGGCACGCCGAGCCTCGACGGGACCTTCGCCCCCGCCTGAGGACGGTCGGCGCGGCCTCACTTCACCGCGAGGGCGAGGTTGGCGACGTCGTCGAGGTAGGCGCGGATCCGGTCGGCATTGCTGCCGAAGTCGCGCCCGCCGAGCCGCGAGGCCGACCGGACGTCGATCCGGGCCCCGTCGGCACGGGGGCGGATCCGGACGGTCACGTCGTCCGGCAGGTTGAGGATCAGACCGCGCGCCACCGCCTCGATCCGGCCGTTGCCGGTGCGGCCGCCCGGGCGGATCGCCTCGACGATCTGCCAGTTCCGCTTCAGGGCGGCCTTGCGGGCCAGTTCGAAGGCCTCGTCGGCGCCGATATCGAGGGTCAGCGGGGCGATCTGCGGATAGGCGCCGCGTTGGCGCTCGCGGAGCGACGGATCGGGTTCGGCCGGGTAGCGGCCGCCGCGGGCCGTGAAGGCGGCGCGGGAGCGCGAGTAGGCGGGCGGATTGTCGATGTCGGTGGTGATGTCCGACAGGGCCGGCAGGCGCAGGCCGCGCAGGCCGAGGAAGGCCGGATAGCCCAGCACGAGGAGTGCGAGGATCAACCCGGCGACGGCGGCGCCGAGACCCCGCGCGCCCTCGCGCCAGACCTGCACGAAGGCGAAGACCGCGGCGAGCGCCGCCGCGATGGCGATGCCGAGCCCGGCCACCAGGGCGGCGAGCGCCGCGTCGGTATCGGCACGCGGGTCGCGGACCAGGATCAGCGCGATCCCGGTGGCGACGATGGAGAACACGGCCAGCCGGCGGGCCAGCGGCCCCGCGCGGGTGACGGGTTCCTCGATGAGCAGGCGGCGCATGGGGATCATGGGGCGGTGGGCGCGATCTTAGAGCTTGGCCGTCGAAGGCGCCATCGGGGATGCTACGGAGCGTAGGCGCGGACCGTGCCGGGGAGGCCCAGCGCGGCGGGCTCCTTGAGGGCTTCGGGCAACATCGCCTCCCCTGCCCGGCCCGCCGCCTCGGCGGCCTCGTCCTGCGCGCCGGTCTGAACGGCGGGCGCGCTCAAGGGTCCCGCGATCTCGAAGGACAGCCCGCGCGACGGCTCGCTCGAGGGTCGCAGGACGAGACTGCCCCTGGCGTTGAGGCGCCGGTCCGGCAGCGACACCTGTCCGTGCAGGGTCGCCCCGACCGCCGACCCGATCAGGCCCGCCTCGGCGATCTCGCCGATGCCGTCGGCGAAGCGGAGGGTGATGGCGGCGCGCTCGAAGGCCGTACGGCCGTTGCGGCGCGCGAGCGCCCCGGCCGCGACGGCACCGTTGCGGTGGATGACGTCGGCGAGGTCGAGGCCCGTGATCGTGCCGTTCTCGACGGCGAGGCTCGCCCGACCGCCGAGGCGCGCCAAGAGGCCGGCGCTGTCGCGGGCGCTGGCCTCGAGGGCGAACTGGCCGTGCGCAGGCCCCGTCAGCCAGCGGGCTACGCCGAGGTCGCTCAGCAGGCTGCCGAGATCGAGGCGGTCGAGGCTTCCCTGCGCGCGCATCTCGGTCGCGTCCGGATCGGCTCCGCTCGCCAGGGTCATCCGGCCCTTGAACGTGCCGTTCTGGATCCGGGCCCGGTTCACCGCGATCTCGACGGCGGCGTCGCGCACCAGGACGCTCGCCGCCAGATCCTGGACCTGAACCGGCCCGACCTGTCCCTCGGCCGCCGACAGGCGCAGATCGAGGTCCCCGCGCGTGAACGGTCCCAGGGCCAGCGGTCGGGTTTCCCGGTCGAGGAGTTGCCTGAGGTCACCGACCAGGGGCGCGAGGTCGAGGGTCTCGGCCGCCAGCGTCGCCTGAACGGAGAGGCGGGGCGTGGCGCCGGGGCCCAGGGCGACGGAGCCCGCGCCCTCCAGCACGTTCTGGCCGAGGCCGATCCGCAGGCTCGGCCAGGACACCGACCTGTCCGCGGTCTCGATCCGCCCGGCGATCGAGAAAGCGCCGGCGAGGGGCGAGAGCGGCACGTCCCGGCCGATCCAGGTGAGGCACTCCGGCAGCGCGCGCGTCTCGAACCGCACCTGTCCGGCGAGGACCGGCAGCGCAGCGCCGGGCCTCGGGGGCGCCACCGTCCCGTCCGCCGCGAGGCGCCCGCCCGGCCACGCGACCTCCGCGGAGAACGGGCTGCTTCGCCCCTGGACGATGTCGGCCGGGCGCAGGTTCGCCAGGGTGATCCGCGTGGCCACGCCCTGCCAGGTCAGGCTCGCACGGCCCTCCGCCGCGGCGCTCCAGAACGGCCATGCGAGGTCGAGGTCGATGTCCCGGGCCTCATCGCCACCGTCGAGGCGGGCAGCGCTCAGAGTGATCCGGCGCGGCCGCACCGTCCCGCCGGCGCGGGCCTGCTCGGCGAGGCGGGTCAGGGGCGTCCGCCAATCGGCGTCGCGCGCGAGGCGGGCGCCCTCCAGGCGCAGCCCCCCCACGGCCGCCCGCCCGGCGAGCAGGCTCAGAAGATCGAAGTCGAGGACCAGGCGGCCGTCCGCCGCCAGCGGCGGCCCGTTTGATTCCGCCGCCACGCGGACGCGGCCCAGGGTGAGGCGCGGCAGGGGCAGCAGCGTCAGGCTCGCCGGCCCCTCGACGGTCACCGTGAGACCGTATGCGTCGAAGGCGCGGCCGGCGAAGGCGGAAGCCCTGACGGCATCCACCGGCCAGTCGCGCAGGCCGAGACCAGCGACGACCACGCTCCCGGCGGCGAGGAAGAGGATAGGGCGGCGCGGCGACATCTTGCTCCGGACGGGCCGCGGTTGCGGCCGGAAGCCGGGGCCGCGCCAGGCCCCCTCAAGCCGTCGCGGGGCCCGGCAGGCTCTGCTCATCGAGGCGGCGTTGTAGCGTCCTCCGCGGGTTTTGTCTGCCGGCTCCGCACAGGACCTTCGGCCCCTCCCCTGCCGCCGGGGGTTACGGATCGCCGCCGGCCGCACGGAGTTGCGGTGTACGGCACTGGATTTCGCCGGGGGAATCGCCGACAGGGGGCGCGAGGAAACGCGCTTCCCAAAGATTTCGGCCGGTCGGGTCCGGCGGGAAAAGGACGGTTCGATGAAGAAGGTCTACTCGGATGCCGCCGCGGCGCTCGCCGGCCTCCTGCGCGACGACATGATGGTGATGTGCGGCGGCTTCGGCCTGTGCGGCATTCCCGACGAGCTGATCGAGGCGGTGCGCCTCTCCGGCGTCAAGGGCCTGACCGTCGTCTCGAACAATGCCGGCATCGACGGCGTCGGCCTCGGCAAGCTCCTCGACACCCGCCAGGTGCGGAAGATGATCTCGTCCTACGTGGGCGAGAACAAGGAATTCGCCCGGCAGTATCTCGGCGGCGAGCTGGAGATCGAGTTCAACCCGCAGGGAACGCTGGCCGAGCGCATCCGCGCCGGCGGCGCCGGCATCCCGGCCTTCTTCACCAAGACCGGCGTCGGCACCAAGGTCGCCGAGGGCAAGGAGGTGCGCGAGTTCGACGGCGAGCACTTCGTCATGGAGCGCGGCCTGTTCGCCGACCTCGCCCTGGTCCACGCCCATACGGGCGATACCGAGGGGAACCTCCGCTACCGGATGACCGCGCGCAACTTCAACCCGATGATGGCGACCGCCGCCCGGATGACGGTGGCGCAGGTGGAGCACCTCGTGAAGCCCGGCGAGATCGACCCGGACACCATCCACACGCCCGGCATCTTCGTGAAGCGCATCATCGACGTGGGCACGCGCGACAAGCGCATCGAGCAGCGCACGACCCGCAAGCGCGGCGACAGCACCCCGGCCGCCGCCGCCGGCGGCGGCACGCACTGATCGGACGGGAAGGGAGCGAACATCATGGCCTGGACCCGCGAGCAGATGGCGGCGCGCGCCGCCAA
>Ga0160428_1002327_pt1 | contig 11733 bp, 10 predicted proteins | sample SolpanmetagenomM_FD_108198 | JGI IMG/M metagenome (GOLD analysis project Ga0160428, IMG submission 108198) | Solar panel surface microbial communities from Lawrence Berkeley National Laboratory, California, USA - M | ecosystem: Engineered > Built environment > Solar panel > Unclassified ...
CAGCTGATCCTGCCGCAGCTGATGCGGGCCATCGGCCAGCCGCTCTTCACCATCCCGCTGTCGCAGCTCTCCACCGTCGGCCTCGCCCCGCGCGACACCGCGGACGCCTCCGCCCTGTCGAACATGATGCGCAACCTCGGCGGCTCGATCGGCATCGCCATGCTGTCGACCATGATCGACAGGCGCGAACACATGCACTTCTCGGTGCTCGCCGAGGCGATCACCGTCAACGCGACCCGCACCCAGGACCGGCTCGCGGCTCTGGCGGCTGGGATGCACGCCCGCATCGCCGACCCGCTCGCCGCCAAGGGGGCGGCTCTGGGCATGCTCGCGCAACAGGTTCGCCGCGAGGCCAACGTCATGGCTTACGCGGATGGGTTCTACCTCGTCGGCGTGAGCCTGGTCCTCAGCCTAGCGGTTGTGGCCATTCTGAAGAAGCCGCAGCGGTCGTCGGGACCCATCGAAGCACACTGAACCCGCTGCCTACCGGATCGCGCGGTCTTGCCCCCTCAGCCGCGCGAGAGACGGCCGGTCCGCGTATCTCCTTCTCGCGTGGACCGGCCGTCGACTGCCTCGGACGCAGTTCAAAGGGACCTGTCGCAAACGCGAATGCGTGAGGTTAACGGGTCGTTAGCCATAGCCGCCGAGCTTGCTAGTTCGCCTCAGAGCCGGTCCATGATCCTGAACGTCCTCGCCCTAAAGCTGATGTAGCAGCCCCGCGGAGACTTCAGCGGTCGGCAAATCGAGGCGAAGCTGATCGTCCAAGCGGTCTTCTGGTACCTGCGCTACGCACTGAGCTGCCGCGACATCGAGGAGATGCTTCTGGAGCGCGGCCTCACGGTCGATCAGTCGACCATCAATCGTTGGGTGATGACCTACACGTCGGCCGTCGAGCGTTGCCTGCGCCAATTCCGCAGGCCGCATTGCGGGTCCGCGCGCGTAGATGGAACATACATCAAGGTCTGTGGCGGTGGCGCTACTATCGGGCCGTCGACAAGCACGGCGAGGCGGTTGACTTCCTGCTCACCGCAAACCGTGATCTCGACGCCGCCAAGTGGGCGACTCTGCCGCAGGTCGCAGGCCGCCCGCATCAAAAACTTGGCCGTCCATCTCGCGGTTGCTTCAGTGAGCCCGGACAGTCCGGGTTCGCGACGTAGGAAAACCATTATGGAAAACGGCGCTCTGAAGACACTCGTGGCGCAGGGTCTGACCGCGATGAAAGCCGGGAGTGAGGTCGCTGCACAGGCGACCGCCGAGATCCGACAAGATGCGCGTCACCCCGAGCTCAAGGCTGCATTGGAGGCCGGAAATAAGGTCTCACAGAGCTGGGCGCAGCGCATCGAGCAGGCTCTGCAGGAGGTCGGGGACGCCAGCGGCGAGGCGAAGAACCCAGTATTGGAGGGCATGTACGAGGTTAGCCGGATGATCCGGCGGCAGGCGCCCGATGACACCTCGCGCGACCTGGGCATCATTGCGAACGGTCAACTCGCGCTTCACTACTGGATCGCCGCCTTCGGTACGATCCGCACTTACGCTAGCCATCTCGGGATGAACGAGACGGCGCGCGCGATGCAGGCGTCACTCGATGAAGCCAAGGAGGGCGATGGGGCTCACACAGCTATCGCTCAGCGCATCATGAGTGCGTGATCCGGCAGGGCTTGTCGCAAACCCGGACACAAGCCGCAGAAGGGCGTCTACTGTCCCGCTTTCATGTTTTGTTCGCGGCGGTAAGTCCGAAGCAACAGGCCATCAGCTGGTTCTGCTCGCGCACGGTCGACGCGCCGGCCAACTCGAAGCCTTTGCACAGCCACGGCATCGCCTCGAAGCCGCAGATCGTGCGCCGGGCCGTATGGAACGAGCGGAAGCCGCCTACCCGCGGCATCGTCGGCTTCACCCGGAAGTGGTTGCTCTCAATCCCTTGCTGTAGGTGGTTGGTGACGTAGTGGGCTGGCGCTCGTGGCAGCAGACCTGCCTTGCGGCTCTCGGCGATGGCTGGCGGGTACGGGCCCCGGCGCCATCGGTGCCGATCTGATCTGGGGCGAGCAGCGGCTCGGCGGAGAGCATCTTGCGGAAGAACCGCTTGGCGGCGCCCTCAAAGTCACCGCCGGCCTCTCGCTTCAGCTTGAGGGCAAGCGCGTTGAGGATCATGGGCCGGCTCCGAGACGAAGGCGTCAAGCTGAGCGGGTATAGCTGACGACTCGTGAAGGACGGGTCGTCTGGGTTTGCAACAAGCCCCAGGCTCATGCGGCAGCTTGGTCTCCCAGGTGCAGGTAGTCGGACCGAAACTCCGCCAGCGCCTGCAGGCGCGGCAGGTCGAGGATCCTCACCCACCCCCTCCTCAGCTCAATCAGACCCTGCCGCCTGAGTTCCCGGAGCGAGCGGTTCACATGCACGGACGTGAGGCCAGCGGTGTCGGCTAGGTCCACCTGTGTGACCGCCAGCGCGTAGGCGTCCTCCGAGGCGCATCCGACCGCCTGCAGACGCAGAAGCAGCTCGCAGAACAGGTGCGCCAGCCGCTCCGGGGCCGAGCGACGACCGACGTTGACCAGCCACTCACGTAAGGTCGCCTCGTCGACGAGCTGGGCCATGCGCAACCCTCGCGCGATTCGCGGGTGGTTGACCAGCAGGTCAGCCACCATCTCGGGATCGAGGCGCACCACCCTGCAGCTGGAGAGCGTGCTAATGGTGTGGTCCATCCGGCTCAGCAGCGCGACGTCGAGATCGCACAGGTCGCCCGGCACCAAGTAGGCCATGATCTGGCGCGCGCCGTTGGCCCGCAGCTTGTGGCGGCAGACTAGGCCTGCCATCACTAGGAACACGCCTTCGGGCTTGTCGCCCTCGCGCACGAGGTCGGTACCGGCCGCTACGAGCCGTGTCTCCGCGCTGATGCGTGCCAGCACGGCCCGGTCCGCGTCTGACAGGGCCGTGAAGTCCTCCAACTTACGGATCAGCGGATTGTCCGTCGCGTCGAACTTAGGGCGGCGTACCGCGGTCGCTGGCGCAGTGGCCAGCCCGGCGAGGTCGTTCAGGCTGATCACCACGTCGGCGGACAGAGCCGGCTTGCTGAGCCAGGAGGCGCCATGGAAGTCGTCGGCCAGCCGCTGTTCCTGCCAGCGGTCCGAGTGGACGAGGAACGGCACGTTGAGGCGGTGCAGAGTATGGGCCAGTTCGGTGCAGCGGCCATCCTTCAGGACGCTGTCGATGACGGCCAGGGTTGGCTTCTCCTGCCCGAGCAGGCGCAGCGCCTCAGCGGCCGTGTCTGCGGGACCGAGCACGCAATAGCCCGCTCGGTCCAAGGCGTCGCTCAGGTCCATCCCGATGACGGCATCGCTCTCCGCGAGCAGCACCACAGGCTTTCGACCCATCCGCGACATGCAAGGCTCCAGCACACTGAGCCGCTCGCCACTCCCAATCGTGCGTGGCTCAATAACATGGGTCATAATCACAGCTTAGGACGATTTTGAAGATGCCGTCGACCTTCGGTGTGGGTCGGGGCTGAAGCTGCGCCTGGTCTGCAGGGGAAAGCGAGGCCAATAGTAGATTGCAGGACAAAAAGCGCTCAAGATATTTATAGCGCTTCTAATCATTCAAACCTCGGCTGTTTGGCAAGGTCCACAATCGGCAACACCCAAGCGACATGGCCCTCGAGCGCCCCGGTGCTCACCGGTTCAGCGCCTGCATCTGAGGTGCGGCATAGCGTGTCCCCGCGGCAGCACCAGGCGGCAGGATGCGGTCGATGCGGGCGCGATCCTCAGCCGTGATCCGCACGTCCATCGCCCCCACGTTCTCCTCAAGCCGCGCGCGCTTCTTGGTTCCCGGGATCGGAAGGATGTCCCCTCCCTGGGCCAGAAGCCACGCGAGCGCCAGTTGGGCAGGCGTGCAGCCCTTCTCGCGCGCCATCGTCTCGATCTCGGCCACCAGATCGAGGTTCTTCTGGAAGTTCGCTCCCTGGAACCGCGGCGCGTTCCGGCGGTAGTCGTCCTCGGCGAGATCCTCGATGCGGCGGATCTGCCCGGTGAGAAAACCACGTCCAAGCGGGCTGTAGGCGACATAGCCGATGCCGAGTGCGCGCACCGTCGGCAGGATCTCTTCCTCCGGCTCGCGGCTCCAGAGCGAATATTCGGTCTGGAGCGCCGAGATCGGGTGGACGGCATGGGCGCGGCGGATGGTTTCGGGCGCCGCCTCCGACAGACCGAGGTAGCGGACCTTCCCGGCCTTCACCAGCTCGGCCATGGCTCCCACCGTCTCCTCGATCGGCGTGCTCGGGTCGACCCGGTGCTGGTAATAGAGGTCGATGTGATTGACCCCGAGGCGCTTCAGTGATGCGTCACAGGCTTGGCGCACGTATTCCGCGTCGCCGCGAATGCCGAGATATTCGCCGTTCTCGCCGCGGACGTTCGCGAACTTGGTCGCAAGCACGACCTGGTCGCGGCGGTCGGCTATTGCCTTGCCGACCAGAACTTCGTTGGTAAAGGGACCGTACATGTCGGCGGTGTCAAGGAATGTGACGCCGAGCTCGAGCGCGCGGTGGATGGTCGCGATCGCCTCAGCCTCATCGCGACCGCTATAGAATTCCGACATTCCCATGCAGCCGAGGCCGAGGGCTGAGACCTCGAGCCCCTGTAAGCCCAACTTGCGCGTATTGATCTGCACATCTTACTCCTGAAACTTGTCGCCTCGTGACAGGGGCAACGTCACCGAGCCCACACGACTCCCGCAACAAAGCGCACTCGGAAGAGCGGACGGCCTGCAACGCGGCTTAACATGAACCTGCTTCCCTGGCCCATCTTGTTCACCAAGCAGGCGACGGAGCGGGTTTTTGTGATGTTATCCTTGGCCTGATGAAAATCTGCGCCAAGCTTGGGATCCCGTTCTTCCGCTATATCGGCGACAGCGTTGGGATCTCAGACGCCGCGATCCCGTCCCTACCGGATCTCGTCAGGCAGACCGCAACAGCCTGACCGCCCGACAATCTGCTCCGGTTACGCCGATCGGCGTCCAAACCGCATTCTGGATCAGAGTCATGGGCTTTGTCGCCCCATGGGAGGCCCGTCCAGAGCCACCTCGGAAGCTCTGGGCTCTTCCCCGACGCCGTTCGCATTACCGCCGTCGAGCTGGCGGCTGTCGAGCTTGCGCAACTCCATTGCTATGTCCTGGAGGCTGGCGTCGCCCTTGCGCAGGACGCGGTCCGCTCCGGACAGCCGATCGCACTCCTCGGCCGTGACGTCACGGGCGCTGAGCACCACCACGGGAACGTCCGCGCTGCCGGGCAGCCCACGCAGCCGGTCCAGGAACGCGAACCCGTCCATCACCGGCATCGTCAGGTCGAGCAGGACGAGGCGCGGCACGCCCAGCTTGACCTGGTCGAGCGCCTCGCAGCCGTTCCCGGCCTCGCGGACGGCCCAGCCGTTGCGCTCCAGAACCGTCCGGAGGCGGTGGCGCATGTCGGCGTCGTCGTCGACCACGAGCACGTCACCGTCTTCGACCCGGAACCGATTCAGGATCGCCCTGAGGCGCGTCCAGTCCACGGGCTTGGGCACAGCCTCGGCAGCCCCGAGCGAGGCACTGAGCGCCGCGTCCGCGACGAAGCTGACCATGATCACGGGGATATTCGCGGTCACCGGATCGGACTTGAGGGCGGCGAGCACCGACCAGCCATCCATGTCCGGCATCATCACGTCGAGCAGGATGGCGCGAGGCTTGAGCGACCGCGCCAGGTCGAGCCCGGTGCGCCCGGCGCCCGCCGTGCGAACGGCGAAGCGCTGCCGTTCAAGGAACCGTGTCATCAACTCGCGCTGGGACGCCTCGTCGTCGATGACGAGCACGAGGTCGTCCGAGGACGCTTGGTTCTCGGGTGCGGCCTCCGCGACGGTCCGGTCCGGAGCCGAAGCCGGCACGCGCAGCGTGAAGCACGTGCCCCGGCCCTCGACGCTCGCGACTGTGATGTCGCCGCCGAGGAGCTGGGCGAAGGCGCGGCTGAGCGCGAGCCCGAGCCCGGTGCCGCCGAACTTGCGCGTGGTGGTCTCGTCGGCCTGGGTGAAGCGTTCGAACAGGCGCCCGACCTGCTCGGGACTCATGCCGATCCCGGTGTCTTCGACCGTGAAGCGGAGCCAGTCACCGACCGGGTCCGTCTCACGTGCGACCCGGAGGGTAATGGTCCCGCCCTCGGTGAACTTGGCCGCGTTCGAGAGCAGGTTGAACAGGCACTGCCGCAGCTTCACCGCGTCGGTGCGCGCCTGGCCCACGTCCCCCGCCACGGTGAGGACGAGGGTGTTCCCCTTCTTCCGGACCAGGGCGTCGACGGTGCCGGCCGCGTCGGAGGCGAAGGCAGCGACGTCGATGTCCTCGGGATAGAGGTCCATCTTCTCGGCCTCGACCTTCGACAGGTCGAGCACGTCGTTGATCAGCCCGAGCAGGTGCTGGGCGTTCGACTTGATCTTACCGAGGTCCTTGAGCAGGCTCTCCTGGCCAAGCTCCTCCGCCTCCTCCTCCAGCATCTCCGCGTAGCCGATCACCGCCGACAGCGGCGTGCGCAGCTCGTGGCTCATGTTGGCGAGGAAGCGGCTCTTGGCCCGACTGTGCTCCTCGGCGGCGTCCCGGGCCTCCTTCAGCGCGGTCTCGAACGCCTCGCGCTCGGTGATGTCCTCGTGCACTCCGACCCACTCGCGGATCGTCCCGTCGGGATTGCGCACCGGTCGAACCTTCACGGCAAACAGCCGGTAGGCCCCGTCCCGGTTCCGGATGCGATGCTGGAGCTCATAGCCGCAATCCACGGCGACGGCCTGCCGCCACGCGGCCTTCGTCGCCGCGACGTCGTCGGGGTGCACGACCCTCGTCCACCCGATGCCCTGGCACTCGGCCTCGGACTGGCCCGTGTAGGCCTGCCAGTACGGTTGCGGACCCACCATTGCGCCGCGTGCGTCCGCCGTCCAGATGATGTCGCCGACCGCCTCGGCCGCTGCGCGGAAGCGGCCTTCGCTGGCGTGCAGGTGCCGCTGGACCCGCTGCTGGTCGAAGGACGAGGCCACGACCGCCATGAACAGGATCACGAACGTCGCCCCGGCGACCGACAGTGCGAGATGCTGCTGGCCGAAGCCGACGCCGCCGACATGGGCGGCGTGGGCCCCGGCGTCCTCCGCCGTGAAGGTCGCCGCCGCCATGCCGGTGTAGTGCATCCCGGCGACGGCCAGGCCCATGACCGCAGCCGCAACGAGCTTCTGCCAGACGCTGTTCTGCCGGAAGGTCAGCCAGAGCGCGACTGTGGCCGCGACGGCCGCGAGGGCGACGGACGCGGCGACCACCGGCAGGCTGTAGGCGAGGTTGGCCGGCATGCGCATCGCGGCCATGCCGGTGTAGTGCATCCCGGCGACGCCGAGGCCCATGAGCGGCCCGCTCACGAGCACGTCGCGCGGCCCGGCCCCAGTGCGGCTGACCCAAGCGAAGGCGGCCCCGGTGGCGCCGACGGCGATCAGCAGCGACGCGAGCGTGGTGCCGAGGTCGTAGGCGGCCGGCATGCCCATCTCGAAGGCGAGCATGCCGACGAAGTGCATCGCCCAGATGCCGCCGCCCATCGCGAGCGCGGCCGCCGCCACCCAGGCCCGGCGCATGGCGCGGCCAGCTCCGCGGACGCGGTCGCCGAGGTCGAGCGCGGTGTAGGAGGCGAACACCGCGATGGCAATGGAGAGCGCGACCAGGGTGGGATCGTAGCCGGTGTGGGCCATGGAACTTCCGGTGTGTGCCCTCGAAGTCGTATAACCGAAAAAGAAGGGCCTTGGGGGCGCTCGCACGTTTGTGGAGGCCATGGAGCCGGTCAGGTGCAGAGGTCAGGCAGCGTCCGTCAATAAGGCGGACTTTGGGGTGGAATGTCTGGATGGGAGACCTCCTTGGCGTCTGTTACGATGCGAAGGGCGCGTTTGATGAGATTGAGACTGTTGTTGCCCCCTAAAGACCGGACAGGGTCTCCTGGGTTGATCGGGCGATGAACTCGCGCGGCGAGCGGTAGCCGAGCGCGCGATGAGGATGAAGGTTGTTATAGTGCGCCAGCCAAACGGGAAGCTGGCGCAGCACGCTTTCGGCATCCGGCAGGACCGAGACACGCACGTAGTCGCGTTTCAAGGTTCGCACGAACGCCTCGGCCATGCCGTTGCTCTGCGGGCTCTCCAGCGGCGGCGTCTTTAGTATCAGACCGAGCTCGCGGGCGAAGCAGCGGGTATCGCGGGTCACGTAGCAGCTACCGTTATCGGTCAGCCATTCGATCAGGCTCGGCAACTGATTGACTGGCCCGAAGCGATGCTCGACGGCCGCCACCATCAGGTCGCGGACGTCTTCGCCCGTGATGCCCGCCGTGGTCGCCACGTAGCTCATCGCTTCCCGATCGCAGCAGTCGAGCGCGAAGGCGACCCGCACCCGCTCGCCGTTCTCCGCCGCGATCTCCAGCCCGTCAGAGCACCAGCGCGTGTTGCGCGCGACCACCGCCACCTTGCCCTCGTGACGGCGCGTCTCGGCTCCCCCCGCATGTCGCTGCAGCAGGAGGCCGTGGACCTTCATGACCCGGTAGACCCGCTTCACGTTCGGTGCAGGCCGACCGTCCCGCTCGGCCTGCCGGCGCAGAAGGGCATGGACGCGCCGATAGCCGTAGGTCGGCAGATCCGCGATGAGCGCCTGGATTGTGGCCAGTAGCTCAGCGTCGGGTGCGGGCGGACGGCCGCGCCGGCCCATGGGCTTCCGGGCGGGAGAGGCCTGCCTGGACGAGGCGAGGTGCGGGCGCGACATGCTTAAAGCTGCGGCCACAGCGCTCACCGGCCATCCCCCGGCCACGAGGTCACGCGCGAGGGCAACTTTTTGGGGGCGGCGACCCGCTCCATCGCCTCGCGCAGGATCTCGGTCTCGAGCGTCTTCTTGCCCGGGAGCCGCTGCAGCTCGCGGATCTGTGGCTCAGGCGGCGCGAAGCTCGGAGGCTGGCACCACCTCTTCACCGGCCCCGGCGGCCGTGAACGCGCCGCGCTCCATCAGCTGACGCCACGTGAACAGCTGATTGGCGTTCAGCCCGTGGCGGCGGGCAACGAGCGAGACGGACTGGCCGGGCAGATAGGTCTCCTCGACGAGGCGCACCTTCTCCTGCGTGGTCCAGTGCCGCCGGTGCTGGACCGAGGTGATCACCTCGACGCGTTCGGCGCGGGGCGGGTCGTTAGAACTCACCATACGGTCGGTCATAGGCACACACTTCCATAAGCGTGAGCCCCTGTCCGGTCATTTCGGGGGCTACTTCAGGGCCTTCTCGGAGGGCGGCAGCCGGTTGAGGCTCTCGGCCTTGAAGATGCGGTAGACCGGGTCCCGGTTCAGGTGCGGCCACGAGGCCACACCGACGACCGATCCGGCCATGGGCGCGCTGTGGCTGCTAGGTGATGGTTCGACAATCGAAGCGCGGAACCCCTAGGGGCGAGTGGGGCTATGCGGAAGACCCGGGCGGTGTCGGCGGATTTGCCGGACACCCTAACCCTCGCACCGTCTCGACTTGGTATTGCTGATGGACATGCTTGAAGGTGCGCCTATGTGGGCCGCTGCCGCACCGGAATTCCATTTCGCGGCGCAAAGGATGCAGCTTGAAAAGCCATCTCGTTCAACGCCTTGCCGAGTCGCGCGAGACGGCCGCGATGGTCGCCGGGTTCGTCCTGCTCGTTCTCGCCGGCTTGGCAGCGGCCGCCGCGGCTCTGGCGAGTGCGGACGCCGATGGGTGGTCAGTTCACTCCGCTGAAGTGCGGCAAGCCGAGGCGCGGCTATCCCGGCTCGTTCAAGAGGCGGAGACCGGCCAGCGCGGCTACCTACTCACCGGGGAGCCAAGTTACCTCGACCCATTCACGGCTGCGCGCCGCGAGTTGTCGGCCGCTGAGGCTGAGCTGCGGGCACTCACGGGTGACAACCCAGAGCAGCAAGCCCGGCTCGATCAGCTCCGTCCCATCATAGCCGGGAAGATCGCCGAGCTCACTCAAACAGTCGATCGCATGCAGGCAGGGGATCAAGCGGGGGCGCTCGCCACTGCGCGCGCGAATGCGGGACGCGACCTGATGGGCCGCATCCGAACGGCCATCGCCGATTTCGACCGGGCGGAGGTGGAACTCCAGACCGCACGAGCCGACCGAGCCGCGTTCCGCCGATCGACCCTCGCCACGGTTATCGTCATCGCCGTGCTGCTGGCTGCTGCCCTCGCTTGGCTCGTCATCAGGACCGACCGACGACGCACGCACGAACTCCGAGCCACGAACGAGGCGCTTCGCCGTGAGGTCGCGCAGCGTGAACAGGCCGAGGGGCAGCTCCGGCAAGCGCAGAAGATGGAGGTGCTGGGGCAACTCACCGGCGGCATCGCGCACGACTTCAACAACATGCTGGCCATCATCGTCGGCAACCTCGACATGCTCACGCGCCGGCTGTCGGGCGAGGACGCGCGGGCGCGCGCCATGGCCGAGAACGCGCTGGGCGGGGCACGCCGAGCCGCCGAGTTGACCAAGCGGCTGCTCGCCTTTTCAAGGCTGCAGCCCCTGCAGCCACAGCCGACCGACGTGAACCGGTGCGTCTGCGACATGTCCGAGATGCTGAGGCGTTCCCTCGGGGAAGGCATCGCGGTTGAGACGGTGCTCGGCGGCGGTCTGTGGCCTGCCTTGGTCGACCGCTCTCAGCTTGAGAGCGCGATCCTCAACCTCGCCGTGAACGCGCGCGACGCCATGGGCGGACAAGGTCACCTGACCATTGAGACGTCGAACGCCATGCTCGATCAGGCTTATGCAGACGCTCACGTCGAAGTGACAGCCGGCCAGTACGTGGCGGTGTCGATCACAGACACGGGTGCCGGCATGGATCAAGAGGTGCTCGCGAGAGCATTCGATCCGTTCTTCACGACCAAGGCAGTGGGCCAAGGCACCGGTCTCGGTCTGAGCCAGGTGCACGGCTTCGCCAAGCAGTCCAACGGGCACGTCAAGCTCTACAGCGAGTCCTGGGTCGGCACGACGGTCAAGATCTACCTGCCGCGCAGCCATGCCGCTCCGGCCGCGAGGCCGGATGAGCCGGCGCGTCTTTCGACAGATCTCGCTGACCGGAAAGTGCTCGTGGTCGAGGATGAAGCGGGCGTGCGCAGCTTCGCATTGAGCGCCTTGCGCGAGCTTGGCTGCTGGGCGATTGGGGCCGATGGCGCTGAGATGGCGCGCCGGACGCTGGCCGAGCAGTCCGGCATCGAGATTTTGCTGACCGACGTGGTGATGCCGGGGGAGAATGGACGCGCGCTCGTCGATAGCATTCGGCACGCCCATCCCGATCTCATCGTGCTGTTCATGACGGGCTACACGCGCAACGCCATCGTCCACAACGGCATGCTGGACCCTGGCGTGCGCCTGCTCAGCAAGCCCTTCACGGTCTCTGACCTAGCCCGTGAGCTGCAGGCGGCATTGGAGGAGAAGCGGCGTGGTCAGGTCGCTTCTTCCGATGTGGCATTTGGTGCGAGTGCAAGCTCGTCCTGATGCTCGTCTGCCAAGTTGGCCGAATGCTCGACTGGCGGAAATAGGTCTGCCAGGGCGCTGGCGAGGCCCTGAACGCCACGCTGCGTCGGGCTGCGCGCCCGGCGGTCACTTCCCGACCGACGAGGCCGCGCTGAAGCTGCTCTACCTGGTCTTGAACCGCTCCGAGAAGGCGTGGAAGATGGGCCCGCGTGAGTGGGTCATGGCCAAGGCGCAGTTCGCCGTCATC
>Ga0160428_1002328_pt1 | contig 11727 bp, 6 predicted proteins | sample SolpanmetagenomM_FD_108198 | JGI IMG/M metagenome (GOLD analysis project Ga0160428, IMG submission 108198) | Solar panel surface microbial communities from Lawrence Berkeley National Laboratory, California, USA - M | ecosystem: Engineered > Built environment > Solar panel > Unclassified ...
CGAAGGTCGATGAATTACCGCGAGCGGACGCCGTCGATCTCCATCCATCGCGCGCGAATGCCTCACCGGAACGGATCGTCCGCCTCGATGTCGCGCATCGCCCTTCTCGCCGTGACCCTGCCCCTGGTCCTGGGCCCCTCGCACGCCGCCGTCGCCGCGGACTGGTACACCGGTGCGGAACCCGTGATCCTGGACGAGAACTGGACGGTGGCGGTCGACGCCTCGGTCGCGGTCACCTCCAACAGTTCCGCCTTCGGCTCGGTGACGGGCACGATCGCCACGGAGGGGACGCTCCTCGAGAGCGGCCCCCGCCTGCGCGTGGAGGGCGTCGCCGGCACCTACAGCTATCCCGGGCAGAAGGTGGGCCAGCGGGTGACGGGCTACCAGCAGGAGGGCGCCCTGTCGGGCGGCTACGAGTGGATCTGGCGCGATGCGGCCCTGGCCGGGTTCGTCGGCTTCAACGTCCGCAGCAACCAGCTGTCGATCCTCGATCCGGGCAACCCCGTCGTCGGAACCGGCGTGGGCGCCAAGTTCGCGGCCAACTTCTATGCGCGGCCGACCGAGAACACGATGGTCTCGGCCTACGGCTCGTACTCGACCCAGTTCAACGCCTACTATTCGCGCTTCCGCGTCGGGTACATGGTCGCCGACGGGGTCTATATCGGCCCCGAAGCCATGTTCCTCGGCGACAACTTCTTCAATCAATACCGCATCGGCGGACACCTGACGGGCTTTTCCTTCGGCCCGATCAAGATGGCTGTCGGCGTCGGCTACGTGAAGGACCGCATCCAGGGCAGCGGATACTATTCAACCGTCGAAGCGAGAACCGCATTTTAGCGGACTGTTCAGACTTTGTTAGGTTCGATTTCGTGCGGGTGCACGCACGTCACGTTTTTTCATATGTGCCATCTTACAACAGTTGAGCGCGTTCAATCCCGGACATGCACAATTCCTGCGACGTGTGGCCGGGATTCTGTTGGCAGGCCAATCGCTCAGGTGTTTCACAGGTATTGCGCCGTCCCGTTCCCGCGCAGGTTGCGACCCTGAAGGCCCCCCGGGCCCAGGTCGGCCCCGGCGGAACGCGGGCGACGCGGATTGCGGAAGGGCAGGCTCGTGGCAAGTGCATTTCGTTGGATGGCCTGGATCGCGTCGGCCGCTGCCGTCCTCGTCCTGCTGAGCCAGCCCGTCAGCACGCAGGACCAGCTGATCATGAGCCTCTGCGCCATGGCGGCGATGGTGGTGCTGTGGGTGTTCTTCGACAACCAGCCCGCGCGCTTCGTCTTCCTCGCCCTGGGAAGCCTCGTCGTGCTGCGCTACATGTTCTGGCGCGTGACGAACACGCTGCCCTCCGTCGGCGACCCGGTCAGCTTCGGCTTCGGACTCCTGCTCCTCCTGGGCGAGCTCTACTGCGTCTTCATCCTGTTCGTCAGCCTGACCATCAACGCCGACCCGCTCCGGCGCGCGCCCCCGCCGATGGCCGCCGCCGATGATGCGGAGGCCCTCGACGCACTGCCCACCGTCGACATCTTCGTGCCGAGCTACAACGAGGATGCGGGCATCCTCTCGGTCACCCTCGCGGCGGCCCGCCTGATCGACTATCCCGCCGACAAGCTGACGGTCTGGCTGCTCGACGATGGCGGCACCGACCAGAAATGCGCCGATCCCGATCCGGTGAAGGCGCAGGCCGCGATGCGGCGGCGCATGGAGCTCCAGGCCCTGGCCGCCTCCCTCGGCGTCGAGTACCGCACCCGCGCCCGCAACCAGCACGCCAAGGCGGGCAATCTCAACAACGGGCTCAAGCACTCGCAGGGCGAGATCGTCGTGGTGCTCGATGCCGACCACGTCCCGTTCCGCTCCTTCCTGCGCGACACGATCGGGTACTTCGCCCAGGACCCGCGCCTGTTCCTGGTGCAGACGCCGCACGCCTTCCTGAATCCCGACCCGATCGAGCGCAACCTGCGCACCTTCGACCGCATGCCCTCCGAGAACGAGATGTTCTACGCGGTGACGCAGCGCGGCCTCGACAAGTGGAACGGCTCGTTCTTCTGCGGCTCGGCCGCGCTCCTGCGCCGGCGCGCCCTCGACGAGGCGGGCGGCTTCTCGGGCGTCACCATCACGGAGGATTGCGAGACGGCCTTCGAGCTGCACGCGCGCGGCTGGAACAGCATCTACGTCGACAAGCCCCTGATCGCCGGCCTGCAGCCCGAGACCCTGGAGGCCTTCATCGGCCAGCGCTCGCGCTGGTGCCAGGGCATGTTCCAGATCCTGATGCTGAAGAACCCGCTCTTCAAGCGCGGCCTGCACACGATCCAGAAGGTCGCCTACCTGTCGAGCATGACGTTCTGGTTCTTCCCGGTGCCACGGCTGATCTTCATGTTCTCGCCGCTGCTGCACATCTTCTTCGACCTGAAGATCTTCGTCGCCAGCGTGGATGAATCCATCGCCTATACGGCGACCTACGTCGTCATCAACCTGATGATGCAGAACTACGTCTACGGGAAGTTCCGCTGGCCCTTCGTCTCCGAGCTCTACGAGTACGTCCAGGGCCTGTTCCTGTTCCGCGCCATCGCCTCGGTCATCGTCTCGCCCCGGCGCCCGACCTTCAACGTCACCGCCAAGGGCACGACCCTGGAGCAGGACCACCTCTCGGCCCTGGCCTGGCCGTTCTTCGCCGTCTACGGCCTGCTGCTGCTCGGCTGCGCCACGGCCCTCTACCGCTACCTGTTCGAGCCCGGCGTCACCAACCTGATGCTCGTGGTCGGCCTGTGGAACTTCTTCAACCTGCTCATGGCCGGCGCCGCCCTCGGCGTCGTGGCCGAGCGCCGGGTCACGGAGGCGAGCCCGTCCCTGGCGATCAACCGGCAGGGCCGGATGATGCTGGCGGGGCGCGCCCTCGACGTGGCGGTGGACCGCGCCTCGGCCGTCGGCTGCACCGTCCGGTTCGGGGCCGACGTCCTGCCGTTCGGCACCGGCAGCACCTACCGCACCGGCCAGCTCACGGTGCAGCCCCTCGACGGCGCCCCCGCCGGCGGCGTGCTGCCGTTCGAGGTCGGGACGATCGCCCATGCGGGCGACGACGTGGTGGTGACCCTGCGCTTCCAGCCCCTGGACGCGCAGGGCTATGCCGGCCTCGCGAGCCTGATGTACGGCGATGCGGGCGCGCTGCTACGCTTCCAGCAGAGCCGGCGCCGGCACAAGAACATCGTCTCGGGCACGCTCCAGCTGATCTGGTGGGGCCTGGTCGAGCCGTTCCGCGCCGTCAGCTACCTGTTCAAGCCGCGCCCGCAGGCGGCCGCCGCCCCCACCACCGACACGGCGCTTCCGCGCGCCACGCCGCGGGCGCCGCTCCTGCCCGGCGGCAGCCCCGGCGGGGCGGAGGCCGCCCGGCCGCGCCCGGCCGAGAATCCCCTGCCGGCCCGGCCGAGCTTCGCGCGCAGCAACGACGGCGAACCGGGGACCGACTGGGTCCGCCTGATGCTGGAATTCGAGAACGATCGCCTGCTCGGCGGGGCGGCGGGCGGCGGGCGCGGCGCCGACCTGCACGCCCGGTCGTGAGGGAGGCTCGCATGCGTGTCACGACGATCACCCGCGGGCTTCTCGCGCTGGCGCTGGTGGGCGGGGCCACGGAGGCCCGGCCCCAGAGCTTCATCGGTGCCGGCCCCGCCGAGCGCTTCTCGGTTCCGCCCGCGGGCGACGCCCTGCGCCGCGGGGGCGAGCCCGTGCGCGGGCGCGGACCGGCGGCCGCCGTCGCCCCGACGCCGGCTCCGGCGGTCCGGGAGGGCGCCCTGGCGACCATCGGGCCCGCCCGGCGCCTGCCGGCCACCACCGGCGGGTTCCGCCTGGAGGGCGAGGAGGACGTCCTGCGCTTCCCCGTCTACGTCACGGAAGCGCAGAGCCGCGGGCGTCCCCGTCTGCGGGTGTCCTACCTGTCCGCCATCTCGGTGGCGCCCGAGACGTCGGAGCTCGTCGCCAGCGTCAACGGCGTCGTGGTCGGCCGCACCCGCATCCAGGCGCCCGGCGCCGTCAAGGTGGTGGAGTTCGAGCTGCCCGAGGGCAGCCTGAAGCTGGGCTACAACGCCATCGATCTCGCGGCGAGCCAGCGGCACCGGGTCGATTGCTCCCTCAACGCGACCTACGAACTCTGGACGCAGATCGATCCCTCGCGCTCCGGCCTCGTGGTGGCCCCCGTGGCGGCCGCTGGGATCGAGCTGAAGGACCTCGCCGCCCTGGAACCCGACGACGGCGGCGCCCTGCCGGTCCGCGTGGTGATCAACGACAAGCCGAGCCTGCCCCGCCTCGAGCGGATGTTCCACGCCATCGAGGCGATCGGCCTCGTCGGCCGCATCGCCCGCCCGGTGGTGGAGTTCGGCTCGGTGATGACCGGCCGCAGCGGGATCAACCTCATCGTCGGCACCGCGGCGGAACTGCGCGGCACGCCGGACATCGAGGCCGTCGGCCCGATCACCGGACCGAAGCTCGCGATGCTGCCGCCGCGGGAGGATCGGGCCCCCGCCCTCGTCGTCAGCGGCACCAGCTACGACGAGATCGAGTCGGCGATCGCGACCCTGGCCCGCGGCACCGAACCCTACGGCACGCCGCGCGGCCTGAAGGCCGCGGCGCTGCTGCGGGGTGCCCCCCTGGAGAGCGGCGACCGGATCGCCCTGCACGCCCTCGGCGTGGCGACGCGGGAATTCTCCGGCCGCCTCCTGACCACCCGCTTCGACGTCCAGCTGCCGCCGGATTTCCTGCCCGCCGATTACGGCAAGATGCTCCTGAACCTCTCGGGCGCCTACGCGTCCGGTCTCGCGTCGGAGGCGCGGATCCTCGTCGACCTCAACGGCCGCAACGCCGCCAGCGTGCCCCTGCCGCAGACGCGGGGCGAGGTCTTCGAGAACACCACCATCCCGCTGCCCCTGGGCCTGTGGCGGCCGGGCCTGAACCGCGTCGAGATCTCGGCGCAGGTGCCGACGCCCGGCGATGCCACCTGCGCCGCGAGCACGAGCGAGTCGAAGCGCGAGCGCTTCCTGTTCCTCGACCGGACCACCCTGAGCGTTCCGAACCTGGCGCGCGCCGCCCGGATCCCGGATCTCGCCGCCACCACCAGCGGCGGCGCGCCCTTCCTGGAGGACGGCAAGCGGCCGCGCCTCGTGCTGCCCGTTCTGGATCGGGACACGGTGGCGGCGGGCGCCATGATCGCCGCGCGGCTGGCAAGCGCGGCCGGGCGGGTGATCGATTTCGAGCTGGCCACCGAGGCGCAGAGCGGGACGGGACCGACCCTGATGGTCGCGCCCGTCCGCGCCGTGGCGCCCGCGACCCTGACCGGGCTCGGCCTCGATCCGGAGCAGATCCGGCGGATCTGGGAAGCCCGCGCCGAGACGGCCCGTCCGGCGGGTCAGTCCGGCTCGGTACCGGCTCCGACCCTCGATCGCCTGCGCCGCAACGTGCCGGCACGCTGCAGCCTGCCGGATCTCAGCTTCCGCGTGGCCGGCCCGGTGCCGCCGCGCGGCGCGGGACCGGACGCCCCCGCCGGGGGCCGGACGGGCCGGGCGTCTGCCAGCGACGGCGACCTCGTGACGAAGTGGGACGAGACCCTGCGCGCCCGCCATCCCCTGGTCGAGGCCGCCGACGGCCTCGTCGAGCGGGCCTCGGCCACGGTCCGGGGCCTGCTCGGCGAGACGCGGACCTGGATCGATGCGGATGCCTCCGAGCGGGCCTCGGCCGTGCCGCCCCGCGCCTCGCTGATCCTGGCCCAGGCCCTGTCCAGTGGCGGAATCGGCGTGGACGACACCACCACCCTGATCACGGCGCCGAACCCGCTCCTGCTCAAGGCCTCCGTGGCCTGCCTCATCGATCCCGGGGTCTGGTCGCGGATCGGCGGGCGCTTCGCCTTCCTGGACGCCGCCGACGGCCGCCTGGACACGGTGGAGCCCGACACCGTCCGCATCGTCGAGACCCGCTCCCCCTCGCTCTGGAACCTCCGGCTCGTCGTGGCGGGCTGGCTCTCGATGAATCCCGCCGTCTACGCGGCGCTGGCGCTGGCCCTGGCGCTCTGCCTCGGGCTGACCACCGCGCTCATGGTCCGCAACGTCGGCCGGAGGAATGCATGAGACGCCTGCGCATGAAACACCTGCGCATGAGACGCCTGCGCCTGAGACGCCCCCTCCGGACCGTCCGCCGCGCAGCCCTCGCGGCCGCCCTGGCCACGGGATGCGCGACCGGCTTCGCCGCCGGGCCCGAGGCCCGGGCGCAAGGCGGGCCCGAGGTCCGGGTCCAAGGCGGACCCGCCCTGATGCCCGCCGGCTCGGCCCGCGATCCCCAGCCCCGTGATCCCGCCATGCCGGACCTGCCGAGCTCCGTTCCGCCCGCCATCGCCCTGCCGGCGCCGCCGCAGGTCAAGGACGATTCCGCCCGCACGGCCCAGCCTCTGCTCGGGAGCCTGAAGGACCAGGACGGCTGGCGCCTCTACCGCTCCCGCTTCGTCACCGAGGCCGGCCGGGTGGTCGACACCGCCAATGGCGGGATCAGCCACAGCGAGGGCCAGGGCTACGGCATGCTCCTCGCGGTGGCGGCCAACGACCGGCCCACCTTCGAGCGGCTCTGGGGCTGGACCCGCGCCAACCTGATGGTGCGTTCGGATTCGCTCCTGGCCTGGCGCTGGGAGCCGGCCAAGCGCCCGGCGGTGGCGGACATGAACGACGCCACCGACGGCGACATCCTCGTCGCCTGGGCGCTGACGGAGGCGGCCGAGGCCTGGGACGATGCCGGCTACCGGGTCGCGGCCCGGCGGATCGCCGTCGAGGTCGGCCGCCGCGCCATCCTGTTCAAGGACCGGAACGGGGCGCTGCTGCTGCCGGCGGTCACGGGCTTCTCGGCGGGGGAACGCGCCGACGGTCCCCTGATCAACCTGTCCTACTGGGTCTTCCCGGCCTTCGCGCGCCTGCCCCTGGTGGCTCCGGAATACGACTGGGACGCCCTGACCCGCAGCGGCTTGCGCCTCCTGCGCCGCGCCCGCTTCGGCAGCGCCAACCTGCCCACCGAATGGATCTCCCTGAAGGGGGACCAGCCCCGTCCCGCGGACGGCTTCCCGCCGCTCTTCTCCTACAACGCGATCCGGATTCCCCTCTACATGGCCTGGGCCGATGTGGGGCGGCGGGAGGATTACGACCCCTTCGTCGCCCTCTGGTCCGGGCCGGACCGCGAGCGCCTGCCCATCGTGGACACCAGCGATGGGCGCACGGTCGAGTGGCTCGGCGAGAGCGGCTACGCGGCCCTCTCGAGCCTGCTGCTCTGTACCGTGAAGGGAACGCCGCTCCCCGACGGCTTCAGCCAGGTGCAAGGCAACGAGAACTACTATCCGACCACGCTGCATCTCCTGGCCATGGTGGCCGCGCAGATGAGGGGACCGTCATGCTTGAAGCGTTAGCGCGCCGGCGGAGCCGTGGCCCCGCGCCCCTCGGCCTCCCGATGGGCGTCGCCCTCGCGGCCCTCACCCTGCCGGCCCTCACCCTGCCGGCCCTGGCCCAGGGTCCCGGCGCCGAGGAGGCCAGCCGCGCGCCCGCCATCGTCGTCGACCCGACGGGATCGGCGGCCAACGGCATGGTCGACGAGAGCGCCCTGCGCTACTACGCGGCGCAGAAGCAGACCGCCCGGATGAAGGCGGAGGCCGCCCGGCTGAAGCAGCTCTACCCGGGCTGGACCGAGCCCACCGACCTCGACACCCTGCAGCCGAGCCCCCCCGAGGAGGCCCCCCTCTGGGACCTCTTCACCGCCGGCCGCTTCGACGACCTCTACGCGGCCATCGCGGCGCGGCGCACGGTGGACGGGAGCTGGCAGCCCTCCGAGGAGCTGGCGCGCAAGCTGCGCCGCGCCGGGTTCCGCAGCCGCCTCAAGGGACTCGCCAGCGCCCGGCGCAACCTCGACGTGGTCGCCCTCTACCGCGCCGATCCCAGCGCCCTCGACCCCAGCGACGTCGAGAGCATCTGGATCGTCGCCGACGCGCTGGCGGCCGAGGAGGCCACGGCACAGGCCTACAACCTCTACAAGTCCGTCTTGGATACCAGCAACGACACGGGCGCCCGCCTGGCCACCATCCAGAAGGCGATGTCGAACCTGCCGATGGCGGCGGCCGAGCAGCTCATCGCCCTCGGCCGGACGGATTCCGACGGCAATTCCGAGTTCCGGCGCATCGCCATCGACATCACGCGCGCGCGGATCGTCGCCTTCCTGCACGACGAGGCCGCGCACGAGCCCACCACCACGGACATCGCCGCGTTCCAGGCCCAGGCCCGCAAGACCGGTGATCCGCGGGAGACCGGTCTCCTCGGCTGGTACGCCTACAAGCGCCAGCAGTTCCGCGAGGCGCTGGACTGGTTCAAGCTCGCGATCAGTCGCGGCGGCGACGCGATGATCGCCCACGGGCTCGCCCATTCGCTGCGCGCGGTCGGCATGACGCGCGAGGCCGAGGAAGTGGCCTATGCCTGGCGCGACAAGTACGTCGGCAACAGCATCCTCTTCATCGAGCTCCTGGAGCGGAAGCTGACCCAGGCGAATCCCGCCTTCATCGACCTGGACCGGATCAACCGCTACGCGAAGGTGACGCTGGCGTCGAGCTCCGGGGAGGGCGCTCAGGCATTGGGCTGGTACGCCTACAATTCCTGCCAGTTCGACGCCGCCCTCGAGTGGTTCCAGCACGGCATCGCGTGGCTGCCGAGCGAGTCGACGGTGCTCGGCTACGCCCTGGCGCTGCAGCGCCTGAAGCGGACGCGCGAGTCCCTCGAGATCGTCAACCGCTACGACGGGCTGTTCCCGAAGGTGGTGGACCTGCTGTTCCGCGAGGGTCCGGAGGGGCCGCCGCTCGCCTGCAGCGTCGCGGCGGCACCACCGGCCGGCGCACGTCAGCCCGCAGCCCCCGCCGCGACGGCCGTGCTCGCGAACGGCGCCCGCGCCCCCGCCGCCTATGGCCGCGTGCCGAAGCCCGACATCTCGGCCAACGGCGCGGTGCGTCCCCTTCCGGTCCTGCGCAGCGAATTCCCGCTGTCCGTCGCCTCCGAGAACCCGTTCCGCTACCTGCCGGCCGCCCTGGCCCGACAGGTGCCCGAGCGCAGTGCCGGCGGCTTCCTGGCCGAACCCGCGACGGGTGCGCCGCCCCTGGTCGCCCGCCGGGTGCCGGGCGCCGGGACGATGCCCTACGAGCGCTACGGCTTCGCCCTGCTGCCGGGCTACAACGGCCTGACCCAGGCCTCCACCCTGTCCGATCCGCCCGCCGGCACCCAGTGGCAGGACCAGCAGGCCGCCGGCGCCAACGGCCAGACCCGCTCAAGCCGGGAATCCGACCGCTTCGGCATCCCGGGATCGCAACGCGCCACCTTCGTCGAGGCCGGCCCCAACGCCGGACAGCAGCCATGAGTCGGATACGGCATTCCGGAACCGCGGCGGCGCTGGCGGCCCTGGTGATCCTGCCCTCGCTCCCCGCCGCCGCCCGGCCCGGCCGCGCGGCGCTCGAGCTGCCGGGCGCCGGACCCGTGTCGGACGTGGCGCAGAATTCATCCCGCGACGGGTATTCCCAGCGGATCACCTTCCGGGACGATCCGCGCGGCGTCGCCGAGGTGAGCGTGCGCAACGGGGAGGGGGGCTCCGGCCCCGCCCTCGCGATGGCCAAGCCGAGCCGGACGGGGATCGCGGCCGAGTTGCGGGCGCGCTTTCCCGGCGAGACCCTGCGGGTCGTGACCCAGGCACACCGCAACGCCCACGGACCGGTGGGCCTCGCCCTGGGCAACGACTGCCTCTACGCCTGGCAGTGGATCGACCTCGGCGGCGATGCGGCGCGGAAGCGGCCGTCCGCCCTGTTCGGCAGCGATCCCGGCGCACCGGCTGCCTCGGTGCGGATCAAGCTCTGCCGCACGGCGACGACCACCCTCGCCGACCTGACCCGCTCGGTGGAGTCGATGCGCTTCTTCGCCAATCCCGCTGAGGCCCCCCGCCTCCAGCCGGAGACGGTCGCCCGCCGGCCTGCGCCGCCGCGGCGGCGCGAGGCGGTCAGCCGGCCGACGGGGACGCCGCGGGAGGCCGCGCCGGGATCGGAGACCGCGCTCCGTCCGCCCGGCCCGATGGAACGGCCCGGCGCGGAGAAGCGCCCGGAGGCCTCGGCGCGCCGCATGGCCTCCGAGCAATCTGGCGAAACGCAGCGCTACCTCGTGCCGGGGCCCGGCGCCGTGGCACCCGCGGTGCCGGTTCCGGTGCCTCCGGGCGAGGGGCAGGCCCCGCGCTACATCACGGACGCCGCGCTGGCGGACGGCACCGTCGCGATCACCGTCCCCAGACCGGCACCGAACCGGGCCGAGGTCGAGGATCTCATGGCCCGCGAACTCCCGGCACGGGCCCTTCGACCGCCGTCCTGAGGCGACCCCCGCCCGACGGCGAAGGGCCATGCGATCTGTGATTTTCCCGATCCGCGGCATTTGCAACCTTGAATACCCATCCCCGGCGCGCGAAGAAGCAGACAGCGGGGGTGGTGGGTCACGGATATGGTCCGGGTCGACGCGTGCGGTGTTCCGTCGGGCCCGGTTGGGCTCGCCCTGAGCGGAGGGCCTGACCTGAGCGGAGGGCCTGCGGATCGCGGGATCGCCGCATGAGCCGCGCGGCGGATGTAGCCGGCGCCGATGCGCCGGCGCCGTCCGGCCTCTTACCCGTGTCCAGACTTCGTCTCGCCTTCACCGCCACGGACCACGTCAGCCTCGCCTACCAGGCGAACGGGATTCCGGTGATCCGGGAGATCGTGATCGCCAACGACATGGAGGCCGATCTCGTCGATCTCCGGCTGCACGTCGAGAGTCACCCGCCCGTGGTCAGTCCGCTGACGCTGAGCATCGGGCGGGTGGCTGCGGGTTCGAGCCATCGAGTCGAGACGCCGGACCTGCACCTCGATGCCGGCCTCCTCGCCGCCTGCACCGAGGCCGGCCCCCTCGCCCTGACGATGATCCTGGAGGATGCGGAGGGCGAGCGGGGGCGGGCGGTCGCCGAGATCCGTCTGCTGCCACCCGCGCACTGGGGCGGCGCCCGGAATGCGCCCGAACTTCTCGCCGCCTTCGTCCGGCCCGGCGATCCGGCCGTCGACGCCGTCCTGCGCGATGCCGCCAGGAAGCTCGGCGCGGCCGGCCGCCAGACTGCGCTGGACGGCTACGGCAGCGGCGGCAAGGTCCGGGCCTGGGACCTCGCCGGGGCGCTCTGGGCCGCCCTGGCGGACCATCGCCTCGCATCCATCCTGCCCCCGGCGCGCTTTGAGCAGGCCGGACAGACGGTGCGCGCTCCCGGCGAGGTGATCGAGGGCCGAGCCGGCACCTGCCTCGACCTCTCCCTGCTCTACGCCGCCTGCCTGGAGCAGGCCGGCCTGAACCCGGTGCTGGTGCTGACCGCCGGCCACGCCTTCGTCGGCCTGTGGCTCCAGGACGAGACCTTCGCGAGCGCGACGGTCGACGACCGGCAGCACCTGCGCAAGCTTCGCGATCTGCAGGACCTGATCCTCGTCGAGACGACGCTGCTGACGCACGATCCGCCGACGGCCTTCCGGACCGCGGTGGATCACGGTGCCGGGCTGGTGGAGGACAACGCTGCGGGGGGCCTCGACGTCGCCCTCGATATCCGCCGCTGCCGCCGGCGCGGCATCTGCCCGATGGATCTCGGCGGCCGGGGCGGGGAGGCCGCACCCGGTCCGGTCGAACCGCTGGACCA
>Ga0160428_1002329_pt1 | contig 11718 bp, 14 predicted proteins | sample SolpanmetagenomM_FD_108198 | JGI IMG/M metagenome (GOLD analysis project Ga0160428, IMG submission 108198) | Solar panel surface microbial communities from Lawrence Berkeley National Laboratory, California, USA - M | ecosystem: Engineered > Built environment > Solar panel > Unclassified ...
CGGCTCTTTGCTTTTGAGGCGGCGAGCGATCGGCCGTACGAAGCGGACACCGGCTCTGCTATTCGTTCGCCAAATGCCCTGCCCTACAACTGCAGACCTATCTTATCGCATGCGCCCGGTCGATCGATGAGGTGGTCTTGATGAACGTGCTGGCGGCGTGTTCATGTATCACGCGAAAAGCCAGGAGCACGTCGACGCGGCATTGTTGGAGCGTCTGGATGCCATGGCCGAGCATCACCGCAAGAGGGCGGAGGCGCGGGGTGAGGTACGGGTGTCCGGCTATTTCCCGCCCGATGCGCGGTGCGGCGACGTCGCCGAGCGCGGTGCGCAACATGACGATACCGTAGAGCCGCAGGACGGCGATCAGAGCGAGATGGCTTCACATCGACCCGTTCGTGCCGAGCGTGTCGAAGCACCTGTTCCGGGTTCGCGGCCTTCGACACGCTCGGGACGAACGGTGGGGATGGATCGACGCTATGTCATTTGAGTCGAGAGCAGGGGGCGCGTACCAACGGCCAAGCAGCGGGCGCCAACGGCTTTATCGCAAGATGGCGTCGCGCCGATCCAGCTCTACCGGCCGGTTCGAACTACCGAGCGACGGTGCGGTCGATACGGGGTTCGACAGGCTCAGCCCGAGCGGGTTGGGTCATCAAGCCCAGCCCTCCAGCACCTGATCCTGCGGACGGTGCCCATCCGCCCACATGCGGATGTTCTGGATCACGCGGTCGCCGGTCGCCATGCGGCCCTCGAACGTGGCCGAGCCCATGTGCGGCAGCATGACGACGTTGGGCAGGGCGAGCAGGCGCGGATCGATGCGCGGCTCGTGCTTCCATACGTCCAGTCCGGCGCCGGCCAGCTTGCCCTGTTCCAGCGCGGCGGTCAGCGCATCCTCGTCGACGATGCCGCCCCGGGCCGCGTTGATGAGATAGACATGCGGGCGGAGCAAGGCGATGCGGCGCGCGTCGAGCAACCCGCGACTGTCGGCGTTGAGCGGGGTGTGGATCGTAAGGATGTCGATCGCGGCGAGCATCTCGTCGAGATTTTCGTGCCACGTCGCGGCAAGCTGTGCTTCCAGCACCGCGGGCAGCCGGTGGCGGTTATGGTAATGGACGGAGAGCCCGAACGCGCGCGCGCGGAGCGCGACGGCCTGGCCGATCCGCCCCATGCCGATGATGCCGAGCGCCTTGCCGCCGATGCGGTGGCCGAGCATCCCGCCCGGGCTCCAGCCGGTCCATTGCCCCGAACGGACGAGCTTTTCGCCCTCGGCGAGCCGGCGCGGGACGGAGAGGATCAGCGCCATCGTCATATCGGCGGTATCTTCGGTCAGCACGCCTGGCGTGTTGGTGACGATGATACCGCGCGCGCGCGCCGCTTTCAGATCGATATGGTTCACGCCCGCGCCGTAATTGGCGATCAGCTTCAGTCCCGGTCCGGCCGCCTCGATCAGCCCGGCGTCGATCTCGTCGGTGACGGTGGGGACGAGCACGTCGCACGCCTGCACCGCGCTGCGCAGCGCTTCGGGTGACAAAGGCGTGTCGGTGCGGTTGTTGGTCGTGTCGAACAATTGCTCCATGCGGTCCATCACCGCATCGGTGAGTTCGCGCGTGACGAAGACCTTCGGGGACTTGGACGGGCTCGGGCGTCTCGTTTCGGGCATGCGGGTGGCTTGGCGGACGCGTTCCGCAACGTCAATCCAGTTGATGCCGCGGGTCGGAACGCGATAGGGGATAGGCCGGTTTTCGAAGGGGTTCGTATGCGTAAGGGTGCAGGGATCGCGCTGGCCGGCGCCGCAGCGGCATTGCTATGTACCGGGCTATGTACCGGTGCGATAGCCGCATCGGTACAGAAGAAAGTGCCGTATTATGGGTCGATCTCCGCCGGCAAGGCGCGGATGCGGACCGGGCCGGCGCGCAACTATCCCGCGAGCTGGATGTACCAGCGGGCCGACCTGCCGGTGAAGGTGGTGGCGGTGTACGAGCGCGGCAGCTGGCTGAAGGTCGAGGATCCGGGCGGCACGCAGGGCTGGATCGCCGGCGCTTTGATCAGCGATACGCGCACCGCGATGATCGTCGGCCAGGTCGCAGACTTGCAGGAAGCGCCGCGGCCCGGCGCGAAAGTTGTATGGCGCGCGGCACCGGGCGTGATCGGGCGGCTGAGCCAGTGCGCGCGGGGTTGGTGCCATCTCGACGTGCGCGGGCGGGGCGGGTTCGTCGAGATGTCTCGTTTATGGGGTGTCGACGGCGCGGAGCAATTCTGACCGCGATGCGGATCGAGCGCGACGACGTGACGCGGCCGGCGGTGATCGCGTTGCTTGAATATCATCTGCACCAGGCGTTCGCGAATTCGCCGCCGGGGCGCGTGTTCGCCCTCGATCTCGGCGGATTGCGCGCGCCGGACGTGACCCTGTGGTCGGGATGGAATGGCGAGACGCTGCTGGCGCTGGGCGCGCTGAAGCGCCTCGACGCACGGCACGCCGAGGTGAAGTCGATGCGGACGGCGCCCGACCAGGTGCGCAGGGGCGCGGGCGGGCGGATGCTGGCGCATCTCATCGCCGAGGGACGTACGCGGGGCTATCACCGGCTGAGCCTGGAGACGGGCAGCAGTGCGGCGTTCGAACCCGCCCGCGCGATGTACGAGCGCGCGGGGTTCGTCGCCTGCGGCCCGTTCGCCGGATATTCCGACGTCAGCTTCAGCCGATATTATACGATGCTGCTCGGCTGAGCATGTCCCCGTCTCCGAACGGGGGCAGGCCTCAGACGATCAATTCCACCGCAACCGCGGTCGCTTCGCCGCCACCGATGCACAAGGATGCGATGCCCCGCTTGCCACCGCGATTCTGCAGCGCGGCGATCAGGGTGGCGAGGATGCGCGCGCCGCTGGCGCCGATCGGATGTCCCAGAGCCGTGGCACCGCCGTTGACGTTGACCTTGTCGTGCGGGATGCCGAGGTCGCGCATCGCGATCATCGAAACGACGGCGAAGGCCTCGTTGATCTCGAACAGGTCTGTATCGGCAACGCTCCAGCCGGTCCTGTCGAGCAGCTTGCGGATCGCGCTGACCGGGGCGGTGGTGAACTTGGACGGCTCCTGTGCATGCGCCGCATGGCCGACGATACGCGCGATCGGCTTCAGGCCGTGCGCGTCGGCGATGCTCTGGCGCGTCATGACGAGCGCGGCGGCGCCGTCCGAGATCGACGACGCGTTGGCCGCGGTGATCGTGCCGTCCTTGGCGAAGGCCGGCTTCAGCGTCGGGATCTTGTTGGCATTGCCCTTGGGCGGCTGTTCGTCCAGCACGACGGTCTCGGTGCCCTTGCGACCGGTAATCTCGACCGGGGCGATCTCGCGATCGAACGCGCCGGACGCCTGCGCGGCCTGCGCGCGCGACAGCGAGGTTATCGCATAATCGTCCTGCTGGGCGCGGGTGAACTGGTATTCGCCGGCGGTTTCCTCGGCGAACGTGCCCATCGCGCGGCCGGGTTCGTACGCATCTTCGAGCCCGTCGAGGAACATCGAGTCCATGATCTTGTCATGTCCCATGCGTGCGCCACCGCGATGCTTGGCGAGCAGGTACGGCGCGTTGGTCATGCTTTCCATGCCGCCTGCCACGAGCAGGTCGACCGACCCGGCGGCGAGCGCGTCGGCCCCCATGATCGCGGCCTGCATGCCCGATCCGCACATCTTGTTGACCGTCGTCGCCTCGACCGAATTCGGCAGTCCGGCCTTCAAAGCGGCCTGACGGGCAGGTGCCTGGCCGAGCCCGGCGGGCAGCACGCAGCCCATATAGATGCGGTCGACGGTGTCGCCGGCCACGCCGGCACGCTCCACCGCGGCCTTCACCGCAGCGGCGCCGAGATCGACGGCGGTCGCCCCCGCCAACGCACCCTGGAAGCTGCCCATCGGCGTGCGGGCATAGGACAGGATGACGACGGGATCGGTGGCTTCGGTCATTCGGGATCTCGCATAGGACGATGGTGCGCTGGATTTAGGCGCCCTCGCCCGGGTTTACAAATGCGGGGCGCGATGCCTGCCCGATCTATCGCTATGTTGCGATGCCGGCGGGACGCTTTCGTCCGGGCGTCCGGACCGCTAGGCCGTGGCGATGGAAATGCTGACGCGCGATACTGTGTTCTGGTTGGTCGGGCTCGCGATCCTTGGGGCGATCCTCGGCAGTTTCATCGCGACGTTGGTGATCCGCTGGCCGGACGGGCGATCGGTGATGACGGGGCGGTCGCAGTGCGACGCCTGCGATGTGGTGCTGCGACCGGGCGATCTCGTCCCCCTGCTGAGCGCACTGGTGGCCCGCGGACGGTGCCGGACGTGCGGTGCTCCGATCGACCCGGTTCACTGGCAGATCGAGCTGGCCGCGCTGTGGATCGGCGGGGTCGCCGGGCTTGTCGTGCCGGGCCCGGCCGGGCTCGCCGGCGCGGTGTTCGGCTGGCTGTTGCTCGCGCTGGCCGCGCTCGACGTCACCGAGTTCTGGCTACCAGATCGGTTGACCGGCACGCTTGCACTCGCCGGGCTAGCGACCGGGCTGATCGGGGTGCAGCCTGGCTTGAGCGATCGGCTGATTGGCGGTGTCGCCGGGTTCGGCGCGTTGTGGGCGATCGGCGCGGGATATAAAATGCTTCGCGGGCGCGAAGGGCTGGGCGGCGGCGATCCGAAGCTATTGGGCGCGATCGGGCTGTGGCTCGGCTGGGCGATGCTGCCGGCGGTGTTGCTGCTCGCGGCGATGACCGGGCTTGCGCTGGTCGGGATCGGCATGATGCTCGGTCGCCGCGCGAGTCTGGTCGATCGGGTGCCGTTTGGCGCGCTGCTGGCGATCGCGGCTTACCCGGCCTGGCTGTTCCTGTTAGGATCCACGGCATGATGACGTTCGCCCTCATGCTGGCCCTTATGGCGGATGGCTTGCCGATCGACGTGCTCAAACCGCAGTCGTTGCCGGCGCGGGGGTGCGCGGCCTATCTGTTCGCGAAAGGCGACAAACCCGCCTTCGTGGCGATGGCGAGTGCCGACCCGGCGCAACTGCGGATCTCGATCGGCGGCGCCGTGATCGATGTCGCGCGCAGTGCGCAATCCGGGCAGGCGGACACCGGCGACGGGAGCTTCGGCTTTGCCGGGACGACCGAATATGCCGGTGCCGGCGTGACTGCGGTGCTGGACATGAAGATCGAGAAACGGGCCGACTTGAAGGATGGCGCGGTAGTACGGGATGCGACGTTGCGCGTCGACCGGACCGGGCAGGACAGCGTCGTCGTCGCGGTGGCAGGGATCGTCGGCTGCGCTGCGTGAGGCGCGGGCCTTCGACCTGATCCCGGCGACGGTGGCATACGTCGGTCGCTTCCGAAATCGCGTGCTGCAATCCCGGTCGATTGCGGTATCGTCGCGGCAAGCGGCTGAGTCCGCATCGTCCGGGGGAGAGTAAGATGGCCGATCTGCACGCAGTCCTGGTGGCGCAGCGCGAGGCTTTCATGGTCGAGCTTCCGGTCTCGATCGCTGTACGCAAGGATCGGCTGAAGCGCGCGGCGGCGATGGTGTCCGACAATGCCGATGCCTTTTGCGATGCGCTGTCGGAGGATTTCGGCCACCGCAGCCGTGAACAATCGATGCTCACCGACGTTGCGGCCTCGGTCGCGCCGATCAAGCATGCGATCAAGGCGGTGGAGGGCTGGGCGAAGCGCGACAAGCGCCCGGTACAGTTCCCGCTGGGGTTGCTCGGCGCGAAGGCGTGGGTGGAATATCAGCCGAAGGGCGTGATCGGCGTGATCGCGCCGTGGAATTTTCCGGTGCAGTTGGTCATGGCGCCGCTCGCCGGGGTGTTCGCTGCGGGCAATCGCGCGATGGTCAAGACGAGCGAGTTCACCCCGTCCGTAGCGGCGCTGTTCGAGCGTATCGTCGGCGGCTATTTTCCGCCCGAGGAACTGGCCTTCGTGTCGGGCGGGCCGGATGTCGGCAAGGCGTTCGCCTCGTTGCCGTTCGACCATCTGCTGTTCACCGGCGCGACTTCGGTCGGCAAGCACATCCTGCATGCGGCGGCGGACAACCTCGTGCCGGTCACGCTGGAGCTTGGTGGAAAGTCGCCGGTGATCGTCGGCAAAGGCGCGGATATCGCGCAGGCGACGGAGCGCGTGGCGCTGGGCAAGATGCTCAACGCCGGGCAGATCTGTCTCGCGCCCGACTACGTTCTGGTCGAGGCATCGGAGGAAGCCGCGGTGATCGACGGGCTCCGCGCGGCGGCGTCGGCGATGTATCCGACTTTGCTGGCGAACCCCGATTTCACCTCGGTGGTTAACGATCGTCACTTCCAGCGCCTGACCGACCTGGTCGACGATGCGCGGGCGAAGGGCGCCAAGGTCGAGGTGATCAATCCGGCGAACGAGGATTTCGGCGCCTCCAACGCACGCAAGATGCCGTTGCACATCGTCACAGACGTGACCGACGACATGGCGATCATGCAGGAGGAGATTTTCGGACCCTTGCTGCCGGTGCGGCGCTACACCGGGATCGACGATGCGATCGGGCAGGTGAACGGCCAGGATCGTCCGCTCGGCCTCTATTATTTCGGCGGCGATGCGGCCGAGCGGCGGCGCGTGCTGGACCGGACGATCTCGGGCGGCGTCACGGTGGACGACGTGATCTTCCATGTCAGCATGGAGGATCTGCCGTTCGGCGGCGTCGGACCGTCCGGAATGGGGTCCTATCATGGCCGCGACGGCTTCCTGACGTTCAGCCATGCCAAGGCGGTGTTCAAGCAGGCGCGCCTCGATGTCGCCAAGCTGGCCGGATTGAAGCCGCCTTATGGCAAGAAGACGATGGCCAGCGTGAAGCGGCAGATGGGATGACGCCGGCCGTTCGCTATCGGCTCGTGCCGCATCCCGATCGTCCGGCGGGTTCGGTACGATCGATCCATGTCGACATCGTCGTGTCTGCCGGGGGCGTGCGTCTGCGCTATACGGTCGATGGCGCGACGCAGATGGTGCTCCCCGAAGCGGCCGAGCCCAAGCGGACCGACGAACTGTGGATGACGACGTGCTTCGAACTGTTTGCACAGCCTGAGGGCGAGGACGCCTATGTCGAGTTCAACTTTTCGCCATCGCGGCAATGGGCGGCCTACGCATTCGACGGCCATCGCGCCGGCATGCGCGATCTTCCGCTCGACGCACCGCACGTCGGTTCGATCGCCGAGGCCGACAGGTTCGTGCTTGACGTGAACTTCGGCGCGGTCGCGCTCGACCTGAGCGCCGCGCGACTGGGCGCGACCGCGATCGTCGAGGAACGGGATGGCACGCGATCCTTCTGGGCGCTCGGTCATGCACCGGGCGCGCCGGATTTCCACAACCGGGATTGCTTTACGGCGCGGCTATCGGCACCTGACGCGTCATGAAATTCGGTATCGATCGCCTGCTCGGCGACCCCGCCTTGCGCATGCCGCTGGACGGCAAGCGCGTCGCCTTGCTGGCGCACCCCGCCTCCGTCACTGCGGAACTGACGCACTCGCTCGATGCGCTGGTTACGGCCGGGGTGAACGTCTCCGCGGTGTTCGGGCCGCAGCACGGCGTGCGTGGCGACCTGCAGGACAATATGATGGAGTCGCCGGACTATACCGACCCCAGCTATAACGTCCCGGTGTTCAGCCTGTACGGCGAGGTGCGGCGCCCGACCGGCCAGTCGATGTCGACCTTCGACGTGATGCTGGTGGATCTTCAGGACGTCGGCTGCCGCATCTACACCTTCGTGACGACGTTGCTGTACGTGCTGGAAGCGGCGGCGGAACATGGCAAATCGGTGTGGGTGCTCGACCGGCCCAACCCGGCCGGGCGCCCGATCGAGGGACAGACGCTGGTGCCGGGATGGGAGAGTTTCGTCGGGGCGGGGCCGATGCCGATGCGGCATGGCCTGACGCTAGGCGAACTTGGCCACTGGTTCATCGCGCATTACGGCATCGACGTCGACTACCGCGTGATCGAGATGGAAGGGTGGGCGCCGGACGTTGCCCCGGGCTTCGGCTGGCCGCCGGAACGGGTGTGGATCAATCCCAGCCCGAACGCCGCCAACGTCAACATGGCACGCGCTTATGCCGGCACGGTGATGCTGGAGGGCACGACCCTGTCCGAGGGCCGCGGAACGACCCGGCCGCTGGAATTGTTCGGCGCGCCCGATCTCGATGCGAAGTCGGTGATCGCGGAAATGCACCGGATCGCTCCGGACTGGCTCGTCGGATGCAGCCTGCGCGACCTGTGGTTCCAGCCGACGTTCCACAAGCATGTCGACCGATTGTGCAACGGCGTGTTCCTGCATGCCGAAGGCCCGGCTTACGATCATGCCCGCTTCCGGCCGTGGCGCGTCCAGGCGGCCGGGTTCAAGGCGATCCGCAGCCTGTACCCGGATTATGATTTGTGGCGCGACTTCCCCTACGAATACGAGTTCGGGAAATTGGCGATCGACGTGATCAACGGCGGTCCCGGGCTGCGCGAATGGGTCGACGATGCGAGCGCGACGGCCGCCGATCTGGATGCGGCCACGCTGCCGGACGAAGCCGCCTGGGCGGAGCTTTCGCGTGCACACAAAATGTATCGATAGAAAGCGTTAACCTTTTAGCTGCACACCCGGGACAAGACAGCTTCTCAAGCGGAAGGCGGGTGATGCAGGACGGTGATTCGGATGCGCGGGCGAAACGCGAAAGCGTTTTTCGGAACGCATTGGTCACGGTCGACGATATTCCGTCCCCGATCGAATGCCGCGTCCGCAACGTCTCGGAGACGGGCGTCGGCGTATCGCACAAGGGCGAGCTGAGCGGCGGGATGCGCGTGCGCGTCTCGATCAGCAAACTGCCCGAGAAGGATGCGAAGGTGGCGTGGGCGACCGACACGCAGGCTGGCATATCGTTCAGCGAATCGCCGGTCGCGACGAACGTAAAATTCGACGACGGGCCGAATGTCGGGGCGGGGTGGCTGGTCGATCTCGACAACCCGTACAAACGGTGAGTCGGGGGTAAAAGGACGACGGGAAGCGTGCGCGAAGCGATCTGCAACGCTTTGCCGCACAGTAGCTTCATCCCGCCACAAAGCATTGGGATATGTCGCATTTGTGCAGCATTGCCCGGCGGGACAGGGGAATTCGTTGGCGGGGACGATTTCGATGGTATCGGATCATCATTATTATCAAAGGCGCGCGATGCAGGAGCAGGTCGCCGCGCGTAACGCGTTGACCGACGAGGCGCGCGAGCGCCGCCTGGCGCTGGCGCAGATGTTTCGCGAGAAGCTGGCGGCGCTGAACGCCTGAATCATGCGCCGGGCGGTCGGACAGACCGGGCCTGACCGGACAGGATGACCGTCCCGGTTCAGCGTTTCCGCGTCAGTTCGCGCATACCGTCATCCAGCCCGGCCAGCGTCAGCGGGAACATGCGATCGGTCATCAATTCGCGGATAATCTTCACGCTCTGCGAATAGCCCCATTGCTCCTTCGGGACCGGATTGAGCCAGATCGCCGCCGGATAGGTGGTGGTCATGCGGTGCAGCCAGACCGCGCCCGATTCCTCGTTGAAATGCTCGACCGAGCCGCCGGGATGGGTGATCTCGTACGGGCTCATCGACGCATCGCCGACGAAGACGAGCTTATAATCGTGGCCGAACTTGTGCAGCACGTCCCACATCGGCGTGCGTTCGGCGAAGCGGCGCGTATTGTCCTTCCACACGCCTTCGTACGGGCAATTGTGGAAGTAGAAGAATTCGAGATTCTTGAATTCGGTGGTTGCGGCGGAGAACAGTTCCTCGCACAGCTTGACCCACGGATCCATCGAACCGCCGACGTCTAGAAACAACAGCAGTTTGACCGCGTTGCGGCGTTCCGCGCGCATCACGACGTCGAGCCAGCCCTGCCGCGCGGTTCCATCGATCGTCGCGTCGATATCGAGCTCGTCGGCAGCACCTTCGCGGGCGAACTTGCGCAGGCGGCGCAGTGCCACCTTGATGTTCCGGGTGCCGAGTTCCTTGGTGTTGTCGAGATTCCTGAACTCGCGCTGGTCCCACACTTTCAGCGCCCGCTTGTGCTTGCTCTCGCCACCGATGCGCACGCCTTCGGGATTGTATCCGCTATTGCCGTACGGACTGGTGCCGCCCGTGCCGACCCATTTGTTGCCGCCCTGGTGCTTGCCCTGCTGCTCCTCCAGCCGCTTCTTCAGCGTCTCCATGATCTCGTCCCAGGAACCGAGCGATTTGATCGCCTCCATTTCCTCCGGCGTAAGATACTTTTCGGCGACGGCCTTCAACCAATCCTCCGGGACGTCCGCATTCTGCGTGCCGAAGCTGGTGGCGATGCCGCGGAATACCTTGGCGAAGACCTGGTCGAACTTGTCGAGCAGGCCCTCGTCCTTCACGTAGACGGCGCGCGAGAGATAATAGAAGTCCTCCGGCGTGCGATCGATCACCTCGGCGTCGAGCGCCTCGAGCAGGATCAGATGTTCCTTCAGGCTGGCCGGGATGCCGGCGGCGCGAAGCTCGTCCAAGAAGTTGAGAAACATCGCTGCACGCCCGTAAGTTCACACAAGGGTCACACCCCACGCACGTGGGAGGATCGCAGCGGCGGCCATAGGCGCGCCGCGGCGATGGCGAACGATGGCAGGTTTGGGCGGCGGAGGACAGCCTCGATTGGGCCGGATTCAAAAAGCCGGTATCGAACCGGGCGGATTCAATATGCGTCGATCAGGGCGGCGACATAGTCCGGATCGCGGCCGGTGAGTTCGGGGGCAGGGCGGGCGCGGCTGGTGGTGCCGCTGCCGTCCGGCACGCCGTAGATGAAGCCATAGACTGGATAGGAGCTGCCGCCGAGCCCGTCAGTGTCGCGAAACCATACCTTGACCTCGCTCCAGTCGTTGCGCGGCGAGACGTCGGTCAGCGTGACGTCCTGTTCGGTGTGGCCGCGTTGCCCGTTCTGGCGCGACCAGTTGGCGTGCGTGATCATGAGCACGCGGCGCGTGACGATGCGGCTCACCACCGCGACATGGCCGAGGCGCAGGCGGCTGGACCGTTCGAACACGATGACCGAGCCGATCTGCGGCACGACCCCGCGCTTGTACCGGCCATCGGCCTGTTCCCACCACGTCCAGGCATCGCCGAAGATCTGGATACCGGAAGCGGCGCGAGCGAAGGGGACGCACTGGCCGACATAATCGAGCAGCGAACTGGCGCGTGCGGGGCCGACGGCGGCTGCCGTCGTCGCGAGCGCAAAGAGTATCGAACCGACTGCCCGCCCCACGGCCGAGAATCCCCTGATTTCCACGGTTTGGGGACGGTGAAGGAAAATAGTTAACGAAAAGTTAAATTCTTGCCGGTTTGCGATCGGGTGAGGCTCGAGCACGCAACTACTCAACCAACCGTTTGTGCTGAGCCTGTCGAAGCACCTGTCCCGCGGACACGCCCTTCGACACGCTCAGGGCGAACGGCGGGTGGGTCGGCATGGTCGCTGCTTAAGTGCCCGACGATCGTGGGCGAGGGGAAGGACGATGGACCGGGGGGCGGGAGGATTGCGGCGCGGCCGGAGTGCTTTCAGTCGGTATCGTGCGATGCCGACCGCGGGATGCGACACGATACGCTTGTGCGCCGCCTTACCTTTGTCGGCGTCCCCGTCCCGCTTGGTGACCGTCTATCGACGGAGGCCGCGATCCAGCACGCGGTTGGGTTCTTCCGTGGAGGTTCGGGGGGTCGCATTTGCGGGACGTTGGATCC
>Ga0160428_1002330_pt1 | contig 11718 bp, 13 predicted proteins | sample SolpanmetagenomM_FD_108198 | JGI IMG/M metagenome (GOLD analysis project Ga0160428, IMG submission 108198) | Solar panel surface microbial communities from Lawrence Berkeley National Laboratory, California, USA - M | ecosystem: Engineered > Built environment > Solar panel > Unclassified ...
AAGAAGAAGATCAAATGTGATGGCACACAGCCGTGCGGACACTGTCAAAGCTATAAAACAGAATGCGCCTTTACCTTTACCGAGAAAAAGCGAGCACCGCCAAAAGGAGCAAAATACATCGAATCTCTCGAGAATCGACTAGGGCGAATGGAACATCTTCTCCGACTTACAGGAATATTAGGCGCAGATGAAGGAGGAAATACAGATCTTGGCGTACTCGAACAACGATTATCAGAAAAGGCAAACAGTATAAGAGCTAGTGTTTCACCTGTTTCAGATCATAGGCGCGCTTTAGGTCGAGCAAGTCGTACTGGTTCTGGTGCTGGCGCATCGCCGCTTGGACGAGAGCATTCGCCTTCGCCTAAGACTTCGACTGTGACCTCTCCAAAACCGACACCTTTGGCTGTTGAAGAGGAGGATACAACGACTAAGAAAGACGACGAGGAGCTTGCTGAATTGATGGATTCCCTGATTACGAATGATCAAGGAGAAACCAGGTATATTGGATCCTCTTCTGGCGTGTCTATATTCTCACCACGAGGATTGAAATGGGTAACTGAGAAGAGTGGAGATTCCGCATTTGAGAAAATGTTTACTTCAGTTGCACCAACGACGTGGTATCATTGGAGGGTATGATATGAACAACTCCGAGCTCCCGATGCCATCCGCTGACCTGTAATGACAGCCCGAAGTGTTTAGCGACATCTTTGCACGACGCAGCTACCAGGATTTACCCCCTAAAGAACTCACCATGGAACTTATGGGCCTGTTCTTTGAGTATTTCAATTCAATTATGCCACTTTTCCATGAGCCTACATTCATGCATCTTGTGGATATGCAATACTCGGATACACCTTACGAAGGCAGCGGTTGGACTGCTTGTCTAGCAGTCGCTCTAGCTATAGCGTACAGGATACGAGTGATGAAAATACGAGACAGTCGTGAAGAATCCATAGGCTGGCAACACTTCAAGAATGCTCTTGCTCTGCTACCAGAATTGATGCTGAAGAATACAGATCTATTCACTGTACAGGCACTAATCGGAATGTGCATTTTCCTGCAAGGCACTCCAAACCCACAACCATCATTCGGTCTGCTGGGAGCTGCTATGCGATCTGCTCATAGTATAGGTCTGCACAAACGAGGTCAAGGACACGGATTTAACCCAGTAGAAATTGAGCAACGAAAGAGAGTCTTCTGGCTTATCTACCTTGTCGATAAAGATATTTGCCTCAGATCAGGACGGCCACCAGCGCAAGATGACGCTGATTGGAATGTGGAGCTTCCCAGTGCTAATCCAGAAGACGGCATGGGTAACGTTTTGCTGGACGACGGCAAAACAACATTCAATCTGTTCAGAACAATGTGCGAGTTTTCTGTGATTAGCAGTCAAGTCTTTCAGCGCCTCTATTCCGTCAAGGCATCCAAGCAGAGTGATGGAGAACTCGTTGCGGCAGTCGATGATCTGGATGCTCAATTAGAAAAGTGGAAAGACTCGATACCAGCTCAGTTCCGCCCAGAGCACGATATAGTCGCGCCTGATCCTGTCATTACAATCCATGTCGCTGTCATACACTTCGCGTACTTTAACTTATTAACCACCATTCACCGACGGTCTGTCATTCAAGGAATTTGGTCAAATCGACTCGTCGACTATGCCTCCGAAGGTCGCAACAGCGCTCCAATCAATCATCGAATATTCCAGTCTGCTGCTTTGTCCGTCGCGGCTGCAAGGCTGTCGATTTCCCTGTTGAAGTATATTCCTGATGGTGACTACTCGTTGGTTTGGCTGATCATCTACTTTCCTGTTTCGGCATTAATCACAGTGTTTGGGCATGTGCTGAACACTCCAAAAGATCCTCGCGCACGGTCTGATTTGAAGCTAATCAACATGGTTATCGACTTCCTACAGCGTGTAACTGCAAAGGGTATGTGGTTAAACAAACGCTTGTTATTATCAATATGCTAATTTTCGAAACTAGAAACAACAGGAAGTACACGCAAGATGTACGAAGTCTGTCGTGCTTTTGAAGGTTTAGCACGTAATGCTGTTGAGAAAGCAGAAAAAGAAATGCCAACTAGACTGAAGAGGAAACACGAACGTGATCAAAAGAAGTATCAGAGTGTTGATCTTGGTAGGAATGCTTGCTGAAACTATATCAATGCCTTTTTACTGACATTCGTCAAGGCTATTCATCAGCGAAATCCCAACCGCATCAACCTTATCCACAACCTCAATCACAACAAGCGCAACAACCTCAGCAACAGCAACAGCAACAGCAGCAAGAACAGCAGCAACAACAACCACAGCAACCACAACAACAACAACGGCAACAACAACAGCAACAACGACCGCTCAGACAATCTCTGAGCACCGGCGCCTCGCCTCACAACATTCAAGACAACCTCCAACCTCCTCCCCTCCTTTTCGCGGCCAACAACGACGCACCAAACTCTAGCCCACAAGCCGCACTCTTCGGCAATATGCCAAGTGCACCACACTCCTTCAATCCAATGATCAACAATCAATCACTCCTAACCAACGGCGGCAACGGCTTCGCAGGCTTGCAAATGTTTAATGACTTCAACGACCCGAACTCCATGGGCATGGACGCATCTTCCTTCATGGATAACAACGCCGATGCTGCTGCTGGAATGCAACCAAATATGATGGGCAACAACATGGCAGGACTCGGCATGGCCGGTATGGGTTACGGAGAGTCAATGGACAGTATGAATATGGGTATGGGAATGGGAATGATTCCACCGGATTTGTTCAGTATGCCCATGACGTTTGAGTGGGATTGGGGTGATGCGAACTTGGGCAATATGTGATGGGAGAGTTAAGTGTGTGAAGCAGGAGTGGTATGGTATATAGCATTGGCGTTCATGGCAGAGGGCATGGTTTGGTCAGATACCCCCTACGAATCAGAATCCTCCATGTCACCGGAGTTGAAACCGTTGGACGATTCGATGATGACGTCTTCCGTATATCTCGCTTTTCGAGCTTCCAGAAAACAAAACCTCTTACACAACTCCAGCAATACTTACACGACTGATATCCGCTTCACTACTACGCACACCACAATGTCATCCACAGAGTATGTCAAACCCACTGCAGTTTCCTTCATTGCTAGCGGAAAAAGAAAAAACGAAAAGAAGTAAAGCCAGAGACTCAGCTGTGATTTCTCTACGTGAATGTCATCTTGTATTTGCCTCTATACAGTCGAGTTGCATAGGCTCCTCTCTGCTTACTCTTCATCTTACTTGTCATCACGCGCCACCGAGTTCTAGCATCTGTTCAATAACTGGCGGGTTTTATTTCGATTGGAGAGTCGTTACTGACACTTCCTTCTCCAATAGTTCAAGCAAGGCCAATGCCGGCTCAATAGGCGACGACGTCACGATTCAAGAGAGCAAAATCGCTCCTCTTAATGGTACGTTTTTTAGGTCCACAACTCATCTATCTATACTGCTATCTTTCTCACTACATGCCTGTCCCCCTCCCTCCTCCCCTCATGTCTCCCTCTCATTCTTCTCGCACGAGCTTCCGGCTATTTCGCCCCTCATCTCCCAATACGAACCACCTATAGTCATCCTAGTCAGAATCCCATTCAATCCTCATTCATTGCCAACAACAATAACAGTATGTGCTAATTATCTTTGTAATCTATAACAGGCGCACTAGCAGCCGAAAAAGGCTCTCACGGCTCCGATGGAACCTATAAAGGCGATGTCGGCGATACCACCGGCGCGAGGACTGAATCGACGAATCCGGGGATGAATGATGTTACTGTCGATGGTGCGAAGATTGAGCCGTTGGCTAGTGACAAGTCGTGAAGTATGAGTGCGCGGGCATGATGCATGATGCATATCAAGAGACGGAAGGTGTAGTATCTTCGTGTGAGTGGGAGGATAATGAGTGTAATGCTTATTTTTGAATATAATGATTCAGCAAGGAGCTAAAAACGAGAAAGAAGATATCTTCCACTTTTCTCCTCCTTTCTTGGGAGGGAAGGAGCCGGCGCTGGAGTGCGTGACGATGTGTGGTTCCGTTCACTTAGTTGTGTATGGTGTGACAAAAGAGGGCGTATGCGTTGTTGACCTGTATTTGAAGCCAAGGCTGATTGTCAGTCACTCTCACACACCCACCACACCTGGTCATAACCAACTATAATCCGTCTCAGCAAAACTACTACCCACGAACGTCGTTTGTATCCAGTCGTCCTGCTGCCATACACTATCAAGATGAAATCATCCTATCGGCTCATCCGCACCACTGTAATCACTCACGCTCCATTCTCCATGCACAAGGCCATTCATCACAAGGAAGCTTTTCGTTTCCCTTCCTTTCCAATCTCGACCCTAAGTCCTCACCTGGATTTAGCCCCATGTCGAAACTTGCCAAACCTCGTTTAACGTACGCTCTCCTCTACATGTGAGATATAGTCGTGTCAGCATGTAAGGCAGGTAGGCAGGTAGGTGAACCAACTCCCCCAACCCTTCAAAGCAAGACACAAAAGCCAGACGCACAACTTCAACCATCCACCCAAACTTTCCAATCGAACCATTCAGCGACGAATGCACCCAGATAATTGTTCAGATTTATCGAGAATCTAAGCACAGCATAAGCCAGCTGTAGCAAATCAAGTGGAGTATAAATGGACGTTATCGGAATATAGTTGTTATGAATAGTGAGCAATAAGATATCAGCAGCGGGTGTCTAGTAGCGATGTTGGTATACTGTGTTAAGAGGAAGATTTGTGCTAGAGAAAGGGTTGTTTATGCTAGGGACAGGTTTGTACTAAGAGGAAGGTTTGTGCTAGGATGAAGATTGGTTGTGGTGATGAAGCGAGATCAAAGATGGCAAATGACAAGGGTTGAGACGAGGCTGCGGACGAGAGGGAATACGATGATCAGATAGGTGCAAGGGGGAGAATGTTCCAATGGTTGCGGAATAGACTCAGATGTTCATGGGTTAAAATACTGATGGTTCGATCTTACATTTCACTGGCTTTTGGTTTTGATCGAGTTGGTCCTAGTGGGCGGCGCAACAAGAATGCAAATGTCGTGGTCGGTAGTGAAATACTAAAGATGGAAATCTAGAAGTTATTTGTTGGTTGAAGTACAGAGTCGCTGCTGTCATCACGACAGACGAGAGTGTCGTGCGGTGACGACTACGTCCAATTTGAACAAGCACCCAGCTTTGGAAGAGCTACTTGTAATACTGCAGAATTTGGTAACTGGACATTTGATCAAGAATATATGTGAGGTGGATAAGACTTGTGAAGCAGAATAGAAGACTTACAGCTGTTATCTTCTTCTTCTTGACTGCCTCATCGAGCTGCTTCAATTGTCGCATGTACGTCTCTACGACTGACCCTGCGCATTAGCGGAGCCGAAACAAGGCAATCGGCCAATAGCGCGATAGTCGAACGCTACATCGCTCTGAATGACCCTCGAAGTGAGATAGCGCAATGAAATGGCAACGGTGCGATAAGCATGACGCTATATCGCTTCGATGTTGCCTTTGCTGAGCTCCAAGGAAAGGATACTTTTCACCGATTAGTTACTCCTCCAATTTAAAGGGCGTCGTAGAGTAAACCTGGCAGAATATGATGCTCACTCGAGACAAGCACAAAAGCATGAACGTCATAGCAGATGACATTTTTCCTGTCTGAAGCAGAATGCTGCCGTGTCGTCGAACGCTCTTCTCGACGTGAAGACATCATGCGTAGGCAGTGACGCAACTCTAGACAAATCTACAACACACCGAGAGCTAAGATGTGTAACATGCTATATAGCCTTTGTTTGTCTTTCCTGCTCTCACATGAAGCAAATGCCCGCCCATTTGTTCAGTCTTTCTTTTGATGTCGGAAATGTGATTGACAATGTCACATCTCGAGCTGGCATGTCCTAGAATCTTTCTTCATACATATTGCTCGGTCAATTTCCGTAAGCTCTCGATCACCTAGACGAACTAAGAAATCACCAAACTCAAAGCGTTGCTGTGATAACCGAGAAGGGCCATTGACAACAATGCTGGACACGGAGTATGCGTGTTAGAATGCCACGCACGAATTTTCATCTTCCCAAGAAGCATTAAGAAGGTCCAGTTATATCACCCCGTTCTGTTCAGTCTCCAGAAGCTCCCGCCTAAAAGCTTTGAAACGGACAGCACGCCACGATGAGCTGAACATTATCCAGAGTTTGGGGGTCGTGGGGGGTTGCAACAATTAAGCCTTTTCCTGTTGGCGTCTCAGTCTCGTCTGGTGGGAGAATCGGAGCGCGGAAGGTTGTCGTATCTTGGTAAGAAGACTATCAGCACGGTTGTCAAACCTACGTTGCAACCCAACCACATCCACGTTGTCGTCTCCTCCTCGCATTCTACGTGGTATCATGATCAGGAGGGCAGGATGAAGCGGAACGTTAAATGGAGCGCGTCACCTTGACGCCAACCATTTCAACAAAATACAAGCCTTTTAACAGTGTACGAGAGTACTTCTTAGTCTGAGTTTCAGCCAGAAGATATCTACCGCGCTAGAGCTTGCGCTGGCGAAATCCTGGTCGGCCACGTAACAGTCATCAGAAATCACCACATAGAATAAAGTCGGGAGAGACCGTAAGTTTTCGTCCTTGATGAGAGTTGGGCTTGTGTGCAACTCTAGTCACTACTCCGGACAACATCAAGCATCTTTCCCATATCGTCCCGTCCAACTCCGAAGACACCCACCTCGTCTTGATAGTGGATAACAAGATAGTTGCGGTGAAGCTGGCTCAGTTTCTGTCACTCCCGCATGAACGGATTGGGACTTTGAAGCAGAACGTGACCACGTACTAGCGTCTGGTGCTCTTCACTTGGATCTTTCGCGGCCCAGTACAGGACGGTCAGATGGAGATTGACGCCGACAAGCAGATGACCTTGTTGTAATGATTTTCACGTGATAGAGAGTTGTCCAAGCAAGGACAGTTGCGAACGGCAAAGTCTATAAGCGCTAACTGGAGAAAAGCAATACTGTTGTCATGAGCGGTTGTCCATGGAATGAACATGAATCCATGCCGTTGGTCCCGAGGAGTTGTCAGGACTTGTTTCATTCTGCATCATCGTGTCTTCTTGGTGATAATGAGGTTCCAGCATGACTAATCTGGTCTTGTTGGGGTTATGGAAGAGAATGCTGTAGGGGTACTGATTATGTTGATGTTCAATATGGCTTGGCAGAGCGTCAATCTTTGTTTAGTCAAACTACAGTATATTGTTTTAACGTCTGTGAAAAAGAATCGTGAGATTGGTTTTTGTCCCCGGATCGCAAGCGAATTGAACTTGGCAGTAAATCGGCTTCAATTGAACCTGCGTCATGTCATGGCTATGCCGAGGAAATCCACATTTGACAAATAGGTCAAGCGCTATTGGTGACAGACGCTCGAATTCTTAATCACCCGCACTTTAAAGTTGAAAGCGGTTTCGGTGGCCGGGACCGAACGCTATACGAGGAGAAACCGTTAAAACTCGCTCCTTTTCGTGTGTGGCGCCTACCAGTGAACTCACGAGTTTGGGCATATAGAAGAAATCTGATGTATGTGGCTAAGGTGTGAGTTTATAGAGGCTTGATATTGAACGTCGTAGCAGGCTTTGCGTCCCAGCGTCTCTTCGTGATGAATAACAATTGCTGCAGGTCTGATCCGAACATCGGAGGCATGGTGGACATTGGTGGTGGAGAGAATATGGTTCAAAAGTTTTTCATGTCATTAACAGCAGCACAGCAAGCACAGCAGCACCCGCCAGCCAAGATCTTACCCCAGCTAAAAGACGAGTCTTGGCCTGATGCTGAAAAGGACCTGGCACCGTGCTCCAGCCAAATTGTTCTAGAAGCAACCAGATTAATACGAGACATTTTCGCCTTCAGCATGATTTAGTCGCTTGTCGCGTGGGAACGAGAAGAGAATTTGTTTGTTGTAAAACAGACCAACAGACCTTTTGGATGCCAAGACATGTTGATCAGTCTTGACTTGAATGTTCGTCTTGGCTTGGCACCGACCGAGGTGTGCGAATAATGCGAATGAAGTGCTGCAGTTGTCGTATGAGCTTCCGACAGCTTTCTTTTTCATCTTCATGACATGGTCGATCTTGTTAAGTGTGATGACAACGTCGCCGGCCGAAATCTCTTCCACATCTTCGCAAAGTCCAATACCAGGTGACCTCTTAGTTAGAAATGTCGTCTACATTAGGAGTCTGTGGCGTCTACGATATTGTATTTACCTTTGATCTTCCCTACACACGTGAGGTCTTGGTGGCTGCCACGCAAATGGCCCGAAATCTTGGACGATGATCCTCAGCGCGGCGGCACATTAGTTAGTTTAGCACACAGGCGTACAAGCGCTTAGAGCTTGTTCTTCACAGAGAGGATCAACGATCCAGGCACAAGCGTTGGGCGTGTTCAGCTGGTCTTGTGATTGGTAGAGGGGAAGGAATCAGAATCTGCCCTGCTGCAGTGTGATGGAGGCGTCGTTGACTTTGTGGAATGATCTGCATACTGCACGGACTCCTTTAGCTCTCCCTTCCTCGTTGGAAAGACTCGTCACGACAGCTGACCTTGGTTATGGAATGAACGCCCCGATCAGCTGCCCAAACGGTGACGGAGGGGATGAGGAGGAGACGGGCTAGACTGTATTGACAGACAGACGCAAGCATACACAAACGCTTCATCGCAAGGTGGAGATGGAGGACGAGATGAAAAGCAAATAAACGGATGGAGGGAAGAGGTTGAGACCGGACGAGCAACAAATCAGAATATGTGATGCAACTCTTGGCAGATGGAAGCGCTCATCTTGGCAGGCACACACACACAAACCTAACCACGAGCATCACTAGCAAATTCGCCACTTTGTGCTTACTTGTAAAGATTTTCTTGCGCCAGCGACAATAATAAGTCCTGTCGTACCAAGTGCACTACTATCAGCTATGCGCTCATCGGTTTGGCAACAGCAAGGCTTTCCCAACGTTTGGTGCAAATCGCAGACGGGGGGTGTGACACGGGTTAAGAACTGACGAGCGGTACAGTACGGATAACACGGCACAAGATCCAGAACGAGCCATCGAAAGCATCGGTCTTACTCGACGATAGCTTCTCCCCCGCCATGGTATCGCTCACAGGAAACGACGTCGACTGTCCATTTATGAATTCCTGCTGTCCTTATCACTAGCTTACTTGCCATTGGAGTCGTCTAGAAAAAGTTAATTCTGGCGTCAATTGTGATCGACACTGTTCACTCCTGCTACCTCACTTTCTCCTTCTTCTCACTTGATGAAACCCGCCCATCTCCCTCCATTTTTGAGTTGCCATTTCTTCCTGCCGTTTCATACTGACCATTGCCTTGTTCGAGGCACACCGTATGCAGACGGCGCCACATAAACGGAAGCGACAAGTTGGGAGCTGAACGTGAAGACTGAAACAAGCGAAAGAGTCTAATTCGATACCATGAATATGCACTTCACTCACAGTGGTACACCGCAAGCGCCGAGTGCTGCTGCCGTCACAACCGGCATTGCCGGCACACAGCAGCTTGTAGATGGAGACGGTGTGAACAGAGATGAAGTCTCTGATGAAAATGATAGTCCAGATGATGTGAGACAGTCTTTTAAAGCTGTTCCTTCACAGAAGAGGAGACGTGTTACTCGAGCATGCGATGAGGTGAGTTCAGTCTGTCCCTCCATGAGCGTATGGCGCGGTTGGGGTCTACAATCCATGTAGAGTCAACAAGTATAGATACGAGCTCTATCATACCTAAGCAAGCACCGCAGTATCGACTTCTTCTTGAAAGAGCTCTTCGTTGCAATCAGAAACAGACTAACAATTTTTGTGACAGTGCCGAAGAAAGAAGATCAAGTGCGATGGTCAACAGCCTTGCAGTATGTTAGCATGCCATCTAGAATAATCGAATTATACTGACTTGATATTGTAGCCCATTGCACAGTCTACAGTTATGGTTTGTAATTGCACAATAATCGTCGTATAGTAGTTAGCTTACAAGTTCCAGAATGTACTTACGATCAGCCGTCACAGCGACGACGAAATCCTGGCCCTGCCTATATCGAGGCTCTGGAACAGAAGTTGCAGAAAGCAGAAGCTCTCCTCAAGACTTATGACTCTTCCATAAATCTAAACGACTCCAACCTTGATGCGAGACTGGCTAAAATCGGGAAAACAGATGGTCAAAGCGTTCCTAGAACTAAGGAGCCAACGTATGACCCCAAACCCGCGCCATCAAACGAGGAGCACATTGAAACCATGATCAAAGCTACGGGACAGCTAGATCTTGATGAACGTGGTCAATGGGAGTATTACGGTCACTCTTCAGGTCTAAGTTGGTTGCGAAGGATACGTGATCAATTTGGTGAACGATCTGGAGCTCCATTCGATCCTACACGCTCCACAACTGCTCAGCGTGGTCGGCATATGGGACAGGACTTTGAGACCCCATTGACACCACCAGGAGAACAAGAACGATTACCTTTTGACAATATCAAAGACAAGAGGAATGCTTGCCTACCTGGTAAAGAAGTGGCCACACAACTATGCGAAGACGCACTCAACGATGCGAGTGCCATCCTTAACCTAGTTTACAGGCCTGGTTTCTGGAGAAGCTTAGACAGGATTTACGACAGGTCACCCGATCAGTATGAGATTGAGGACAGGAGATTTCTGCCCCTTCTCTACGCTTCTTTGGCATTAGGCTCTTTATTTGGCCATAGTGAGGCGGGAGAGCTAGATGAAGCTGGCTACCACCCTGCAACTCACATTGGGTAAGACTATCTCGATCTTGGTGCATTCGTGGCCAGGTTGCCACCGGCCAGTTGCGTTGTAAATAACAGCTGAGCAGCGTGGGACTTTTAAAGAACAAAATACTAATTATTCCTTAGTTATGACTACTTCTGGACTGCCAGGAATATTGTGGACCTAACGGATTGCCGAGATCTCATGCAACTACAGGCGATCATCTTAATGATTATGTTTCTGCAATGCTCCGCGAAATTGTCGACTTGCTACTCTTACATTGGTATCGCATTGAGATGCGCGCTGCGAATGGGTCTACACCGCTCGTTCCGGGACAGCTTCACTCCGGTCGAGGCGGAGACTAGGAAACGTTGTTTCTGGGTTATTCGCAAGTTTGACATATACGTTGGAGCTATGCTTGGTCTACCACTTACTCTTAGTGACGACGATGTCGACCAAGAATTCCCACAAGAAGTCGATGATATGTACATTACCGACACCGATATCAAGAGTATGCCTATCGGTTATGTACCTCTGCAAGCAGCTTCGAACGCCAACTTCAAATTGTCCAAGATATTGGCAAAGATTGTCAAGTCTATATATCCTACGAAGGGATTCCGGAACGATGAGGAGTCTTCACCAAGGACATACTCGGTCAGCTTCGGTATTATTCGCCAACTTGAAAGTGACCTTGAGGCATGGAAAGAGGATCTGCCGTCAGAACTGAAGCCTGGAGGTGCTAGACAACAGTGGCATCCAGTAAAGCAGCCACCGTAAGTGTAGAATATTAGAAAGTGCAAAGTCGTATCGATCACGGTCTAACGCGAAGCAGAGTCATACAATTGTTGAGGCTGGCTTATGCACATGCGCAGATGATGCTCTATAGACCCTTTTTACACTACATTTCGAGTCGAAACTCTTCCAAGGTCGTAAATCAGAGATCTTA
>Ga0160428_1002332_pt1 | contig 11711 bp, 11 predicted proteins | sample SolpanmetagenomM_FD_108198 | JGI IMG/M metagenome (GOLD analysis project Ga0160428, IMG submission 108198) | Solar panel surface microbial communities from Lawrence Berkeley National Laboratory, California, USA - M | ecosystem: Engineered > Built environment > Solar panel > Unclassified ...
CGGCCTCTGCTCATGACGTGGCAGCAGCAGCAGTTGGTTGAGGCAGCTCGCCGGGTTTCCCGGCACCGGGCGCAGCCTGCAGTCGCTGGGACAAGCAGCTGGGACGTTGGGACAACAAGGCTGGGACGTGGGACAGGATGACGGGGATTGGGACATCTGTACTGGGACGGGACACAAGCACGAGGTGTCGGGGCCGGCGTCGAGGTGGGGGACGGGCATGTCCGTTCTCACCTGATCTGTCCCAGTCCCGCGTCCGTGACCTGCGGTAGGACAAGTCGTGTGAGACGGGCCGGCGGCCTATTTGTCTCATCCAATCTGTCCTAGTCGAAGATCGCTAAGACCTGCCGGGGGAGTGGTGCAGGGGGCGTTCACGACCGCGCGGATCGCGGGATGACCGTGCGCTTCGCGCGCACCGCGGGATGACCGTGGACCTGCCCTGGCTGTCACTGCTCAGCTCATCACCGCTTCCGACGCGTCATCTGCCGGTGACGCCTTGGTCTCGGGCAAGCGGCGGACCTGGGTCGGGGTAATCACGACCGGGGGAGGCTCGTGCGCTCCAGCGCGGTGCGGATGTCTTCGGACCCGCCGATGACCTCGAGTTGGCGGTGGACTGCCAACTGATGCTCCAGCGCGGTGACGATGAGGCGGGCTAGGTCCGCGCGAGGGATCGTTCCGTGCGGGACCTGCTCATCGAGGGTGAGACGACCTCGTGGTGGGTCCTCGCTCAAGGCGTCGGGTCGCAGGATGGTCCAGCCCAACGCGCTGGCCCGCAGGTGGGCATCAGCAGCCCGCTTGGCCCGCAACAGCCGCACCACGCTGGGTGGACCGAAGTCCTCATCAGTGCGGTGGGCAGAGATCAGCACGAACCGCTGGACTCCCACCACAGCCGCGGCGTTGACCGTCTCGATGATTGCTTGGCCGTCGAGGCGGTCCACAACCTCGCCGGGGTCGCCGTACCCGCTGCCGGCGGCGTAGACCACGGCGTCCACTCCCTGCATCACCGCCGCCAGATCAGTGGAGGTGGCGGTGAGTAGGTCCACGTCAACCGCAGTGGCTCCGGTGGCGCGCACTCGTTCGGCTCCGACGGCGCTGCGGGTGGTGCCGGTGACCGTGTGCTGGGCGGCCAACAGTAGGTGTAGCACCAGATGTCCGGTGCGTCCCGAGGCGCCCAGCACGAGCACGTGCATCAGCGGGTCATGTCGGTACCACCGCTGACGATGACGGTCTGCCCGGTCACCCAGCCAGCATCGACCCCCAGCAGCCAGCGCACCGCGGCGCTGATGTCGGCGGGGGCGCCAACGCGTCCGACCAGGGTCTGGGCCGCGGCCCGGTCCACCATCGCGGTGCTCTCGCCGTAGCCGCCGGCGGTGAAGAACTCGGTACCGCCCACGAAGCCGGGGGTGATGGTGTTGGTGGTGATGCCGCGGGATCCGGCCCGCACCGCGAGGTCGCGCCCGTAACCGGCCATGGCGGCCTTCGCGGTGGCGTAGGGGCCACCGCGCCCGTCCAGCGCGGCGGTCGAGCCGATCAGGACGATGCGCCCGGCGCGGTCCACCATCTGCGGCAGCAGCGCCTCGATGGGCAGCAGGGCGCTGTAGAGGTTCTTGCGCAGCGCCTGCTCCCAGGCGTCTTCGGCCTGCTGCAGGTCCCCGTCGTAGTCCTTGAAGTCGCCTTGACCGCCGGCGACGGCGACGAAGCCGGTGACCGGACGCCCGGCCAGCACGGTTCGCAGCTGCTCGGCGCCACTGCGCATGCTCACGTCAGCAGCCACGACGGTGCTCGACCCGGACGCGATGGCCGCGGCGGTCTCCTGCAACGGGTCCAGACGTCGACCGACCAGGACGACGTGGCGGCCCAGCCGGGCCTGGTCGATGGCGATGTCCCGGCCCATACCGCTACCGGCGCCGGTCACGACGATGACCTCAGCGGTGTCCTGCTCGCTCACGTGCACTCCTGTGGAGGTCGAAGGGGCGACACCATCGGCGGACAGGGCGCTCACCGCCAAATAGTGTCGAGATGACACTACCTCTCGGGATGCGGCGCTCTAGCCACCTCAGTGGCCGATGGGTGGCCGGGACAGCGCAGCCCAGCTCAAAGCCTCCTGGCCGCTGCGTGGCGGTGGGCGCGGGTGAGGAAGTCGTCCAGGAGGGCGGCGAACTGCTGCTGCTGGCCCTCGGGCCAGTCGGCCAGGAGCTGCTGCATCATCTGATCGCCGGCGTCGAAGACCCTCTGCGCTTCGGCGGACCCGGCTGTGGTCAAGGCGATCTGCACTCCGCGGCGGTCATCGGGGTCTGGAGTGCGGGTGATCAATCCCGAGCTCTCCAGCTGAGCCACGATCTTGCTGATGTTGGAGCGGGTGGTGGACAGCAGCTCCGCCAGCTCCGAGGGACGGGTCGGTCCCAGGACGGCGATCCGGTACAGCAGCTTCCACGACGTGGTCTCCAGCTCTCCGGCCGCTTCGCGGTACCAGGAGGCCTGGAAGTCGGCCGAGGTCCACAACGCGACGAGGTCAGCCAGCGAGGTCAGGGCCGGTGAGCTGTACCTGTGCCTGCGCTGGGTCACTGGAGTCCGCAGGGTTGGTGGTCTGCTCGTGGCGTCCTGGGTGGGGCGGGTCACGACACAGACGGTAGGCGCCTGAGAGCGGGCCTCGCCGCGACCCCGACCAGTGCTGGGTGTGCCAGCGGACGTCCGCATCTCGGCATGACCGTGAAGTCGTCCCCCGGCGGGGGAGTAGGTCACCGCGTACGCCGTTGTCTGGAGAGACGGGTCCTCAGTACCTGCCAGGGGCCCCCTTGCCTGGAGGAGATCACTGTGGTGGGCGTACTGCCGCCCGTGATCACGGGCCGTACCCGCTCGGCAGGCGGCTCGACGCTGGGATGAATCCGCTGAGAGGCTGCGACAGATCGGCTGAGAGGTGTGACAGGTCTCCTGAGAATGCGACAGATCAGATGAGAGACGACAGCAGTCCTGTCTGTTCTCATCTGATCTGTCCCAGCAGTGCACGTCGAGCCAGCTGTGGGACAACCTGCATGAGACGGCACGCGGCCTGCTCGTCTCATCTGATCTGTCCTGGTCGAAGACCGCGAGGACCTGTGGTCGGGCCTGGCGGAGGCGAGCGGTCTCCGCGGTTGGTGCGGCGGTGGGCGTTAGGCGGCATGGACACCCAGCGGTCACCCGCATCACACGTTGGCGTCGGCTGCTGGTCGTCGTCGGCGGTGAGGCTGATCAGGTCGTCGTCCACGGGGTCGTCGCGGTCACGGAAGGGTACCGGGATGCACGAGCTGGGAACGTCCGCCCCGTTGCGGAGTGAACGACGCGTAGTGACGCGCCGCGCCCTCGCGGTCGGCGCCTCCACAGCCGCCTCGGTACGCACGCCGCACACGGAGACCCAGGAGCTGGTGATGCAGTCGCTGCCCGAGCAGGCGCGGGCCTTGGCCATGCTGCTCCTGCGTGAGGATGGCCCCCGCTGGGATCGTGCGGCGGCGGTCGTGGCCCGGTCAGCCACCGCCGCGGTGCTGCTCCCCGTGCACCAGCGGTGCCTGCTGACGGCGACGGCGTGGCTGCTGGACGTGGGATCGGCTGCCGACGTGCTGTCCTCAGGAGGGTCTGTGGCCGGGTTCCCGCCTCTGGACGGTGCCCGCTACCTGTGCGAGCACGACTGGCCGCGCTCGCTGGTGGACCTCGTCGCCCAGCACGGCGGCAGCGCGCAGGTGGCTGCAGCGCTCGGTCTGTCCGCGCAGCTCTCGGTCTTCGACGACACCGCTGGCCGTCAGAGCGCGCTGGCCGATGCGTTGACGTGGGCTGACGCGACGGTGGGTCGCCACGGAGGGGTGCTCACGGTCGGAGAGCGCCTGCGCGAGGTCGGGGAGCGCGACCATCCGGTCGACGCTCGAGCCGGTGCTGACCGGGAGGCGGTGGTGCGGGCGGCAGCGGCGCGCACGGAAGCCCGGTTGCGGTGCCACGAGCGAGCAGGCCGCAGCGACGTCGCACCGCAGCAGTGGGTGGCCCGCTCCTCGGTCTAAGCGCGGTGGCCGGCCCCGCGGTGGCGTTGCTCGGCTTGGGGATCCGCCTCGTGCTGCGAGTTTTGGAAATGCAGGTCGCCGAAGGGCAGCCAGGTGCTCCACTGCGGTTGGTGATCAGGGTGGTGTGCGAAGCGGTCCGCGGCCAGCACCATGGTGGCGGCGAGGTTCTCCGCCGTGAGCCGACGCCCGCGGGCGTCGGCTCGCTGGTAACTCTGGACCAGCGCGGCGAGGTCAGCACGATCACCAGAGGTCAGTCCTTCAGGCCCGCCCGGGTCGCGGCTTCGATCGAGGAGGAAGCGCGCCACAGCACGCGCGACGTCATCAGGAACGGAAGGCACCGGTGATGGACCCATGGGGGAACTTTGTCACTTGACCTGACGTCAGGCCGTAGGACGGTTTCAGCCACGGCGGACAGACAGATAGTCACTACTGCAGGTAATCGGGAGCCCACGGTGCGCTGACAGCGACGTCATTGCTGGTGGCGGTCGCCGCCGTGGGGGCGTCAGCGTTCGATGACGACGAGGTCGAGCAGGTCCACGGTGAGGCTGACGCGGTCCTTGTCCTGGCGGAGCAGGGTGTGCAGCGCCGTGGGGGTGGGGGAGTCCCCCACGTAGAGGGAGTCGTCTTCGCTGGGGGTCGCGGCGAGCCAGTCAGGCAGCGACTGCCCGGCGCTTCGGTGGTGGAAGTAGTCGGTGGCGCGGCGGAACAGCTTCGGCCAGATCAAGGCCCCGCTCGGGCCTAGCGCGTCAGGACCGGTGAGGGGAAAGCTGGGGGTGGCGTCGGAGGCCCAGACGCCGGCGCCGGCGGTGCGGGCTTCGGCGGCGGCGGAGGTGAAGACCTCGCGCAGGGCGGGCGGGGTGGAGGTGTACAGCAGCGGGTAGACCGCACCGGTCTGGGCCTGCCAGGTGTTGACCGAGGTGGCGAGGAGCTCTGCGTCCAGGGTGATCCAGCTACCGCTGGAGGTGGCGAGGTCCTGCGCGGCCTCGCCGGTGAACAGGACCGCGACGGGGCGGCCGTTGACCTCGACCATCCGGGAGCAGATCACCACGGGAACGGTCACGGGGCGCGCGGTGGCCACCGTCTCTCCGCCGGCGGTGTAGGTGACGTCGGTGAAGCCCAGGTGGCTCAGCAGGCTGTCGCGGGCATCAGTACCGTCGGGCTGCCCGACGCCCTCGTAGTGCAGCTCGGGGGCGTCCACGCCGTCGAAGCGCAGTTGCACGGTGGCGTCGGTGGACGTCCTGATCCGCTGACTGCCGGTGAGCTGGGTGAGCAGCGAGGGCTCGTCGGGCCGGAAGCGCACTGAGTCCCCGTCGGGTTGCTTGTCGACCAGGACGCCTTGACCGGCGATCACGAGGTACGACGACGGATCGCTGCCGGGGGTTGGTGAGTCCACCGCTGCAGGCTGACACGCCCGCTACCCGGTGAGCTGGTCGGAGCAGTGAACACTTGGGGTGGAGTCACCGCAGTGTCCGCCACCGCGTCCGCCCCGGCCTCCTCGACCGGGGCCACGCCGCAGTCGATGTACGTGAAATACGCTGGCGTATCCCGTCCGCCCCGGCCACCGGGCCGCCGTCCTGCCCTCGACTGCTGCGGCATCCATCATGACCGCCGACGCCGAAGACCGCCTGGCCGTGCACCCCCGGGACCCAGAACGCGAACGAGGGACCGGCCGCGCCCCGCGACCCCTGCGACCCCCGGGAATGCCGCCCAGGCCCCAGGCCCCAGGCCCCTTCCTCGCCCTCGCTCGGTGGCGGGGATGTCCGTGAGACATGGGGGTGGCCAGTGCGGGGTACATGCCTCACCCGAGGAGGTGTCGCCGAAGCGGTGGCGTGGTAACTGCTGTGCGCCTGCAATTGCGAGGGTGAGCTTCTGCTGAGGATGTCTTCGTGGTGTTCTGCTGCTCGTCCTCCGGCGTTGGTCATCAGCTCATCGAATAGCGGTCTTCTCCGGTGAGCCGGGCGCCGCTGCTCGGATCACACGTGAAGGAGACGTCGATGCAGCAGGGTTTCAAGCGCGCCGGCGCGGTTGTGGTGGGGGCTTCGGCTCTCCTGGCCGCCGCCGCACCCCAGCTCCCGGCCAACACGGGGCGTCATCCTGGCCACGCCGCCCACAGCCGCCACGACGCGCGCTACGAGATCGGCCTCTTTGGTGACATGCCTTACGGCCCGGTCGGCCGCGCCCAGTACCCGGCGGTGATCGCGGACATGAACCGTGCGAACTTGGCCTTCTCCGTCTTCGACGGAGATATCAAGAACGGTAGCGAGCCCTGCTACGCCGACGTCGATGGCTCGGCCCAGGCCGCGGGCAAGCCGGACGTGTACACCTTCGCCCGCGGGTACTTCAACCAGCTGAAGGCGCCCGTGGTGGTGACCCCCGGGGACAACGAGTGGACCGACTGCGACCGCTCCAAGATCGCTCCCGCTTTCGACGCCAACGACCGGTTGGCCTACGAGCGAAAGGTCTTCTACCCCACTGACCAGAGTCTGGGGCGTCGGAGCATGACGTTGACCCGGCAGAGCGTGCAGTACCCGGAGAACACCCGCTGGAGCCAGGGCCCGGTCACTTACCTCACCGTGAACATCCCCGGTAGCGACAACAACTGGATCGAGCCCGCGCGCGACGGGACCAAGGAGGGACCCGCAGCCGAGGCGCAGGCGGAGTACACCGCCCGCAACGCCGCCAACCTCGCCTGGCTCGACGCCTCCTTCGCCGCGGCCAGCGCGGCCGGCTCCAAAGCCGTCATGATCATCACGCAGGCTGACATGTGGGACCCGGAAGCCGCAGCCGACGACAAGCTCGTGCACTACGCCGACACCAAGGCCGCGTTGACCCGGTTGAGCATCGCCTACGGCAAGCCGGTCGTGCTGGTCAACGGGGACAGCCACAGCTTCGAGATCACCAAACCGCTCACCGACGCGGCCCCGACCAACGCCGCCGGTGACGAGGGCGGCAACGTCATCGAGCACTTCACCCGAGTGACGACCTTCGGGGAAGCGCAGAACCACTGGGTCAGCGCCACCATCGACCCCCGCGATCCCAACGTCTTCACCTTCCACCAGCACCTGGTAGCGCAGAACGTCCCCACCTACACCCCACCCGCTCCCTGACCGGCGGGCGTGATCCTCGAACACGCTGCCCCGTCGACCGGGCCATGATCGAGCAGTGAGGACTGGGAACTGCCCCAACCCGTGGAGTAGGGCACCGAGGTGTCGCGAACCCCCGGGCGAAAGCATTCGCGCCCGGGGCGAAGCGCTACCGGCCACCCGTTGCCTCAACCTGACCTCCCACCTCGCGCGTGCATCGCCACCGAGGAAGGCGGCGGTCACCCGCTGAGCTGAGTTGATCCTCGGCACGTCGTCGGGGGACACACCGAGCACCGTTGGGGAGGCAGGTGGGCGTCGGCTGAGCCCGTGCGTCAGGCGGTCCGGCCCGCGGTCCGTACGCGGGCTAGGTGCTGCAGCAGGGGCTCGGGGAAGGCAGCAGACGCCGGTCGACCTCCGAGGCCGAGGGCGGCCCGCTGGACGGCGACGCCGTGCTCGACCAGGCCGAGGGCGAAGCCGTGGGGAAGCCCGTCAGCGGGCGGTAGCTGCAGCACGGCGTACCGCTCGACGGTGGTCAGCCCGGCCCACCACTGCTGGACGGCTGCTGTCTGGGTCATGGCGCGAGCCTGCCCGATCGTCATGACCGGCCAGTGTCCACAGGACGTCGAGCAGGCGCTGTCACCCGACTAGGGCCGGACCAGGGCGAGAGGCCTGCACCCGTGGCTGGTGTGTGGGGAGGTGAGGTGTCCCAGCGCACCAACAGCCCCTTGCTGCTGGCACCACGAAGGGTGGCGCGAGCAACTGCTGGCGGGACGAGTTCGCGCCGTGACCGTGACCCATCGGGTCGACACCGTTGGCGGCGTTCGAGTCGTCAGCGCAGTGGCCAAGCCCTCCCCAGGTTCTCCCGCTCTACCGGGGGCGCCCACCCCGCCGATCGTCGCTCAGGTGGTGATGGGGGCGGCGTCGGCCTCGCTCACGCCGCGGGCGGCCGCGGCGCGCAGGAACTCCTCCACGGCCTGGGAGTCCTCGTTGGCGTCGATGGAGACGACCTTGAACCAGCGCATCTTGATGACGTGCACGCCGTGGTTGAGGTAGGGGGCGTCGTTCAGGGTGGTGTCGTCCTGGGTGGCGGTCCAGCGGATGATGATCGTCGTGTCCTGGGGCAGGCCCTTGACCCAGACGTCGGTCACGGTCAGGCGCAGGGTGGGGCACAGGTGGTGCAGGCGCAGGAACCAGCGGCGCAGGCCGTCGATGTCGTTGCGCTGTCCGCCGAGGGCGTGGGATCCGCCGAAGCGGTGGGTGATGGTGGGCAGGCAGGAGCGCAGCAGGGCCTCGTCCTGGTGGTTGTTGACGAGCTCGAAGTTGCGGCGGCTGATGCGCTCGACGATCGCGTGGTACATGGGGTTCCTTCTTCCGGGTGGGTTCTGCTGGGGGTGGGGCGGGAGGTGGGTGGGGCGCGGTTCAGAGGACCGCGGTGAGCCAGTCGATGACGCGGACGCCGAAGACCTCTCCGACGCCTCCCACGCTGCCGATCGACAGCACGGAACCGACGGAGCCGATGGACAGCACCGAGCCGGCCGAGAAGGCGGAGGCGGCGCTGAGCGTGCTGGCGAAGGAGAACGCGCTGCCCAGGGATGCCGCGGCGAAGGCCGAGGCGGCCGACGCCCAGCTGAACATCGACAGCGCCGACAGCGAGGAGGCCAGCGAGGCGACCGAGCGGTGCGAGCGGTGCGAGCGGTGCGAGGCCCACGACGTGGTGGTGAAGGGGGTGAGGGCGGTGGTGGTCATGACGTCTCCTGGGGAGCGGGCTGCTTGACACTGACAAGCAGAACGATGACACGGCCACTTGACACTGTCAACCCGTGTCGCGAGGATGGCCACGTGCCAACCGCTCCCAGCCCTCAGGCCGTCGCCGCCACCGCGGCCGCCGCCGCCCCCGTCGCCGCCGAGGACCTGCGCACCGCGCTGGTGCGCGCTGCCCGCGCCGAGCTGCAGGAGGCCGGTGCTGGGGCAGTGAGTCTGCGGGCAGTGGCCCGGCGGGCGGGGGTGTCCCACGCCGCGCCGGGGTACGCCTTCGGCGACCGCGCCGGGCTGCTGACGGCCGTCGCCGTGCAGGGCTTCGACGAGCTGACGCAGACGATGGAGGTGCCACCGGCGGGGCCGGGGCGGGCGGGACTGGCTGAGCTGGGCCGGCGCTACGTGGCCTTCGCCGTCGAGCACCCCGCGCTGTACGCGCTGATGTTCTCCGCCGGCGACCTGGTGGCGACGGATGCGGACCTGCTGGCGGCTCGGGCGGCGTCGCTGCGGGCGCTGACGCGCCTGACCCGCCCTGACGGGGAGGACGAGCCGCCCGGGCAGGTGACGTCGATCAGCTGGGCCTTCGCCCACGGGGTCGCGTCGCTGGTGGCAGGTGGTTCGCTACCTGCGGGTGAGGTCGGCGCACTCGTGGACGGCTTCGCCGGGCTGGTGCACCACGACGTGACCTGACGGCACTCGGGGTCGACCGGTAGCGACAGCGACGAGCGTGCAGCGGTGGACGCGGCGGCGGCAGCGCAGTAGCGAGCGGGGCGCCGAGGCGGCGGTGTCCGTTTTCACCAGACTTGTCCCACCCGCGTACCTCTGACCTGGCGTGTGACAAGTCGCGCGAGACGGCTATCAGTCGCCTTGTCTCATGTGGCTTGTCCTCGTCGAAGGTCGAGAGGACATGGCGGGGTCGTGGCGCAGGGTGTCCACGAGTGCGAGCGACCAGCGTCGTGAGCGCGGCTTCTTCACAGCCGGCAGCGTCACGAGGGTCTCCACGTCTTACGCGCCGTCGATGATGCGGGTCAGCCACTCGGTCATCAGCGCCTTCTCCCCGGGGCTGAACTCTTGTGCGACGTCGAGGTCAGCGCGCAGAGCGACCGCTGCGCCGACTCTGCCGGTGCTCGCCGGCGGCGCAGCCGGGGTATCGGTGGTGATCGCGGCGATGCACGCCTCGCGCACGGCGGAGGACAGTGACGGGTCGCGGCTCTCGGGTGGTGACCCGATGAGGGTCAGTGCGGTCCCGCACCCGGCGGCCAGCAAGATCTGCGTCGCTCGTTCTTCGTTGACGCCCAGCAGGCCCTCAGCAGCCAGCCGGTGCACCTTGGCGGCGACGACCGCCTGGGCGGCCGCAGCGGTGGGAGAGTCCCTGAGACGGTCAGGATCGCCGTAGACCAGGGCGTAGAGGTAGGGATTGGCCAAGGCGAAACCGACGTGCTGGTCCCACCCCACCCGCAGGTCCTCAAGAGGGCCTGAACTTGGTTCGGGAGTCGCTTCGCTGTCGAGGTAGCGCTCGAACCCTGCTCGGGTGACCTCGTCCAGCAGGCCCTGCTTGTCGCCGAAGATCCGGTAGATCGCCGGGGCCTGCACGCCGGCGGCAGCGCTGACCGTCCGGGTGGCCACGGCTTCGGGGCCACCTTCGGCGAGCAGCCGTTCGGCCGCGAGGAGGATGCGGTCACGGGTCGCTTGGGCCGATGGTGCGACGTCTTCACCAGTCATGTTGCCAGGATAGCGCATCATTGTTAACCTGATTCAGCGCGACCACGACTGCTCGACCGCACCCGTCGTGTGCGGTCTCGAAGCGCCCTCTGACTCCCCAGGAGCTCTCATGAGCATGCCCAAGAACCCTGCCCCCACCCCCCAGGAAGCCTCGCCCAAGACGCATCTGGGCACGGTGGCCATCCTCGGCGCCGGCCCCGCCGGTCTGGCCCTGGCTCGGTTGCTGCAGGTCCGCGGCGTCGCGGTCACGGTCTACGAACGCGACACCTCTCCCGCGGCCCGGCGGCAAGGGGGGAGCCTGGACCTGCGCCCGGACTCGGGGCAACGCGCGATCCGCGCGGCCGGTCTCGAGGACGTCTTCGCCCGCGCCTCCCGGGAAGAGGCGAAGGCCTTCCGGCTGGTGAGTTCGCTGGGGGTGGAGATCCCGGGGGCCGGTGAGGAGACCCACGAGGACGCCGGTCCGGAGATCGACCGCGGTGAGCTGCGCCGGTTGCTGCTGGACTCCCTCGAACCACAGGTGGTGCGGTGGAACCACCCCGTGCAGGACGTGGTCGCCACCGGCGACGGACGCTGGCGGGTCGAGTTCTCCGGACAGCCCTCCGTGGTGGCCGACCTCGTCGTCGGCGCCGACGGGATCGGTTCGCGGGTCCGGCGCCGCCTCACCGACGTCACCCCGCTCTACACGGGCCACACGATGATCGCGGCGACCGTGCCGCAGTCGCTGTGGCGGGGATCCGAGATCTCCGACGTGGTCGGGGAGGGCTCGGTGATGTTCGCCGGCGGCGACAAGACCGTCTTCGCCCAGCGCTGCGCCGGAGACCTCATCCTCCTGTACTTCTCCATGCAGGTCCCGCAGGGCTGGCCGAGCACCGGAGGAGCCACTGGACCCGACACGACCCCTGTCCTCACCGCGGTCGCGGAGGCCTACCGGGACTGGTCGCCGGACCTGCTCTCGATGCTCCTGGACGTTGATGCGGACACGGTGCAGTTCTGGCCCCTGTCGGTGATGCCGCCGCAGCACCGCTGGAACTCGCAGCCGGGCCTCACCATGCTGGGTGACGCCGCCCACGTCATGCCCCCCTTCACCGGCAAGGGCGTCAACCTGGCCCTGCTGGACGCCCTAGAACTC
>Ga0160428_1002333_pt1 | contig 11700 bp, 9 predicted proteins | sample SolpanmetagenomM_FD_108198 | JGI IMG/M metagenome (GOLD analysis project Ga0160428, IMG submission 108198) | Solar panel surface microbial communities from Lawrence Berkeley National Laboratory, California, USA - M | ecosystem: Engineered > Built environment > Solar panel > Unclassified ...
CCGATGAACCCGGCGACGAACAGATTGGCCGGGTCGTTGTAGATCTGCTCGGGCGGCGCCAATTGCTGGATCACGCCGGCGCGCATCACAGCAACCCGGTGCGCCATGGTCATCGCCTCGATCTGATCGTGCGTGACATAGACCGTGGTGATGCCGAGCTCATGCTGCAGGTGTTTGATCTCGGCGCGCATCGACACGCGCAGCTTGGCGTCGAGGTTGGACAGCGGCTCGTCCATCAGGAACACCTGCGGCCGGCGGACAATTGCACGCGCAAGGGCCACGCGCTGCCGCTGCCCACCCGACAGCGCCCGCGGCCGTCGGTCGAGCAACGGCTCCAACTCCACCTTGCGCGCGGCGGCGGATACCATTTCGCGCCGCTTGCTGCGATCCACGCCGCGCACGCGGAGCGGATAACCGATGTTGTCGGCCACCGTCATGTGCGGATAGAGGCCGTAATTCTGGAACACCATGGCGATGTCCCGGTCCTTCGGGCGATCGTCGGTGACGTTGCGCTCGCCGATCCAGATATCGCCCGCGGTCGGGAACTCCAGCCCGGCGATCATGCGCATGGTGGTGGTCTTGCCGCAGCCGGAGGGGCCGAGCAGCACCAGGAACTCGCCGTCGGCGATATCCAGCGATTGCCGCGCGACGCCCACGACCGGCCCCCAGGTCTTCTCCACGTCGATTAGTCGAACTCGAGCCATCGCTACCGCACGCCCCCGGACGTGATCCCTTTGACGAAGAAGCGCTGCATCAGCCGGGAGATCACCAGCATCGGCGCCATGATGACGAGGCCCATGGTGGCCATCACTTCCCAGGCGTCGCCCTGGTCGGTGCGGGTCGACATGAGCGAGACGGGAAGCGTCACGGTGTCCTGCCGGGTCAGGACAAGGGCGTAGAAGAACTCGTTCCAGGACACGACGAAGCAGAACACCGCCGCAGTGGCGATTCCTGGCAGGACGAGCGGTACCACCACGTCCCAGATGGCGCGCAGGCGGGACGAGCCGTCGATCTGCGCGGCCTCCTCCATGTCGATGGGCAGGCCGTCGATGAAGCCCTTGATCATCCAGGTGGCGTAGGGAACGACGAAGCTCATGTTGGCGATCACCAGAGCCGTCTTGGTGTCGAGTAGGTTCAGGTTACGGAAGACGACGAAGAGCGGGATGATGATGATGACGGGCGGCAGGAACTGCGTCGCCAACACGCCGAGCGGCCAGATGGCGCCGCCGGGGAAGCGGAAGCGGGAAAAGGCATAGGCGGCAGCCGTCGAGATCGGCAGCGCGATCACCAGCGTGGACACGGTGACGATGGTGCTGTTCACCAGCCGATCGCCCAGGAAGTAGGGGTTGCCGAACGCGACGGCGAAATTGTGCAGCGTCGGGGCAAAGAACAGCTTCAGGCTGAGCACGTCCCGCGGTGCCTTGAACGCGGTAGCGAATATCCATGCGACGGGCGCCAGCCAGACGACAACGACGAGCATGATCAGCGCGGTGCGCCAGGGCGACGATCTCAAGCCGCGGCGCCGGCGGACGCGCTTGGCGGGCGGTGGCGGCAGCGCGCTATCGCTCACGCGGCGCGCTCCATCACCATGCGCGAGTAGATGACTGCCAGCACGAGCATTACCGCAGCCAAAAGATAGGCGACCGCGGCGGCATAGCCGAGATCGAAGAACCGGAACGCGGTCTCGTAGATGGAGTAGGGCAGCGTCACGGTCGAGGTGCCGGGTCCGCCGCCGGTCATGGTGACGACCTGGTCGAGCATCTTGAGCGAGAAAATGGTTTTTAGCAGGATGGCGATCGCGAGCACCGGGCGCATCTGCGGCAGCACGATCTGGAAGAATGCGCGCAGGCTGCCGGCCCCGTCGACTTCGGCGGCATCCACCGTCTCCTGTGGAAGCGACGCGAGGGCGCCGACGAAGGTGAGCATGAAGTATGGAGCCCAGTGCCAGACATCGACGAGAACCAGGGCGGCCATGGCGAGCGACGGCTCGGCCAGCAGCGCCTGCCCCTTGAGCGGCGGGATCAGCGTTTTAAGCACCCAATCGGCGCCGCCGAATTCAGGGTTGAGCAGAAAGCGCCAGGAAATGCCGAGCAGCGCCGGCGACATCGCGAACGGGATGACCAGCAGCGTGCGCGCATTGATCTCCAGCGGTCCGCCACCGGCGAGCAAAACGGCGAGCAGCATCGCCATCGTGAGCGTGATGACCACGGAGGCCACGGTGAATACCAGGGTGACGCGAACGCTGTTCCAGAAATCCGGATCGTCGGTCAGCACGCCGATGTAGTTGGCCAGGCCGACGAACGGCCCAAGCGTCGGTTGGCGGCTGAGGTTCCAGTCATGCAACGAATACCAGAACGATTGGACCAAAGGGTAGCCGAGGGTCGCCGCGATGATCAGCAAAGCGGGCGCGAGCAGGAGATACTTGAGCAGCCAATCGTGTTCCGCCCGTACCCGCGTCATCAGCCAGCCCGGCCGCCGGACCGCCGCATCGCACGGGTCACCTGGGCGGCCGCATCGTCCATCGCTTCCTTAACGGGCTTGGTGCCGGAACAGATGTCCGAGATCGCGACCTCGAGCACCGAGGAGACCTGCGGCCAGGCGGCGATGTGCGGCATCGCGCGCGCGGCCTGAAGGCATTTCAGGCCCTCGCGCTGCAGGCCGTTATTGAGGGCGTTCAGCTTGTCGTTCTCGAAGTTCCTGGTGTGGACGACCATAATCTCGTTGGTATCCGGGTCCGACTTGTCGAGCGCGATCTCCAATTCGAGGTCGGGGTTGCACATCCACTTCATGTATTCCCAGGCCGCTTCCTTGTTCTTGGACAGCTTGCTGAGCGAGAACGGCATGCTGGTAGTGACGCTTGCGGGGTGCGCCGGGTCGAGGCTGGGCATCGTGGTGAAGCCGACCTGGTCGGCGGTCAGAGTTGAGCGGCCGCTCGTCAGCACCGGGTAGGCCCACCACCACTGCATGATCATGGCGCTGGTGCCCTGGGCCATCGAGTTGGTCATGTCGCTTTCGTTGAACTGCACCGAGGCCGGGTTGGCGACCTTATCGGTGGTCAGCAGGCCCGTGTACATCGCCGTCGCCTTGATCCCGGCGGCGTCGTTGAACCGGACCTTACCGTCGGCGGTGAACAGATCCGAGCCGTTGCCCCACAGGTAGTTGAGCCAGAGGAACAGGTTCTGGCCTGTGCCGCCCTTGACGTAATCTATCGCCACGCCGGCGATGCCCGTCTTGTCCTGCACCGCGCGTCCGACGCTCACCATCTCGGCCAAGGTCTTCGGCGGTTGCTGGCCGGCTTTCTCGAGCAGATCCTTGCGGTAATACAGCATCTGCGGATGTGCACGCAGCGGCAGGCCATACAGCTTGCCATCGAACAGGCCCGAGTCGACGTAGACTTTCGGATAGCTGCCGAGGTCGAAGCCGTCGCGCTTCACTAGCTCGTCCAGCGGATCCATGTAGGGGACCAACGAGGCGCCCCAACTGTCCTGATACGTGATGACATCGTAGGTCGACCCACCGCTCACCGCCTCGGTGGTGATCTTGTCGAGCAGGGTCGAATACGGGTTGTAGATGAAGTTCGGCTTGATCCCGGTGAGCTCGGTGAACTGGCCCAGCCGCTTGGCCTGCGCCCGATACTGCCCGGCATTGGGCAAAATGATGTTCACCTGTTTGCCGTCGTAGGGTTTGCCGGGCTTCAGCCCATAAGGCATTTCCGCCGCACGGCTTCGGCTGGAGATTGCCAAAGTGCCACCGGCTGCCGTGGCGAGAAGACCTCGTCTGCTGATCGACATCACGGCGCTCCTTTTGGTTGCTGCATTCGAATGCATGGACGCTAACGGGTTCTGTCGAAACGAGGCAAGCCAATTCACGCCGGAACGGTTGCCAATCGATCGGCAGCGAACATCGACAGCGCTGGCCCCGGTGCATCTCCGTCCAGGAATGCCGCCACCGCCTCGCCCAATCCGGCGGAATGCTTGAAGCCATGTCCCGAACAAGCCGACACCAGCAACACACCCGGAATGCTTGGCGCGCGCTGGATGAGGAAATCACCGTCCGGCGTATTGGTGTAGGGGCAGGCGACACTTCTGACCGGGTCGGAGCGCAAACCAAGCAGGCGACCGTCGAGATGTTCGCGCATCATGGCCTGCTTCTCCGCTGGCGTGACCTCGCGCGCGAGATGGTCAGGGGCTGGCGTCAGGTCGGCATATTGCTCGGTGGCCACCTTCACCCCGTCGCTGCCGGGCCTAACCGGGAAGCCATAGAAGCTATCCTCCGGCCGGTCCCCATGCAGCCAGATGAACACCGGAAAGCGCTCCGGTGCGAACTCCGCCGGGTTCTCGGGCGTGAACCAGTGCAGCACCTGGCGCGCGACCGTCATGTGCCGGGCCAACCCAGCCTCGCTCGCCAGCAACCCGGGCGACCAGGCGCCCGCCGACAGCACGGCCTCGGCTGCCAGGATACGCTCGCCATCCGCCAGCGTCACGCAGACACCCTCGCCGTCCCGCGCCACGGAAGCGACCTGCGTGTTACCACGAACCACGGCACCATGACGGCGTGCGAGACCGAGTTGCGCGGCGACACAGCGTTCCGGGCGCACGTAGCCGCCGCCGGGCTCGAAGTAGCCGATCTCGTCACCCTGCAACTGGAATTGCGGGAAGCGCACCATGATCGCGTCCGGCGACAGCACCTCGTGCGGAATGGCGAAGCGCTCGGCTGCCGCAATGGTCCGGCGTACGAAATCACCTTTGTTGTGCACAATCGCCGCGCTACTTCCGCTCGCCAGGATCAGTGCGCCGCACTGCGTCAGAAGCTGCTCGCCAGTCTCGGCCTCGAGTTCCCGCCAGATCTCATGCGAGCGCAGCACGAGCGGCACGTAAGCCTCGCCCTCGCCGATGGCACAGCGGGTGATGCGGGTGTCGCCATGGGTGGAGCCCCAGGCATGCGGCGGGTCCCACCGGTCAAGCCCCAGCACGCGCTGTTTGCGGCGGGCCAGTTGCAGCAACGTGGCGCTGCCGATGGCGCCGAGACCGATGACGACGGTGTCGAACGCGGGCACGGCTAACGCTGCCGCGCCGCGGTGACGGCGGAGGCCAGGGTTGCACGAAATAGGGCCGCGTCGTTGCCGGGGGTGACCAGGTCGAACCCCTGCGCCGCGCGTTGGGCCGCCGCCGGACCGTTGGAGCAGAAGATGCCGGCGATCAGCCCACGGTCGACGCACGCCTTGCGCGCGCGCTCGACGGCCGCGATCACGGTGGGCTCGCTGTGTTCGTTAGCGGGGCCATGTCCCATCTCGATGGCGAGGTCGTTCGGGCCGACATAGATCCCGTCGAGGCCAGGCGTGGCCAAGATGGAGTCGAGGTTATCCAGCGCGGCGACCGTCTCGATCATGGCGAACACCAGGATTTCGCCGTTGGCAGCGGTGAAGTAGTCGCCGCCGCCATATAGAAGGCCTCGTGCCGGGCCGAACGAGCGGCGGCCCACAGGGGGATACCGGCAGGACTCGACCAGACGCGCCGCGTCGGCCGCTGTCGAGATCATCGGGCAGATGATCCCATACGACCCGGCGTCGAGCAGACGCATGATCTCCGCCGGGCTGTTCTCGCTGGGGCGGGCCATCGGGATGGCGCCGGTAGTGGCGATTGCCTGGAACATTCCCATGCAGGCCTCGAAGCCGACCATGCCGTGCTGCATGTCCACGGTCAGTGAGTCGTAGCCCTGATGCGCCGCGAGTTCGGCGACGTAGGAGGAGCCGATCGACAACCAGCCATTGACGATCAGCCTGCGGTCGCGATGCAGCGCGCGTAGCGTGTTGGGCCTCATGCGGCGCGCGCCTGCATCCGCGCGATCACAGCGTCGCGTGTCGGCGGGGGCAGCAGGCCGAGTGGTGCCACGTGGCCATCATGGTCGAGCCCGACACCGGACGCTGTCGCGGCTGCAACGATTTCCGGCGCCCAGGTGATGCGCTTGCGTCCGTCGCCGGCGGTGATTAACGCGACCTCGGCTGCGGTATCGCCCGCGGCGGCCAGGCTGCGCCAAACGTTGCCTGACAGCGAGAACACCTCCCCAGTGCCGACGTGGACGTCGATCCCCGCCTCTGGCGCGTTCAGCGTCACGTCGAGCGCGCCGTTGAACACGATCGCCACCTGTTTTTCCGCTAGACGATGACGGCCGACGCGGTTGTCGGGCGGGATACGGAGCCATTCGATGCTGAAGCCGTGCGGGTTGTTGATCGGCGCGGCATGAGCCCGGTCTTCGGTCATGCCGTGCCCGATGACGGGCGCCAGCTCGGCCGCGTGACCCGGTAGGCCGCTATCCAGCAACGCGGCACCTGACCAAGCGCGCGCCGCCGCCTGCACCACGCGGGCTGCCATTTGATCGGCCGTGTAGCGCGGCAACGTGGCGATCTCGGCAGGCGTCAGCACCGGCATCAGCCCGGCTGGGTCGGGCCGGGTGCCGGTTGGCCCGATGTCGACCATCATGTTATCCCGGTTGAGATACAGACCATGGTGCGAGGCGCTCTCGATAATCGACGGATGCCAGATGATGCCTCCGGTGTCGTCGCCGCCCAGCGCCGTGAAGATCCACCCATCCTCTGCGCCGCTGTTGCTGAAGCCGCGGAAGATCCAAGTCGGGATGGACACGATGTCGCCCGGGTGGCCGACGATCTCGCCATCGCGGCCTTCGGCACCCCAGCGGAACGTCCATGTGCCGCGCTGGATCATGAACACTTCCGCGGTGAAGTGTATATGCAGGTTGTTGACGGTGCCGGGCGGCATTGCGGCAACGCCAAGACTGAAGCCGTGCGCCTCGGTAAGGTTGACTACTTGATCATGCGACTGTGAAACGCCCGGACCGACGAGGGCGTAATTCTCTTTCCGTTCGGATCCCGGCATTTTGCAGTCGATGAACGCCATGGTGTTGGCGACCATGTCGGTGCGTCTGATGTGTCGGACGCGAGCTTCTTCTTTTGTCAACGACAACATATGGGGCTCCCTGCATTCGAATGCATTCCATTCTGGACAGCTTGAAGCTTGAGTTTCAAGAGGGCTTACGTGTCAAATCGAATGGGAGATGCTGACCTTGTTGGGTCGGAAGATATCGCACGGAGTTTGCATCGAGGCTGACATCCAGGCTGGTTCTTTTCCGGAGTGATGGGGCACCTGCTGTGCTCGATGTGACATCGAGGTGGCCCAGCAAGCTGAAGGTGGAGGAATTCGAGGCTGTAACGACCATGTGCGGTGTTGTGGCTAGACTTTTGAGCGCTCCCATCGGTCGAGCGCGAAGCTGATGGACTGTCGTTCAACGTTGCCGAGGGCTTGCGCCGCCAATCGCTCACCGACCGCCGCGGAGTGCTTGAAGCCATGGCCGGAACAGGCGGAGGCAGTGATAACGTTTGGGTGGTCGGGCAACACGTCCAAAATGAAGCCCGCATCCGCCGTGACGGTGTAGAGGCAAGCCGCAGATCGGATCACCGATTGCGTCACTCCGCGGAGGCGACCCCGAACATGGCGGTCGAAAATCTGAGTCGATTCTGCCTTATTAACGTGCCGGTCGACAGAGTCGGGGTCGACCGGATCGGCATAACGTTCGCTGGCGACCTTGATGGCGCCGCTGCCGGGCAACGCTGGGAAGCCATAGAAGTAATCTTCCTCGTGCGCCCCGTGCATCCAGATAAAAACGGGAAAATGGCCGGGAGCGAACAAAGAGCCTTCGGCTGCAAACCAGTGCAGCGTCTGACGAAAGACCTTGGTGACTGCGGCCAGACTTGCGCCCGCCAGGGCCGGCAACCAGGGCCCGGCCGTCAGCACGACCCGACCGGCCTGAATAATGCGGCGATCGGTAGTGATCTCTACGCCGCCCGTACCCGTGTGGATGTCCATAACCCGTTCATCCAGGTGCAGCGTCGCCCCATGGTCGCGGGCAAGGCGCAGTTGCACGTCGACACAGCGCTCAGGGAACACCATTCCGGCGGTCGGTTCAAAACAGGCGATTTCATCGCCCTCTAAGGTGAACTGCGGATAGCGGGCGGCAATCTCAGCCGCATCGAGCAGCTCGACGGCAACGCCGCTCTCCTGGGCCACGCGGATCGTGCGGCGGACGAAATCGTCCTTACCATGATGATGAGCAGCGCCGCTGGATGGACCCATGATCAGACCGCCCGTCTGTAGCATGAGCGATTCCCCCGTCTCGCTCTCCAACTCCCGCCAGATCTCGTGCGACCGGCGTACAAGGGGTGCATAATCTGCGCCCTCTCCCACCGCCAAACGCGTGATCCGGGATTCACCGTGACTCGAGCCCATGGCGTGCGGTGGCCGATAACGATCAATCCCGACGACCTTCGCACCGGATAGCGCGAGGCGATGGAGCGTCGCGCTCCCAACTGCCCCAAGCCCAATGACGACTACATCTGCTGTTTCAGCCATACCGTCCTCAGTTCAGGGCAACACGTTCCTAATCCAGCCGGCCAGCGCCACGGAAGTGCAGTGACAGACGTATCGTGACCCTGTTTCAATGGATTAGCCTGGCTAATTCATCGCGCGGCTGCTTGCCTTCACTTTGGAGCCGATCCAAGGCTGAAACCGGGGAGACTACTATGATCGATCGGCCGCCGGTCGAGTTTTGGTCTCTCCGCATCTTCGTGGAGGTCGCGACGACTAGAAGCATGACACACGCCGCCACTCGCCTCGGCATCACGCAATCGGCGGTCTCACAGGCGATTCGAAAGCTGGAATCCGAGCTGGACAGCAAACTCATCCTGCGCGGGAGTCGGCCGGTGGTGCTGACCGCCGAGGGCGCGCTGCTTGAGCTCGAGGCCGAACCGCTACTGCGCAGCGTGGCTCGCCTGCCGGAGCTTCTGCGCTCGGCTAGAAGCGGTCCCGCGCGCGAGATTTGCATCGGGTTCGTCGATACGTTTGCTTCGACGGCCGGGCCGGAGTTGATTCGCGTGTTGACCCAGCAGGCGGCCCGCGTCGTAGTGTGGTCGGGACTGTCGCCAGCGCTTGGGGCCGCGTTGGTCGCGCGTGATGTCGATGCGATCGTCACCAGCGACCCGCTTTACGACCTGGACGGCCTTCGGCGTATCCCCTTGTGGAAGGAGCCGTTCGTTCTTCTGCTGCCGCGAACGCTGGACACGAAGGCCGTGCGGCCTTCGCTGGACCAGCTCGCCGCAACCGTGCCGCTCATTCGTTACAGTGCTCGCTCCCACACGGGATCGCAGGTCGAGCGGCATCTACGCCGGCTGGGCATCGTCGCAGACCGGCGCATCGAAGTGGATGGCTCGGATGCCCTGCTTGCCATGGTCGCCGCCGGCATTGGCTGGGCCATCACGACGCCGCTGTGCATCTTACAAGCGTGTGCCCATTTGCAAGGCGTGTTGCCACTTCCGTTGCCGGCACCGGGCTTCAACCGGACACTCAGCCTCGTCGTGCGGGACGACAGCCAGGCCTCGCTCGTCGAGCAAGTGGCGGATGCCGCACGCACCGTGTTGCGCGATACCTGCCTACCGCGCTTGCGCCAACTCACCCCAGCCTTCACCGCGTTGATTTCCGTCGGCGAGGCCACGATTTGACGAACGGAGACACCATGAACGAGCAGCTCGCCGGTATCGATCCGGCCACCTACGCCCCTTACGCCGACCCGCGCGACTACATCACGAGCTGGACCGATAAGATCTGGATCACCCGTGGGTTAGGCCATCTGCGCGACCACTACGCGCCGGACGTGAAGGTCCATACCGCGTATGGCGAGACCTACGGTTTCGACCATGTCATGCGGAACTCGATCCAGCGCATGTCCGCGTTCCACAACCGCGGCGGTGGCCACGACGACGTCGTGTGGGAGCAACGCGGCCACGAGGGCTTCATCAGCAGTCACCGTGTGCTGAACAATGCGACCCATAACGGATATTGGACCTACGGGCCGCCGACTGGGCGGCAGTGGGTGAACCGCGGCACCGCACACTGTCTCGTGCGGGGTGGTAAGGTGGTCGAGGAATGGGTGATGCGGGACGAGTTCGCTGTCCTGCAGGATCTGGGGCTCGACCCCTTCGAGATCGCCGGTCAACTCGCCAAGAGCTCGCCGGTGTTGGGCCAAGCCATGCAAATCGAGGCAAGCGGTGCCTTCGCCGGCGAGTTCCCCGATCCGGTACGCTTCGGCATGTCCGGCGAGCGTCCTAACCGACATGACGACGAGTGCCGCATGGTCGCCGAGATGTTCGAGCGCGTGTGGAACGGCCGCTTCATAGACGAGGTGCCAAAATACTGTGCCGAGACGATCGCTATACAGTCGGTGCGGCTGCGCCGGGCAATGGGCATTTCCCACTACCAGAACGACCTTATCGACCTGCTCGCCGTGGTGCCTGATGGTCAGGTTACGATCCGCGACTTCTCGACGCATTGGTCGCCAGATCTTGGGCTACGCGTGGCCGCAATATGGCTGCTACGGGGCACTTACTCCGGCGTACCGGCATACGGGAAGGTGAACCAAGCGCCGGTGGCAATCCTCGGCTCCTCGCACTTCGAATTTCGTCGTGGCAAGATCATCCGTGAATGGCGCATGTATGACGAGATCGCATTGATCGCGCAGATCCTGAAAGCCGAGTTCTGAGATCACGCCTCGCCTTGGTCACCATGGTGGCACTACCGCGTCACTCGCTGGTAAACGCGGAGCCACCACGGGCTATGAACTGAAGGGTGGCGGCCTGGCCGCACTACTATAGGCGTTGCCGGGCGGACTCCCTGTGAAAAGGCAGAGAGCACGGCAGAAGCTGCTGAGCCGACAAGCAGGGAAGGCGGGTGAGGTGTAAGGTTTGTCCTCCATGTCGACCGAATTGCCCCATATGGCCGCTTGTTACATTCAGAGATCGGATATCAGGCCAGCCGGGTGATCCGCCACTTGTAGAATTGCGGCATGTGTCTTGTCTCAGCGAGCCACTGGCGTTTTGTTCGGAGCATCCCGACCGTCTAGGCGCGCTCGCAAGCAGGTAATCTGCGCCAAAATTCTATTTGCCAGCATAAGGATCGCTTATCGTGAAAAGCAGCGCGACCCGGCCCGGCGAACGTCATCAGACGGTGCGTCTGTCCGTCGGCATCATTCCGCTGAAGAACTTCACCCTGACGACGTTCTCGGGCTTCATCGACATGCTCCGCCTCGCGGCCGATGAAGGCGATCGGTCTCGGCCCAACGCATGCGCCTGGACGGTATTGGGGCCCGATCGTAACCCGGTACGATCCTCCTGCGGTATCGAGGTGCAGCCTCAAGAACTGTTTGAAGCGCCCGTCAAATTCGATTTCATCGTTGTAGCGGGCGGCCTCTTGCCACCGCCCGAGACCCCGATGGTACACCACCACGTCCGCGCCTATCTGCGTGCCGCCCACAAGGCCGGGGTGGGGCTGGTCGGGATCTGCACCGGAAGCCTGGCGCTGGTCGAGGTCGGGCTGTTGCGCCCGGGCGCACGATGCTGCGTTTCGTGGTACCATTACCCAGATCTGCTTGAGCGGTTTCCGCAGGTTACGCCGGTTGCAGACCGGCTTTGGGTCCGGGACGGCCAGATCACGACATGCGCAGGCGGCCTCGCCGCAGTGGATCTGGCGGCTACGCTGATCCAGGAACGCCTCGGCGGCGCGGTCGCGCAGAAGGGACTCCATATCCTGCTTACCGAAGGCCCGCGACCCGGCGGTGCCACGCAGCCGCAACCACCCA
>Ga0160428_1002334_pt1 | contig 11695 bp, 8 predicted proteins | sample SolpanmetagenomM_FD_108198 | JGI IMG/M metagenome (GOLD analysis project Ga0160428, IMG submission 108198) | Solar panel surface microbial communities from Lawrence Berkeley National Laboratory, California, USA - M | ecosystem: Engineered > Built environment > Solar panel > Unclassified ...
ACGCCCGTCACTGTCAGGGCCGGCGAGTGGTTCATCGCCTTCAGCATGTGCGTCCTGGCCATCCTGAAGCTGCAGGACGTCGAGACCTTCTCGTCGATGTTCCTCGGGTACGACCTGCTGGCCAAGCGCTGGTTGCGCTACGCCTACGCCTACCCGTTCCTGGAAGGCATCGCCGGCGTCCTGATGGTGGCCGGCGCCCTCAACTGGCTGTCGATCCCCGTGGCCCTGTTCATCGGCACCATCGGCGCGGTCTCGGTGTTCAAGGCGGTCTACGTCGAGAAGCGCGAGATCAAGTGCGCCTGCGTCGGCGGGTCGAGCAAGGTGCCGCTTGGCTTCGTCTCGCTGACCGAGAACGTGATGATGGTCGCCATGGCCGTCTGGATGCTGGCGATGGGGCATTGAACGGCATGGCCACGATGTTCCCCTCCTGGCTCCACGCGCTCTCGATCCTGGCACTGCTGCTCGGTGCCGCCTGCTCGATCCTTCTGTCGGTGCAGGTCATCCGGCATCCGCAGCACATGACCGTGATGAATGTCGTCTGGCCGGTCAGCGCCCTGTTCGGGACGGTGGTCGTGGTCTGGGCCTACTTTCGCTATGGCCGCCTCGCGACCATGGAGGCGCATCACCGCGCGATGGAGCGGGACGAGAAGCCGCCGAGCATGACGCAAACGCCGTTCCCGGTGATGGTGGGCAAGGGCGCGCTCCACTGCGGGAGCGGCTGCATGCTGGGCGACGTCGCCGCCGAGTGGCTCGCCTTCCTGGTGCCGGCGGTGGCTGTCTGGTTCGGCTGGCAGTCGCTCTTCGACGAGAAGATGTACGCGGTCTGGGTGCTGGACTTCGTCTTCGCCTTCGGGCTCGGGATCGTGTTCCAGTATTACGCCATCGTCCCAATGCGGGGGCTCTCCCCCGGCCAGGGCATCGTTGCCGCGCTCAAGGCCGACACCCTGTCGCTGATCGCCTGGCAGGTCGGCATGTACGGCTTCATGGCGTTCGCCCAGTTCGTCCTGTTCCCGCACCTTGCCGGGGAGCGCGCGCCGGTGAACTCGGTCGAGTTCTGGTTCGCCATGCAGGTCGCCATGGTCGCCGGATTCCTGACCAGCTACCCGGTGAACTGGTGGCTCGTCGGCTCCGGCATCAAGGAGCGGATGTAAGTTCGCTCCCGCAAGGCCGTGCGACCTGCCTGCCTTGAGGTCCGTCGTTTCAATCGAGAAAAAATAAGGGGCCCCGAAGGGCCCCTGGACGATCACATGCGGTGGTGGCGATGACCATGACCGTGGCGCATCATGTGGCCGCGGTGGTGATGGTGGCGCATCATGTGGCGGTGCCCGTGACGATGGCCCATCATGCGGCCGTGGCCGCGGTGACCGTGCATGCCGTCCATGCGGACGTCGACGACGTTGGTCGTGGCATCGACGGCGCCGATCATGCCGGGAGCGGCGGACGCAGGTGCGGCGATGCCGATGGCGCCGAGCGCAGCCAGGGCGGCGACGGCGAACAGGGACTTCCTCATCGGGCTTCCTCTCAGGTTGTTGGTGGCCTGGATCGGGTCAGAGACCAATCCGGCGACACCTGTGAACGGCCATGCTTCCTGGACCGTTCCGCGAGGTTCGTACTCCTGGGCCGAGTATGGATAAGGGAACGTTCTTCCCACGGTCGCTTCGGCCCCGCGGGCCCTCGCGCCGACTTGGGGCGCCGCCCGCCTCGACGGGGCGCCGGCTCGACCGGATCACCCGTCCTCGCCCCCCTTCCGCATGCACCTGCGGGATCGTCCGAACGGTGACCGCACCGGCGCCGCGCATCCCGGACGTCGAAGGAAGCCTAGGGGCCTCCGGGGAACATCCCCTTGCGTCCCTTCCATCATCCGGCGCGTGCGGGCCACTGCCGATGGAGGTCGTCGATGACGAAGGCGTGCGCATGGCGCTTGCCCTGGTGAAGGTGCGGGTGCCCTTGAGCGAGGTCGGCATGGGCATGCTCGATCACGTCGGGATCGGCAGCCGGCCACGTCCAAGCCGCCGCCGCAACCCCGGCGAGCGTCAGGGCACCGAGGACCGCGAGCGTCGCCGGCATCCCCGCGTAGGCGCCGAGCCAACCCGCGAGAGGGTAGGTGACGAGCCAGGCTGCATGGGACAGGGCGAACTGCGCGGCGAAGACGGCCGGCCGGTCGTCCTGGGTCGCCGAGCGGCGCAAAAGCCTGCCGGTGGGGGTCTGCACGGCGGAATAGGCGATACCGAGGACGAGCCAGGTCGCAAGCAGGAGCGGCCAGCCGATGGTGCCGCCCCATGTCATGGCGGCGACGCCGAGGAGCACCGCGCCGAGCAGGGCCGCCGCCGGGATCATGATCGCGCGGTCCGAGAGCCGGTCGAGGAGGCGCGGCAGCGTCAGGGCGGCGATCATGGAGCCGCCCCCGAACACGCCAAGGGCGAGGGCCACGTCGGCCTGGGGGCGCTCCATGAGGCCCTGCACGATCACAACGGTGTTGACGATGACCATGGCGCCGGCCGCGGCGACCGCGAGGTTCAGGGCGAGCAACCCGCGCAGGCGGGGCGTCGCGAGGTAGATCCTGAGGCCCCGCATGGTCCGGTCGTAGACGCCGCCTTGCCGGTCGGACCGGGTGGCGGTCGGCAAGGTCACGGACACCACCAGGGCCGCCGAGCACAGGAATCCGACGACGGTGCCGCCGAACAGGGCGTTGTAGGGCACCACGGTCAGAAGAAGGGCCGCCAGGGTCGGGCTGAGCAGGTTCTCCAGGTCGTAGGCGAGGCGCGAGAGCGATAGGGCTCGGGTGTAGTCCCGCTCGTCCGGCAGGATGTCCGGGATGGTGGCCTGGAAGGTCGGGGTGAACGCCGCCGAGGCCGATTGCAGGACGAAGATCAGGACGTAGACCTGCCAGACCTGGTCGACGAAGGGCAGCGTCAGGGCGATGACGGCGCGGACGAGGTCCGTGGCCACCAGGAAGGCGCGTCGGGGCAACCGGGCGGTGAAGGCCTGGGCCACCGGGGCTACGAGGACGTAGGCCACCATCTTGATGGCCAGCGCCGTCCCGAGGACGCTGCCGGCGCGATCACCCGCGATCCGGAATGCCAGAAGCCCGAGGGCGACCGTGAGCAGGCCCGTGCCGACGAGGGCGATGACCTGGGCAGCGAACAGGTGCCGATAGGCCCGGTGGGCGAGGACACTCAGCATCAGGTGCGCCTCACAGGTACTTCGCGAGGGTCTTGAACTCGGCGAGGGCGTCTTTAGTGGATTTGCCTCCCTGCCCGACGCCATCCGCGAGGCAGGGCCCCTGGTGGTCACATGCGGTGGGTGCGATGGCCGTGGCCATCTTGTCGACCAGTGTTTTGCAGACGGCGTCGCGATTGCGGACGGCTCCCCATCCTTCGAACTCCGCCGCACCTGAAAGGATCGCCTCGGCGCCACGGCGGCGGCCGAGCCTATCGAAGCATGTGCGTGCCCGATCCACGATGCCGGGGTTGCAACTGGTGAAACCGCAGGACATCGAAGCCCTGCGCAGCATGCCGTGCATCCTGAGGAACCCGGCACAGTCGAAGTCTTCTGCCGAGGCTGGCTGCGCGCGAGAGGCGAGGGTCAGCACGCTCAGGAATACTTTGATCCCGATGGCCCGAAGTCCCCTAGCCATCGACGCCCGCCCGTTGGTCGCCCTTCGAGCCCAGTCCGGATGGACCGTCATCGCGACGACGCCAGGGAAGCCGGATATGCGCCAGGTACGGATAGACGGCGGGCAGGACCACCAGCGTCAAGAGCGTCGCGGTGACGAGGCCGCCGATGACCACGGTAGCGAGCGGTCGTTGCACCTCGGCGCCCGCGCTCGTGGAGAGCGCCATCGGCAGGAAGCCGAGGGCCGCAACCAGCGCCGTCATCAGGACCGGCCGCAGGCGCATCTCGGCGGCCCGGGTCGCCGCCTCGCGCGGGTCGAGGCCGACGCGTTCGAGGTCGCGGATGTAGCTCGTCAGCACCACGCCGTTCAGGATGGCGATGCCGAAGGTGGCGATGAATCCGATCGCCGCCGAGATCGAGAAGGGCAGCCCGCGCAGGTACAGGGCGACGATGCCGCCGGTCGCGGCGACGGGCACGTTCAGGAAGATCAGGCCAGCCAGCCGAATGTCGCCGAACATGACCACGAGGAGCACGAGGATCGCGGCCATGGCCGCCGGCACCACGACGGAGAGGCGGCTTGTCGCCTCCTGAAGGTTCTGGAACTGCCCGCTCCATTGCAGGGAGTAGCGCGGCGGTAGGGGAACCTGCGCCTGGACCGCGGCCTGCGCGTCCGTCACGAAGCTTTGGACGTCCCGGCCTCGGACGTTGGCCTGGACCGAGATCCGGCGCTGAAGCTTCTCTCGGCTGATCTGGGCCGGCCCCGTCGCAACGTCGACCGAGGCGACCAGCGAGAGCGGCACCAGCGCCTTGCCATTGCGCCCCACGGGCAGGTCGCGGATGCGCTCGATGTCGCTGCGGTCGGCGGATTTCAACCGGACCACGATATCGGTGATGGAGTTGTCGTCGCCGTAGATCATCCCGGCGGTGCGGCCACCGATGCTCTCGACGACGTCGAGGATGTCGCTGACGTTGATGCCGTAGCGAGCGGCGGCGGCCCGGTCGACCTGGATCGAGAGCGCGGGCATGCCGGCTTGCGCCTCGGCCTTCACGTCGGCAGCCCCTGAGACCCCGGAGACCGCGCGCACGATGGCGTCCGCCTTGTCCTTCAAGACCTTGAGGTCGTCGCCGTAGAGGCTGATCGCGACGTCGCCGCGTACACCCTCCAGGAGGTCGTCCATCCGCATCTGGATCGGCTGCGAGAAGGCATAGGACACCCCCGGCACCTCCGCGCGCAGGCGCTTGTCGAGGGCGGCGACAAGCCCTTCCTGGGTGTCGGCCGTCGTCCAGGTCGAGGGGTCGGCCAACGTGATGAAGCTGTCGGTGGATTCCACCCCCATCGGGTCGGTGGGGATCTCGGCGCTGCCGGTGAGCGAGACGACCCGCTTGACCTCGGGGAAGCTCTTCAGGGTCCGCTCGATGCGGTTCATGACCTTGAGGGAGGCGTCGAGGTTGATGCCGGGCAGCTTCTCGGAGGTGATGACGATGGAGCCTTCCGAGAGCTTGGGCAGGAACTCGCCCCCGAGCCGGGTCGCGAGCCAGCAACTGCCGGCGAACAGGCCGAACGTCACCAGGACGGTGATCCCCGTGCGGCGCTCGGCCAGCCTCAGTACGGGGGTGTAGGCGCTGCGCGCCCAATGGACGAGCCGCGTCTCGCGTTCGCCGATCCCGGGCCCGGCCAGCACGATGGCGGCGAGCGCCGGCATCAGGGTCATGGTCAGGACGAGGGACCCGGCCAGGGCCAGGATGACGGTGAGCGCCATCGGCCTGAACATCTTGCCCGCGACCCCTTCGAGGGCGAGGATGGGCAGGTAGACCATGATGATGATGGCCACCGCGAATAGGATCGGGCGCGCCACCTCCACGGTCGCCTTGCGGATGACCTCCTCGGCCGGACGCTCCGGGTGCTCCCCTCGGGCGCGCAGGACGTTCTCGATCATCACCACGGCGCCGTCCACGATGAGGCCGAAATCGATGGCGCCGAGGCTCATGAGGTTGCCCGACAGCCCGAACAGCCGCATCCCGGCGAACGCCATCAGCATGGACAGGGGGATGGCGGCCGCCACCACGAGGCCGGCGCGGAGATTACCAAGAAGGAGAAGCAGCACGACGATGACGAGCACCGCCCCCTCCATGAGGTTGTGCTCGACGGTGCGGATGGTCCGCGCCACCAGGGTGCTGCGGTCGTAGTACGGCACGATGTCGACGCCCGGCGGCAGCTGCGGGCGCAGGGCCTCGATGGTCTGCTTCACGGCCACGACCACGGCGCTGGCGTTCTCGCCCTGCTGCATCATGGCGATGCCGACGACGGTCTCGCCCGCCGCATCGTGCGTCACGGCCCCGAGACGGACTTTCGGCGCCTCCACCACCTCGCCCAGGGTCGCGACCGTCACGGGCACGCCGCCGGGGCCCGTGGTCACGACGATATTGGCAAGGTCCTTCGTGTCCTTGGCGAGCCCAAGGCCGCGTATGACCTCCTGCTGGTCGTTGTGTTCGATGTAGGCGCCGCCGCGTGCGGCGTTGTTCTCGGTGAGCGCCGTGTAGACCTGCCCCATCGTTACGCCGTAGCGATGCAGGCTCTCGGCGGCGATGCGGACCTCGTAGGTCGGCATCTGGCCGCCGTAGACGTTCACGTCGGCGATGCCGGGGGTGAGCTTGAGCTTCGGCGCGATGGTCCATTGCAGGATGCGCTTCAGCGCCATCGGCGAGTAGCCCGGCCCGCGCACCTCGAACTGGTAGATCTCGCCTAAGCCCGTTGCCATCGGCCCCATCTCGGGATCGCCGACGCCGGCCGGCATCATGGTCTTGGCCAAGGGCAGTCGCTGGAACACCTGCGAGCGCGCCTCGGTGATCGACATGGCGTCGTCGAAGGTGACGTAGACGGCCGAGACGCCGTAGCGCGAGGTCGAGCGGATGCCCGATAGGCCCGGCGCTCCGGCCATGGCGTTCTCGACCGGGAAGCTGACGAGGCGCTCGACCTCCAGGGGGCCAAGGCCCGGCGACAGGGTCAGGACCATCACCTGCTTCGGCGACACGTCGGGCACCGCGTCGATGGACAGGCCTTCGAGGTTGACGATGCCGCCGACCGCGCCGGCGAGCGCCAGGATCACGACGAGCCAGCGGCGGCGGATGAGGAGGGCGAACCAAGCGTTCATCGCGACCTCAATCCGTCGAGCCGAGGAGCGCGCGCATCAGGATAGCCTTGAGGCCGAAGCTTCCTTGTGTCGCCACCGTCTCACCCGCCGCCACGCCGGACGTCACCTCGACCCAGTCGGCGCGCTGGATGCCGAGCTTGAGGTCCCGTTTCTCGAAGCGGTCGTCGCCGGTTCGCACGAACGCGATGGGGCCGCCCTCGGTCTGCTGGATCGCTGCGGCCGGCACCGTGATGCCCTCTCGCCCGAGGTCGGCGGCGATCTCGACAGAGACGAACATGTTGGCGCGCAAGCTCCCATCGGGGTTGGCGATCTCGATGCGGGCCGGGGCGGTATTGGTCATCGGGTCGATGGCCGCGTTGACCGAGCGCACCCGTCCCTCGAAGCGTGGATGCGCCGTCACCGGGGCTTCGATGGTCGCCCGGTCGCCGGCCTTTACGGTGGCGATGTCGTGACCGTAGAGATTGGCCAGCACCTGGATATGCGACGGATCCGCCACGGTGAAGGCGTCGCGGTTGGTGTCGACCACCTCGCCCAGGGTGATCCCCGCCATCGTCACCACGCCGTCGATGGGCGAGACGATGGCGCTGGTGCCGGGGGCCTGCCCGGGCGCGGGGGCAAGGCGCTCGTACTGGGCCTGGTAGAGATCGACCTGCGACTTGGCGGACAGGGTGGCCGCATGGGCCTTGGCGAGGTCGACCTGGCGCCGGTCGACCTCGGCCTGGGCAACCCCGCCGAGCTTCACAAGGTCGCTGCCGCGCTTCAGGTTGGTCTCGGCGACCTTCTCCGTGGCCTGCGCCTCTCCGAGGCTGGCCTGGGCGGCTGCGAGGCCGTTGCGGGCGTCCAGGACACCTGAGGCATCGAGCGTGGCCAGCGTCTGCCCTGCACTCACCCGGTCGCCGGGCTGTACAGCGAGGCTGAGAACCCGGCCCGAGGTACGGGGCTTCAGGCGTGTGACCCGCCGCTCGTCGAAGGCGACCATGCCGGGAGTGCGCACGGGCAGGATGACCCGGCGGGTCTCGGCTTGCCCGAAGGCCAGTCCGAGGCGGCCCTGGCCGTCGGCATCAAGCCGGACGACATTGTCCTCGGTCGGCTGCTCGGAGGCGGCGGGGGTCGTCGTCGGGGCATCTGGCGCCGCCGGCGCCACGCCGACCGTCTGGAGAAGCGGTTCGACATAAGGCCGGACGGCGTCGCGATACCACCAGCCGGCCAACCCGAGCGCGGCCAGACAAACGACCAGGACCCACCGCGAACGGAACCCGATTTTCGTGGATGCGGGACCGGGAGCCTCGGAGCCGATGGGTGTTTCCGTCGTGCCCGATGCAGCGGCATTCACCGATGCGCGTACCCCGCCACGGTCGACGATCTCGGCATCGCCGGTCCCGGGCATGTCGGTCTCCGCCTCCCTCAGCACGATATCGATCCAAACCAGATTAGAGTTGTTCTAAGACATAGGGCGTGCCACCGCACCCGCCATTAAATTCGCTTTCACACTTGTGGTCCCGGCCCCTTCCCGAACCACATGATGCATTGGGAACAGGGGCGTGAGCCCGGGAGTGGACCGGGTTGGCCAAGCTGCTGCTGATCGAGGACGATGCCGCGACGGCCGAGGAGATCCTCGCCGACCTGCGTGGGCGTGGGCACGAGGTCGCGTGGGTCGCCACCGGGCCGGAAGGCGCGGATGCGACCCGTTCGGGCACCTGGAACGCCATCATCCTCGACCGGATGCTTCCCGGTCTCGACGGGCTCACCCTGCTGCGCGACCTGCGCGCCACCGGAGACCGGACGCCAGCACTCGTCCTGAGCGCTCTCGGCGACGTCGACGAGCGCATCCGGGGCCTGCGCGCAGGCGGCGACGACTATCTCGGCAAGCCCTTCGTCCTCGGCGAGCTCGCGGCCCGCATCGAGGCCCTGTTGCGGCGTCCGACCGACTCCCGCGAGACGGTCCTCAGGGTCGGGACCTTGGAGCTCGACCTCATCGCCGGGACCGGACGCCGGGGCGTGCGCGACCTCGACCTCCTGCCGCGCGAGCTCAAGCTGCTCGAATACCTGATGCGCCGGCCGGGCCAGGTCGTGACCCGGGCGATGATGTTCGAGGAGGTCTGGAACTACCGGTTCGCACCCAAGTCCAATCTCATCGACGTCCATGTCGGACGCCTGCGCAAGAAGCTTGAGGTCGATGGCGAGCCGATCCTGATCCACAACGTCCGGGGAGAGGGCTTCACCCTGACACCCGATGTCTAGGCTGACCCGGTCATTCGCTTTCCGCTGGGCACTGGGCATCGCCCTGTGGTCGACCCTGCTGTCGTTGATGCTTTTCGCATTCGTGTACTGGCAGACCGCCGCCTTCATGCAGGACGAGCTCAACCAGGTGCTTCGCCATGAGGTCCGTTATGCGGCCCGGGACCCGGGGCAGGCGGCGAACCGCATCGAGACCTGGATCAGCGAGGACCTGCACAGCGTCCACTTCGCCGGCCTTTTCGGTCCCGACGGGGAAAAGCTCGCGGGTAATCTCGATGCGCGGCCGGCCAACCTGCCCCTGGATGGCGAGGTCCGCCGGATCGGCACCGAGGTCGCCATCGCGGGACGGCGCCTGCACGAGGACCTCTGGTCCGCGGCCGTGGCTTTGGGCGACGGTACCGTCGTGGTGGTGGCCCATGACACAGACGAGATCGATCGCGCCAAGGCCACGGTGATCCGGGCCCTCGGCCTCGCCCTCGTCCCGACCCTGGCCTTCTCCATCCTCGGCGGCGTTCTCCTCGCCGGGCGCGCCAAGCGCAGGCTGGCCTCGACCGAGGCGGCGGTCGCCCGGGTGATGCGTGGGGACCTGCGCCAGCGGCTGCCGGTCGGCGAGGCGGGGGACGAGTTCGACCGCCTGGCGCGGGACGTCAACGGGATGCTCGACGAGATCGAACGGCTGATGGAGGAGGTGCGCGGTGTCGGCGACGCCGTGGCACACGACCTGCGCACGCCCCTGACGCGGCTCCGGTTGCGTCTGGAGCGCGGCCGCGACCAGGCACGGGACATCGACGAACTGCGCGAAGCGGTGGACCAGGGGCTGGTCTGGATCGACCAGACGCTGGAGATGGTGACGGCGGTTCTCCGCATCGGCGAGATCGAGCATGGCCGCCGATGCGCCGCCTTCGGTCCTGTCGACCTTGGGCTCGTGGTGAGCGAGGCGGCGGAACTGTTCGAGCCCCTCGCCGAGGATAAGGGGGTCGACCTGAAGACGGCGGTCGACGCGGGTGTCCCGGCCATCGAGGGCGACCGAAGCCTCATTTTCGAGGCGATCTCGAACCTCCTCGACAACGCGATCAAGTTCACGCCGGCCGGGGGCAGCGTCAGGCTCGGTCTCGTCCGACGCGACGGTTATGGCGACGCCGTGATATCGGTGGAGGATACGGGCCCCGGAATCGTCGCCAGCGAGCGCGACCAGGTCTTCAAGCGGTTCTATCGCGCGGAACGCGCCCGCCAGACCCAAGGCAACGGACTTGGCCTCGGCCTCGTCGCCGCAATCGCCAAGCTGCACGGGTTCTCGCTGACCGTCGGTGACGGTCGAGCAGGCGGATGCCGTTTCGAGATGGAATGCCCGGTGGCGGACAGTCGTTCGACCACCACGGGATGACCGGCTGCCCGCCGGCGGACCCATGGAATGATCCTCCACGACACGGTTGGCGCCTGAACGCACCCCGTCAAGGCCGTGACCCGAAAATGAATATAATTTTAAGAATTGTTCCAGGGTCTGCTTTGGTGGGAAGCTTACCCGATGATGCCCAGAAATACTCTTGCGGCGGGAAGGTGGGCCTACGCGCTCATCGCCTTCGTCATGATCAGCACATCCGCGACTGCAGGGCCCTCACGTGTCCGCAACGATCCGCCGCTGTCCTTCTCTGAACCGGTCGGAGTTCCACACAAGCATTGCGCAGGCTCGTGCATCAGCAGGGGGTCCCTTCAATGGTATTGCAGGGCGGACCAGACTTGCGAACTCAATTGCTCGACCGCTCCGCCGGGTATGGAATGCCACGGCGGCGATGACTGACGCTCAGGGGTTATGGCATGCACTACCCGTGACCGACGTGCGCAATATCCGAGAGCGTTAGCCGTCTCCTTCGGACTATCCCGGCACTCGCGGAAATCTTAAATTCGGCGTCATTCTCGAACGCTTCGAAACTGCGGCCGTTTCCAAGGTTCACATCGTCCGTCCGGGCGGTGCACGCTCCAAGGTCAAATCGGCACCTCATGAAGAACGCTCGTTTCCTCTCGGCCCTGCTCCTTGTCGGGACCGCCCTGCCGCTTCCAGTCCTCGCCAACGGCACCCCGACCGCCGCACCCTCGGCCCCGAGCGCGATGAAGGTCCTCTCGCGGATCGACCTCGCCCAGGCCGACCAGCCGAGCGCGAAGAGCACCGACGACGTCCGCGGCGCCTCGCAGACCAAGACCACCAGCCCGCAGCCGGTCGGCGCCTTCCCGACCAACGAGATGTCGGGGATGCCGGTCATCGGGCTCGATGGCGGCGCCGACGCGATCAAGAAGGACGTCGCGGCCCTCCAGCAGACCCTGACCGAGCTGCAGCAGCTCCAGCTCCAGACCAAGCAGGCGCACTGGAACGCCTCCGGCACCCTGTACTACCCGCTGCACCTGCTGCTTCAGGAGCACTACGAGGGCCTGTCCAAGTACGCCGACACAATCGCCGAGCGCCTGCTCGCCGTCGGATCCTCGGCCGACGGGCGCGCCAACACCATCGTGAAGACCTCCGGCGTTCCGGAGATCCCCGGCGGGTTCCTCGACGATGCCCAGATCCTGGTCTGGTTCACCAACGCCTACAAGCGGGTCGGCGAGGAGGTGAACGCCGCCATCAAGGCGACGGAGCAGGTCGACCCGACCACCTCCAACCTCCTGCAGGAGGTCGAGCACGGCATCGCCAAGTACCA
>Ga0160428_1002335_pt1 | contig 11694 bp, 5 predicted proteins | sample SolpanmetagenomM_FD_108198 | JGI IMG/M metagenome (GOLD analysis project Ga0160428, IMG submission 108198) | Solar panel surface microbial communities from Lawrence Berkeley National Laboratory, California, USA - M | ecosystem: Engineered > Built environment > Solar panel > Unclassified ...
GAGCTCGAAGGTTATGGTCTTGATGTATGCATATCTTTAGGTACAGCACCCGTACACATTGAAAGGAGGATATCGCTTTGATACTGGACTGTTTCTAAGACGTCACGAAGGCGTCCGAACCCCCTCTACTCGACATATGCACGACAGTAGACACTTGCACGATGGACTTGTAATGACAGTCACTCGCTCCTCATAGAGTCACAATGGGCGAGGCAACGGCTATCCGAAGGTATCGGGATACTGTACTTTGGTCACACCGAGGTTCACAGAGTAAATGAGATGTCAATCAAGTGACACAAGCGAACCAACATACAAATACAGTGAACACACTGATGCTAAAGCTCGGCTCCCCTACGAACACCTTTGGAGGCTACGCGCGTCTTAAGAGCCTGGCTTAGGATTTGAGGGGTTTTACCGGTAGCCTAGAAAGGCTTGCATTATTGGCCACTACGATAGCATACGAGACTTTTGTTGTATTTATTGTTGCTTTTACGGACTGTCTTATTCGATGGGTCACGAGACATGGAATTTGCCATCATCATACTCACGTATAAAAAGGACCTTCGGTGCCTGCATAACAAGAACGCCTTGATCAACCCATCCTATCCTGCGACATCATACAAACATGAAATAGTGCGTTTAACCATGAGCATCAATACCTCACCGTCTAAGATTGCGGAAACTAGCTGCCCTCAAGCCCCGCTTCTCGCCAGCAGTACTCGCACTGTCGAGGGCCGGACAGCGGATCCCTCTCCAAGCCAGAGTTCTGTGACTGAATACGGTGCAACCCTTGGGCGCTGGAGGCGTGCGGAGCCCAAGTATGAGGCATCCTCTGCTTTTAACGATCCCAGAAATGTCGCTGCGGTCAGTCACAGAGCAAGATTGAGGCGTCGTAAGGGATACAAGATTGACAGAGAACGCAGATATGGGCTACAAATCGCTACTGCCAGTCTTGCGAGCGCTCTTCAGCTACCTTAGCGGCCGTAACTTCGGAGCGAGACTATATTAGCAGCCATTGTGCCGAATTGAAGCAGCAACTCTATGAAGAGCAGGCATGGTGCCGTCAGCTGTCGGAGGATAATAGAAAGCTCCTAGCGCTATTGTACCAGAATGCGCAAACCCCAAGACCAACGCTACCTTGGAGTCACACTAGATCAGATCTCAGGATCATGACCAGCTCGAACATTAAAGCCTCCGAAAGCGAGTCTATCGTCGGAAGTCAAGCATTGGAGCCGTATAGGCAATGTGTCGACGGCAACAATTCATGTACGTCAGCTTTCTGCGGCGCTCTTGGGATACATGCCTGACCGCACATTCAGTGTCCGACTACGTGGGGCTCCCTAGCGCACAAGTTTCGGTCGAGTCACCAAATTCAGCGCTGGAAGAGTGGAATTTATATCGACAGGAGCGTCCGCTCTCAACGCCTTACCGTTAGTCGAAGAGCTACTGTTTGACTCTTGTTTACTTTGATCATTCTGTGGTCTCGAGTGCTCGAGAAGAGAGGATATCACAAGCTCTCCTGTCCGCAGGCGCAAATTTGGTGGTTCGACTAATGAAACACCTTGAGGAGCCACGTAATAATCTCGATATGAGCTTTCTTACTTGCACGCCGCTATTCCCGATTATATTTGAATGCCATCGGAGTACTCGTAAGGCCAAGGTAGCTCAGAGCATTGGGTTGCCCTTACTCAATTCACCCACTCGAGTGCCTCTTGTCTTGGTCAGCTGCTCACGTGATTGATGCTGGCAAAAGCGGAATACATGTCGATGCGACTGTGATTCATGCCCCAGAGTTTGAGCCGACAGGAGGACCCCACTACGTTGCAATCTGCCAACGCCTCGCTTCGAAGATCCCGTCCCTCAAAACTAGACTGCTGTAAAGCAGCTTCCTGCTGTGAAATGTGGCAGTATTCGCTGGAAGTCCCCCGTCAAGTGGGACTTCCCATATAATGTTAATTAGTTACAACGTTCGACATCCCGTCCCGGTTCGATAACCGTTCTCAAAACTGTCGGACTTTCGGACGATCTTTTCTTACGATCTCTTCTTACAATCTCGTCTTCTCATCCTCTCGTACCTATAGTCCATCTTTACCCGACGTCCCTTCTCCGCTTGAGAAGTTCACACCGAAAACCTGTTGTTCTACCAAATGCATCCATTTGCTTGCATCGGGGCATTCCTGACAGCGCTTCCCATCTCGACCGAAGCCGGTCCTGTCCACACACTCGGCACCAGCATCGATCTGGGCACACCGACGCTACCTTAGAGTTCTCTGCCTTTTCCGCCTGGCGACTTGATCTTGAAGCACGTCGTGCTTGGTCTCGGCACACAGAATTATTCGTGCGAGGACGCGTCGACCGACGCCCCCTCCGCCAACGGAGCACTCTTTGCGAAAGTACTGTCGGTCAAGCGAGACTTCGCGACTACCACCAAAGGTTAGCTGAGAACGTAGATTTTGGCTTGTACCGTCAATACTAGAATGCTGCCGACCCTCTTTTTGAAGCCGTTCACAATTGCCTAATATAGTTAGTGTCTCATAAAGCTTTTCTTGCCGTGGTGTAGCAGTTTGTGAGCGCGATATGGGCCAAAAGCGCCGCCGAGCAGCAGCTACGCGACCTCAGTGTAATCCTGGCCACACCAGGCACCTGCCGTGACGTGCGATTCTTGAGAGGCAGAAGCAGAGGGAGCTTGTGAGGCAGGCAGAGGAGGAGTAGGCGGAGGAGGAAGAGGATGAGGAGTCTACAGAGTCAGAGTTAGCGCCAGATCGTCAATCTGAAAATGAAGGAGGCTTCACTGATGAGGATAATGTGGAGGCATCGCTGCAGATGAAGCTTTAGAGGCGATACTCAAAGTATGGTGTAGAAATAGTCGTCAAGGATGAAAAGTTACGGATGACTGCGCGTTACAGGCGACTATACAGATGACTATACGTAGCGTACAGTCATTAGGAGCGTACATTCGCAGCGTACATTCAATCGCAGCGTACATTCAATCGCAGCGTATAGTCATTAGGAGCGTATGGTCAACCGCAGCGTATAGTCGTTGAGAGCGGATGGTCAATCGCAGCGTACATTCAATCGCAGCGTACATTCAATCGGCGTATAGTCATTAGGAGCGTATAGTCAACCGCAGCGTATAGTCATTAAGAGTGTACATTCATCTGCAGCGTATAGTCATCTGCTGCGATTGAGTATGCTGCGGTTTGACTATACGCCACTTCTGGACAAGATCATATGAGGGACTCCAGCAAAAAGAGCAACCCATACAAAGCCGCGACTCCGGTCTGAACGCGAGCTGTCGAGCTTCTCTGATCCGAAGTAAAAACTCTTCAGCACATTACGAATAGCCGTAGCGGAGTGCTACATGAACAGCCGTGCAGAGACTCGACGCTAATGCAGGGACAGCTAAGCGGCCTTCCAAGCAAGCGATTTTCGTTGCAGATGTCGTTGCTTAACGCAGACAGATTAGCAACGGTGCGCACCGGCTTCTTGGCTCGGCAAGATTCAAAAGGCATTTTCAAATGCAACAAAGCAGGTGTCAGGGACTGTTGGAGTGTGCTTCACGTGACCCTGCTCAGTCGGCAGAAAGCCCTCGTATTCATCCTCCATCAAGAGCTGGCGACGGACTATCATCAGACTTGAGGACTAAAGATATGGAGGGAGACAAAAGCGAAAGATGCACTGAGATCACGATTCATCGTGGGAACAGCAATACGGAAGCTGCCGTACGCGGTGGTCTCGTGGAGCAATCTGCTGCTGCAGTTCGCAATGTGCTGGTCAGCTCTTACTTCGGATCAGAGAAGCTCGACAGCTCGCGTTCAGACCGGAGTCGCGGCTTTGTATGGGTTGCTCTTTTTGCTGGAGTCCCTCATGTGATCTTGTCCAGAAGTGGCGTATAGTCAAACCGCAGCGTCTAGTCATCTGTAGAATCAACCGAAGCCCGCGGGTTCGCAACAAGAGCAGTCCATTCACGACCTTCGTCTGAATGGGACCTGTGGGGTGTCTCACTAATACAGCTTCTGCATGACCTATCGCGTGCCGGACTGACGATATATATCACGTCTTTGCACCCACTCTTGTTTCATCTGTGGTCTGTGTGAAGCACGATGACTTCTCGGAAAAGAGCCTTATCGGACATTTCCACATATCAGATGCACGGAAAGAGTGAGTGAACTGGGTCTAAGAAATCCAATATACAGTACTGATATCCTTCAGATGTGAGCACAAGAGCCACTAGTGTTCTCAATCGTATTGCTGTGCTTGAATGCCAACTTCAATTTTGTCTTGAGGAAATGAGGACCCTCGTTGACCAGGCTGAAACTATCTCAAGACAAGATACACCTGCGCATCATCATCGATGCAAAAGACCTTGTCTAGCATCTACGGAAGGGAACTCCCCTCCAGTTTATCATGATCACTTTCGAGCTGGTGCCACTGCGCAACCGAGGAATGCAGCATCGTCTACCGCCCTAGAGGTCGCCTGTGGCTTGCTGAGCAGGATGGTGGAAGAGGGACGTCTTGGTAAGTGTTCAAACACGGACTTTGTTGTCATCGCTAAAGTGAGCCGCCCAACATTTAGGAGAAAGAACGTGGAGGAGTCCTCTGTTGCATCTGAACGTCAACCGGCTCATCCGGTCTTTTGTTGCTCGTCCTCGTGAATGAGCACCGTATACGGTGTGCGCGGCATATCTCGTCAATGGTCGAGCTCGTATGCTGAAAGATGCCATATGCCAAGTCCGTCTAGTTGCTTGTTGTAAGACCATAGACTGACGCATTAAAGCGAAACGGCGTGGCGCGCATTTGTGATAAGGACGAGCCGTGGCTGCCTTCAAAGCAGTATGTGTTACTTCGAGCTTGCTGGCTTCTTGGTACGAAGAGTGAATGTCAATGGGAAGGCAGCTGCTACACCTTTGTTCAAGTCGTTGAACGAGCAATGGGAGCTTCGCGTGTTTCCACTGCAACAGGCTAGTACCGAAATGGTGGAGCTTGGGACCTACGTTTATGCAACAGAGTTTGTGATCTGGTCATCGTAAACCATCGGAACATACAACACTACTGCATAGACATACTGTAAAAGACGGTGGCCGGGTGAGCTGAAAAGACCGACTCCAGAAGTCCACTTGCCAGTTGAATTCCAGCGTAGATGGAGGGAACATACAGCAGGGCGTTTTGGCAACTGAGACCTACACTATGTACTGTATTGTATGTCGATACGGACTCTGTCAAGCTCTCATAGTGGCGTGATGAATGCCTTGCTCGCAGCAATTGCTTGGGGCTGGGCACGATTTCCACGAGCGAGCATGCAACGCTATGTTGACGCCGAAAGCGTAGACTAATTCGCATGCTGCAAGTGCAACAAGCTGTCGCCTCTAATTCGATATGTCGAAGCTACCACGACGGCTTCATGGTACAGCACAGCCACTTCAAGCGTCCTTCCGATACTGCATAAAGTGATCCCAAGAGCGCTGGTTCAAGAAGCGACCACGTATTGCCTTTATGACCGTTTCTGACCTATGGCCATCTTCACAGAGACTCCGAGTGATATACTGAAGGAACTATCCACACACCTCACGTCCCGAGACCTCTGGAGCATGCGGCTTGTCTGCAAGCGCTTCTGTTGGGAGTTCGCGTACGAGACATACAGGGCATGCTTAGCGGACTGCACCGTGGACGTCTCGTCCGTGGAAAGCCTGAGAGGGCTTTGGGAAATCTCCAGAAAATGTGAGCTTTCTCGGCATCTACGAAACCTGACCGTTACTGCGACAGTTGTCCCTTACGTCGAATTCTCCGAGGGGCATGCCCAGGTACGTGACGGGCTTGTACAGTTCTACAGATCGACCGGCATTGTTGGCTCGCAGGTACGAAAAGAAGAATTGCAGGTCATGCCTTCACGGTATCGCCGCTTGTATGCTGCTGCCCGTTCACCTAGGCGTCATCTTGACTTTCTAAAGGACATTGTCTCGAGGCTTCCGAACTTGCAGCAGGTTACAGTTCGACCAGCGAGGCTGTATGGGCTTGGATCGAACCCTCGAGAATGGGAGATATGGCTGCCTCAACCACTCCAGTCTGCGGTCCTCGAAAATACAAAGACATGTTTCGAGATGGTGACAGAGGTGCTTGCGTCTGCATCGGAAGTCTCGGTGAGGGCTTTCAAGCTTGAGTCGTGCCCTTTCGTTGAAGATCAGACATGGGGAGTGCTAGCTCCGTCTCCGGACCATACAAGGCGAGCTAGGGCTATGTTCGGTCGCATGCGCAGCATCGATCTGGAAGTAGGAGCGCGTTTCTACAGCGATGAAGCGTCTTGTAGCTGCCTGGATCTATTATCTCAGAGCAACGAGCGACTCGAAGATTTCCGTCTAAAGATGACCGGCTCTGAATGCTCGCTCAGCGACGCAGTCTCGCCTTTCATAATGCGAGCTGACTTCCCACGGATGGGAACTTGCAAGTTCACGTCCCTATCCATTCAGCCGGATGCCCTCTGCACTTTCCTCCGGAGGCACTGCCGTTCGCTGCGCATGCTCCATCTGGAAGATTGCTCACTCCTCACAGGCACTTGGCACGCCGTACTTGACGAGATAACACAGACGCACGTAACGGATCTTTCCCTGTTCTCACTACGCCACGGCGAGATGCAGTTAGCCAGCGATGTAGGACGGGATGACTCTGACGAAACAGAAGATGATGTTCTAGTCTACTTCGTTGTGCCCGTCGGTCAGCCGCCACGTTCTCTGAACATGGTTAAGAAGACTCACCGCCTACCAAGGCCATGTGAACATGGGTACTCTGGTGACGAGGTTCTGGTGCCAGTATACGCGAATCATTTCGTGGACGGCTGGCATACGTGGGAATGCAGGACGAAGTTCTTCAAGACAATGCTCCCACAAGACGGTGGTGGCCGTCATCAGGGAGTATATGTCCAGGGCGGCAGTACATTCGTCTGCGCCACGGAGCAGACCACGCCGCAGGGCTATGAGTCTTTCTGGAATAAAGGGGTAAAGTATGTCAGGTTGAGTCCGAGCTTAAGTATGAAGGGACAGTCGGTACCATACAACCTACTCCGAACAATGCGCAATGGATTGTATTGTAGCCAAAAACGTGCTTGAGGCAGGACGCCGCAAGCGATACGGAGTCCGGAGTTTCCTACGCCTGCTTTTACACTCTATCTAAGGAGAGAGGGAGACATTGGATTGAAGAAGACGTACAGGCTGGTCCTGGCGATAGCTCCAAAGTTCACCGGTTATCGGTGGGTGGTCCGACAAGCTAGGCCGGATACAAAACCATTCAATGACGATGGACGAGCTTAATCTTGCAGTTGCCGGGAATCGACGACACGAGCATTCCCAATGAATAATTTGATTCTGCACAAGCTGTCTCTAAGGCTAGGCTGTGATCGATCGAATCGCACTCCTAGCTGGGTTCAATTTATAAATCATCGCAAAGATAAGGTATGGCTGAATCTGTGTACGCATTGACGAATGGCAGATATTGAGTGTAAACCCAGCGTACTGTGAAAGATGGCTTGTTGATGCTGTTGTAATTCCCCGTCAGGTTGTCGAGTCTCCTGAGCATTACAGTAACGTTACGAGAGAACGTATGCTGGCTCTGAGTAGTTCAGGTGTCTGAAACTATATAGACACACATCTTCGTGCGATAGGTTTCGACGAGGAGACCCTCCCTTGGTAGAGTTCCTCGCTTACAGAGGAACGACCTTACTACAACACGATAATCTCATGTCCGGTAGAGCCAACTATGGCAGATATCGAATACATGTTATTGGTCTAGTGGCATCCTATAGAAGCTTGTCTGTGCGGATGTTCACCAAACAGTTGAGGTTAGGGTGTTCATGGGCAATGTTGTTCCTAGTCATGCAAGGGCCAAGGCTATCGTACAGTAATTGTAGCTTGATAGGGGCAAAATGATTAGGAAGAAATCCTCAAAGTTTCAAGGTCTCATGAGCAACGAAAAGAGATCATCTAACGTTAGTTATTATCTCTTGAAACAGATCCTTCTAACCTTAATTGTACTCCATAGGTGCATCTTCATGCACGGACTCGTGGATCCATGCCATTGCCCTATAATCCCAGTCCCAAGGTTTGCTCAGTCTGGATGCGCTGGACAAGGTCTGCGGCGACGCAGTCCAATGGCCCTTGAACAGACCTAAACTCCTACTGTACGTGCGGGCTATAACCTTTTCCTGCAAGACAGTATCTGATCCAGGTCTTTTATGGCCTTGCGAACATTTTGCATTGCGGGAAACTGGTAGATGAAGCGGGGCCTCTCGACACTAGCTGTACGGAACGGCTTGCAGACGGACCAGATCGGCGTGGTCCGGGTAGGGATGATGAAGGAAGGAGAAGTCGCATGGCTTACCATACGGCATGGACGGTCAATGTTGTGCCCTAAATACTGTAAAGAGGTTCGATCGAAATCTGCGTTACGAAGCAGGTGCAGGCTCACTAAAGATAGGAACTGGGCAAGCTCCACGAAACGATGCGTTGGCATCATCCTGCCACCCACCACTTCTTCCCACAGATAAAGAGTACGCCGCCAAAAGCACCGCTTATGAAGACGACGGTCTTGTACCTTCGGCGATTGCGCTTCCAAGTAGCAAGCAAAATACCACAGGATGTCTGATCCATGTCTCTCCCAAAGGAAGCTCAGTGCCACACTAAAACTTCGCTTGTGGAAGTCTAGCTCTGCCGTCTCACGTGCGAGCTTGTTCATTGCTGCAGATTCCAGCCTCCAAGAAGCTTATATCTTGAACACCGCCCAACAGAGTCGAACGTATGGCAAAGAGCCCCCAGAGCTCATCGAACTGTACGCTGCTCTGGCGAGTGATCCCCCTCGGTACGCCGTCCTGACGCTGACGACCAGGCATGGCCGAGCCCGCATATTTTCCTGGGCTATGCGAGAAGTCAGAAGAGCCAGCAAGAGGGGAGGGTCGCCTCTATCCCTGGCAGAAGACTCCACCGCGTTTGCTGACGCGGTTTCCCACCGTCCTTTGACCATTTTGCGTTTACTGCCAGCTGAGTTGCGATCGGAGCTTTTTCTCGACATGTTAGACGAAGCTCGTATACCTCTGCTCAGGTGTCTCAACACCGACTTCAGGAGAAGGATACTTGCAGACCTCGCCGATTATCAGGATGCGATGTGGGCAGAAACCAGCCAGAAGCGGTCTGCTGTAGGAAAGCCGGCCGGAGCAACATTTTTCGGTACGCATGCCGTCGCCACTGGGCAGCCTCGAACACCGGAATCATTCAAAAGATGCGCGCAGTGCATGACCTTCTACACAGTCGGGCAAGGAATTTATCGCTCAACATGTGGTATCCATACCCGGCATCAAGACTGTGTGGATTCTTGTTAGGAGTGCATAATGCTCAACATGGCGGTAGAATAATGTCACGACCATCTCCGTTGAACTTTCCTACACGTGTTCCGGGGAATCTTTGATCCGTATAATCCCGCCTTGCCACCGTGAGCGCCCCACGTTCCTGATGATCAGCCGCATGAGCGTGCGGTAGGTCGCGTCCCAGCACTGAGTGGTGCCAAGTACCGTCCGTCGCCCTGATGAGCGTGGCGACGACTTAGTATGGCTTTCCAAGCCTGCAACGAGTCACTTGTCAGAAGTGGAAGCTGATCGTCCATCTGTCAGGCTTTGACCAAGTTGCTGGGGCTATGGTGCAGTTACAGAACTAGTTTTTTCTCTCTTAATCACAGCCAGCAGCGACTTCTCAATGCACTGAGAGATATACCGCTGCATCGACTCGAGAGACGGCGTTGAATAAGTTGTACGACAGCGTACACGCCGGGGATGATATTGAGAAGTAGATGAATCAACGCCCGCATCGAAGAACCGAGACTGTAGGAATGAAGCAAGTGTTGCCGGCAGCACCATCCATGAGACCCAGGTGCTGGACAATTGCTTAGATCCGGTCCAAGACTGCCATCAGAGGGACACGCTCCTACAATGTAAAAAACGCCGGAAGGCGAGGCCAAGTCGCAAGTATAAGAGACCCACGTGGATGCTGTAGATCACGTTTTCTCGTAACAAGGACTTCGACGTCTGAATAACGACAGCATGCTGAAAGCTCTCGCAGTCTCGCGGCAGATGATGTGGTAACTACAGTACTGATCGCACGGTTCAGCAAAAAATTCTACTATCACCAGTATCATTGCACGTGATGACACAAAGACGGTTAAGCGGCCATCTCAACGTGCAATGCTAAAGAAGATGTCTTCGGTTGCTGTCGCACAGCAGGTCACCCGATGCACACGTTTACAACTTTCTACGAGGCAGCGAGACCAGCCAGTGGTCGAAATCCACTTCCACAAGCGCGCTCCGCAGCCGACGTTGGTGTATATTTATTTGCAAGGCGCTGTCGATGTTTGGCTACATCCAGAGTGTTCCTTCAGGTCCTACGTTTTCAAAAGCCCGCTATGCGCAAGCTCGTCAAGCGTGACGATACGATCATCGCAACCCGAACGTTTCTCCAAACGTGGCAAAACTCTGCACGATGCATAGTCTGCAAGGAGCTATGCAAGATTGCCCAGAGCATAACGATCAGTGCGGCAAGGCGTCAACCAAAGGAGCACATGCATCACAAGGAATGTGTCGACAGTCAAGGCTGCAATCAGTGCTGGCGGTGGAGTGTTCTGAGCCGTCCGAGTGGCCAGAGACACCGCTCGCTTTCAAGTATCCTGCCACGGTCACGCACTCAATCGCATGACCATGAGCTTGGTGACAAGACGCAATCCATGCCCTCTAAGTCGAAAACGACAGATGCATCATCTTGCACGAACGCGTTCATGCTTTTGCCCCAGGAGATCTTTGATGATATTGCACGCCATCTGACCCTCGAGAACCTTGAAGCACTCATAGCTTCGGGTGATCCCATCTGGAAGAGATCAGAGTCTGTACGGCGGGAGAAGTACTTCGAACACATGACAGTCACTATGTCGCAAGGTGGACTCGAAAAGCTTGAGGAGGATCTGCCTCTGAGTACGTGTAACCGTCTGGTGCGAACGATCAAGATCATGGACGCTCAGCACTACTCTCCTGTAGAATGTCTGGTATGGCTTGGAAGTGCACTACAGCGAGTATTCTCCTGTTGTCCTCGACTCGAGATCCTAATCTACTTTCAAGAGCCGCGCAAATCTGAGGGACTCTGCCCTCATTCCGGCCTGTTCGCAACCTCAGTCGAATTGTATCTGACCTCCCGTAACGATGGTTCACGGCTGCTGACACCGAGCATCCATGCGTACAACATCTCACCCGACATACTGCGCTGCATCACGGACTACCCGCAATTCTCTTCTCGACTACAGCTTTTGCACGTACATTATGAATCCAGGCGTCGACACGCTCTGGAGTTGTCTATTCAAACACAGGCGACCGTGGGCATTGACTTGAAAGATCTGTTCGTGACCTGTTAGATCGACCACTACACTGACTTGTACAGCGTGCATGACATCGTCAAGCATACTCGATCGGAACATCTCCAGACCGTCTACCTCGCCGGAGTATCAAACACTTGTGTACAGGACTTCTCCACTATATCCCGCGAAACTCGGGTCTTTGCAGAGAAGTTGCATACCCTCCAAAAAGATCCAGGAGTACTGGGAAATGCCGAGGAATGCCTCCAAGAGCTAGGACGGACCGATCTGTCATCTCATTGATGTTTTTTGCAACGCTGGCAA
>Ga0160428_1002336_pt1 | contig 11694 bp, 9 predicted proteins | sample SolpanmetagenomM_FD_108198 | JGI IMG/M metagenome (GOLD analysis project Ga0160428, IMG submission 108198) | Solar panel surface microbial communities from Lawrence Berkeley National Laboratory, California, USA - M | ecosystem: Engineered > Built environment > Solar panel > Unclassified ...
AGGCGTCGGCACCCGTCGCGCCCGCCGCGGGCGGGTCGCCTACTGTGCTGAGCCCGGCGTCGCGCAGCGGCGCCACCCGGACCGGGAGGAGCCCCGTGGACGACAGGACCATCCACCAGCAGATCACCGAACTGGTCGCGCAGGAGCACGAGCTGCGCAGCGCCCTGCAGTCCGGCCAGATCAGCTCCGACGACGAGCGCGGGAAGCTGCGCGCCGCCGAGGAGTCCCTCGACCAGCTCTGGGACCTGCTGCGCCAGCGCCAGGCCAAGCGCGACGCCGGCGAGGACCCGGACCAGGCGGGCGAGCGCCCCGTCAGCGAGGTCGAGGGCTACCGGCAGTAGGACTCGGCCCGGCCCGGCCCGGCCCGGCCCGGCACCGCGACGAGCGATGGCGGACCCGGCCGGCCGGCGCGCTGGACGCCGGATCGTCATCACCCGCCCTGCGGTCGGCAGCGGGGCCGTCAGCCGGCCGCGGGGGGCGTCCAGTCCTTGCCCGGCGCCCAGTCCGGGAACGCGTAGTCGTCCAGCGAGACCTTGGCTCCGCCGGCTACCGCCGCGGTCACGGCCTGCTCCCGGTCGGCGCTGAACGCGTCGCTCAGCTTCTTCAGCGCCCCGCGCAGGTCCTTGACGTCGCCGCCGAGGTAGCCCTGGACGATGTCGCCCAGGTGCGGGCTGATCGGCTTCTGCAGGGCCTGCACCTTCGCGATGTCGGGGTTGCGGACGACCGCCTCGGGCCCCCGCTTGACGGTCTCCTGGAACCAGCCCGCCAGCTTCTTGTAGGGGGCGATGGAGTCCGCGTCCTGCACGACGCTGATGTCCAGCGGCGGCTGGTCCATCCCCGACGCCAGGCCCTTCTGGTAGTCCTTCGAGGTCATCGAGCCGATCAGCTCGCTGGCCTTGGCCGGGTCCGCCGTCGTCCCGGCCACGAAGAACTGCGCAGCGGGTGCGCCGCGGTAGGTGACGACCTGCCCGCCGGCCTCGGGCGTCAGGATGGGCCCGACGCCGATCTTGCCGACGAAGTCGGGGGCGACGTTCTTCGCCCCACCCGCGCACCAGGGCCCGTCGGGGAAGTACCCGGCCACCCCGGCCGCCCAGCGGCTGCGGGCGTCCGCGACCGTCAGCCCGCCGCTCCCGGCCAGGATGAGTCCGGAGTCGTTGAGCTCCTTCCAGAACTCGATCGCGTTGACGTAGGTGTCGTCGTCGTAGGCGAACTCGCCGGTCGCGTACTTCATCCCCTGGAAGCCGGGGAAACCCGCCACCTGCGCCAGGTCGTCCTGCTGCTCCCGCATCCGGGCGACACCGCCGAGGGCGAGGATCATGGGCGCCGCCCCGCCCCCCTTGGCCTTGATCTTCTGCAGGTTGGCGCGGAACTCGTCGTACGTCGCCGCGGGCTCGTCCGGGTCGATCCCCGCCGCCGAGACCACGTCGGTGTTGAACCAGTGCGCGGCGGAGTACTGCTGGTAGCTGAACAGGGGCAGCCCGTAGAGCTTGCCGCCGAGGTTCGTGATGCCCTCCGTGAGCGAACCTTCCGGCAGGCTGGCCATCGCCTCCTGAGACAGGGTCAGCTCGTGCACCCAACCTTCCGCGACGAGAGCGGAGAGGGGCAGGTTCAGGATGTTGGAGTAGACGTCCGGCAGCTGCTTGCTCTGGTTGGCCAGCTGCAGCGCCTCGGGCGCCTTCGAGACGTCGTTGTAGGTGTAGGCGATCTGCACGCCCAGGGCGGTGGACTGCTTCGCGGCCCACTGCTTGTGGAACTTCTGCAGAGCGCTGAAGTGGTCCCACCAGCGCAGGCCGCCCGCAGCGTTCGGGCCGCCTCCACCGGTGGTACCGCCGCCGCAGGCGGCGAGGAAGGCCGAGAAGGACAGGGCGCCGCCACCGGCGAGCAGCGTGCGGCGGTTCAGCTGGGACATGACGTTCTCCTCATCGAGACGTGCTTCGAACGGGACGGGGTGCGGGCAGGGGGTCGTGCGGTGCGGCGGGTGGTCAGGACTTGACGGCTCCGGCGATGCCCTCGACGAAGAACCGCTGGAGGAAGAGGAACAGCACGACGATGGGCAGGATCGAGACGACCCCGGCTGCCGCCATCCCCGACCAGTCGGTGGCGTTCTCACCCACGAAGGCCTGCATGCCGACGCTGAGCGTCCGCAGCTGGGGGCTGGAGAAGGAGAAGACCAGCGGCAGGAAGAACGCGTTCCACGTCGACAGGAACGTCAGCAGGGCCACGGTCGCCGTGACGGGCATCGACAGCGGCAGCATGATCGTGAAGAAGACCCGGAAGAAGCCGGCCCCGTCGACGACGGCGGCCTCCTCGAGCTCCTTCGGCAGCTGCCGGAAGTACCCGGCGTAGATGAGGATCGCGGACACGTTCGCCGCCCCGGACAGGGCGAGGACCATGCCCGTCAGGGAGTTGAGCAGGTTCAGCTCCATCGACAGCTTGACGACCGGGATGATCGTGTAGCCGGTCGGGACGAACAGCGTCGCGACGAGGATGCCGATGATGACCCTCGACCCGGGGAACCGGTAGCGACCGAGGACGTAGCCGCAGAGGGCGCAGCGGACGACGACGATCGCCACGGTCGCGACCGTCACGATGACGGTGTTGACCATGTACCGGCTGAAGCCGGCGTCGTTCCACGCCCGGCTGTAGTTGTCCCAGGCGAAGGCCTGGGGGATGATCCGCAGCCCGGCGGTGAAGACCTCCATGGAGCTCTTCAGGGAGGCCGACACCATCCAGATGAACGGGTAGATCCACAGCACGGCGACGGCTGCGAGCAGCAGCACCGCGATCCACCAGGGGGCCCGGCGGGCCAGGCGACGCCCCAGCGGCGGCTTCGGCGCCGCGGGGACCTGCCGGGTGGGCGTGACGAGCGTCATCGCACCGTCCCCCTGTCCTTGCGCCCCGAGTACAGCGCCCAGGCCTGCACGACGCCCACGAGCATGACGATGACCCCGAAGAGGACGGCGGCCGCGGAGGCGAACCCGAGCTGCGGGATGGAGGCGTTGAACGCCCACCGGTAGATGTAGATCTCGATGATCTCGGTGGAGAAGAAGGGCCCCCCGCCGGTCATGGTCTGCATGAGGTCGAAGGCGTGGAACGTGTCCTCGACGGTGAGCACGGTGATGATCAGCAGGAACGGCATCAGCAAGGGCAGGGTGATGTGGCGGAAGATCTTCACCGCGCCGGCCCCGTCGATGCGTGCCGCCTCGTAGACGTCGTTGGGGACCGTCTGGAGCGCCGCCATCCAGTAGATCATCGTGATCCCGAAGAACTTCCAGACGTACACCGCGGCCGCCGTCACCAGCGCGGTCCCGGAGTCGCCCAGGAAGTCGATCCCCTGGTCCACCCCGACCAGCTTCAGCATGCTGGTGACAGGCCCGCTGGCGGGGTCGAAGACGAACTGCATGACCACGCCGACGATGGCCGTGGTGGTGACGACCGGCAGGAAGTAGACCGTCCGGAAGAAGCCCCGCAACGGCAGCCGCGGGGAGTTCAGGACCATCGCCAGCAGCAGGCTGAGCAGGATCCGCGCCGGCGCGACGAGCAGCATGAACACCAGGGTGATCTTCACCGAGGACCAGAAGGCCGGGTCGGCGACCACCGCGCGGTAGTTGGCGATGCCGACGAACCGCTGGTCGGCCTGGAAGCCGTTCCACTCCACCAGGGAGTACCAGTAGCTCGCCACGATCGGGTAGAGCGTGTAGAGGCCGTAGAGCAGGACGGTGGGCAGCAGGAACAGCCAGATCCACAGCGTCTGCCTGCGGCTGACCGCCTGCCGCACCTTCGGACCCTTCCGGCCGTCGGACCGGAGCACACGTCCCGTCGCGAGCGGCGCGTCGGGGGTCATCACTCTCGCCATCGGGGGACCTCCCTAGCGGATCTGAGACAGGCTGAAGGTGGCGGGATCGCCACCGATGCGGTTCCCGCTCTCGAGCGCGCTGACCGCGGCGAGCTCGTCCTCGGTGAGCAGCAGCGACGCCGCGGCGAAGTTCTCCGCGAGCCGCTCCCGGCGGGAGGACTTGGGGATGACCACGTGCCCGCGCTGCAGGTGCCACGCGAGGACCACCTGCGCGGGGGTCACCTCGTGCGCCCGGGCCGCCGCCACGACCGCGGGGGCGTCGAGGTCGGCGCCCTGCCCGAGCGGTGAGTACGCCTCGACGACGATCCCGCGCGCACGGCTGGCCGCCACGACGTCCCCCTGCTGGAACGTGGGGTGCAGCTCCACCTGGTTGACGGCCGGCACCAGCCCGGTGGCCGCGGCGAGGTCGTCGAGGTGGGACGGCAGGAAGTTCGACACCCCCACGGCCCGGACCGCGCCGTCGGCGTGCAGCTGCTCCAGCGCCTGCCAGCTCTCGACGTAGCGCCCGGCACCCGGGTTCGGCCAGTGCACGAGGTAGAGGTCGAGCGCGTCGACGCCCGTCCGACGGCACGTGTCGGCGTAGGCCCGCAGAGCCTCGTCGCGGCCCTGGTCGCCGTTGCGGAGCTTGGAGGTGAGGAACACCTCCTCGCGCGGCAGGCCGGACGCCCGCAGCGCGGCCCCGACCCCCGACTCGTTGCTGTAGGCGGCGGCGGTGTCGATGTGGCGGTAGCCGACCGCGAGGGCCTCCTCGACGACGCGCTGCGCCTCCCCCGGCGGGACCTGGAAGACGCCGAGACCGAGCTGCGGGACGGCGACGCCGTTGTTGAGGACGACCTCCGGGGCGATCGTCACGTCGCCGCTCACCTCGGCTCCAGCACGATCATCGACACCGACGGCAGCGGCAGGTCGAGGCGAGTGGTGAAGGTGCCGTCCGCCACCTCCTGCCGGCGCGCGGGCTCCAGCTCCTCGAGACCCTGCCGAGCCTTCACGGCGGCGAGCTGGTCCTCGCTCGGGTCCTGCGGGCTGCCCTGCGCCACCCAGGCGGTGTGCGCGTTGCTGTGCTCGGCGTCGATGCGGTGGTGGGTGACGGAGTACTCGGCGGAGGCCAGACCGCGGACCGTGACGTCGACCGGGGTGGCTCCGTCGTCGGTCCGGTACTGGTCGTCGGTGTGACGCCACACGAGGACGGTGACGCGGCCCTCCGCGTCGGTGGAGGCCAGCACGTCGACCTCCTCGCCCATGCTGCGCCCGTCGTCGGCGTCGAGCAGGGCCGGGTCGCTGGCCGCGGTGGACGTGGCCTCGATGCGGCGGCTGCCCAGGCGCGACACCATGCGGTAGGCGTTCAGCAGGGGCTTCTCGATCCCCCCGGCGGTGAGGAAGGCGCGGGTCCCCTCGAAGAAGCGCTCGCCCTCGAAGTAGAAGCTCCACGACGTGGCCTGGGTGACGGAGACCGGCTCGGTCTCGTTCAGGTCGAGGATCTTCTTGAACAGCTTGACCTGGAACACGGGGTAGTACTCGGTGTTCTGGAACTGGAAGTTCGCGTTGTCGTAGACGCTGTAGTGGGCCGGGACGCCCGCGTCGCACTCGTCGACGACCGCGGGGAGGTGGTGGTACTCGGGGAACTCCCCCACGACCCGCAGCATGCGGCGGATCTCGTACAGCATCTTGTGCGAGGACGGGTTCTGCTGCTCCGGTGCCGGCGCCCCGGTGGGTCCGTAGACCCGCCACGGGGTGAAGGCCGAGCCCTTGGTGTGGAAGGAGACGAAGTCGAGCGCGACCCCCTGCGACGACGTGTGCTGCAGGAAGCCGCGGAGGAACTCCACACCCCCGCCGGTGACGGCCGGGCCACCCACCTGGGCGTCGGGCAGCACGCTGCGGACGGCTTCGGCCGTGACGGTGTACAGGTCGTAGAACTCCTGCGGAGTGCCCTTCCAGTAGAAGATGTCCGGCTCGTTCCACAGCTCCCACAGCCAGGTCCCGACCTCCTCGGCGCCGTAGCGGTCCAGGCAGTGCCGGGCGTGCGCGGCGACCAGGCCGCGCCACTTCTCGTAGTCGCGCGGCGGGTACGCCCAGGCCCCGGCCTCGTAGTTGCTGTAGACGGTGGGGCTGGAGACGACGGTCAGCTCCGCCGCCTCGGGCGGCAGGAGGTCGCGGGGGGTGAACGCGAGCTCCACGAGCACGTGGTGGCCCGCACCGACGATGGCGTCGTAGGTGGCGTCGACGGTGGCGAAGTCGTACGACGGGTTCCCGTCGGCGTCCTCGTGGTAGACGTTCCCGTTGCCCCAGTGGGGGATCCCGAAGCCGCTGCCCGAGCAGAACACGTAGTGCGGGCGGACGTGGAAGGGCCTGGGGGAGAGCTCTGCGAAGGTGCGCAGCAGCTTCTTGCCCGTGGGCGTGTAGGTCCAGTTGATCTCGTCGTAGCCGATGGACTCCCAGATCCGGGTGAGCGGCCCGCGGTCGGCCGCCGCATCCACCGTCACGGCCGCGTGCGCGACGTGCGGGGCGGAGGCGTCGCTGGGGGCGGAGCGCGGGAAGTGGTGGTGGTCGCTGGACAGTCCGGGGTTGTGCGGGGCGGTGTCGGTGCTCACGGGAGCCTCTCGGGGGTGGGGCGCGTTGCAGCGTTGCAAGGCGCGGTCGGAGACGTGCGGGGTTCGCGAAGGGTGGAGTCCCGGAGGTGGAGAGCTCCGGGTGGTGCCGTTGCGGGTGGCGAAGAGCTCCGGCTGCTGCGGAGTTCCACGCGCTCCCGGCGGGGACCGTCGCTCAGGCGTCGAGCGGAGCGGTCCGGTACGCCTGCAGCGCGCGGTCGCGCGCCTCGGTGATGTGCGCGGCCATCGCCGCGCGGGCCGTGGCCGGGTCCCCGGTCCGCAGACCGTCGAGGACGCGGGTGTGCTCGGCGACGCAGTGGGCGGAGTCCGTCACGCCGCCGCCGCCGAAGAGGCGGAAGCGCTGGATCTGCCCACCGAGGGCGGTGTAGGAGGAGAGGAGGAACTCGTTGCCGGTGGCTTCGGCGATGATGCGGTGGAAGCGCTCGTCGGCTTCCCAGTACTGCCGGAACTCGTGGAACGACGGGCCGAGCGGGGCGGTGGAGAGGTCACGCACGGCCTGTTCGAGCCGGGCCAGGAGGGCCGGGTCGAGGTGGTGGGCGGCCAGTTCCGCGAGGGCCGGCTCGAGGACGAGCCGGGCCTGCATGAGCTTGACGAGCTCGTCGGGGGTGGCGACCGGGGCCACCCGGTAGCCCTTGAGGGCGACGCGCCGCACGAGGCCGGTGGACTCCAGCCGCGCCAGCGCTTCCCGGACGGGGGTCTGGGAGACCTCGAAGTCGCGGGCCAGGGCGTCGATGCCCAGCGTCGCACCGGCTTTCAGCTCGCCGTCGATGAGCAGGTCGAGGACGGCGTCGTAGACGTGGTCGGCGAGCATCTGCCGGCTCGGCGCCAGTGAACGCCGCGCTGTCGTCCGCTCCACGAGCGTCATCGTAGACACGCCTCCCCAGGCGGACTGCGGTCTGCGGGTCGTGCACGGTGCACACCTCCTCGACGTCAGCTCACCGGTGAACTGATGTCGTAGACCGTAGATCGTGCACGATCTACGGTCAAGACCCTTCCCGCACGGGCTGCGTCCGCTCGGCCGACCCGGCTCAGGCGCCGCGCAGCTCCAGCACCAGGTCGCCGTCGGCGCCGGGGACCAGGCGGACGGGGATGCCCCAGTCCTGCTGGTAGAGGTGGCACGCGGCGAACTCGGGGACCTCGCCGGTGTCCGGGTCGCCGTCGCAGGCCGCCGCCTGGACGCTGACGTGCAGGACCCCCTCGGCCGGGCCGCCCGCCGCCGGGTCGGCCAGGATCAGGTTGCGCTGCAGGCCTTCCGCGTCGCCGGCGCCCGCGACGAGCAGCTCGGGCGGGGAGGAGGCGACGACGAGCCGCGTCGGGTCGCCCCAGCGGCGGTCGAGCTTCTGCCCGGTGGGCGGGGTGAAGGCGACGCTCAGCTCGATCGTGCCCGGCGGCAGGTCCGTCGGCGGGCGCTGCACGGTGTGCGCGCCCTCGTCGACGCGGACGGCGGTCGGGACGGCGAAGCGCGTGAGGCGGTGGGCCGCGGCCTCCACGACGAGCAGGGACCCGCCGTCCGCGGGGTCGACGAGGACGTCGGAGGGTTCCGCGAGGTCGGTGAGCAGGGTCGTGACCTCGCCGCTCGCGGGGTCGTAGCGGCGCAGCGCCCCGTTGTAGGTGTCGGCCACGAGGATGCTGCCGTCGGGGGCGACCGCGAGGCCCAGCGGGTGCTGGAGCAGCGCCGGCTCGGCCCCGTCGGCGGGGGCGCCGGGCCCGTCGCGGAACCCGAAGTCGAACAGGCCCTGGCCCACGGCCGTGCCGACCTCGTACCCCGCCCCGGCCACGGCCTCGACGTTGGCCATCCGCTCGTCGGTGACCGCGCGGATGCCCGCGTCGACGTCGCCGGAGCGCCGCAGCCACCGCAGGGCCGACGTCTCGGCGTCGACGAACCACAGGGTCTCGACCCCGTCCACGTCCTGCACCGCGAAACCGGAGGTCTGCGCGAACCACGCCTGCTCGGCGGGCCCGTCGTGGACGCCCTCGGCGGTGGTGCCGGCGAGCACGCGCACGGTCGCCGCGTCGGGGTCGTAGGCCCAGAGCTGGTGCACGCCGGCCATGGCGATGACGACCTGCCCGTCGAACCAGCACACGTCCCAGGGCGTCGAGAGGTCCTGCTCCAGGGCCGGGCCGCCACCCTCGCGGCGGCGCAGCTGCCGCCCCGTGCCGGCGAGGGTCGTGACGGTCCCGTCGGCGAGCCGGACCGCGCGCACCGCGTGGTTCACGCTGTCCGCGACCACGACGTCGTAGCCGAGCCGGTCGGCCACGTCGAGGGGCAGCACCGCGGCCCCCTGCGGTTCCGCGAACCGCGCCGAGGCGGCGTCGCCGTCGCGCAGGCCGCGCTCCCCCGAGCCGATCCGGCGGCGCTCGGTGACGAGGTCGGCCTCGAGCTCGACGAGCTGGTGGTGCGCGGTGTCGACCACGAGCAGGCCACCGCCGGGCAGCGCGGCGGCGCGGGCGGGGAAGCGCAGCGCCGAGTCGGCGGGGGCGGGCGGCACGTACGGCCCGGCCCCGCGGTGCAGCGTCCCCTTCGCGTCGTGCTCCGCGACGAGCTCGTCGAGCAGGACGCCCAGGCCGTGCGCGTGCCCCTCCCCCGACAGCGACGCCACGACGTAGCCCTCGGGGTCGACCACCACGAGCGTCGGCCACGCGCGGGCGGTGAAGGCCTTCCACGTCACCAGGTCCGGGTCGTCGAGCACCGGGTGGTGGACCGCGTACCGGTCGACGGCCGCGTCCAGCGCGGCCGGTTCCGCCTCGTGCCGGAACTTCGGCGAGTGCACCCCGACGATCACGAGGACGTCGGCGTAGCGCTCCTCCAGCGGCCGCAGCTCGTCCAGCACGTGCAGGCAGTTGACGCAGCAGCTCGTCCAGAAGTCGAGCAGCACGACCTTGCCGCGCAGGTCGGCCAGGGAGACGTCGGCGCCGCCGGTGTTCAGCCACCGGCGGCCGACGAGCTGGGGGGCGCGGACGCGCGCGCGGACGGTGCGGGACGGGGTGCTGACCACCCCTCCATCCTCCCCCGGGCCGCCCACGACCCGCGTCCGGGGACCCGGGCAGGCGGCGGACGTCCGGGACGGGGGCAGGCGTCAGCGGCGGTTCTCGATGGCCGCGGCCATCTGCGCCTGCTCCTCGATGACCTCGCCGATGCGGGCCTGGACCGTGTCGAGCTCGCGGATGGTCCCGGCGGTCTCGTTGATGCCCTCGGCCACGGAGCGGCTGGAGTTCTGGATGCCCGCGATCTGCTCGGCCACCCGCTGGGTCGCCTCGGCGGTCTCGCGGGCCAGGTCCTTCACCTCGCTGGCGACGACGGCGAAGCCGCGCCCCAGCTCCCCGGCACGGGCGGCCTCGATGGTCGCGTTCAGCGCCAGCAGGTTCGTCTGGTCGGCGATGCCCGAGATGATCTTGATGACCTCCCCGACGGCGGCGGACGCCGCCTGCAGGGCGTCCACGTCGGCGGTCATGGTGCTCGCCTGGTGCACGGCGGCGTCGGCGACCCGGCCGGCGTCCGTCGTGGCCTCGCGCAGCTGCAGGACCGTGGACAGGAGCTCGCGGGAGCTCTGGGCGTCGGCCTCCACCCGCCGCAGCAGCGCGAGGCGCTGGGACACCAGGTGCTGGACGTTGCGCAGCGCCGAGGCGCGGGACTGCGACAGCTCGATCGTCTCGGTCGTGAAGAAGTCCATCGTCCCGACGACCTGGCCGTCGTTGAGGATCGGGAAGCAGACGCCCGAGCGGACCCCGGCGCGCTGGGCCGCGGGCGCCCGCACGCAGTCGGTGAGCTCCCCCAGGTCGGCGACGAAGACGAGGTCGCGGGCGCGCCAGGCGCGCCCGGAGAGGCCCACGCCCTCGGCGAAGGCCGCCGACAGCGTGACCTTGCGGAACTCCTCGCCCGCCGAGCCGGACTCGGTGACGAACTTCAGGCGGCGGTCCTGCTCGTCCAGCGCCCAGTAGGAGCCGTAGGCCCAGCCGAAGGCCGAGCGCACGGTCTCCAGGGCCAGGCGCAGCGCGCTGCTCTGGTCCGTCGCGTCGCCGAGGCTGGTCACCACGGTGGTGACGGCGGTGCGGTCGTCGAGGGTCTCCTGCAGCTGCGCGGAGTCCAGCGCGCTGCGCCGGGCGTGGGCGGCGACGCGGGCGATGGCCTTCCACTTCTCGCTGCGGCCGCCGAAGAAGGGCAGCTCGTCCTTGCTGTAGAACTCCTGGATCGCCACGACCTGCCCGGCCTCGGTGATCGGCATCTGGCAGCCGTGGCGGGCACCGGCGGCCTCCGCGTCGCGCCAGCGCAGGCAGTCGTCGGTGGCCTTGTCGAGGCCGCACTGCTGGGCCGTGCCCGACGCGAGCGCCCGGCCGCCGACCCCCTCGCCGGGGGCGATCCCCAGCCCGCGGGTCAGGGTCATCGCCGACGTCAGCTCGCCGACCTCGGCGCCCAGGTGGAAGCGGCCGTCCGGCCCCGGCAGCCAGACGGCGCCGTAGGCCAGGTCGAGCGCGCTGACGAGGGCGCGGACGCCCGCGAGGTGCGCCTCCACCTCGGTCGTGACGCCGCCGTCGAGGGCGGCGAGGACCGCCTCGAGCGCCTCCACGTCGCGGGGCATGGGGCCTTGCGGGACTGCTGCAGCGCGGGTCGAGCGTCGGAACACGGGGTTCCCCTCCGGTCGTGCGCGGGGGCCGTGGTCGCCGGTGCCGCGCGGTGTCGTTCGTCGCGGTACTCAGATCGGCATCCGCGGCCGGGACCTGAACGGGCCGTCCCGTCGCGCGGGCGGGCACGACGGCGGGCGGGCGCGGCAGACTGCGCCTCGTGAGACGACGGACGAGCACCGCCCTGGCCGCGCTGCTGATCGCGGGCTCCGCGCTGGCGTCGGCGGCGCCGGCCGCCGCCGAGCCGCCCTTCCGCGTGGCCGAGCAGGTCACCGACCGGGTCGGCGCCCTCGGGAGCGGCCGGCAGCAGGTCGACGACGCCCTCGCGCAGCTGCAGAGCGAGGACCACCAGCAGCTGTGGGTGGTCTACGTCGACACCTTCGACGGGCTGTCCGGCGAGCAGTGGGCGCAGCAGACGTTCGACGCCAGCGGCTTCGGCGGCGACGACGTCCTGCTGGCCGTGGCCGTGTCCGAGCGCAGCTACGGCTACCACGTGGCCTCCTCGTCGCCGCTCACCCAGGCGGAGCTGACGGCGGTCTCGCGCGACACCGAGACGGAGCTCGCGCGCAGCGACTGGTCCGCCGCCGTCGTCGCCGGGGCGCAGAGCATCGG
>Ga0160428_1002337_pt1 | contig 11674 bp, 12 predicted proteins | sample SolpanmetagenomM_FD_108198 | JGI IMG/M metagenome (GOLD analysis project Ga0160428, IMG submission 108198) | Solar panel surface microbial communities from Lawrence Berkeley National Laboratory, California, USA - M | ecosystem: Engineered > Built environment > Solar panel > Unclassified ...
GTATTTTGATTCGGGGTGGGAAGCGAAAGCCATCGCCGCGCAGCAAGAAGTGCATCTGGACACGGTGTATGACCGGCGCAAACATTGGCTGGCTGAGGGGTTCGCTTCGTTGGTGGACAAACACCGTCGTGGCGTGCCGCCGAAGCTCACCGAGGCGCAACGCGAGCAGTTGCGCCTATGGGCAAGCGCCGAAGCGCTGACAGCGCGGCAGTTGGTGACGAAGCTGAAGGACGAATTCGATGTGGTGCTGCATCCCAACACACTGGGCATCATCCTCAAGAAGATGCACTTCGTGTGGAAGCGCACACGGCACAGTTTAAAAAAAAAGGATGAACTGAGATTCAGGAAGGCCCAGTGGGAGATCACTGACATGCTTGCAGCGGCCGATCGCGGGGAAATTGATCTGGGCTACTGCGATGAGGCTGGCTTTGCGCTGGCCCATCCGAATCGCAGTGCATGGACGCCGGTTGGCCAATGCCACACGTGCGATGCCGTGCGTGGCAAGCGGTTGAATGTTGTTGGCGCCCTGCTGTCGTCGGGCGAGTTGTTTGCCGTAAAGCTGTGGGAAACCATGACGGGCCTGTTATTTGCCGGTTTCCTGGGCCTGCTGATGCAGCATGTAGGCAAGCCCCTGGTGCTCATACTGGATAACGCATCGGTGCATACGTCTAAAGAGATACAGCCGCTGCTCAAGGTGCTGGAACGGCAGGGCTTGACGTTGTACTTCCTGCCGCCCTACAGCCCGGAACTGAACCGCATTGAAAAACTGTGGCACAAGATGAAGTATGAATGGATGGCCTTTACAGCGCGCAGTGCTAAGACCATCGAAGCTGATGTGGACGAGATATTGGCCGGATTCGGCGAACGATACACGATGGATTTCTGCTAAATATTTACGGAATAATTTACCGGTAAGAGCTTAGTTAGGCACTTGAAACATATTTGCGTAGTCCGCGAATAAGCCTTACGTTCTCATTAAGAGAAGTTCTACATTCTGCATCAATTGTCGCCTGGCGGCCCCGCAGAGAACTGGTATACTTACAAAATGCCTCGGATCTTCAAGACATTTTTGCTCTGGCTGTTACTGGCCGCGCTTCCCCTTCAGGGGATAGCCGCTGCTATCCAGACGTCTTGCGGACCTATGTCACACCATGACTCTGCAGAAATAATGGTTGTGACTCAACCTCACCATCATGAGGGCGATGGCGCTGCAGATCCTGTTCAAGTTGCCGTGACCAAATCTGCCGGCAGTTCTGCCGACATGAAGCATATAAATTCCTCTTGTAGCGCCTGCGCAGTTTGCTGTGTAGGTGCGGTTGCCCCGCCATCTCTTTCTTTCCTGACGCCAGCCTATAGCAGTTCTCTGCCTGTGCTCACAGCTCCTTCCCCCTTGGTCACTGGATTTATTCCCGCTGGCCTCGAACGTCCTCCCAAACGCGTTACCGCTTAATCGACGTACTGAGCTAAGTACGCCAGACGAAATTCGTCCGGCTGTCTGACCTCATACGATTCGCGTGCTTTTGCACGTCTGTTCTATCGATTCTGAGGTAATCATGTCCTTTTCACACCGGATTACGGTGGCCGTGTTGGCATTCCTGCCGCTCGCCGCGACCGCGCAACAACCACAACAAGCAAACCCAGCTGACGCAAATGTCACGGTGCCTGCCATAGGCTACGTATCGGCCTTCGAAAACTATCGTGCTACGCCGGACGAGACAACCTCTCCTGATCAGGTCTGGCGTGCAGCCAACGAAGAAATCGCAAGCAAGGATGCGCACGGCGGTCATATGGACATGCCTGGTATGACGCCAGCCGCCTCGGGGAACCCTATGTCGATGCCTGGCATGGGTACAACCAAGCCTGAGCCAAAAGCCGACGCTGCGCCGTCTGACCCGCACGCAGGTCATCAAAACATGCCCGGAATGGGAGCAGCTGGCTCCGGGAACCATATGTCCATGCCTGGCATGGGTGCAACCAAGCCTGAGCCAAAACCTGACGCCGCACCGTCCGACCCGCACGCAGGCCATCACAACATGCAAGGAAAATAACAATGCGCATTCAACCAAAAGCGGCGCATTTGAAGCCGCTCGCCATCGCGCTTTCCGCCCTGATTCTGACCGGGTGCGCGACCTTCTCGAAAGACGGCGGGATTGACTCCGTGTCCACGTTGACCAAGGAGCGGACAGGCCAGACGGTCCAGCGTGAGAAGTCGGCCGACGATGCGAAAGCTACTCAGACCGCTGTCAACCAGCTCTTGGCCAAGCCGCTGACCCCCGACTCTGCCGTCCAGGTCGCCCTGGCCAACAACAAAGGGCTGCAGGCCGCATTCGCAGAGTTGGGCGTTGCCGAAGCGAGCCTTGTGCAGGCTGGCCGCCTCAGGAATCCCGGCTACTCCTTTGGACGGCTGCGGGGCGGTGGTGATACCGAAATCGACCGCAGCATCATGTTCGACTTTGTCGGTCTCCTGACCATGCCGCTTCGCACGAACATAGAAGGCCGCAGGTTTGAGCAGGCCAAGCTGCAGGCTGCCTCCGAAGCAGTGCAGCTTGCAGCAGACACCCGCAAGGCGTATTTCACAGCACTCGCGGCGCAGCAAAGTGCCCAATACGCCGAACAAGTGGCTACCGCAGCAGATGCCAGCGCCGAACTGGCGCAGCGACTCGCAAGAGTCGGCAACTGGAGCAAGCTCGACCAAGCCCGTGAGCAAGGGTTCCATGCCGACGCTATCACGCAGCTTGCCCGCGCCCGGCATAACGCCACTGCAGCGCGTGAGCAGCTAACCCGCTTGCTTGGATTGTGGGGTGCAAATACGGCATTCAAACTGCCAGAACGCCTGCCTGACCTGCCGAAGGCGCCGAACGAGGTAGCCGATATGGAGACGCAGGCCATGTCTCAGCGCCTTGACATCCAAATGGCACGTCGGGACGCAGAAGCGACGGCGAGCAGCTTGGGCCTGACCCGTGCAACAGGTTTTATCAATGTTTTCGACGCTGGCTACGCCAACAAGAGCGAGACGGGCAAGCCGCGGGAAAACGGCTATGAAATATCGCTGGAGTTGCCTATTTTCGATTGGGGCGGCGCCCGCACTGCACGGGCGGAAGCGACCTACATGCAATCCGTTCACCGCACGGCAGATGCCGCTATTCGAGCCCGTTCGGAAGTGCGCGAATCCTACTCGGCCTACCGGACGACTTACGACGTTGCCAAGCACTACCGTGACGAGGTTGTCCCTTTGCGCAAGCGGATTTCGGACGAAGTCATGCTTCGATACAACGGGATGCTCGCCAGCGTATTCGAATTACTGACTGACGCGCGTGACCAAGTCGGCAGTGTCAATACAGCCATAGAAGCCCAACGCGACTTCTGGATAGCCGAAACCAATCTCCAAAACGCCATCAATGGCGGTGGCAACGGCGGCGGCTCAACCGAAATGCGCGCTCAGGCTTCCGGTGAAGCCCAAGCCCAAAAACACTAAAAGGATTCCACATGGTTTCACGCAGAAATTTCTTATCAGGCGCAGCTGCCTTAGTCGGCGCAGGTGCCGTCAGCCGTGTTGGCGCGGCATCCTTGCCTGAACTGGTCACGATGGAAGGCGCCGCGACCCAGGCGCCGTTACTGCCATCCAACGGCCGCCCGTACAACCCGGTGGTCACCCTGAATGGCTGGTCACTACCTTGGCGGATGAATAATGGCGTCAAGGAATTTCACCTGGTCGCCGAGCCGGTAGTCCGCGAGTTTGCCCCCGGCATGAAAGCCAACCTTTGGGGCTACAACGGTCAGTCACCTGGCCCGACGATTGAAGTAGTCGAGGGCGACCGGGTACGGATTTTCGTGACTAACCGCCTGCCCGAAGAGACAAGTATTCACTGGCATGGCCAGCGTCTGCCTGCAGGCATGGACGGTGTTACCGGCTTGACCCAACCAGGCATCCCGCCCGGTAAGACCTTCGTCTACGAATTCGAGGCGAAGCGTCCCGGCACCTTTATGTATCACCCACACGCTGATGAGATGGTGCAGATGGCGATGGGCATGATGGGCTTCTGGGTAACGCATCCGAAGAACATCAATTTCATGAGGGCGGACCGGGATTTCGTTTTCCTGCTCAGTAACTACGACATCGATCCTGGCAGCTATACGCCCAAAACCAGCACCATGCTGGACTTTAACCTCTGGGCCATCAACAGCCGGGTTTTCCCAGGTGTCGATTCGATGAATGTCCGGCAAGGCGACCGGGTGCGCATCCGCATGGGTAACCTGACCATGACCAATCACCCGTTCCATTTGCACGGCCATGAGTTTGTCGTGACAGGAACTGACGGCGGCTGGATTCGGCCGGAAGCTCGCTGGCCGGAAGTAACGATGGATATCGGCGTTGGCCAGATGCGCGCCATTGAGTTCGATGCGACTGACCCCGGTGACTGGCCTTTCCACTGCCATAAGTCCCATCACACGATGAACGCCATGGGCCACAACGTGCCGACCATGATCGGCGTGGACCAGAAGGAAGCCGCCAAAAAAATCAACAAGCTCGTCCCCGACTACATGGCCATGGGCGAACGGGGCGGCTCCATGGGCGGCATGGAGATGCCGCTGCCCGAAAACACTCTTCCGATGATGACCGGGGAAGGCCCATTCGGCAACATCGAGATGGGCGGCATGTTCACTACGGTCAAAATTCGCAGGGATCAGAAGCCCGGCGACTACAAGGACCCAGGCTGGTACAAGCACCCAGCCGGCACGGTCGCCTACGAATGGAAAGGCGACATGCCCGCAGCCCCCAGAGCGCCCGAAACAAGTCGCTCAGTGCCAGGCGTCGAACTCAACGTTCGCAAGCCGCAAGGCGGCCACAGCAACCATTAACCCCACCTTTTACCCAAGGAATTTCACATGAAATCAGCACAAAAATACGTCCTTTCCGCACTCTTCGCAGCAACCGCAATGCTGGGCTATTCATCCGCATGGGCCCACGCCACCCTCAAAAGCGCCATTCCTGCAAAGGATGCGGAAGTCACTACCGCTCCGAAGGAAATCACCCTCCAGTTCAACGAGAAGCTCGAAGCAGCCTTCAGCACGGCGAAGGTTGTCGACAGCACTGGCAAGGAAGTGAGCATCGACAAAGCGACCCTGGACGCGGCTGACCCTTCCGTCATGAAGCTGGCTGTGCCGGCTCTGAGCGCCGGCAAGTACAAGGTTGAGTATGTCGGCATCGGTTCGGATGGCCACCGGCGCAAGGGCGACTATTCCTTCACGGTGAAGTGATCGATGGAATTCACGTTTCCACAGGCAGCTGCCACCGCACTGATTAACATCAGCTTTGCCTGGATAGTCGGCGTTCTGGCGTCCAGGTATTGGGTGATGAAGCAGACGGCGTCGTGGCAAAGCTCCGTCGTTAAGCGGTTATCGTCAGCCATGTTGGCGGGCTTAATCGCTTGTACTGCGGGCATATTCCTGTCGCTCTGGACAGAGTCCGCCATGATGGCCGACGTTCGATGGCTCGACGCCTGGCCCGCCTGTGTTCAGATGATGACCACCACGCACTATGGACATGCGGGCGTTGCAGCCGTTGCGTTACTTGTTATCGCCATGGTTGTGCACCTGCTCCTCAACCGACCCGATGCACGGATGGCTTACGTAGGAAGCATCGCTGCCTTAGTGATACTGGTGGCTGCCGCACGAGTCACCATCGGCCATGCCTATGAACATGGGCCGTTCAGTATCGCAGTGACGGTGGAATGGCTGCACCTGGTATTCATGGCCCTCTGGGCGGGCATCGTTTTCATTGCTGCCTGGGTGGTGCTTCCCCGCGTACGCGACAATGAATTGGTGGCGACGAGAGAGTGGGCTGCGTACCTGACATCGATGTCGAACTGGGCGGCAGTCGCTTTAGCTGGAATTCTGGCAACCGGCGCCTACAACGCATACCGCGTTCTGGGCAGCCCGCGCGACCTGATTGATGTGAGCTACGGCAACGTACTGGTCTTCAAACTCGTCCTGGTGCTGCTTGCCATTGCGCTTGGCGGATTCAATAAGTTTTCTGGCCTGCCGGCATCGCTCTCGTCTGGAGAAGCGGCGGCAAAAGCACATCGTGGCTTACGCATCGTTATAGCTGTGCTGCGAATTGAGTCTATCGCGCTGTTACTCGTTTTGATGGCTGCTGCGATTCTTACCAGCAGTGCTCCTCCCGGCCAATGAGCCGATACCTTCTGCAACCTTACGAAACCCCAAAAGGAAATCCCATGAAAGCACTCGTTAAAGCAGCATTCGTTACCGCCATCGCCCTCACGTCCGTATCTGGCGCATTCGCGCAGTCTGCAGCTACCGCGTCCAGCCCGATGTCCTCCGGTGAGGTCAAAAAGGTTGACAAGGGCACCAACAAAATGACCATCAAGCACGGTCCTCTGGAAAATCTGGGCATGGGGGCGATGACCATGGCCTTCCGCGTCACTGACCCGGCGATGCTAGACCAGGTGAATGTCGGAGACAAAATCAGTTTCGTGGCAGAACAGCCGAACGGTCAGTTGACGGTAACGAAGCTCGAAAAACAGCAGTAATACATTAGGGGCCGGCTTGCGAAAGTCGGCCTTTTTTGTTGGCATGGAACATCTTGGGCCGGAAACGCCGCCCATGAATTGCTGCGCCCAAAACTGGAAAAAGCTAGTTTGATTGAACGCTAAGGTATTGAATATAATTGCCTTTATTTCGAACCACCGGTTTCTCATGACATCGTATGGATAGCGTATGCGCGCCTAGTCGGCCGCCTATCAATTACCTACTTTGGAGGAAATGGCCAACCATGTCGCCATTGAAAAATACGGCAATCGCATTACTAGCCCTAGCTTTGGCTAACCCGGTATTCGCGCAGGACACAAAGTCTCATTCAGACATGCAGGGAATGCATGGCATGCATGCGATGACCAGTTCGCCGAATGCAGCGAAAGCTCCGTACGACCATCAATTCCTGGACACGATGTCCGCCCATCACCAAAGCGCGATGGAAATGGCCAAGCTCGTCGACGAGCGCTCCGCCCATGACGAGCTCAAGAAAATGGCCAAAAAGATGATAGAGGACCAGCAGAAGGATATCCAACAGCTTCAGGATTGGAAAAAGCAGTGGTACGCAAATAAGGGCGACGCTGTGAACATGAAGATGCCTGGCATGGAATCAATGAAAAGCATGTCCATGGATAGGCTGGCTGCCAGCAAGGGCGAACAGTTCGATGCCATGTTCCTCGACATGATGCCCAAACATCACGCAGGCGGCATCAAGATGGCGAAGGATGCGCTGAAAAAAGCCAAGCATTCGGAAATCAAGCAATTCTCTCAAAAGACAATTGACAGCCAAACTGGAGAGATTGCCGAGATGGAAAAGTGGAAAAAGGAATGGAAGGTAGCTGGGAAATGACTGAATAGAGCGGTTTAAAAGCCGCATGGATTTCCAGGGGGAATTGGTACGAATTATCGTGAATTTTTCAAAAGGAGCGTCACCATGGTTAATGTCCCTTTTTCCAAAACCAGCAAGGCTTTGGAGGCCTACCTCAAGAACAGTGAGAATGGCATAAGCCGTTCTACTATCGGCAAGACCCTCTCAGCTATAGGCGTCACTGCTGTGCTCGTGACAACTGCTCCGGCCGCCTTCGCCGACGGACCGGGTCGGGGCCAGACCGCTGATTTCGAAAAAGCCTATCTCGAATTCATCATTGACCACCACTATTCCGCCTTACGGATGACAGAGCTGGCGGCAGGCACTGACCTGCAGCGGGATACTGCCATCGACAATCCTCAGGAAGGCACCGCACCAACGCCGAATACCAATCCGACACCTGCGAAGGCCACGGACGAGCAAATCAGATCCATGTCTCGCCAAGCAAACCGGGGCCAACGCGAAGAAATCCTGAAAGCACAGAAATTTCTGCATGACTGGTACGGCGTCAACCACACCCCACAATTGCAGGGACCAGGGCGTCAGGCAATTCAGCAATTAGAACGGACACCCGCAGGCGCTGAGTTCAACCGGACCTTCTTGGAGACGTTTAGCAATCACCATTACCGCGCGCTTTTCCCGAGTTTGGCCTGCCAGGTGAAACGGGATATCGACCATGACGGACTGGAGCGCTATTGCAGCGGCATCGTTCATGCACAGACAAACCAGATTAATGACATGCGAGAAATGCTGTGTAAAAAGTTCTCCATTTGCGACTTCGTACCAACTGCAAATCTGGGGCAAGCTTTGCCTTTGATAAACAGACCTTAAAAACAGCGAATCAGCGAAGAACCAGAAAAGTAACTTTCTTAACGATTAAATAGAGAAAATCATGCCCAATCAACAATTTGCATCTTGTATTGAAGCCTGTTATTCCTGTGCCGCCGCCTGCGACTTCTGTGCAGCCTCTTGTTTGCAGGAAGAGGACGTGAAGATGATGGCGCGTTGCATCGCCATGGACATGGATTGTGCGCAGATATGCCGGCTAGCAGCGAGCTATATGGCGCGCGGTAGCGAAAATGCGAAAGCCATTTGCCAGCAATGTGCAGACATTTGCCAAGCTTGCGGCGATGAGTGCGTCAATCATCAGATGGATCATTGCCAAGAATGTGCGGCCGCGTGCCATCGTTGTGCAGATGAATGTCGCCGCATGGCGGCTGCCGCCTAAGGCTCGGATAGCAGCCAAGCGCCGAACGACAGAATCTTTCGCTCGGGCGCTTGACCTTCCAACTGAGGGAAGGTCTACAGTGGTATCTCAGCTATTTATGCAGCTAACACTATAAAGGCAAGACACAAAAAGATTCATTCCAATTCTATGTGCCTACTTTGACATCCAATGTTACGCGTTGATGAATGTCAAAATGTACATATCGTACTCCAGTATCTAAACGCTATTGTATTTATAGTGTTTAAAACGAATGTTAATCTTTAATTAACATTTTCTCTTCTTAAGTGTTCATTACTGAAGAAATTGGCTTATCACGGAATTGTGCAATCCTCCAACTTGGCGAGCGTTGAATGTCGCATTCACACATTGCGAAACGATTGATTGTTTGGACATTGCTTGTAATGGTGTCGCTGCAGGGCGCCTTTGCTGCAAGCGTGTTGCATTGCCTGCCCCATTCACAAAACCAATTACCGCATCACGTCAGTTCCGGTTATCCAGCTTCTGAACACTCTGTTGCAAAGTTTGCGACAGCAATGCCGTTGAGCCATTCCACACTAATCAAGGATCAGCATATCGGCGTATCTCGTCGATCTGCGTCTGGTGTTGATCATCATGGATCTCACCATGTTTACAAGGTTCCTTGTTGCGACGGTGTAGGCGGGAGTATCTCCAGCTTCTCCTTTGTATTTCCTCCTAGCATCAAAACGCAGGTAAGTGTTGAAGAACCGTGTAGCCTGCGTACGGTGTTTCTAGACGGTCCGAAGCGGCCGCCGAGATTGTTCTCTGTCTGACCTACAGGATTTGTGCTGACGCCTTGACGTATTGCTAATGCGTCGCCGAAGCATGAACTTTGATCGTATTAATGCGCGTGTACTCGCGCACGATCTCATTGGTTTTTGGAGAACATTTTATGATACCAAGCTATTTTTCCACTAGCGGGCGGGAGCCATTCTCGCCTTCACGCCGCCGGTTTGTTACCGGCATTGCCGCCACAGGGGCGGCAGTCGGCTTGAACCTTTGGCCAACACATGCCTTTGCAAGCGCAGAACCTGGCAATCGGAATGTCTTGTCTGGAACGAAATTCGACCTGACGATTGATTCCACACCCGTCAATATCACGGGACGGAAAAGCATTGCTACCGCCGTGAACGGCATGGTGCCGGCCCCCGTGCTGCGTTGGCGGGAGGGAGACACCGTAACGTTGCAGGTGACAAATCGCCTGCTGGAGACGAGTTCCATTCATTGGCATGGCATCCTGCTTCCCTTCAACATGGATGGTGTTCCCGGACTAAGCTTCAACGGCATTCAGCCTGGGGAAACCTTCTCTTACCGCTTTAATGTCAAGCAGAGCGGAACGTACTGGTATCACAGCCATTCACGATTCCAGGAACAGACCGGACTCTACGGCCCAATCGTGGTCGAGCCACGCAGCGGCGAACATTTTCCAACGCAACGCGATTACGTACTGATGCTTTCGGATTGGTCAGACGACGATCCGGAGACAGTCCTCGCAAATCTGAAGAAGATGAGCGACTTCTATAACTTCAATGAGCCGACGGCTGTCGACTTCGCCCGGGACGCTTCTCGCCTGGGCTTGCAGCAAGCCATGGCGAAACGAAAAATGTGGAATCGCATGCGCATGAGTCCGACCGATCTGTCGGACGTAACGGGCTACCACTACACCTATCTTGTCAATGGAATGTCACCCGACGCTAACTGGACTGGCCTGTTCAACAAGGGAGAGAAAATCAGGTTGCGGGTGATCAATGGATCCTCTCAAAGCATATTCGACTTGCGCATTCCCGGACTGAAGATGACCGTGGTCGCCACAGACGGACAGGACGTGGAGCCAGTTACTGTCGACGAATTCCGCATCGCTACAGCAGAAACCTACGATGTAATCGTCGAACCATCGGACGACCGCGCCTACACGATTTTTGCCCAGTCTATCGACCGCATGGGTTATGCCCGTGCCACCCTCGCCCCACACAAAGATATGCGGGCTGAAGTACCCGAGTTGGACAAGCCGAATTGGCTTTCCATGGTCGACATGATGGGTTCGATGGCAATGGGTGGGGACATGGCTGGCATGCATGCGCACGGCGCAATGAAGATGCCGGCCGGCCAGAGTCAAACCATGACCCAGATGAACTCCGAAAAGATGGATTCCCACCAAAAAATGCAGAGTGGGAAAAACGAGATGTCGATGCCAAAGGCGCACCACGCGCGGTCGGAGTATGGCCCAGGCGTCGATATGCGGGTCGACATGCCACGTGCGAATATTGACGACCCCGGCGTTGGACTGCGTGATAACGGGCGCAGAGTGCTCACGTACGCGGATCTCCATACCATTGGAGGTCCATTGGACCCGCGGCAACCAGGTCGCGAAATTGAGCTGCACCTGACCGGCAATATGGAACGTTACATGTGGTCCTTTGACGGTCAAAAGTTCTCAGACTCCAAACCGCTTCATTTCAGGTATGGCGAGCGTCTTCGTATCGTGCTGGTCAACGACACCATGATGCCGCATCCGATTCATCTGCATGGCATGTGGAGCGAAATGGAAAGCCCGGACGGACAATTCCAGGTCAGGAAGCACACGATCATGGTGCAGCCTGCACAACGCATTACCTACCTTGTCAACGCCGACGCACCTGGCAACTGGGCTTATCACTGCCATTTGCTCTATCACATGGAAGCCGGAATGTTCAGAAAGGTGGTGGTGTCATGAGATCGCTTATTAAAGAACCAACCTGCACAAGCAAGCTGCCTTCGTGCTTAAGAATAGCCATTCTGGCATCGTTATTAGTTCACGTGGTGACTTGGGCGCAATCTCCCACGGCACAGGACAGCCATTCCATGCATCAGATGCCTGCCATGCGGATGGATACAAAAGAACATAGCGGGCCCATGGAGCAAAAAGATCAAAGCACGGATGCCAGCAAGGCGATGGAACCGGTGCACGCCCAACCGGGTACAGTTTCTTCCGATCCAGACCGGGCCATGCAGGGCATGGACCATAGCAA
>Ga0160428_1002338_pt1 | contig 11663 bp, 8 predicted proteins | sample SolpanmetagenomM_FD_108198 | JGI IMG/M metagenome (GOLD analysis project Ga0160428, IMG submission 108198) | Solar panel surface microbial communities from Lawrence Berkeley National Laboratory, California, USA - M | ecosystem: Engineered > Built environment > Solar panel > Unclassified ...
CCGACGCCCTCGCCGTGGTCGGCGCGCCACACCCAGAGGTCGTCCAGCAGCACGTGGTCGCTGTTCACCTCCAGGCTCACGTCGGCCTTGCCCGCGTGCGGGCCACCGATGCGGAAGAACACGTCCTGCAGGGCGGTCGGGTCGGCCGCGCTGCCCTGGTGCTTGCCGCCCTTCTCCTGCTTCGTCCCCACGCGCAGCAGGACGGGCGAGTTCACAGGGCCCGCGTCGAAGGTGACCCCGGCGACGTCGACGCCCCGGACGTCGGCGACGGTCATGGCGGGCGCGCTGCTCTGCGCCGTGAGGGTGGCGAGGCCGAGGCCCAGCACGACCGTGCCGGCCCGCTTGACCGCGAGGCTGGTCGAGACGTCGTACACGCCGGGGGTCAGCAGCAGGTGCTTGCCCTGCGCCAGAGCGGAGTTGATCCTCGCCACGCTGTCGGAGGGGCGGGCGACGAAGACGTCGCGCATCGGGATCGAGCGGCCGGGCGTGTGACCACCCTGCCAGGTCGTCCCCGTGGAGTCCGTCCGCGCCGAGGGGACGAAGAGGTTCCAGGCACCTCCCCCGTCGACGTAGAGGTAGGGCTTCTCCTTCGACACGGGTGTGGTGGCGAGGGTGGTGTACGGGTGACCGGACCCGCCGAAGTCCTGCGCGGGAACGGCGCCGACGTCGCCGGAGAACACCTGGTTCCAGACGCCGTTGCTCCAGCCGTCGAGGGAGGAGTTGCGGGTGTAGTACTGCTGCTGGCCGCCGTTCACGACCGTGCCGCCGCTGAAGGCGGAGTCGGCGATGAAGCCGCCGCTGGCGTAGGCGGGCTGGGAGTTGTAGTCGAAGAGGAAGGCGTTCCCGCCGGTCAGGTCGACCCGGCGCATGGGCGCGGCCTGCGACGCGGCCCAGAACTCCGGGTTGCCGTTCGGCGGCAGAGCGATGCGCAGGTTGGACAGCGACCGCCAGAAGTTGTTCAGCGCCGTGCAGCTCGGCGCCCCGCCGGGGACGGGCTCGCACTGGTTGTAGACGTCGACCGAGCCGTTGATCGTCACGTCGCCCGGGTCGCGTCCGAGCCCCGCGACCTCGGTGTAGTAGCCCACCTGGAAGCGCAGCGGCTGGGTCGGGGTGCCGTACGTCCCGGGCTTGAAGAGCAGGGCGTAGCGCTGGCGACCGAACTGGTTGCTCACCTGCTGGGCGGCGATCGCGTCGACGCGGGCCTGGATCTGGGCCGTGGGCATGCTCGGGTCGAAGACGATCGTGTTCGGCCCGAGGTCGGGGGCGGCGGCGCGCGGTCCGGGGCGCGCGTCGGCGGCGGCGAGGGCGGGCGCCGTCGTGGCCGAGGTGAGGGCGCCGGCGAGGACGACCGCGGACAGCAGCGACGCCCCCCGACGGGCGGCGGGACGGCGGGCGGCGCGGGGCCGCGGCGGGACAGGGAGCACGGGAACCACCTGGGGGTAGGTCGCGACGACACCGTCGCGACGCTGGTCGGTGGCCGCAACGTACCCCCACCTCCTCACGCAGCGCACGCCCGACGAGGCGATCGGTGACGAGCCGCCGGGGGAACCCGCCTCAGGCCGCGACGACGGCCGACCGTCGGCGCAGGAGGTGGGCCCCGGCCGCGAGCGTGCCCAGGGCCAGCCCGGCGGCGCTGAGCACGACGGACACGTGGACGCCGACGAGCGCGCCGAGCAGGCCGATGGTCACACCGCTGCCGACCTTCAGCCCGCCCGAGGCCATCGAGTAGACGCCGACGGCCTGGCCCCGGGTGGTGGGGTCGGCCCGCAGCTGGACCACGGTCTGCGTCACCGACGTGGAGACGAGGTTCGCCACCCCGCCCACGACCAGGAGCGCGACGGCCAGCGCGAGGCTGCCGGTGACGGCGAACCCGGCGACGGCCCCCGCGAACACCAGCGTGGAGACGACCCCCACGCCGATGCTGGGCCGCAGCCAGCCGGTGGCCTCCAGGACGAGGCCCCCGACGACGCCGCCGAGGCCGTTGGCGAACAGCAGCAGGCCGTAGGTCGAGTCCGCGCCCGTGCCGCCCAGCGTCTCGGCGAACTCCGGCATGACGGTCTGCAGCGCCGAGCCCACGAAGAACGACGTCAGGCCCGCCACCACCACGGCGCCCGCGATCGCCGGGTCGCGCGTGACCGTCCCGATCGAGCGCAGCGCGGCCAGGACCCCGAGGCGCTGCCGGGCGGGGAACCCCTCGCGCGTGTGGCCGGTAAAGCGGGTGCGCAGCAGCAGGACCGTGAGCGGCAGGTAGATCGCCGCGTTGGCGAAGATGCCGGCGGTCGGGCCGAGGCCGAGCAGCAGCGCGGACCCGACGACGGGCCCGCAGAGCACCCCGAGGCTCTTGAACGTCGAGTTCAGCCGGACGGCGCTGGGCAGGTCCTCGCGGCCCACGAAGTCCTGCAGCAGCAGCTGCTCGCCCGGTCCCCACAGCGCCCCTGCGGTGCCGTGCAGCACCAGCAGGACGCACGCCGCCGGGATGCTCAGGGTGCCCGTCAGGAACAGCACGCCCCACGCGAGCGAGACGGCCATGAACAGGAGCTGCGCGGCCTGCACGACGCGACGGCAGTCGTGCCGGTCGGCGAGCCCGCCGAAGGTGACGGACAGCAGCAGGAACGGGGTCCAGTGGCTGATGACCTGGAAACCCGTGAGCGCCGGGGAGTGGAACGTCTGCCACAGCACCCAGTACGTGATGACGTGCTCGACGTTGTCGGCCATCATCGCGAGCATCGACCCGACGAGGTACGGGCCGCAGTCGCGGTTGCGCAGCGCGGCGAACTTCCGCGGTGCCGCGACGACCGGGACGACGGGAGGGGCGGCGGGGTCCCCCGCCGCCGACGGCGCGGGCTGGGGGCCGCAGGAGGCGCACACGGGGATGCCTCTCGACGCAGGTGTGCCCCGGGCCGTTGCCCGGGGCACCGTCACGCTAGCCGGGTCAGGTCCAGGCGAGCGCGCGCACCGGGTCCTCCAGGACGGCCGCGATGTCGGCGAGGGCCCGGGAGCCGCTCTCGCCGTCCAGCATCCGGTGGTCGATCGACAGGCCCAGCGTGACCGTCTGCCGCTTCTTGACCTTGCCCTTGTGCACCCACGGCCGCTCGGAGATCCGGCCCACGGCGAGGATCGCCGCCTCGCCCGGGTTGAGGATCGGGGTCCCCGTCTCGATGCCGAAGGTCCCGACGTTCGTGATGGTGATCGTCCCCTCGGACAGGTCGCGCGGGGTGGCGCGGCCGTCCCGGGCGGTGGCCGTCAGCGCGCCGAGGGCGACCGCGAGCTCCTTCATGGTCATCTCGTCCGCGTCCTTGACGTTCGGGACGAGCAGCCCCCGGGGCGTGGCCACGGCGATGCCGAGGTTCACGTAGTTCTTCACGACGATGACCTGGTTGGCCTCGTCCCAGGTCGAGTTGATGTCGGGGTTGCGCTGCACGGCGACGATGAGCGCCTTGGCCACCATCAGCAGCGGCGAGACCCGGACGCCCTCGAACTCCCGGTCCTGCTTGAGCATCTGGACCATCCGCATCGTCCGCGTGACGTCGACGGTGGTGAACACCGTGACGTGAGGGGCGGAGAAGGCGCTCTCGACCATCGCGGCGGCCGTGGCCTTGCGGACCCCGCGGATGGGGACGTGGCGCTCGCGCGGGTGCTGCTCGACCCGGCGCTCGGGCTCGGCGGGTACCGCCGGCACGAGGGCCAGGACGTCCGCCCGGGTGACCGTGCCCCCGGGCCCGCTCGCGCGGGCGCTCCCGAGGTCGACGCCGAGGTCGCGGGCGAGCTTGCGCACGGGGGGCTTGGCCAGCACGTGGGTGACGGGCGACGGCTCCGCGCGCCGGGCGTGGGGAGCCTGCGCGTCGTCCTCCGTCCCGCGCGCCCCCGGCGGCGGGGCGAGCTCGGGCAGGCCGACCTCCAGCGGCGTGAGGTCGGCGGCGGCCGGCGAGGGCTGGGGAGCTGCGCCGCCGCGGCGGCGGCGCCGGGCGGGCGCCTCGCGCGTGCCGTAGCCGACGAGCGTCGCACCGGACCCCTCGTCCGGGGCGCTCTGCGGCGCGGCCGCGGCGGGTGCTGCCGGGGCCGGGGTGCTGCCGTCGCCGACGACGACGATCGCGGCGCCGACCTCGACCGTCTCGCCCTCGGCGGCGAGCAGCTGCTCGACCGTCCCGGCGTAGGGGCTCGGGAGCTCCACGAGCGACTTCGCCGTCTCGATCTCCACGAGGACGTCGTTCACGGCGACGACGTCGCCGACCTGGACCTTCCACGAGACGATCTCGGCCTCGGTGAGGCCCTCACCGACGTCGGGCAGGTTGAAGCGCTGGGGACCGGGCACAGTTCCTCGGAGGTTCGGGAGCGGGAGGTTCGGGAGCGGGGAGTTCGAGGGTGGGGCGGGCGTCAGGCCGCGAGGGCGGCCTCGACGGCGTCCAGCACGCGGTCGACGTCGGGCAGGTAGTGGTCCTCGTAGCGGGCCGCGGGGTAGGGCACGTGGAACCCGCCGACGCGCTGCACGGGCGCCTCGAGGGAGTAGAAGCACCGCTCCTGCACGCGTGCGGCGAGCTCGGCACCGGGCCCGTGGAACGTGGGGGCCTCGTGGACGACGACCAGTCGGCCGGTGCGCTGCACGGACTCCACGACGGTGTCGACGTCGAGCGGGGAGATCGAGCGGAGGTCGATCACCTCGAGGTCGGAGCCGTCCTCGGCGGCGGCGGTCGCGGCGTCCAGCGCGAGCCGCACGGTCGGGCCGTAGGCGACGAGGGTCGCGTCGGTGCCCCGGCGCAGGACCCGGGCGCGGTGCAGCGGGGCCACCTCGCCGGGGCCCAGGTCGACGTCGACGTCGCCCTTGTCCCAGTAGCGGCGCTCGGGTTCGAGGAACAGCACCGGGTCGGCGGAGGCGATGGACTGCTGGATCATCCAGTAGCCGTCGTGGGCCGAGGACGGCGCGACGACCCGCAGGCCCGCGGTGTGCGCGAACAGCACCTCGGGGCTCTCGGAGTGGTGCTCGACCGAGCCGATCCCGCCGCCGAACGGCATGCGGATCACCACGGGCACGGTCAGCTTGCCGCGGGTGCGGGCGCGCATCTTGGCCAGCTGCGTGACGATCTGGTTGAACGCCGGGAACACGAACCCGTTGAACTGGATCTCGCAGACGGGGCGGTAGCCGCGCAGGGACATGCCGAGCGCGGTGCCGACGATGCCGGCCTCGGCCAGCGGCGTGTCCAGCACGCGGTCCTCGCCGAAGTCCTTCTGCAGGCCGTCGGTGACGCGGAAGACGCCGCCCAGCTTGCCGATGTCCTCGCCCATGAGCAGGACGCGGGGGTCGCGCTCCATCGCGGCGCGCAGCCCGGCGTTGACCGCCTTGCCCAGCGCCATCCTCTGGATCCCTGCGCGTTCCATCAACGTCCCCCTCCGGCCGGCGACTGCTCGAGGTCCTGCTCGTGCTGGGCCCACGCGGCGAGGAACGCGTCGCGCTCCTCCTCCACCTGGGCGTGGGGTTCGGCGTAGGCGTGGTCGAACATGGCGACCGGGTCCGGGTCGGTCATGCCCCGCACGCCCGCTCTGATGCGCTCCGCGAGCGCCTCGGACTCCGCGGCGAGCTGCTCCTCGAACTCGTCGTCCAGGACCCCCTCGGCGCGCAGGTAGGTGCGGAACCGGTCGATCGGGTCCTTCTCGCGCCACTGCTCGACCTCGACGGCGTCGCGGTAGCGGGTCGGGTCGTCGGACGTCGTGTGCGCGCCCATGCGGTAGGTCCAGGCCTCGACGAACGTCGGGCCGCCGCCGGAGCGGGCGCGCTCGAGGGCGCTGCGCACCACCGAGTACATCGCCAGGACGTCGTTGCCGTCGACCATCACGCCGGGGATGCCGACGCCCTCGGCGCGGCGGTGCAGCGGCACGCGGGCCTGCCGCTCGACGGGCTCGGAGATGGCCCACTGGTTGTTCTGGCAGAGGAACACGACGGGCGCGTGGTAGACCGCCGCCCAGCCGAGCGCCTCGGACGCCTCGCCCTGCGAGGTGGCGCCGTCGCCGAGGTAGGCCAGGACGGCCGTGTCGCGCGAGGGGTCACCCGTGCCCACGGCGCCGTCGCGCTGCACGCCCATGGCGTAGCCGACGGCCGGCAGGAGCTGCGCGGCGATGACGAGCGTGTAGGGGTGCACCCCGTGCTGGACCGGGTCCCAGCCGCCGTGGTCGATGCCCCGGTAGATGCTGAGGATGTGCAGCGGGTCCACGTCGCGCATCAGGGTGGCGCCGTGGTCGCGGTAGGTGGGGAAGAGGTGGTCCTGGGGCCGGACCGCGCGGGCGGCGCCGACCTGGGCCGCCTCCTGGCCGCGGGTGCCGACCCAGAGGCCCAGCTCGCCCGTGCGCTGCAGGGCCTCGGCCTCGCTGTCGAAGCGGCGCAGCAGCACCAGGTCGCGCAGCAGCCCGAGCAGCTCGTCGGGCTCGAGGTGGGCGTCGTGCTCGGGGTGTTCGTGCCGGACGCCTGCGGCGTCCAGCAGCTGCACCATCGTGGGAGCCCCGCTGGTCGTGGGGCTGACCGCTCCGTCGGTCACGTGCACTCCTCCATGGGCCGTCGGGCCGTGGGCGGGAGCTCCTGCTCGGCGTCTCAACCTACGGTTCCGTATCTTACGGAGGCGTACGTTACGCATCCGTAGCCCGCTCCGCCAGGACACGCCCCGGACCGGAGCCGTCCGTGTCCGCCCGGGCACGCACCGACAGGGCTGTCGGTGCCGCCGGGCAGGGTGGCAGCGTGCACCACGCGACCACCCGCAGGCCCCCGCCCGAGACCCGCCCGGACCGCACGGACCGCCCGGCGACCGCACGGACGCCGGAGCCCGGCCGGTGATGGGGCCCGCGCACACCGCCTCCGGCCTCGCGGCGGGTGCGCTGACCCTGCCGCTGGCCGCGTCGCTCGGGGTGGACACCCCGCTGTGGCAGCTCGCCTGGGTGGCGGCCTGGGGCGGCGCCGCGTACCTGCCCGACCTGGACCAGAAGGGCTCCACCGCCGGGTCGCTGTGGGGGCCGCTGACGCAGACCGTGGCCGGGGTGATCGGCCTCGCCGCCGGGGGCCACCGCAAGGGCACCCACGACCTCCTCGTCGCCCCCCTGGCCTTCGGCCTCGTCGCGGTCGCGGCGGCGCAGGCCCGGTGGTCGGCCCTCGTCCTGCTCGCCGTGGTCATCGGGCTCGCCTTCCACGGGCTCGTGCAGCAGCGCCTGCCCCGCACCGCCGGGCCGCTGGTGAACCTGGCCGTGTCCGCGGCCGGCGCGTTCCTGCTCGCGGGCCACGGGCACCAGAGCGTCGGGTGGCTGCCGTTCGCCGTGGCCGGCGGCGTCCTCGTCCACATCGCCGGGGACTGGCTGACCACCGACGGCGTCCCCGTCCCGCTGACGACGTGGGTGGGGCGTCCCCGCTCGTTCGGGCTGCGCGCCTTCGACGCCGGGCACGGCCCCGAGGGCCTCCTGCAGGTGGTCGTGTTCCCCGCCCTGACCCTCCTGGGCCTGTGGCGGGGCACCGGCCTCGGCGCCCTCGTCGCGGACGCCGCCCGGCGGGTCGCGACGTGAGGGCCGTCAGGAGCTGACGACGCGGCCGAGCTCCGCCCCGGCGGAGCAGGTGTCCCCCTCCGCCGCGCTGCGCCGCAGCACCCCGGCGGCGGGGGCGGGGACGACGGTCTCCATCTTCATGGCCTCCATGACGGCCACGGCCTCGCCCTCGGCCACCGTCGCGCCGTCGTCCGCCCGCCAGGCCAGCAGGGTGCCGGCGACCGGGGCCCGCACGGCGCCGGTGTCCGGGACCTCCGCGGCGGGGACCGCCGCGGCCCCGGGCCCGGGGGCGGCCGCGCGCAGCAGTCCCGCGGGCAGCCCGAGCCGGACGCGGCGGCCGTCGAGCTCGACCCAGGTCCGCACGACCTCCTCGTCGCCGTCGTCCGCGGGCCGTGCGGCGGCGAGCTCGTCCAGCCACGCGCACTCGGTCTCGATCCAGCGGGTGTGGACGCCGAAGCCGTCCTCGCCCGTGAAGGCGGGGTCCGCGACCACGCGGCGGTGGAACGGCAGCACCGTCGAGACGCCCTCGACCGCGAGCTCCGCCAGCGCCGTGCGCGCGCGGCGCAGCGCCTCCGGCCGGTCGCGGCCGGAGACGACGAGCTTGGCCAGCAGCGAGTCGTAGGCGCCCGGCACGCGGGACCCGACGACGACGCCGGAGTCCACGCGCACGCCGCGCCCCCCGGGCAGGTCGAAGCGCTCCACCGTCCCCGGGGTCGGCAGGAAGCCCCGGCCCGGGTCCTCCGCGTTGAGCCGGAACTCGAACGCGTGGCCGCGGGGTTCCGGCGTCGACGTGACCTCCAGCGGCAGCCCGTCGGCCACGAGGAGCTGCTGGCGCACGAGGTCGACGCCGGTGGTCTCCTCGGTCACGGGGTGCTCCACCTGCAGGCGGGTGTTCACCTCGAGGAAGGACACCGTCCCCGAGGTGCCGACGAGGAACTCGACCGTGCCCGCGCCGCGGTAGTCCACGGCGGCGCAGACGTCGCGCGCGGCCTCGACGACGAGCCGGTGCTGCTCGGCGGTGAGGAACGGCGCGGGCGCCTCCTCCACGAGCTTCTGGTGGCGACGCTGCAGCGAGCAGTCGCGCGTCCCCACCACGACGACCGTGCCCCGCCCGTCGCCCAGCACCTGGGCCTCGACGTGGCGGGGCCGGTCGAGGTACTGCTCGACGAAGCACTCCCCGCGCCCGAACGCCGCCACGGCCTCGCGGACGGCGGAGTCGAAGGCGTCGCGCACGTCCTCGCGGCGGTGCACGACCCGCATACCCCGCCCGCCCCCGCCGAACGCGGCCTTGATGGCGATCGGCAGGCCGTGCTCGTCGGCGAACGCGACGACCTCGTCGGCCCCGGCGACCGGGCCGGGGGTCCCCGCCACGAGCGGCGCGCCCACCGACGTGGCGATGCGCCGCGCGGTCGTCTTGTCCCCCAGCGCCTCGATGCTCCCGGGGCTAGGGCCGATCCAGACCAGCCCGGCCTCCTCCACGCGCCGCGCGAACTCCGCGCTCTCGGAGAGGAACCCGTACCCGGGGTGCACGGCGTCGGCGCCGCTCGTGCGCGCCGCCGCGAGGAGCTTGCCGATGTCCAGGTAGGTCTCGGCCGGGGCGGAACCCCCGAGGCTCCACGCCTCGTCGGCGACGCGCACGTGCAGCGCGTCCGCGTCGGGATCGGCGAACACCGCCGCGGAGCGGGTGCCGTAGTCGGCGCAGGCGCGGGCGATGCGCACGGCGATCTCGCCGCGGTTGGCGATGAGCACCTTCTTCACGGGGTTCCTCCGGGGTCCGGCCCGACGACGCGGAAGCGCAGGCGCCCGGAGGCGGGGACCTGGGCGGCGAGGTCGAGGTGGTGGGCTGCGACGCAGGCGATGACGGGGTAGCCACCCGTGAGCGGGTGGTCGGCGGTGAACAGGACGGGGTGCCCCTCGGGCGGCACCTGGAGCGCGCCAGCGACGGTGCCCTCGCTCGGCAGCTCCCCGCTCCGGGCGCGCTCGAGCGGCGCCTCTCCGCGCAGGCGCAGGCCCACGCGGTTCGAGCGCGGGGTGACCGCCCACTCCTGCTCCACCAGGGCGCGCACCGCGGCGGGGGTGAACCAGTCGTCGCGGGGGCCGAGGACGACGTCGAGGGTCACGACGTCGCCCGCGCGTGGCAGCAGCGGCACCGGGTCGTCCAGCGCCACGGCGGACACCGCCGCGCCGACCCGGACGGGCAGCTCGTCGCCGGCGCGGGGCGGGGGCGGCCCGACGCCGGACAGGACGTCGGTCGCGGCGCTGCCGAGCACGGGCTCGACGTCGAGGCCGCCGCGCACGGCGAGGTAGGAGTAGACGCCCGCGGTCGGCACCCCCACCTCCAGCTCCTCGCCGTCGTCGAGGGCGAACGCGGTGCCGGCCGCGACCGTCCGCCCCTGCGCCCCACCGTGGATCCTCAGCGGGGCGGGCGCCCCGGCGACGGCCAGGACGAGGTCCCCGCGCGCGCGCAGCCGCAGCCCGCCGCCGGCCACCTCCAGCGCGGGCGCGTCGGGCTCGTTGCCGACGAGGCGGGCGGCCCGCCGCAGCGCGCCGCGGTCCACGGCCCCCGACGCGGACACCCCCAGGCCCGCGCGGCCCGGCCGGCCAAGGTCCTGCAGCAGGGTCACGGGCGCGGCGGCCACGACGACGAGCGCGGGCCCGCCCGGCGCGCGCCGCACCGGGACCGCCTGCGCCGCAGGCGCGGGGGCCGCCTGTGCGCCCGCCCGGCCGGCGTCGGTGAACCGCACCCGCATGCCGGGCCGGAGCAGCGCCGGCACGTCGCGGTCCAGGTCCCACAGCGCCACGTCGGTGTGGCCGAGCAGCTGCCAGCCCCCGGGGCTGGCGCGCGGGTAGACCCCGCTGAACTCCCCCGCGAGGCCGACGGCGCCCGCGGGGATCGCGGTGCGCGGGGACTCCCGGCGCGGGACGTGCAGCGCGGGGTCGCCGCCGGCGAGGTAGGCGAAACCCGGCGCGAAGCCCGCGAAGGCGACGTCGTAGGTCGCGGCCGTGTGCCGCCGCACGACCTCCTCGACGCCGAACCCGCAGCGGCGCGCGACCTCCTCCAGGTCCTCGCCGTCGTAGTGCACGGGAACCTCGACCAGCTCGCCGGCCTGCGCGGCGGCGCGGGTCAGGGGACGTCCGCGCAGGACGGCCGCCAGGCGGGCCGGGTCGGTGCGGTCGGGGTCGAAGCGCAGCAGGACGGTGCGGGCGGCGGGCACGAGCTCGGTCACGCCCCGCGGGGGGTCGCGGCGCAGCGACGCCGCCAGGGCGAGCGCCTCGTCGAGGTCGGCGACCTCGACGAGCAGGGCACCGGTCCCGGCCGGCAGGAACCGCACGGGCGCGCCTAGCCGGCCGGCGCGGCGTCCGCGCGCACGGGTCCGTCGGCGAGGAACGGGCGCACGTCGATGCCGGCCCGCTCCAGCGCCGCGCGCACGGCCTTCGCCATGGCCACCGCGCCCGGCGAGTCGCTGTGCACGCAGAGGGACTCGGCGCGCACCGGGACCCGCGTGCCGTCGACGGCCTCGACGGTCCCGGTCCGCACCAGCTCGACCATCCGCCCGGCCACCTGCTCCGGGTCGTGCAGCACGGCCCCGGGTTCCCGGCGCGACAGCAGCGCACCGTCGGGGGTGTAGGCGCGGTCGGCGAACGCCTCGGCCACGGTCGCCAGGCCGGCGGCCCGCGCCCTGTCGAGGAACGGCGACCCGGCGAGCCCCACCACCACGAGCGTCGGGTCGTACCGCGTGATCGCGGTGACGACCGCGCGGGCGTGCACCTCGTCGCCCGCGATGGTGTTGTAGAGCGCCCCGTGGGCCTTGACGTAGCCGACCTCGGCCCCGACCGAGCGCGCGATGCCCTGCAGCGCACCGATCTGGTAGACGACGTCACCCACGAGCTCGGCCTCGGTCGCGTCGACGTAGCGGCGGCCGAAGCCCGCGAGGTCGCGGTAGGCGACGTGCGCGCCGATCGAGACCCCGCGCGCCGCGGCCGCGGCCACCACGCGGGTCATCGTCTCGGGATCGCCGGCGTGGAAACCGCAGGCGACGTTCGCGCTCGTCACCGTCTCGAGCATCGTCTCGTCGTCGCCCAGGCTCCAGCGGCCGAAGCCCTCGCCCATGTCGGAGTTCAGGTCGATCTGCTGCACGGCGCACCTCCTC
>Ga0160428_1002339_pt1 | contig 11662 bp, 10 predicted proteins | sample SolpanmetagenomM_FD_108198 | JGI IMG/M metagenome (GOLD analysis project Ga0160428, IMG submission 108198) | Solar panel surface microbial communities from Lawrence Berkeley National Laboratory, California, USA - M | ecosystem: Engineered > Built environment > Solar panel > Unclassified ...
CACCACTCCAAGGAAATCTGGGGACAAGATGCAGACGAGTTCAACCCTGATCGCTGGTTGAAAGTGACTGAGCGCCAGAAGAATGCTTTCATCCCCTTCAGCTACGGACCTCGTGCTTGTGTCGGCCGCAACGTCGCTGAGATGGAGCTTGCCTTGACTATTGCGACAGTCTTCCGCAGGTATGAGTTTGAGCTATATCAGGACAAGCTGGAGACGCGTGAAGGGTAAGTCAAGACGAAATGTGTCGCTTCGACCTATGCTTTGCTAATGCTTTTCTTAGCTTCCTGCGTAAGCCTGTAGAGTGTTGGATTGGAATGAGACGAAGATCGTAGGTCATTCGGATTACCTGTGACGGCACTAGCAATAGTTTGTAGATGTGTGAATGTTGCATCGGAACTCCTCATATCGGAGGCCACTTCCTTGGAGAGTGTCAATCACAAAGTTATGCATGTCATATACTAACTGGATTTTGTGCACTTGCTCGACCACCAATTTCGAACCACTTCCTAATATCAGGTTGCACGACTTTCGTTGCTCTCTAACGCTTCTTGCCTGACTGATCTAGCCGTGGCGAGCTTCTCTAGGGTAACCTTGCGACGGACAGCAGATTCAGACCTACTGAGTTGTTTACCAATTTCGCTATAAGGCAAGCCGTCGTAGTACATTTTGAGAGCTTCGCGCTCATCCTCCTTTGTCCATGCCCTATTATGACTGTCTATGATGTCGCCGTTCTCATTTAAGTAAGTATGATAAAATTGCTTTCCATCCTTGGTGGATCTTACCACACCTTTAGTGAGCCGATAGTAGTGTATTTGGCATGCTCTGACTGACACCCCGAATGTTTTTGCGATGTCACTATAGGGGGTGCCAATGGAGCGAAGTTCCCGCAGCTTGAGTCCATCCGCGACCGTCCAAGAGTGTTGCTGACGGAGTAAAGTAGCGCCACGTCTCTGCAAGAAACTGCGGATCGTGGCTTGGTTTTTCAGTGGAAGAGTCTCGGACTGATATTTTGGCTCACTTCGGATTTTGGCAAAGATCTCCCCGTACACGAGTCCACTGTCGTGTAGCTTCAATATTTCTGCAGCGAGCTCCTTGGATGGAGTGAAGAGGGTCATATAGCCAAGAGTACCTCGTCTCAATCTAACCTGATGCTGTGTAACCTGCGTGCCAGCCTGCTTAAACAAGTCGGTTGCAATTGCCTGATCGCTCTTGCCTTCCTGATATCCAGTCCGAAGTATTGCGTCTCGATCTTGAGTCCATACTGCATGCTTGGTCCTGGAACTGTTCGGCGGCCTCTCTCGCCGGTCTGTTCGTAAGCGTGGTGGCTGCTCGTCCAGCGACGACGGGGCGAGCTTTAGGAAGTGCCGTCTAATCCTCTCTGCATGTGTTCTTTTCCAGCCTAGCTTAGACAACTGTTTGCCTACTGCTTGATACGTGCGGCCCAGTGTGCTCGCCATCTCGTGCAGAGATCTCTGCGCTAACCACATGCGTTTCAGCTCTTCGTTCTCATCTTGATTCCAGGGTAGTCCTCTATTGAACGCTGTGCTCGTGCAGAAAGTGCGAACTTTTGTGCCAATATCGACATTGAGTGCAGGCTTTCGACCAGTGGGCCATAAACTGAAGATGGGTTGTCGGAAAGCTGAAGACGGCTCCACTGATGACATTCCATGTCTGCGCACGTTGTAGTTGACTAGCCGCTTCTGTCTCCGAATACCCGTTAACATCGCGCTGGTGGTTCTGCCAAACTGTTTGCCAGTGGTAGTAGTTCGCTCGCCACATGTGTGCGCCTTTGAAGCTTCTTGAGTCCCACCTGACAACAATTTGCTGGGCTCGTCTCTGGCACTACCCAACTGGTGCAACCCCGATATCTGCAGGTTCTCTTCCACAAAGCTTACAGTACCAGGCAGCTTTAATGCAATTCTTTCCTGGAGTCTATCAATGAGCCACTCTCTTCGTAAGCTCCCATACTTCTCTGTGCTACAATTCTCGAAATTGTTGATGGTCGTCCGACTTTTTTGTCTTGTGAAGACTGCTGGGCGTATTTGTGCCAATACTTCCTTCCGCAATGTCGCGAACACCTCAAACCCGGTCTTGAAGATAAGCATATCTGGACACAATAAAAGTATTTATGCATTCGTTTCAACTTTTTAGGGCAGAATAATCGTCGAACAACAGATTGATCCGATCTGAGCTGATACACCTAGCTTATAGCATTCCTGAAAGGGAACAAAAGTTCCCAGGAGGGTGCCAACTACTGTGTGGCCAAGACTCCGGTTTAAGAAGCTTGCGCTTTCCCGACACTTCGTAGGTCGGATGTCTCTGTAATAGGTGAAGAGTGGGAGCGGAAGCAGGAGCAGGAAGTAAATAGGAGGTCAATCGTTGGTACCGCTTCGAGGCATGCCCAATCGATAAGCTTTGCTTGGCACATCATCAGGAAAGAAAAAAGAGAGACGCAGTCAGACACACCGAGAATACATCTTTATCGCCACCGTTCAAGCTAAAGTAAAATGTATATACTGTCAATGGCAACCAAGTCGCAAATACAATTAAACTGATCGATCATTAGGTTTCTTCTTCGTCGCGCCGCCTTCAGGGCCATCTCTGCATCCGCCACTCCAGCACCAATTGCACGTAACGCTGTCCCTCTCTACCAATCCTTAACTCCTTCGATAAGCACACAGGCCACTTCTTTCCGTCGTGGTTATGCTACCGAGGGCGCGAAGACCGAGCAAAAGACAGCAAATACTGCCAATGAGGTCAAGGACCAGGCACAAGACACAGTAGAGAGTGTGGTCGAGAGCGTCAAAGATACTGCCTCAAGCGTCGCAGGTCGCGCAAGGTCAGCAGTCAGCCAGGGCTTAGATGCTGTAACGTCAGAGTTGGAGGGCGGTTCGTCACAGTCAGATCGCCGACCAGAGCGCTCTGATCGTTCAGACCGTCGTCCAGCTCGTGGTGATCGTGGAGACCGTTCTTCGGGCACTCGTTACTCAGATCGTCAGGCTCCTCCTCGTCATGGTACGAGGACGGCAAACGGCCACCCTGATGCCAAGCCAAGTGCTAGCTTGTACGTCGGCAACTTGTATTTTGAGGTATCAGAGGATACATTGAGGAAAGAGTTCGCCCAATTTGGTGCTATCAAGTCTCTGAAGATTCTCTTTGACGCAAGAGGTCTCAGCAAAGGGTGCGTTCTGCGCATGCAACCCTCGGTATGAGTGATGCTAATGAATGTGTAGATTTGGTTACATCGAGTACAACGACCAAGCAGATGCCACAAAGGCCTTGGAATCACTCAACAACACAGTTCTTGAGGGACGCCGCCTTACTGTCCAGTACTCTGCATCAACGCCAAGACCCCGCCGAGAATTCTCACAACCAGACGAGCCCAGGAACCCTCCTTCAAAGACTCTTTTCATCGGCAACATGTCCTACGAGATGACTGACAAGGATCTTAACGATCTCTTCCGCGACATCAAGAACGTTCTCGATGTCAGAGTTGCTATCGACCGCAAGACTGGTAACCCCAGAGGATTCGCTCACGCCGACTTCATTGACACGCCCAGTGCAGAGGCTGCTAGGGAGTATTTGAAGGGCAAGATCTTCTACGGCAGGAACTTGAGGGTAGACTACAGTGCCAGCAACACTGGTGCTGTTGCCAGGGAGGCTGGTGCCAAGGAGGAGTCCATCTAAGGTCTTCACAAGCTGTGGCGATTCTACCACTACAAGGCGTCTCGATAATCATGGAGGCATGTCAAAAATGTTACATTGGACCAGTCCGGATGACGGGATACAAAGACAATTGGTCTGGGTGTATTTGGGCGCTGGGACAAGAAGCCTCGTGTGCTTTTTCTGTACAATTATTGTCAAGATTTGTTAGATCGAATTTGTAATGATCATCCCCGCTCTCTCAAATTATGTCTCCCGTATGGCTTGAGTACACGCCTTGTTCTCCAGACAATTATTCTATTCCATTGTTGACTGTGTCACGTGATTGTGTAAAACGGGGCCAGCGCCGAGAGACAGCCGTTTGCCAAGGAACGGACCAAAGTCTGTTTCATCTTTCGTCTCGAGCTCAGTACTTCCGGCGCAAGCATCTCACGACTTGTGTTATGGCATGGCATGTCGCTGAAGGGTGAGCGTCTCAAAGATGAGGTTTGTGTCGTCTCTGATTGCGGTGTTTATCATAGCTAACACCTCCGGTTAGGGCTCCAGAACTCAAGTCATTGTTGCTGGAGGTGTCGCAGGTCTTGTTTCACGGTCCGCTTCACTATTGTCTTTTCGGACAAGTTCAGCGCTAAGTCCAACACAGATTCTGCATCGCTCCGCTAGACGTCGTCAAGATCCGGCTACAGCTGCAATCGCACTCATTGTCTGATCCGCTCAGTCATCATGGCTACAATGGGCCCATCTATAAAGGCACGATAGGCACAGCCCGAGCTATACTCAGGGAAGAAGGATACACAGTAAGACTTCACGCCTCTTGTAGTATTCTAGACACAACCTCACATCCATCAGGCCCTCTGGAAAGGAAACGTCCCCGCCGAACTCCTCTACGTCACCTACGGCGCCATTCAATTCTCCACCTACCGCAACACCTGCGCCTTGCTACACCAACTCCCAGCGCCCTTCCATCTCCCCGACTCCGCCGAGTCCTTCGTCAGTGGTGCTCTTGCCGGCGCCATCGCCACCACCGCAACATATCCTCTCGATCTCCTTCGTACTCGATTTGCAGCCCAAGGCACCGAAAAAGTCTACGCTGGCTTGATCTCCAGCATCCGCGAAATCACAGCCAGTGAAGGCCCAGTGGGCTTCTTCCGCGGTCTGACAGCAGCGATTGCTGGGATTGTGCCGTACATGGGTTTGTTTTTCCTTTCGTATGAGACGCTAAAGTTGCCGTTGGCGGATATGTCGCTGCCTATTGGCTCGGGAGACGCGTTGGCGGGTATGCTGGCGAGTGTGTCTGCGAAGACGGCTGTGTTTCCGCTTGATACGGTCAGGAAGAGGTTGCAGGTGCAGGGACCGACGAGGGAGAGGTATGTGCATCGGAATATACCTGTGTATGCTGGTGTTTTGGGGACGATTAGGATGGTGATGAAGAGAGAGGGAGTGAGAGGATTGTATCGAGGGTTGCCGGTCAGTTTGCTGAAGGCGGCGCCGGCGAGTGCGATTACTGTGTATACGTATGAGAGGACTTTGTTGGCAATGAGGAAGGTGAGCGAGGTGGTGGAAGATGGCGTTGCAGAATGATGAGGGCGAGGATTCCTCCTAAAAAATGGTAGGACGACATGAGTGTGTATGAGTATAATTAATTTGTCGTTGAAGTACTAATAATTCAGTCGGTCATCTCTCGTTGTCCCTAGTCTTGCAAATGACCGCTGATCTCAAACTTAAGAGTGAAGGCTTGATAGCAATCAGGACGGCCTGCAGAATATGCAGCCAATGAGTTCTCCATCTGGTTCGGGCAACCTCTCCATCACATTCCATCAGGCAGCAAATTAGAAAGAAGATACAGTACTCCTCCTTCACGCACCTACGCAACGAGCACACTCGCTCAGATCATTCTCCCACAACGCTCAAGATCCGCCCCGACAACATCTTGAATCAACCATACAAGCACAAGAGTTACAGTCCGCATCCTCGACGAAAACGAGTTTGGGGTTCACGACTGGTTAGGAAGGATAGTGTACTGATGTAGTGGACTTGGGTACGTGGCTGTCTGGACGGTGTGGGAAACTGTGGCTAGGAATGCCAGGACACAAGGTGATGGAGATGAGTGTGAGGCTCATGGGAGGTGGCGGTGGGAGTTGTGCGAGTATTTTCTACCGAGGAGACGGGAGAGATGATATTGGGTCAAGGAGAGGATATTCATGATCCCGAAGGCTTTCGTCGTCCACATCGTCGCCGGTGAACAGCAGATTGTTGTGATGCAAGAGTACTATGATGAGATCGCCATAATTGAGAAGCTGGTAACTTCGTCTGAAGCATGCACGGTTGTGGAGGCCACTTTCCGGGCTGAGTGGACAATCATTGCGCGGTCGGACTTCTTCTGGGACGATGGACTGAAAAGGAGTGGTGGAGGGGAGAGAGGCCAGGGAGCTGGAAGTGCTAGGTGTGGTCAGGACTGGCTGGATTGTTGCTGCTGCTGTTGATGGTGTATATCATGACCTTGGGTGCTGTTTGCGCGAAGGTGAGAGGGCTATAGGTGAATATTGCCACCACTTTCAAAGCACGAAACGTGCCTCGAATATATCGCTTAAGATCTCACAACGCATTGTCACATTATACAATGGAGCGCAGGCAGTAAGATAAGATCAAAGCCGCAGCAGCTTGTCTAAAGGCGCAGAATGTAAACAGACACCCGTCTATGTATCCTTTTTTGATGCGACCATAATCGTTGATGTCGTCTTACATCGTGATTTTTCGTTCATACTCTCTTGTCATCCTCCTCCTCGATCGACCTGACCCGCGCCACAAGCTCGGGACTGTTAAACACACTACTGCGCCTCCGAGCTCTTTCCGAATGCATGATCATTCCAGGAGTCAGTCTGGGAAGGTTGCCGTTTCTCACGTCAAAGCTCGTGGTACGTGCAATTGTGCTGTAAAGGTCGTTCGAGTGAGAGTCGTCTTCATTGTGATGCATTTCAGCTGCAGCCGTCTGTGGCTGATCATCATGAGCTGCGATTTGTTGTCGATGCTGAGACAGAGCCGCCTGTGGGAGTCCTGCTGCCGAGAAGCTCTGACTTGCAGTCAACGGATTTGTGGCAGATGGATGTGTCATCACAGACATCGCAACACCTTCGGTAGGTGACACTGGATTCTGCTCTGTTTGAGTTGTCCTCTGAGGCTCAAGATTCGAGACAGATAATCGAGCCTTGGGTGCACCAAACATTTTGAGCATGGCGTCTTCGCCATAGAGTGTCTCGTGTCGATAACCTTCGCGGACGTTGGGAATGTTTGACTTTCTGGGATCGTTGCCCTTGGCACCAGGCGTTCGATAATCTAGCCCCAACCACTTCTGCTTCAGTGCATGTTCAAATCCAGACTGCTTAACAGAGTTCCTGGCAAGCTCGCACATATCGACAGCACTAAGCTTGTGAATCTGTGCCGCGACTGCATACTCCTCGACCAAGGGTTCTTTGGTATAGTGGAATTGTAGAGGATCATCTGTGGACAGTGACACGTTGAGTCCGATCTTGAAGTATGATTTGAAGGGGTTGCGATCGTAAGAAAGAAAGAGAGCGTTGTTGCTGAGTGGTGACATCGCGATGCCGATCTGCTCCAGGTAGAAGATGTACTGTAGCAGAGGTATCTTACGCAGCACCAATCCGTGGCTGATACTGTGGCAACAAAGAACAGCTGCAGCAATGTGATCAGGGTCGCCAGCCTCACCACAGTGTGGCCTCAGAACGAAGACGTTGAAGCCTCTTTGTTTACGCCAAACATTCAGGGAAGCGATATTGGCAAACAGGTAGTAGATGTAGTAGGTGTAAGGTGGGTTCTCGTCCGTATTCCAATCTCGTGCTCTGGGAAATTTGCGGTAGTGTCGGCGTTCCGCTTTGCTTTCATCATCGACAGTATCAAACCCTATGACTCTCTGAAGGAAGATGTGCAGTTTCGGATGACTGGACGGATCCTGCGTTGCTTCGAAAAGCGGCTGGAAGATATTGTAGATGAGCTGTTCGAAGTTCTTCATCTCACCAATCTTCTTGTACATCGAGAACAATCTTGGGATTTGGATTAGCCAACGGACGTTGTGCGAGAAGATCTTATTGTCCACGATCCAAGCAGCAAGTTTATCCCATTCATCAACTGATCGACCATAGATAGAGATGCGCCATTCGACGAATTGGTATTTGCTCGATTCGAGGTCTGCAATAACCTCTTTTGTAAGTTCGGCGAGATATCGGCCTTGAATGTCATTGTCGGTCTTGAGAAAGATTGTGCGTAATCGGGATTCTCCTACAGGGTTGTACTTGAGATTGAATCTGTCGAAACGATGGAAAGCGTCCTTGTGAGCCTGAAAGAAATGTTAGCGAGCACAAGAGCAGATGTGTATTTGAAGCTTACATGCATATCGAGAGTATCGATACTGAGGTCGTATGCAGTCAAGCCAATACTCTCGAATACTTCCTTCAAACTCAATGACTTTCCATCACGTTTGATCACCATTTCGTCGGGACACTTCTTCATCTTCGATTTGATGAAACGAAGCAAGTGCTTTGCATTCATGCAGGCAGAGTGGTGGACGTGCGTATCGACCTTGCGGACATTGTAGAAATCTCGATGTGGCACCTTTTTGCTATCCACCGTTTCCTGGTACTCATTCGCGAGGGCATAGAGTTCGTATCTTTTCTCCAGAAATTGCAGGCGTCGGAAAGCATAGCTTTTGCTAGGCCCGTCAGCGGCAGCGGTGATGACCTTGTCAAGCGCAATATACCACTCTCTCAGAGATGGGATAGGAACGACTGGCGTCTCGATTTCAACCGATTCCGAGTTTTCATACACCTGAAAGACTCCCTCGTCGTCGAGCTTGAAGAACATGTCTCCCTTGCCAGGTACAGGAAGCAAGTCGTCCAAATTGAAGTCGGCCCCAATGTCTTTTCCCAGCTTACGGCTTTGGCCGTTGTTTGAGGTGTCGCCATTTCCATCGTCGTTCCATGCTCGAGGTTGTCCTATAGATCCAGATACGACTTCTGGTGCAGGTGGATAGATTTTCCAGCCAGGGTCGTCTTTTGGATTGTCTGTGTCTCCTTGCAAGGACAACCTGATGAACTTGTGGCGGAGATCCCGTATTGTTGCAATGTTGTCGTAGATCATGCCCAGTTCGGCCACGACTGTTGCATCTGAGCTTGCATATCCTCCTTGCCCAGTACCTAAGCCTATGCCCGCTCCTGCACCATGGATACCCATATATTCTATGAAAGTGCCCTTGTTCTCGTGGGGTACGCCAGGATGTAGTCCATGCTGCCGAGCAGCTTGATCGGCTTCGATGAGTGGTTGAGCCTGTGATTCCCTTGTCGCATTCGGAGAAGCTGGACTTGGAAGGTGTGACGATGACTGGCCCTGTCCAACTGGAAGAGCGGAGTGGTACTGCTGCTGTGATGACTGGGCACGACTCATAGGTCGTGTAAGAGGACTCTGTACAGATGACGCTACGCCATCAAGGTTTGTGGCATTTGTAATCCCGCCAGCATTTTGGCTGTCAAGTTGATGCCTCTGGTAGAGCTGCTTGGACTCTGCATAGCTGGTCTGTCTTTCAGACACCGGATCATAGAGAGCGGTCTTGCGCTTCCTGATAGGTGGAAAGTCATCATCTGCGCCACCCTCCCTGGGGCTGATCGTGATGCTAACATTTCTCGGTAATGGTCTGCTATGCTGGTCTGGCGTGATCGTGGATGAGCGGTCGACTTTGGAAAGCTGATTGTTCGAGCTAGTCGTGACATTGGACGAAGAGCTTGCATATCCGTTGTCCAGTTCGTCATCAGAAAATTCACGTGATGTCTGCATTGTGCTCCTGCACGGCTTGTTAGCAAGGGGATTATATATATTGACGAGATAATAGTCTCTTGACGCGAACGTGAAACACGTCCGGCGTCGTGAGAGAAGATTCCAAGTGTGCTTGCAAATAGGTGACATACTATATACACCTTGGGTACACTTTGAAGTCGTTTTTCGATGACGAGCAGTGGATGGTACGGTAGTGAGTGAATGCTTTAGTGAAAGCGCTTAGAGTAGAGCTGAATTTGTTAGCTTCACGTCAACCACTGTCTATTGTGCGAAACACGATTTCAAAGCAAGCGAGCAAGTCACACAGGAGCGAGAGTGGCGCAGCGAAGCGCTGTTTCGTATGTTCCAGGTAGTGTTGGTATGAGTCTGTTGATTGAAGAGGTAGACAATAATATGTTTGTTTCAGGTTATTGAGATGATCTGACCCTTCCAGGTTTCAATCCTCACAGGGCTGAATACCCTGCTACGAGTAGATGAGGCTGACAGCGACGTGTATTACGATGCCGTCACGATTCTGTTCCAACAGTACTTGATGAAACCATAAGCTGGTCTTTCAAGATGAAGATGAAACAACTGGTTACTCAATACAAGTCCACGTCCAAGATACCGATGCGCACGTGACACGTCTAGCCTCTGGAGATAGTTCGGACAGAGGCGATGGCCGCCATGTGCTTCGTCTGCAAATCATCATCTCCATTGATCCGCCAACATCAATCATGTGAGAAGCTAATGATGGGGTATTAATCTCGCTGCCTCACTCCTTATATCAACGTGCCTGAGGAACACTCTTTAGACATTGTCTGTCACCACCGTCAAGCAACATCCCCACCAACCTCTCTTCCCATTGTCATAAATAACAACAATGCACATCACATCACCGAACCCCCGGGAACTCCTCTTACCACTTCTCGCATGTCTACCTTCCGCTTTTCTAGGCCCTAGACCACCGCCTGCTTTTCTGCCTTTACTGTCACCCATACTGCGCCAAAGGGTGCATCTTTTCACTTCTAGTCCGCGCAACAATCAGGAGCATCTTGCTCCAAGTCAACGTACACAAGCTTCGAATTGGTTAAATCTATTGACCTGGTCGCCGGAACGTGCCGCCCAGCTCATTGAGATCGTAGGTGGTCTCCAACTTGAACCTCATCCTGTCTCTGGAGAACTTGAACTATTCGGCGACGATGAAGACGACGGCAAGATTACATACAGACGGCTAGACTCGGAAACACTACAGGCCAAGTGCGATGTCAAAGAGCATGGAATCAGTGTAATATGGATGTGGTGTGAGAATGACACTGGCGCAATTGGACTGGAGCAAGGTGGAGATTCAGAGCCGAGCAGTGGGTGGAGGGTAGCAGAGGTGAGGCCGTTTGAGGAAGAGACTACCGAGCATTGGCACGATACAATGAGACAAGCAGAAGAGGCAGTAGATCTTGGGGATAGTCTTGTCGGCGAAGAAGAGCAGTCATCTGGTAAAACAGAGACTTGGCAGACGAAGGCGAATGACGGTGAAGACGACGATGACTACTGGAATAGCTACGATAGGACTCCCGCAGCACGGACACCTGCTCAAAAACACACACCTGTACCGCAGGCTGCACCTTCTTCCGATCGCCAGCGTCAGCACAGCACTGCAGAGGACGAGTACTTCTCCCGCTATGGCTCGGAGGTCCAACCAGCAATGGATGGCCACGATCCGGATGAGGCACAAGATGCTGCAGGAGTTGAATCATCTCTGAATGTTCATGAGCATGCTCGAAGTCTGCCACGCCCGGCTGCAGTCGCATCCTCGGTCGCCAAGCAAGATTCGCCAATCATTGCGGCTGCTATGCCTGACCGCATTCATTCTCCATCGCCCTCACGTGCATCTTCGGCAGCAACCAACGTTGAGCAGCTGGAGGCTTCGGCATCTTCATCAAGTGCTGCAGAGCAAGGCATTCGCCAACACGTTTCGTATGAGATAAAGAGTCTTTATCGACTGGCGAGAGCCGCAGGAATTGACCGTGAGGAGTTCATGCAAGCAGTGCAAACTGAGTTGGATGTGCTTGAGATGATGGATGTCTGAATCTTCCAGAAGGTGCTGGCAAGCTATGCTGGCAGTACCAGAAATAATCAAATACTTAAGACAGGGTGTGCATAACTACCTAGTAACTTGTCG
>Ga0160428_1002341_pt1 | contig 11646 bp, 13 predicted proteins | sample SolpanmetagenomM_FD_108198 | JGI IMG/M metagenome (GOLD analysis project Ga0160428, IMG submission 108198) | Solar panel surface microbial communities from Lawrence Berkeley National Laboratory, California, USA - M | ecosystem: Engineered > Built environment > Solar panel > Unclassified ...
CAACCCGAGAGCAAACTTATTCGCCCGTTCCAGCCAACCGCGCGTCGTCGCGAAGTCCGAGGTCGCGAACCACCTCGGCCATCGGCGCGCCGTCTTTGACCAGTACCCAGTCGCCCGGCGCATCGCCTGTCACGACCGTCACCGCACCCCGCGGGCAGATCCCAAGGCACTTCACCTCGAGAATGCCAAGCGTGCCCTTGCGTCCCTTGCGTACGCCAAGTTCATCGCGCAGCGCCTTCGCGAGCGGGGTCTTGCCTTTCGGCCCGAACCCACCGTCCAGTTTCTTTGAACATTTCTTGCAGACCAGCACGGTGTTCGCCCAGTCCGAGCGGACCGTCTTCAAGCCTCGGGCTTCCACGTCCGCTGGTCTTCCGCCGCCTTCAGCACGTCATAGGCCGCCTGAATGGCCAGGAAACGTGCCGCGGCATCCTTGTCGCCCGGGCGGACGTCGGGATGGTTCGACTTCGCCAGCCGCCGCCAGGCGATGCGGACCGTCTCGAAATCGGCATCGACCTCGAGCTCGAGCACCTCGAGCGCACGGATCTCGTCACGCGAGCGGCTGCCGTCGCCCGGCCCGGCCCATTGGTGGTGGCGCGATTCGGTATAGCCCTCTGCGGTCTGCGTCTCGGCGCGCTCGCGCTCGGCGGCTTCCTCGGCGCTCAGGCCCTCGAAGTAGTTCCAGCCGCGATTGTACTCGCCCGCATGTTCCTGGCAAAAATACCAGCGTTCCGGGCTGTTGGGGGATTTGGGCGCAGGACAATCGCCCTTGTTGGTGCAGCCGTGCCGGTCGCACAGGCGAATCGTCGCGGCCTCGGTGCTGGCCTCGCCATAAGCGCGCCAGCGGGGAAAACCCCAGTCGGTTGATCGGGATGTTGAACGCGCCATAGCCCGCCATTTAGGCACGCGCGCGTGCCAGCGCCATGACGCTTTTATGAAACCACTGTGAATTAAAGCGATCAGTGTCAGAAATGCGCCAGAGGGTCTGTAAGCCGGGTTCTGTCCACCCCGTCCTGTAAGACGGGGTTAGGCGACCATTCCTCTAGGACGACGCTTGCGCGCCGCCTCAAGCAATCAACCCGGGCGACGAGCTGAAACGAAGCCCATATGCCACCCCTATTCGATCTTGCTCCCGGTGGGGTTTGCCATGCCGCCCCTGTTACCAGGCGCGCGGTGCGCTCTTGCCGCACCCTTTCACCCTTGCCTGTTCCCCGTCCGATTTGCATCGGGGAGGACATCGGCGGTCTGCTCTCTGTGGCACTGTCCCTGGGGTCGCCCCCGCCGGGCGTTACCCGGCACCGTCGTTTCGCGGAGCCCGGACTTTCCTCGCGGTGCACTGCACCCCGCGGCCGCCCGACCCTCTGGCTGCGCTGCCCCTAGCGCGATTTGGCGCAAGGGCAAACCCTATCAGTCGTCCCCGGTAGGCTTCGGCAACAGCAGCGCGAGCAGGATGCTGCGGCACTCGCCGTCGATCACGCCGTCGATCAGCTCGGGGCGGAAACGCCGCTGGAACGCGACGACGGCGGCGAGCTTGTCGGTCACGTCATAACCGAAGCGTTCGAGCGCGACGAGAAATCCCGCGTCAGCCCACATCGGGTCCATCAGGCCCTTGGTCGGACGCGGCAGCGCGAGCCGCACCTTGGCGAGCCGGTTCCACGGGAACAGTTCGCCCGGATCCTGCTTGCGCGTCGGTGCGATGTCAGAATGGCCGACGACGTTGCCGCGCGTGATGCCGTGCCGTTTTGTGATGTCACCGACGAGCCGGACGACCGAATCGATCTGCTCCTCGGTAAACGGACGATAGCCCAGTTCATGCCCCGGATTGACGATCTCGATTCCGACGCTCGCGCTGTTGATGTCCTCGATCCCGCGCCAACACGATTTGCCCGCATGCCACGCGCGCTGGTCTTCGGCGACCATCCGCAGCACCTGACCGTCCTCGGCGACGAGGTAATGCGCCGAGACCTTCGCTTCCGGATCGCGCAGCCGGTCGATCGCGGCCTGCGCAGTCTGCATACCGGTATAGTGCAGCACGATCATCGACACCGGCAGCGACCGTTCGTCGAAATTGGGTGACGGCGTTTCGATGATATCCATAAGCCTGTCCCCTCCACGAGCCAGACGCCAGCTTAAGCACGGCCAGCGACGGAGCGAAACCCCGTCAGACGCGTGGAGGCACCGCTTCATAGAGTCCGCGATATCGGGGACTTGGCCGGAACGCCTCGGTCTGGCCGATCACCGTTTCACCCGCGCCGAGCACAAGTAGCCCGCCCGGGCGGATCACCGTCGCAAACCGGTCGAGTACCCGCCGCCGCAACTCGGGGGGTAGATACAACAGCACGTTGCGGCACAGAATCACGTCGAACCGGCCGACCGGAAGCGGGTCCGCGATCAGGTTGAGCCGGCGGAACGCGATCCGGCGGACCAGTTCGGGCTTGGCTACCCAATCCTCGCCCTGCTGGTCGAACCAGCGCATCATCCGGCGGACGGGCAGCCCGCGCTGGATCTCGAAATGGCTGTAGCGTCCCGCGCGCGCGCGGACGAGCGCGGCTTCGGAAACGTCGGACGCGACGATATCGGGCGGCAGCGTCTCGTTCTGCGATTCCTGCTCGGCGAACAGCATTGCTAGCGACAACGGCTCCTGCCCGACCGAACACCCCGCCGACCAGATCCGGATACGCCGCCCGTCCTGCTCGGCGCGGATCGTCGCGACGGCCTCGGCGACCATCTCGATCACTGCGGCATCGCGGAAAAACGAACTTTCCTGGTTGAGCAAGGCATCGACCGTCTGGTCCGCGACCTCGGGAAAGCGCTGGATCGCACTAACAAGGTCATCGAGCGTCGCGAGGTTGAGATCGCGTAGCAACGGTTTCAGCGCAGTCTCGATCCGCCACTCGCGGTTAGCCGCGAGCTGTTGGCCGGTGCGCATTTCGAGCAAGGTGTTGAGCGCGGCCATCACGCCTTTGCTGTGGGTCGGAAGGGCAGGCATTCCGGAGGCAGCACTATCCAGGAAACGATGAATCACGCGGGACGCCTCCGCTTGGCGACCAACTGGCCGATCTCGACCGGCGAGAGCACCGCGCTCGCGCTGCCCGTGGCGACGACTGTACCCGGCATGCCCCATACGACCGAACTCGCGCGATCCTGCACGACGATGCTGCCGCCCCGCGCTGCCAATGTGCGTGCCCCCTCCGAACCGTCGCGGCCCATGCCGCTGAGCACGATCCCGAGCGCGCGTGCGCCGTAAACTTCGGCGATGCTGTCGAACATCGGATCGACCGAGGGCATGCACCCGCTGCCGACCGCCTCGGTCGTCAGGCGGATCGCCCCGCCCTCGCCGGTCCGCACAACGCGCATGTGCGCATCCCCCGGCGCGACGATGATCCGACCGGGACGTATCCGGAGGTGATCGGTGGCAACCTCGCACGGGCGACCGGCGATGGTCTCTAGCTGCGCCGCAAAATACGGCATGAACGACACCGGCAGATGCTGGGTCACGAGGATCGGCACCGGAAACGCGGCGGGCAGCTCGCACAGGAGCTGGCTGAGCGCGTGAATCCCGCCAGTCGAAGCCCCGATTGCGACGATGTCGAACCCCTTGGAGGCGGTCGGCGTGCGCGGTGCGACGGGGGTATTCGGGACTGCAGGCTCGCCCGCTTGCGGTTCCACGGCAACCAGGCGGGCCAGCTTCTCGACGAGCGCGACCGAGAATCGCCCCGCGAAATCGCCGATATCGGGTTTGACGAGCGTATCCGCCGCCCCCTGCGCAAGCCCCTCGATCGTCGCGGCGGCACCGTCGCTGGCCAGCGACGAGACGATCAGCACCTTCGCGCCGCGCCCCGCGACGATCAGGTCGGGCAGTGCGACCAGTCCGGTAACGCCCGGCATCTCAATATCGAGGACGATCACATCGACTCGCCGTGTCGCGAGAAACGCGAGCGCCGCGGCGGCGTGCGGCACCGCCCCGGCAATCTGGAACCGGCCGTTCGCTTCGAGCGCACGCGCGATCATCGCGCGCGCGACGACCGAATCGTCGACGATCAACACTGACGGGGGGCTATCGCCTTCGGACATGCTGTAACTCGCGCGGGCGACGGGAAAGGTAGGAGCGCCGCAGTCGAAGCGGCGGGTCCTGGCAAGGGCACGCTGATGGCGGTCCGGGATACGCTGGACCGACCATGTTCTGTCGGCTCTCAGGCCATGCCGACGATCTGCAACTTGCTTTCGAGCGTTTCGCGGTCGAACGGCTTCATCACATATTCGTCCGCTCCGGCATCGATCGCGGCGCGGATGTGCGCCATGCCGTTCTCGGTCGTGCAGAACACCACCTTCGGCCGCGTCGGGATCGAGCTGTCTCGGAGAGCGCGGAGGAAATCCATCCCGCTCATCACCGGCATGTTCCAGTCGAGCAGGATCACGTCAGGCGCGGACGCCAGGCACGCGGTCAGCGCCTCGCGGCCATCGCCCGCTTCGCTCACCTGAAAATCGAGCGTTTCGAGGATATGGCGCGCGACCTTGCGGATCACTTTCGAGTCATCGACGACGAGGCAGGTCTTCATGAAGTCACCCTGTTGGTATGCGCTTGAGCTGGTCTTGCCCGAAATGCGTAAGCGTCGCGTTAAGATTGGTTCTTCCGGCAAATGCTCATGCGGCGAGAGCAACCGTACCGGGGATCAGCACGTCGAGCGCGATCACCAGGATCGGCTCGCCATCGCGATCGACGATCCCGCGACCGACACGCTGCCACCCCCGGTCGAGCGCGACCCCGGCCGACAACGGCATCGGATCGAACGCCGCAACATCCTCGAGCGCGTCGACGAGCACCGCATAGTGATGCCCCTCGACGACGGTGATGACGGCCCGCATCGCGCTGCCATCACCGGCTGGCAGGCCGAGCGCCGCGCGGGTTTCGATCACCGTGACGACTCGGCTGCGCAACGCGGCGAGCCCGCGGACGTGGCGCTCGGCGCGCGGGACCGGGATCACTGCGCCGATGTCGACCACCGATTCGACCTGCGACGATTCGATCGCGACGGTCCGGCCGGCGATCCGGGCGATCAGGAACAACGGCATCAGCGGCCTCCGGCGGATTTGGCGAGCGCGGCGAGCAGGCCCGGACGATCGTAACGGAAAATGCTGTCGTCGTTGCCATCCGCCTCGGCATCGCGCCGCAACCGCACGACCGGCGCGCCAGCGCAGGCGACAGGACAATCGCAGTCCATCGTCACCACGATGCCAGCCTGCTCACCGGGGCGGAGACCCGTGGTGACGCGGTATCCGGCGGCCTCGAGGACCGGCTTGAGGAACGTGGTAAGCCACGCCGAATCAGCCCCTTCCAGCAGGCACAAGGGAGCGTCGGACGCGGCGCAGGGATCGGCATGGCTGGAGAACAGCCAGTGCAGGTCGATCACTTCGATCTGGTCGCCATCGATCGCGACGACCCCGGCGATCGGCCCGCTGTCGTGCGCGGCGACAAGCGTGTCGGGGAGTTGGACGATGTCGAGCGCCTCGCCGATCGCATAGCCGAGCTCGACCGTGCCATCGCGCAGCCGCAGCACCGACACGTTCGCGCGCCCTTCCCACGATCCCAGCGCCACGAGCGGGATGATTGCGCCGTCGACCGAGAGGCGAAGCCGCCCCGCCGCATGCCGGATCGCGCTGACGGGGACCGGCTCGACGCGGTCGATCACCGACAGCGGGACGATCCGTCGGACGCCGTCGAGATCGTCGAACATCAGCGCCTGAACACCCGGCACGGCCGCGACGATGTCCTCCTCGATCACGATTTCGCGCGTGAAGACGAGGCCAGCAAGCTGCGCGATCCCGGCGCAATCGAGCATCAGCATCGGCAGCCCGCTATCGGGCAGCGTCTGGCCGGCATAGACGCCGGTCGCCATCACCGCCGGGGCGGCAGGCTTGATCACCAGTTCCTCATGATCGAGCACGGCATCGACTGCGAGCGCATAGGACCCGCCCGAGACGCTGACGATCACCAGCATCACCGGTTCGCTCGTCGCGAACCCGAGCAGATTGCCAAGATCGATCAGCGGCATTCGCCGATCACGCACGGTGGCCATCAGCGTGTCGCCAAGCCGGTCGATCCGGATCGATTCGGCGCCAACGCGGACGATCTCCTCGATCGTCTGGCGCGAAATAGCGAAACGCTGGTCACGCACGCCGACGCCGATCGTCGACATGATCGACAGCGTCAGAGGGACGTGGATCGCAATCCGCAGTCCCTTCCCCGGCTGGTTCGCCAGCTCGATCCGCCCGCCGATCTGCTCGACGTTCGCGCGAACGACATCCATCCCCACGCCGCGTCCCGAAATTCCGGTGACGATATCCTTGGTCGACAGCCCGGGCTCGAACACCAGCTCGAGCCGCGCCTGTTCGCTCATCACGCGGACTTCGGCGTCGCTCCGCAAACCCGCCGAAACGACCTTCGCCGCCAGCCGCGCGGTATCGATCCCGCGCCCGTCGTCGGCGATCTCGATGACGATCTGGTTGCCCGACTGGCGCGCGGCGACGTTGAGCCAGCCGGTCTCGCGCTTGCCCGCCGTGCGGCGGTCGGCAGCAGGTTCGATCCCGTGGTCGATTGCGTTGCGGATGATGTGGACGAGCGGATCGCGCATCATCTCGATCATCTCGCGATCGAGTTCGACGTCGCTGCCCTCGATATGCAAGGTCACCGTCTTGCCGAGTTCGGCCGCGGTATCGCGTACCATTCGCGGCAACGCCGAAAACAGCGCCTCGATTTTCTGCATGCGCGTCCGGGTGACGGTATCGCGCATTTCGGCGACCGTCAGCGACAGCCGTTCCAGCGCCGCCTCGATCGTCGGGTCGACGCCTTCGTCGCGCAGCCGCCGCGCGAGTTCGTTGCGCGCGAGCACCATGTCGGACATGCCGCTCATCATGCGATCGAGCAGGTCGACGTTGAGCCGAACGCTGCGGGTCGGCGAACGCATGACCGGCGCGGCGCTGCTCGCGATCGCCTCGGATCCGGTATCGAGCGCCGCGATCAGCAGGTCCTCACCGGTATCGTCGAGCGCATGCCCCGCGTCGATCGCCTCGACGATTTCGCCGATCCGGTCGACGATTGCGAGGACGGCGTTGACGAGGCGGGTGTCGGGGCTCCGCTCCCCCGAACGCACCGCCGCCAGAACATCCTCCGCGGCGTGGCTCAGCCGCGCGAGCCGTGGCAGGTCGAGAAAGCCGCAACTGCCCTTGACGGTGTGGACGAAGCGAAAGATCGCATCCAGTCGCTCGCGGTCATCCGGTGCGGATTCCCATGCGACGATTTCCCCCGACAACGCCTCGAGCGTCTCGCGCGTTTCGGCAATGAATTCCTGTAGAAGATCGTCCATGGGCCCCCGCCTTTACGGCAGCGGCCTGCATGGCGCCTCATTGGTTAAGGGAGCGTTTAAGCCGCCTTGAAGGCCGCGCCGAACAGCAGCACGGCATCGTCGGGGGCAGACACCTGCACGACGCCGCCGCCTTCGGCCACCAGGGCATTGACGAGATACGCCGCCGCCGCGCGCGGGGTGACGACCGCGTCGCCGCCCGTGCCGGTCAGCGCGGCGCGCATCTCGGCGTCGAGCACGATCCGAAGGCCCTCGGCGCGGACGACGATCTCGACCTGCCCGTCATGGCTTTCGGCCCCGACATCGAGCTGCCCGCCACGCACCAGCGCGTCACCCGCGATCAGCGCGAGGTTGAGCAACACCTTGATCGCGGGCTTGGGGAGCGTCGCATCCTCGACCAGCCAGCCGAGCTTGACCTTGTGCCCGTCGCCGAACAGCCCCTCGATCGCTGCGCGTGCCTCGCGCGAATCGACCGACTCGCCAAACCCGCCCGCTGCGCCAAACGCGAGGCGGAAGAACTTCAACTTGTTGGCGGACGCCTTGGCACTGTCCGCGAGCAGTTCGAGGCAACGCGCGCGCATGTCCGGATCATGCTCGTCCGCGAGCAATTCCAGCCCGTTGTTGAGCGCACCCACGGGGCTCAGCAGGTCGTGGCACAGACGCGAACAGAGCAGACTGGCGAAATCGGTCGGGCTAATGGTCAACGCTTGGGCTCCAGCTTTGCGCCTCTTTGGCGCAGCACGGGATTCGCCGCAAGCGAGACATGCCGCGCGGCGTACCCAAAACACGCGCGACCGTCACGCGTCGGTCGGGTCTGCCAGCGCCGCGGGTACGAACGCGGTTGCACCGTCGCCGCCAACTGCCGGCACAGCGCGCCATGCGCCGATCCGGTCGCCGCCGACGATCACCCAGATCTTCCCGTCCGGGGCAGCCCGCGCGATGTCGGTCGCCGAAGGCGAGACGCTCCCGCTGGGGTGCGAATGCCAATAGCCGATCAGTCGTGGTCCGCCCTGGCGTTCGGCGCGGAGAGCAGCGAACAGCGCGGTCGGGTCGAGCTCGAACGTCCGTCTCGGGTCGTTCGCGATGTTGGCGCAGATCGTCACGTCCTCGACATGCCCCGGCGTGCCGAACAGCAGCCCGCAGACCTCGATATCCGGCGTCGCATGCGCTGCTTTCAGCAATCTTGCCCTTAGAGTGCTTGTAATCTCCAACACCATGACCAGATTCTAGGACATGAACCGGGGGGTTTCCACCATTGAGACGCGGATCGCCGATGAAGCCGGACTGAGGCTTGATCGCGCGCTCGCGGATGCGCTGCCGACGATCTCGCGCGAACGGTTGAAGGCGCTGATCTCGACCGGGCAAGTGACCGACGAGAGCGGGACGCTCCGACGCGACCCATCGAGCAAGGCTGTCCCCGGCGGTTTGTACCGTATCATCGTCCCAGATCCGACACCTGCGCATAACGAGGCGCAGGACATTGCGCTCACCGTCGTGTTCGAGGACGAGCATCTGATAGTGATCGACAAGCAGGCTGGCCTGGTGGTGCACCCCGCGGCGGGGAACCTCGACGGTACCCTGGTCAACGCGCTGCTCCATCATTGCGGCGGCAGCCTGTCGGGGATCGGTGGCGTCGCGCGGCCGGGAATCGTCCACCGGATCGACAAGGATACGTCCGGCCTGATGGTCGCAGCGAAGACCGACCGCGCGCATGTCGGGCTCGCCAAGCAATTCGCTGCGCATTCGATCGACCGGCGCTACAAGGCGATCGTCTCGGGGCGCCCTGCCCCACCTGCCGGGTCGGTCGACGCGCCGCTCGCCCGGTCGCCGCAGAACCGCAAGAAGATCGCGATCGTTCAGGGCGGCAAGCGCGCGGTGACGCATTTCAGCACGCTCGAACGCCTGCGCGAAGCCGCGCTGGTCGAGTGCCGGCTCGAAACCGGGCGAACACATCAGGTCCGCGTTCACATGGCGTCGCTCGGGCATCCCTTGCTAGGCGACCCGATTTACGGTAGAACAAAGCAGGCTCACAAACGCGATCTGGAAACCTTGGGTTTCCATCGACAGGCGTTGCACGCCGCCCGCTTGGGGTTCATTCATCCGATCAAATGTAACGTTCTGGCGTTTGATAGCGAAATGCCTGCCGACATGCAGGAACTGTTCGATACATTGCTAGTATAGGCTACGGCCGCCGCGCCCGGCGCGATCCCGGCCTTACGAAAAGGGAGATACGACCATGGCAGCCCGCAGCAACGTCCCCGCGACGATCCCCGCCCTCGGCGGCGAAGCGAGCCTCAACCGCTATCTGTCCGAGATCAAGAAATTTCCGATCCTCGCGCCCGAGCAGGAATATATGCTCGCGAAACGCTTCGAGGAACATGGCGACACCGACGCCGCGGCGCAACTCGTCACCTCGCACCTTCGCCTCGTGGCGAAGATCGCGATGGGCTATCGTGGCTACGGCCTTCCGGTCAGCGAGCTGATTTCGGAAGGCAATATCGGCTTGATGCAGGGCGTGAAAAAGTTTGAGGCCGATCGCGGCTTCCGGCTCGCGACCTACGCAATGTGGTGGATCCGCGCGTCGATCCAGGAATTCATCCTGCGCTCGTGGAGCCTCGTCAAGATGGGCACCACCGCCGCCCAGAAAAAGCTGTTCTTCAACCTGCGCCGGATGAAGTCCAAGCTCGATGCCTTTGAAGACGGCGATCTCTCGCCCGAGCATCTTGCAAAGATTGCCAAGGACCTTGGCGTCACCGAGGCCGAAGTGACCAGCATGAACCGCCGCATGGCGATGGGCGGCGATACCTCACTGAACGTGCCGATGCGCGAGGATGGCGACGGCCAGTGGCAGGACTGGTTGCAGGACGATGCGCCGTTGCAGGATACCGTCGTCGCCGAGGCGCAGGAGGCGGACGTCCGCCACGACATGCTGACCGCCGCGATGGACGATCTCAACGAACGCGAGAAGTTCATCCTGACTGAACGCCGCCTGACCGATGAGCCCAAGACGCTCGAGGAACTCAGCCAAGTCTATGGCGTGTCGCGCGAGCGTGTCCGTCAGATCGAGGTGCGCGCCTTTGAGAAACTGCAGAAGGCGATGATGCGGATCGCGGGCGACAAGCGGATGCTCGTCGCGGCGTAATCTGCCGATCGGGTCGGCACGCTGGACAGCGCCGATCCGATCCCCGTACAGCGGCGGAATGGCCCGCCGAAAGACCGCTTCATCTTCTGCTGCGCGCGGCAATGCCCGTCGCGCCCCCGCTCGCACGTCGCGTGGCTCGGGGAATCGCGGTATCCGGCGAATATTCGGCTGGATCGTCAAGGGCGTAATCGCCTTCATCCTGCTCTCGCTGGTAATGGTCGGAGTCTACCGCTTCGTCCCGCCCCCGATCACGCTGACGATGATCGGCGATGCGATTGCCGGGCACGGGATCGATAAAACCTGGATGCCGCTCTCGCGGATCGACCCCAATATGCCGCGCGCCGCAATCGCAGGCGAGGATTCGCGGTTTTGCAAGCATAACGGTTTCGACGTCCGCGCGATTGAAACCGCCTTCGCCCGCAACGCGCGCGGCGGGCGAATTCGCGGTGGCTCGACGATCAGCCAGCAGACCGCGAAGAACGTCTTCCTGATTCAGGGCGGCGGTTACCCCCGCAAGGCGCTCGAGGCCTATTTCACGCTGCTGATCGAAACGATCTGGGGCAAGCGCCGGATCATGGAAGTCTATCTCAATGTCGCCGAAACCGGGATTGGCACGTACGGCGTCAATGCCGGGGCGAAACGCTATTTCGGGCATGATGCCTCGCATCTGACCCCCGGTGAGGCGGGCCGGATGGCAGCGGTCTTCCCGCAGCCCAAGAAGCGCGCCGCGATCGCGCCGAGCGGTTTCACCCGCCGCCACGGGAATGCCATCACCCGCCGCGTCGGCGTCGTTCGGAATGACGGGCTTGATTCCTGCCTGCGGTGAGGCGGCCGAGCGACGGTAGAATTTCAGGAGAAACGGGCCAGGTCCGAACAGACCCGGCCCGGCGCGATCAGAACGGCAGCTTGAAGCCCGGCGGGAGCGGGATACCGCTGGTCATCTTCGCCATCTCGGCGCCCGAAGCCGCATCCGCCTTGGCCTTGGCGTCATTGAACGCCGCGACGACCAGATCCTCGAGCATTTGCTTCTCGCTCGGCTGGAGCAGCGATTCATCGATCGTGATCCCGATGATCCGCCCCTTGGCCGACGCCTGGACCTTGACCAGCCCGCCGCCAGCCGCGCCCTCGACCTCGATCTTGTCGAGC
>Ga0160428_1002343_pt1 | contig 11642 bp, 8 predicted proteins | sample SolpanmetagenomM_FD_108198 | JGI IMG/M metagenome (GOLD analysis project Ga0160428, IMG submission 108198) | Solar panel surface microbial communities from Lawrence Berkeley National Laboratory, California, USA - M | ecosystem: Engineered > Built environment > Solar panel > Unclassified ...
GCTGCGCGAGCTCGGCTACCCCGTGCAGGCGTTCAAGGGACCCGACGGCGGCTACCGCCTCGGCGCCGGGGCGACGCTGCCGCCGCTGCTCTTCGACGACGAGCAGGCCGTCGCCCTCGCCGTGGCCCTGCAGCTCGCCTCCACGAGCGGGGCGGACGTCGGCGAGGCCGCGTCCCGCGCCCTCGTCACGCTGCGCCAGGTCATGCCCGCCCGGCTGCGGCACCGGGTGGACGCCGTCGACGTCACCCCCCTGCCCCCCGCCACCGCGCCCGCGGTCGACCCGGCCGTCCTCGTGGCGCTCACCGCGAGCATCCGGGCGCACGAGGTCCTGCGCTTCGACCACGCCCCCGCGGGCCGCGGTGCGGCCGGCGACCCGGGCGACGCCGGAGCCCGGGCCCCGCAGCTGCGCCGGACCGAGCCGCACCACCTCCTCAACCGCGCCGGGCGCTGGTACCTGCTGGGCTTCGACCTCGACCGGCAGGCGTGGCGCACCTACCGCGCCGACCGGATCACGCCCCGCGTGCCGACGGGGCCGCGGTTCGCCCGCCGGGAGGTGCCCGGCGGGGACCCGGCCGGGTTCGTCGCCGGCCTCTTCAAGGGGTCCACCACCGGCGCGGACGCGTGGCCGTGCACGGGGACGGTGGAACTCGCCCGGCCCGCCGCGGACGTGGCGCCGTTCGCCGCCGACGGCGTCGTCGAGGCGCTGGGTCCCGGGCGCTGCCGGCTGACCCTGGGCGCCTGGTCGTGGGTGGGCGTCGCGGCCGCCGTCGCCCGCTACGACGCCGACGTCCTCAGCGCCTCTCCCCCGGCCCTGGTCCAGGCGTTCCGCACCCTCGCGGACCGGTTCGCCGCCGTCGGACAGGGCGGCTGAGGCGACCGCGCGGGGAGCGTCAGCCGGGCGGGCGGTGCCCTCGCGCAGGGCGAGCTCAGCCCGGGGACCACCGGGCCGAGGACGCCCGTGCGGCAGACTGCACGCCCGGAGCACCCACGAGGAGGCGGTCACCGATGACCAGCACCACCGGCACCACCACGGGCCCGGACCCCGAGACGGGCCTGCGCACCGACGAGCTGGTCGCGGCCCTCTACCGCGACGGGATCGTCGCCCGCCCGGGCGCGTTCAGCCCCGCGTGGGCGGACCGGCTGCGCGAGGACGTCGAGGCCGCCTTCGAGGAGGCCCGCTCGCGCCCCGACGGCGCCGTCGGCCGCGGCCCGCACCGCTTCTACGTCGAGATCCACCCCGAGCAGCTGCGCGGGTTCGTCGACCTCGTCGAGCACCCGTGGGTGCGCCAGGTGTGCGCCGGCGTCCTCGGGGAGGACTACGAGATCGTCGAGCTGGGGTTCGACATCCCCTTCGCGGGCGCCGTGAACCAGCCCTGGCACCGTGACTTCCCCGCCCCCGAGGCCACCCGCCGCGACCGGCGCCTCACCTCCCTGGCCTTCAACCTCACGGGCGTGGACACCGCCGAGGACATGGGACCCTTCGAGATCGCGCCCGGGACGCAGTTCGACGACGGCGCGGACTTCGACCACGAGATGTTCCCGCCCCGGTCGGTCTACGGCCGCTACGAGCAGCTCGCCGTGCGCAAGCACCCCCGCCGCGGCGACGTCTCCGCCCGCTCCGCGCTCACCGTCCACCGCGGCACGCGGAACTTCTCCGAGAAGGCGCGCCCCGTGCTCGTCCTCGGCGTCGACGCCCCCGGGGCCGGCAACGCCGAGCACCACGACATGGCGGTGACCCGGGCGTACTGGGAGCAGCTGCCGGAGCGGGTCCGGGCCCACCTGCGCTGCCCGGTCGTCGACGAGCTGACCCCCATCGCGCAGAAGCACACCATCGAGGGCCTGGTGATGGGCGACGCCTGATCCACCGAGCCGCCGAGCCCCCGACCCGCTGCCCGGCAGCGGCTCAGGCGGGCCGCGTCCCGGAGATCGTCGCCGAGCCCAGGACCCGCGTGCCGTCGTAGAGCGCGACGGTCTGCCCGGGCGCGACGCCCGTGAGCGGGGTGCGCAGCTGCACCCGCAGCTCCTCACCGACGAGCTCCGCCACGGCGGGCACGGGCTCGCCGTGGGCCCGGACCTGGGCGTGGACCTCCACGACCCCGCGGGGTTCGGGCGCCGACCAGACCGGGTCCAGCGCGGTGAGGGCGCCGACCGCGAGGCGCTCGACCGGCCCGACGGTGACGGTGCGCTGCACCGGCGAGATCGACAGGACGTAGCGCGGACGGCCGTCGGCCGCGGGGCGGTCCAGCCCGAGGCCCTTGCGCTGGCCGACCGTGAACCCGTACGTCCCGCCGTGGCGGCCGAGGACGGTCCCGTCGACGTCGACGACCTCGCCCGGGTCCTCGCCGAGCTTGTCGCGCAGGAACCCGCGGGTGTCCCCGTCGGGGATGAAGCAGATGTCGTGGCTGTCCGGCTTGGCCGCCACGGGCAGCCCGCGGCGCTCCGCCTCGGCGCGCACCGCGGCCTTGGTGGGGGCGTCGCCGAGGGGGAACATCGCGTGCTCGACCTGGTCGGCGTCCAGCACGGCGAGCACGTAGCTCTGGTCCTTCAGCGGGTCCGCGGCCCGGTGCAGCTGCGCCCGGCCGTCCTCGCCGCGCTCCACGCGCGCGTAGTGGCCCGTGGCGACCGCGTCGAAGCCGAGGGCGATCCCCTTGTCCAGCAGGGCCGCGAACTTCACGTGCTCGTTGCAGCGCACGCACGGGTTCGGCGTCCGGCCCGCGGCGTACTCCGCGACGAAGTCGTCCACGACGTCCTCGACGAAGGTCTCCGAGAGGTCCCACACGTAGAACGGGATGCCGAGCAGGTCTGCGGCCCGCCGCGCGTCGAGGGAGTCCTCGATGGTGCAGCAGCCGCGCGAGCCCGTGCGCAGCGCGGACGGGTTGCGGTTCAGGGCCATGTGCACGCCGACGACGTCGTGACCGGCGTCGACCGCGCGCGCCGCGGCCACCGCGGAGTCGACGCCACCGCTCATGGCGGCCAGCACGCGCATCAGGAGGCCTTCCGGCGCCGCGGGCTGCGCGAGGAGGCCGCGGCCCGCTGGGCGCGCTCGACCGCGGGCCCGATCGCGGCCAGGGCGGCGTCGACGTCGGCGCGCGTGGAGCTCCAGCCGAGGGAGAAGCGCAGCGCGCCGCCGGCGTCGGCGTCGGACAGGCCCATCGCGAGCAGCACGTGGCTGGCCTGCGGCACGCCGGCCTGGCAGGCCGACCCCGTCGAGCACTCGACCCCGGCGGCGTCGAGCAGGTACAGCAGGGAGTCGCCCGCGCAGTCGGGGACGGTCACGTGCAGGTTGCCGGGCAGGCGGTCGGTGGGGTCTCCGCGCAGCACCAGTCCGGGGACGCGCTCGCGCAGCCCGTCCAGGAGCACCCCGCGCAGGGTCAGCAGCCGCTCGGTCTCCTCCGCGAGGCCGGCGACCGAGGCCGTCAGGGCCGCAGCGGTGGCCCGGGCGGCCGGGGCGGCGAGGGTGCCGGAACGGGCGCCCAGCTCCTGACCGCCGCCGTGCTGCAGCGGCACGAGCGGGGTCCCGCGGCGCAGCAGCAGCGCGCCGGCGCCGACCGGGCCGCCGAACTTGTGCGCGGACAGCGACAGGGCGTCGGCGCCGCTGGCCGCGAGGTCGACGGGCAGGTGGCCGACGGCCTGCACGGCGTCGGTGTGCAGCGGGACACCCGCGGCGTGGGCGAGCTCGGCGGCCGCCGCGACGGGCTGGACGGTACCGACCTCGTTGTTGGCCCACATGAGAGAGACGAGGGCGACCTCGTCAGGCGCCGCGGCGAGCTCGGCGCGCAGGGCGTCGAGGTCGGTGCGCCCCGTCGCGTCGACCGGGACCCAGCGGACCTCGGCGTCCTCGTGCCGCACGAGCCACTCGACCGGGTCCAGGACGGCGTGGTGCTCGGAGGCGCTGAGCAGGATCCGGCGCCGGCGCGGGTCCTCGGCGCGGCGGGCCCAGTACAGGCCCTTGACCGCCAGGTTGTCGGCCTCCGTGCCCCCCGAGGTCCACACGACCTCCGCGGGGCGGGCCCCCAGCGCGCCGGCCACGGCCTCGCGCGACTCCTCGACGGCCTGGCGGGCCGTGCGCCCGCTGGTGTGCAGGGACGAGGGGTTGCCCACCGAGCTCATCTGCGCCACGAGGGCCGCCGCGGCCTCGGGACGCAGGGGGGTCGTCGAGGCGTGGTCGAGGTACGCCGTCACACGAGGAGTGTAGGAGCGCCGCGGGCGCGCGGCCCGGTCGCGGCCCCCGTCCGCCGCCGGGCCGGCCTCCCCCGGCGCCGATGGCCCCCGGTGATCGACTCGGGCAGACTGCCGCGGGTGCCAGCCCCGACGACGGACCGCGACGACCAGACCGCTGCCGCCTCCCGCCGGCCCCGGCCGCACCCGCTGGGGGTGACCCTCGCCGGTGACGGCGCGGACGTGGCCGTCTTCGCCGCCCACGCGGACGCCGTCGTCGTGTGCGTGCTGGCCGACGACGGGACCGAGGTCCGCACGTCCCTGCCCGACGTCGAGCACGGCGTCTGGTTCGGCCACGTGCCGGGGCTGCGCGCCGGGTCCCGCTACGGCTTCCGCGTCGCCGGCCGCTGGGACCCCGAGCGCGGGCTGCGCCACAACCCGGCCAAGCTGCTGCTCGACCCGTACGCGCGCGGCCTGGTGGGCGAGGTCGCGCTGCGCCCGGAGGTCTTCGGCCACGCGGTCGACGACGCCTTCCAGGGCGACCTCGCGGTCGCCGACCCGCGCGACAGCGCCCCCCACGTGCCGCACGGCGTCGTCCTGGACGCGCTGCCCGCCGACCTGCGCCCGGGCGCGGGGGAGCGCCCGCGCACCCCGTGGGCGGACACCGTCGTCTACGAGGCGCACGTCAAGGGCCTCACGCGCCTGATGCCGGAGGTCCCGGAGGAGCTGCGCGGCACCTACGCCGCGCTGGCCCACCCCGCCGTCCTCGAGCACCTCACCCGCCTCGGGGTGACGACGCTGGAGCTGCTGCCCGTGCACGCCAGCACGTCGGAGGTCGCGCTGCGCCGGCGCGGCCTGGTGAACCACTGGGGCTACAACACCCTCGCCTTCAACGCCCCGCACGCGCCGTACGCGACGGCGGCCGCCCGCGCGGCCGGCCCCGCCGCGGTGCGCGAGGAGTTCCGCCGGGCGGTGCGCGACCTGCACGCCGCGGGGATCGAGGTGCTGCTCGACGTCGTCTACAACCACACGTGCGAGGAGGGCCCCGACGGCCCGCACCTGTCGATGCGCGGCCTGGACGACGCCTCCTACTACCTGCGCGACGCGGGCGGGCGCCCCTTCGACGTCACGGGCTGCGGGAACTCCCTGAACTTCTCCGAGCGCCGCGTCCTGCAGTTCACCCTCGACTCGCTGCGCTACTGGGTGCAGGAGATGGGCGTCGACGGGTTCCGCTTCGACCTCATGCCCACCCTGGGCCGCGGGCCGGGCGGCTTCAGCCCCGACCACGCGTTCCTCTCGGCGCTCGGCACCGACCCGGTGCTCGCCGACACCAAGCTCGTCGCCGAGCCGTGGGACATCGGCCCGTACGGCTGGCGGACCGGGCAGTTCCCCCAGCCGCTGCACGAGTGGAACGACCGGTTCCGCGACGGCGTCCGCCGCTTCTGGCTCACCGACGCCCGCGAGATCGCCGCGGGGCACCAGGCCCCCGTGGCCGGGGGCCGCGGCCTGCAGGAGTTCGCGACCCGCTTCGCCGGCTCCGCCGACACGTTCGAGCCGCGCCGCGGCCGCCTGACGAGCATCAACTTCGTCACGGCCCACGACGGCTTCACCCTGGCCGACCTCGTCGCCTACGACCGCAAGCACAACGAGGCCAACGGCGAGGGCAACCGCGACGGCAGCGACGGCGACACGAGCTGGAACCACGGGACCGAGGGCGACACCGGCGACGCCGACGTCCTCGCCCGCCGCCGGGGCGCCGTGCGCAACCTGCTGGCCACGCTCGTGCTGTCCTCGGGCGTGCCGATGATCACGGCGGGCGACGAGTTCGGCCGCAGCCAGGGCGGCAACAACAACGCCTACTGCCAGGACACCGAGGTCTCCTGGGTCGACTGGGACCTCGCGGACTGGCAGCGCGCGCTGCTGGAGGACACCCGCGAGCTGCTGGCGCTGCGGCGCCGCTACCCCGTGCTGCGCGAGGCCGGCGTCGTGCGCGGCAAGCCGCCGCGGGAACCCCGGCAGGACCTGCTGTGGTTCGGCGACGACGGTGAGCCCATGACCGTCGAGCGCTGGCACGAGCCGAACCGGCGCGTGCTGCAGGTCCTCGTCGACGGCCGCGAGCGGGACGAGGCGTCGGTGCTCGTGGTCGTCGTCGCCGGGCCCGCGGACGTCGACGTCGTCCTGCCCGCCGTCGACGGCCTGCCGGACTACCTGCCGCGGTGGAGCTCGGTCCCCGACCGCCGCACCCGCCCGGCTCCGGGCGGGGCGCCGCTGCGCTCGCCCGCCTGGTCCGTGCGGGTCCTCGCCACCGCGTGAGGCGCTGAGGGGGACGTCGTCCTGCTGCCCGGACTCGGCTGCGACACGGGTCAGTCCCAGCCCCAGGCGGCGGCCCTCGCCGCCGCCCACCGGGTGCGCGCGCCGGCGCTGCCGGGGCACGCGGGCACCTCCGCTGCCCGGCAGGTGCGACCCTGGACGCCGTCCTGGCCGACGAGGCCGCGCACCTGGACGCGCTCGGGGTCCGCGCGGCCGCGCTGGTCGGGCACAGCACGGGCGGCGTCGCCGCGGTCGGGCCCTGCGCGCGGGCCACTGGCCCCACCTCGTCGAACCCGCCGCGGTCGCCGCCCCCCTGACGGGGTTCCTCACCGACGCCGCCGGGTGACCCGGGGCGCTGCGGCGGCGGGGCTCAGCGCCTGCCTGCGTCGGGCCCCCACTTCGCCAGCACGACCGTCTCGACGATGCTCACGAGCGTGTACAGCAGGATCGAGGTGAAGGTGACGACGACGACGATCGTCCACAGCTTGGAGTACTGCACCTGCGAGTTGGCCCGGATGATCTCGACCCCGAGGCCCCGGGCGCTGAACAGCCACTCGTAGAGCATCGCGCCGATGACGGCGCCCGGGACGCTGATGCGCACGGCCGCGAACAGGTTCGGCAGCGCCGTGGGGATCGCGACCTTGCGCAGCGCGGTCCACCGGGTGCCGCCGTTGACGCGCACGAGGTCCATCGACTGCGGCGACGCGGAGCGCAGCCCCAGGGCCAGGTTGACCAGCACGGGGAAGAACACGACGACACCGCCGATGGCCGCGTTGCCCGCCACGCCCCGGCCGAACGTCAGGCCGATGAGCGGCGCCATGGCGACCAGCGGCACCGACCGCAGCAGCATGGCCAGCGGCATGAAGGCGAACTCCAGCTGCCGGAACAGCGTGAACAGCGACGCCACGACCACGGCCGCCACGACGCCCGCGACGAACCCCACCGCGGAGTCCTCCAGCGTGATGGTCAGCGCGTCGCCGATGAAGGTCCGGTTGTCGGGCGCCGAGCCGATCGTGAACAGCCAGTCGTAGACGTCCAGGGGCCGCTTGCCGACGAACGCGTCGACGTCCAGCAGCGCCAGCAGGGCGTACCAGGCCGCGACCAGCACGACGCCCGACAGGACCAGCGTGAGCAGCAGCCGCCCGACGCGGGCCGCGACCGCGCCGGCCACGGACGCGGTCGACACCCGCTCGTGCACCTCCGCCGGGGCCGGGGCCGCCGCGCGCGCGGGGGCCGGGGAGGTGTCCGTGCCGGCCATCAGCGCGCTCCGCTCTCGCCCGTGGCCGACCACGGCGCCACGAGGCGGGCGAGGAGGCCGACGAGGAGGTAGCCGAGGCCCGCGATCGCCCCGGACAGCAGCGCGAGCGCCCACAGCTGCGCGTACTGCAGGTTGGTCTGCGCGGCCGTGATGATGATCCCGAGGCCCGAGTCGACGCCGCCGAAGTACTCCCCCAGGACGGCGCCGAGGAAGGCGGCCGGGGCGGCGAGCTTGAGCGCGGCGAAGACGTTGGGCAGCCCCGCCACGAGCCGGACCTTCACCAGCTGCGTCCAGCGCGAGCCGCCGTAGGCGCTGACGACGTCCAGCGCCGTGCGGTCCGCGGCGCGCAGGCCCAGGAGGCAGCCCACGACGGTCGTGAAGACGACGCTGAGCGCGGCCAGGAAGATCGACGTCGTGCGGGCGCCGGGCTCGGAGACGATGAGGACGATCGGGCCGATCGCCGTCAGCGGGATGCAGTAGGAGATGACCGCGACCTGCGTCGCGACGCCCTCGAACGCCGGCAGCAGCAGCACGACGCAGGACAGGGCCAGCGCCGCGAGGTTGCCCCACAGGTAGCCCTGCGCGGCCGACCACGTGGTCACCGACGCGTTGCGCCAGTACTGCTGGAACCCCGTGTCGGCGAACTGCTCCACGACGCCCCAGGGCGTCGGCACGATCCCGCTGGTGCGGTACGCCGTGACGGAGAGCAGGGTCCACAGCACCAGCACGACGACGACCCCGATGAGCCCGCCCAGCCACGGCGGGGCGTCGGGCCGCACGCGCGGGGCGGAGGTGCCCGGGGGCGGGGTCGCGGCGACCTGCTGCTGCAGGGTGTCGGCGGCCATCAGCCGTCCGTCCCGACGACGCCGGCGCCCGATCCCCCGCCGAAGAGGATCTCGGAGAGGCGGTCGTGGTAGGCGTGGAACTCCGGCGTCCGCATCATGTCCGGCGTGCGCGGCCGCGGCAGGTCGATCTCCACGACCTCCACCACCCGCCCGGGCCGCGGGCTCATGACGGCGACGACGTCGGAGAGGAACACCGCCTCGGAGATGCCGTGCGTGACCATGAGCGTCGTGGCCGGCTTCTCCGTCCAGATGCGCAGCAGCTCGACGTTCAGCCGCTGCCGCGTCATGTCGTCCAGCGCACCGAACGGCTCGTCGAGCAGCATCACGGTGGGCTGCACCACGAGCGCCCGCGCGATGGACACGCGCTGGCGCATGCCGCCCGAGAGCTGGGCGGGCTTGGCCTTCTCGAACCCCCGCAGTCCGACGAGGTCGACGAGGTCGTCGACCAGGCCCTTCTCGGGCTTGACCCCCGCGACCTCCAGCGGCAGCCGGATGTTGGCCGCCACCGTCCGCCAGGGCAGCAGCGCCGAGTCCTGGAAGGCGATCCCCAGCTCGTGCTGGCGCTGCAGCTCCCGCGTGGTCAGCCCGTTGACGAGCGCCTCGCCGCTGGTGGGCGACTCCAGCCCCGCGAGGATGCGCAGGATCGTCGACTTGCCGCAGCCGGAGGGCCCGAGCAGCGACAGGAAGGCGTTCTTGCGCGTGCCGAGGTGCGTCTCGTCCAGCGCCAGGACGCTCTTGCGCCCCAGCGTGAACCGCTTGCTCAGGCCCTGGAGGTTGAACCCCGTGGCCGCCTCGGGGTGGCGCGAGGGGTCCGTCGTCGCCGACAGCGCCGCGGTCGCGTGCGCGCCCGGGTGGGCGACGGCGCCGGAGGGGGCGGGGGAGGTGTCCTGGGACACGGGCGGACCCTTCTCGTCGGGGGTGCGGGGGCGGGGTGGGCCGGGGCCGGGGTCAGCCGGTGATGAGGTCCGGGTTGTCCTTGTAGACCTCCTCGAGCAGCGACAGGTCGAACAGCTCCTTCTCGGTGATCTTCACCCCCATGACCTCGAGCGCCTGGAGGTTCTCCGCGATCAGCGCGTCGGTCATCGTGAAGAGGCCGTTCTTCTTCGTGTCGTCGGAGACGATCAGCATGGTCTGCGCGGCCGCCTCCTTGGTCTGCTCCTCGACGTCGAGGTCCTGGTCCTTGCCGTAGCGCGCGTCGGTGACGGCGAGCGTCGCGGCCACCGCCGGGTCGGCGACGGCGTCCGTCCAGCCCTTGATCTCCGCCTTGAGGAAGGCCTTGAGCATGTCCCTCTTCTCGTCGATCGTGGACTGCAGCACGGTGAAGGTCTCGGCGACCAGCGGCAGGCCGTTCTCGGCGAAGCTCAGGGTCACCGGGGTCGCGCCCGGGCCCGCCAGCAGGATCGGCTCGTTGGTCAGGTACGCCATGAACGCGTCGACGTCGCCGGTCGCCACGACGGAGGGGTCGTACTGCACCGGGACGATGGTGAAGGTGGACTGGTCGATGTCGTTGGCCGTGCAGAAGCCCTTGAAGATGACCTCGTTGCCGCCGGTCTGGATGCCGATGCGCTTGCCCGCGAGGTCCGCCGGGGTCGCGACCGGGACCTTCTCCTGCAGCGACACGAGGCAGAACGGGTTCTTCTGGAAGGTCGCCCCGATGATCTTCAGCTCGGCGCCCTCGTTGACGATGGCCGGGGCGGTCAGCGTGGGCGAGGACAGGCCGACCTGCGCCTTGCCGGAGACGACGAGCGCCTCGGCCGAGGTCCCCGCGGCACCGCCGGCGAGGAGGTTGACCTTGGTGAACCCCGCGTCGGTGTAGTAGCCCTTGGAGTCGGCCATGAACTCGCCGGCGAACTCGATGTTCTTGATCCAGGACAGCTGGACCGAGATCTCGCCGAAGCCGCTGCCGGAGGACCCGCCCGAGCCGGTCGAGGAGCTGGCGTCGTCGTCGCCGCAGGCGGCCAGGCTCCCGAGCCCGGCCAGGCCCAGGGCTCCGGCGCCGGCGGTGCGCAGGAAGGTGCGGCGGTCGTGGCGGTTCATCGGCTGCTCCGGTGTGACGGGCCACGCCCGGCGGGGGCCGGTGCGGTGGCGGTGGGGGCGGTCGCGGTCCCGACCGCGTGGCGAGCGGGAGCACCCGTGGAGCTGGTGCGGTGGCGCGGAAGCGTCTGCGGTTGGTACTGAACCACCCGTGCGGGGCGCGGGCGTTCCGGGCGTGTGAACGGCGTGTTACGCGCCTCGCGCCCGTGTTGCGGCCCGGGAAACTCCTGCGGGGAGCCGGCCGTGCCTCACCCGCACGGGCCCTGCGCTCGCGCCCCGTGACACCACCGTCACCGGCGGCCCGGCCGGCCCGTCGGCACCCGTCCCCGCGGCGGCGCCTGCGTCGTGTTACCTGCGCGCAACGTGCGTGTGGTGTCCTCGGGGTCCGCGGTGAACCGGATGGTTCACCGCACCGGTGGACGGCCGCCCCGCGCGGCCGGAGGAGAGGGAGAGCCGTGCGCAGGATGCACCTGGGCGTGTTCGAGGTCGCCGGCCCGCAGGTCGGCGGCACGCTGAGCTGGTCGCACCCGACGAGCGGTTCGCTGCACTACCGCGACCCGGACCACTGGGTCGCCGTCGCGCGGCTGCTCGAGGCCGCGGGGTTCGACTTCCTGTTCTTCGCCGACGGCTACGGCTACCCCTCCCGCGGCGGGGACCTGCCGGCCGCCGCGGCCCGCGACGGGCTGAACTTCTCGGGCATCGACCCGATGCTGCTGATCCCCGTCCTGGCCCGGGAGACGTCGCGGCTGGGCTTCGTCGTGACCTCCTCGACGGGCGTCGACCACCCGCTCGCGCTGGCCCGCCGGTTCGCGACCCTCGACCACCTCACGGGCGGGCGGATCGGCTGGAACGTCGTCACGGGCGCCTCGCAGGACACCGTCGCCCAGCTGTTCGGGCACACGACGATGGTCGCGCACGACACCCGCTACGAGATGGCCGAGGAGTTCCTCGACCTGTGCCTGCAGCTGTGGGAGGGCTGCTGGGAGGACGACGCGCTGCGCGAGGACAAGGAGGCCCGCGTCTACGCCGACCCGGAC
>Ga0160428_1002344_pt1 | contig 11638 bp, 14 predicted proteins | sample SolpanmetagenomM_FD_108198 | JGI IMG/M metagenome (GOLD analysis project Ga0160428, IMG submission 108198) | Solar panel surface microbial communities from Lawrence Berkeley National Laboratory, California, USA - M | ecosystem: Engineered > Built environment > Solar panel > Unclassified ...
ATAGTCTATGCGGATTGGTGCGGACCAGTACGTTTGACGTCTTCATTGGAGAGATAGTAAACTCAGACTGGACAGTGCAAAGCCATCGCCCCTCTTTACGAAAACCTATCGTCTCAATTATCATCTCCGAGCAAAATTACCTTTGTCAAAATCAACACGGATCAGCAACAACAGATAGCGCGTTCTTATAACATCACAGCGTACGTTCCCGGCAGACTCCTACAACGCTACGTATCGCACAACTAACGAGGATACCCTTAAGCATGCCCACTTTTCTCGTCTTCAAGAACGCTCGCGAAGTGTCACGCATCCGTGGCGCAGACCCGACCAAGCTCTCCGAGGCCGTCAAGAAACTCGCCGCCGAAGCAGACTCCTCATCCTCTTCCTCAGGTTTCGGTGAATCATCGTCGTCTGGTGGGTCTGGCAATACCGCCGCTTCTTGGATTACAACATCCCTCCCGCGTGGTTACGTTGATGTGACGTCTGAAGTAGACGTTCGCGGGTTGGACTTGTTGAACGGAGACTCTGATTTCGGAGCAGCGCGGGTACTATTCGAGAACGGTGCACCCTCGGCACTACAGAAAAAGAAGGGTGGCAGTAACGGCAATGGCAGCGAAGATGCAAAAAAGGAATGGGTGGAGAGCGACACGGACGAGCAGTTGATGCTGTACATGCCTTTCCAAAGCACGCTGAAGATCCATACGCTTCATCTCACCTCCATCATCCCGTCATCCTCTGACGGCACGGAAGTAGTCGCTCGTCCGAAAACCATCAAACTCTACACCAACCGCGCGCATGTCCTTGGCTTCGAGGAAGCTGAGGGAATCCCACCTACTCAGACCATCACATTATCACCAAGCGATTGGGACGAGGGGAGTCATTCTGCGAAGGTGGAGTTGCGGTTTGTCAAGTTTCAGAACGTTAGCAGCTTGGTTGTCTTTGTTGTGGACGCCGAGGGCGGTGTGGAGAGGACGAGGTTGGATCGTGTCAGGATTGTGGGCGACACGGGGGAGAAGAGATCGATGGGCAAGCTTGAGAAGGTAGGGGAGGAGCACTAGTAGCTGTGGTTTATGCCAAGGGGATGATGGTTGTGCTATGTACCGGCTGATGGGTTGCTTGTGAAAGTCGTTCTTCTGACTTCACAGATGATAATAAGGTAATGCCTTTAGAAGAAGCGTATTCCTCTACATGGAGGACTTCATATTTACGAGGTATTATTATTGACGGAAGGGTGCCGAATTACTGACGGGCCAAGCCGTGACTGGCGTCATCTTATTTCAACTAACTTTTAATTCGTGCCCTGTTTCATGTTCTTGGTGCGAGGCCGTTGCAGCTGTGTTGTTGTTGTGCCCGTGGCTTCTTGTTTCTTGCCAAAATATGTGTCCAAGTTCTCAATGCGCGTAACCTTGTCCGCAATACTACTACCTCTCTCAGTTTGATCATACATCATGTCTGGCTACGATGATACCGGCGGCTCACGCAACTACCAACAGCCACTTGGTTCTAAACATACGATTCCTACCGTTCAAGAATACCGAAGTGATAAACAAGATCAAAGAGATTATCTCGAAGCTCAGAGAGATGATGGCCCAGGTGGTTTTCAAGGTTTCAAAGATAGAGTCGAATCACATTTGCCCGGGCACCACGACGAGAGCTCGTCAGGAACGCGCCAGAATGGACAATGGCAGGGCGGCGCAAACTCTTCCCAATCACATCAGAATTCGCAGCAACAAGGCTCCAACAATGTAGCAGGCCATGATGAGGTTACAACTCTGAATAAACGCGGGGACACTGATCAAGACTACCGAGGCATGAAGGACACCTCACAGGTTTCTGCGGCTTCAAACGCAAAAGCGAAGAGGAAAGAGATGAAACATCGGAAGCCCGAGCGTGCGGAGCGGGAAGTAACAGATCCAATTACACATCTGCCTGTTACGATCCAAGATTTCACAGACGCCGATTTAGAGCATTTGGAAAATGGTGATGATTTCACGATCAGGAATAAAGGTACCCATGGAGTGTCAGGATCGGAAAGGGATTCGGTTCAAGAAGCTACTGCACGGGGAAATGAGATACACCAGAATATGATGAAAGTCTTTCCGCCTCCGGATTTCGAATTAGCTCAGCAAGAACTCGCCATGGTTCACATGCATATGTATACCATTGGTCTCTCCGCTGTGGCTATTGTCACCATGGCTATTGCATCATTGTGGTTTCGCGTTTTGGAGCCTCATCCTTGGAACCAGGGACCTCTGCTCAGGTTGATTTCGGCGCTATTCGTCACTGCGCTGGGAGCCGCACTTATCGGTGGGACAATATACACAGCTCAAGACGTTGGGCAGAAGAAAACCAAAGAAATTTGGGATGACAGTGTGTGGGAAGCCGAGAGGGACGCTGCGGAAATCGCGGCGAAACGTCAGGACCCCGAATCAGTACAGTGGCTGAATATGCTTCTTGGTTCTATCTGGCCCCTTGTGAATCCGGACCTTTTCACAAGTCTGGCCGATATGTTGGAGGTGAGTACCACAAGCTCTTGAACGGAATGTTATTAATACAGCCACAGGACGTCATGCAAGCGTCCTTGCCCAAATTGGTTCGAATGGTCAGCGTGGAGGATATCGGTCAGGGCAGCGAGCCCGTCAGAATTCTGGGAGTCAAGTGGCTACCTCGATCGGGATCCAAGAAATCCGTGTCGGCCTCTGGCAAGTTTGAAAAATCACCAGACGAGAAGGGATGTGCGGCAGCAGTGTATGGAGCAACAGACCAAACAGGGCAACAAGACGCGTCAGCAGATGGCAATAATCGACCCATACAATCGCAAGAAGGAAGTGAAAAGCAGCCGCAAAACGCAAGCATTGCCCCCGGCATGGAGGCCGAGGAAGGCGAGTTTTTCAATCTCGAAATCGCCTTTGCATACAAGACAAGTCGGGCGAGAAGGCAGCTTCGCGATCGTGCGAAGAATATGCATATCTACTTGGCCTTCTATCTTCCCGGAAATATCAAACTGCGTAAGTCTTCGGTATCATGTGTTTTGTCCTTATCCGCTAAACACATTCATTTGTAGCCGTTTGGGTTGAACTTCGAGGACTTGTAGGAACACTGCGTGTCCGTATGCAGACCAGTCCGGATCCACCATTCGTAGGTCTCTGCACGATGACACTTCTCGGTCAACCCAAAGTAGAGCTATCTTGTGTTCCACTGGTCAAGCAAGGTCTAAATCTCATGGACGTACCATTAATCTCAAACTTCGTACAAAGCGCTGTCGATGCCGCCATGTCGGAGTATGTTGCACCAAAGAGTCAAACCTTTGATCTCAAGGCAATGCTTGCAGGAGAGGACTTCAAGACGGAGACTACTGCTCGTGGTGCCCTGTTGATTGTAATCAAACGGGCTTACGATTTTAAGCACGGGGATAGTGGTATCCCGCTCATATCAAAAGGTAGTTCGGATTCTTATGTTTCGATTGGGTGGGCAAAGTTTGGAAAGCCTGTGTGGTCAACACGAGTGATTGTATCTGAAATGCATCCGTATTGGGAAGAGCAGATGTACATGCTTGTCGGACCGGAAGAACTCGATGCTGGAGAGAGCTTGAGAGTACAACTTTGGGATAGCGATCGTGTCACTGCCGACGATGATTTGGGCCGGATCGAATTGGATCTGAAGCAGCTTATGAAGGGTCACGAGACCAATGGAAAGATGCAGGATAGAGTCGATGCGTTCCAAGCTCTGGGGGATGGAGCAATGCCCGGTCGACTTGAATGGAGTGTCGGTTATTTCACCAAGGCTCGACTGTCCGACTATCAAGTGCAAAAATGGGCCAAGGAACCTAGGTTGACAACGGTGGATCAGCTGAAGCGACAAGTGTATGCCGATGCTGCTGACAAACTCTCGGAAACAGCCCGCGACGAGACTTCGGAAATCGAGCAACAACAGGTGCAAGATTTTCATGAAAAGTGTGAGGAGATTATCAACGGCTCCGTTCCACTAGACGATTATCCATGCGGCATCCTTTCTGTGCAGATTCATCAGATTACCAATCTTGAAATCAGAGAGCTGCGCAAGGATCGAACTGAGAATGCAGGACAGGAGAACGAAGAAGATGAAGAGGGAGGCGCGCTTCCTTCTAGTTATTGCACCGTCATTCTGAATCATGGCAGAATCTACAAGACTAGAACCAAACCGAAGAACAGCCAACCTTTTGTAAGTTGTCTTTGTGTGTTGATAAGAAAACCTGAGAATCCACTGACGTCGACAGTTCAATGCCGCCACCGAACGAATTGTTCGGGACTGGAGGACTGCGAGCGTCATGATCTCCGTGCAAGATGCCCGTGTTCACGAGGATGACACTCTACTTGGAGTTGTTTACCTGCCAATCGCTTCGATTTTCCGTCAAAGAAAGTGCAGCAGATTCAACGGATATTACCCCCTCGCGGGCGGTATGGGTTGCGGTCGAATGCGTGTTTCGGTGGTGTATCGCTCTTTGCAAGTCCAACCTGAACGAAATATGCTCGGGTGGGATTACGGGACGCTGGAGGTTGCGCCCGAGGTACAGTGCACGGATAGCCTGGATGATTCTCTTCAGAATCACCGCCTCAAGTTTACCACGAGGTTGAGTAAAGGCAAGATGCAAGCGAGGAAGACGGACGGCACATATGGAGACTGGTCAACGAGGGACGGCAAATCTCTGCGACTCGCAGTACGAGCCCGTTATGCAATGCCCCTCGTTGTGGAGTTCCGAACATCGTCCACATTGCTGAGGGACAAAACACCTGCTTTCGCTAGTGAGTACACCGTGCATCTTGAAGTTGGAACCTTTTGATTAACAACACTTGTAGTCCTCTGGCTCTGCAACATCCCGGACGAAGAAGAACAAACCCTCTCCCTCCCAATCTACGACGGCGACCTCAAACGCGCGATAGCAAATCAACTTCCGGAGGCTGAAATGGGTAAGAAACTCGGCGAACTGAAGCTCAAAGTCACATTCCGGCGTGGTCTAAGCCGCGCTCACGAACGTCTCGCATCACAAGACCAGCATGTCAACGAAGTCATGGAAATCCTTCATACGATCCACGACACGCTTAGCACGGGCGACACGACTGCTTTTGAAAACTGGCAGAGCGGTGACGACATCGACAACGGGAGTTCCGACGACAGCGACGACGACTACTACGGCAAACACAATGCGCATGATGGTGGTAGGTTCAGCCACGACGGTATGGCAGGTGGTTCACTTGGGTCTTCCAGCGAGATGCAGGTCCATCAACGTAGAGGGAGCACGGCAAGTAAACGCCACAGCGGCAGTTCATTCATCGACGATATCAAGAACTATCGCCGTAATAAAGATCAATTACATCGAAGAGGTCGTGGAGCGATGCAGTGGAAGATCCCGAGGACCATGGCGTGGATGAAGCATAAAACTGAGCACGCAGCGGAGAAGGTCAAGGATTCGTTTTCTCATTCTGAGCGAGAACCGGATGTTGATACGGAGGTGTGAAGGGAGGGAATCTTATGAACTTGCGTTTCAAGGAGCGTGTATATGAGAGACGATATATGGCAAGATATAGCTGTGATATGATTGCGTTTTGATCAACCATGCACATACTATCGAGCGATAAGTTTATATGTGAAGAGTACGATCCCCCGTAGCACTTATTGAAAGAACAAACCGCAAATCAAAATTACACAGAAACACCACTTCGTGCGAAAACCTGCATATAATATCAACACAGCGCACTCCCTTCATACATCCACCCTACAGCGCCTTCCCACCCTCACCACCGCCTCCACCATCCCTTTTCTGCCCCACCACATCCTCCCCCTCCCCCTCCCCAACAACCTCGACAGCCCCATGCTTACTCGCCGCACTCTCCCACGCCGGCCCCCGAATGATATGATTCGCACTGCCCCCCATGTTATCCGGCACCGCACCGATCATCATCATGCGCTTGCGCTCGAAGCGCTCCTCGTCCTTGCGCTCCTCCTTGGACAGCACGGCCAGTGGCTTGTAGTCTATGGAGTCCTGGGCGTCGGCGTCCAGGTCGAGGTTCCGGAGCTGTCGCGCGTTAGGGTGCCGATTGGTTGGTCTGAGGGGCGGCCAGAGAGGGACAGCTTTCGGGCTATGGTTTCGAGGAGGGGCATGTTGTGTTGTTTTGTTGGAAGTGAGGGTTTGATTTGCTTGGGAGGCTTGGTTTTGGAGGTTTTGTTGGTTGTGTGGGGTAGGTGCGGGGTAGTGGTGCCTAAGCTTTGTGGGAATCGTCTTGGAATGTGGGGGTGGCGAGATGAGGTTGAGGTTTAATAAACGGTTTTTATTTTAGTCGTTATTTATTTCACGATGGGGGCTTCTTTAGGTGGTGGGAAGTCATTTTTATATATTACTCAGACGTCGCTAGAAAAGTCCTGCGGAAGGGAATGCTTTCTGGGAAGATCTTCAACGGGTGCGGCGCAGGTAAAGATCAGCTGAGAGCCTGCGTGACAGAAAGCTGTGCAAGCGAAACGACGTAATAATTCCCTCGTCGGCCCTACTGTTGTAGAGTACCACCGCCTATCAATCTCTTGCGATCGTGCCTTCCTCTTGATCTCCCCCCTCCCAGCTACCCATGTTTTATTGTAGAGTGATGTTCGTTTTGTTAATTTGGTGCGTGCATCGAGGGTGGTGGCGTCGTCAGGCTCGACGTCTACAATGATAATCGCCCACTCAGAGAGCCCCTCCCCCTCCCCCCATGATCCCAACCGCTGCGTTTCGAGGATTGCGAAAACTATCCATGAATCTTCGCTCTCCCCCACTTGACGTGCCCCGGTCGCGGTAGGGTATGTCGGTGGTGCTCAACGTGGAGGGGTCGACTTTGCGGCTCTCCTCAAGAACGTGGGCGGGGATCGTAGGTGTGTTGGTCTTGGATGTCGACGACGCTGGGTTGGAGAAGCAGTTGCCCATCTTTGCTGCATATGATGATGCGGTCTTGCTCGGATAACTTGGTCAATCCTTTTGTCATTAGATTTCTACGTTATTCTCGATAAGGTGTTTATGGTTTGGCTTGATGTAAGAATAAGTCGGATTGTGGTTTTGCTTATATGTGCGTTGTACTTTGTACTACAATAATCACACGATCGCTACGGCTGACGCCGAGACACCATAATGGAGCGACGATCACCGTCTGTACGTCTCCACAGGCTGCGCGTATGTCAATGTTCATGTCGATCTTAGTCTTGGCTTTATCAGCACAATCGGTTTTACACAGGATGATTAACAGAGTGTCCTCTCACGGTTCTGGCTGGTGCTCTTGTAAGTATTATCGCTGAGATCTACAGTACTCGTGCTAGGAAAAAAAGTCTGGTTGCGTTGGAGTACTTTTTCGGAGAACAGTTATTCCGCTCCATCGGGTTAAATTACCCACACCGTAATTATTTTTGAACAAACTTCAGACCCTTCTTCAGCACCAACAACACGAGTAAAACGCCGACTCAGTCTGGACCATTCTCAACTCCAGTCGATACTCGTACATCCACGCCACGGCAAAGCTACAAAATGTCGTTGCCGAGCTCTCCTCCAGACGTGTCGAGCTCTCCTCCAGACGTGCCGAGCTCTCCTCCAATGTCCAGCTCTCCTCCAGATGTGTCCAGCTCTCCTCCAGACGACGACTTTAGTCCCGAAGACACTCTTACGCTTGAACAGAGTGGCATTTTCCTTGGTGTTAAAGTAGACGGCAAGCGAAGGGCCCTTCGGACCGCATTCTTCAGCCCGCCAGACAGCAGCCGTAGCAGCATCCAGGGAGGCGGCTCGTCTCGCAGCTCAGGGTCCTCAACAGCGACAATCGATATTCCTACTGCCGCGACCAGCCCTGCTTCACTTGAGTTCATGGGATTCATCAAGGAGACGGCTAGCGAGATAGCTCACAATTTCGCCCGTCGCCCAGATCCCCTTCAGAATGTCGACGACCTGCTCGATTATGTCAACAGTCATATCCGCTCAAAAGATCCCTATGAAACCCTTCCCGCCATCCAAGCAATGTCAGCCATGGGCCTGTCTAGGAATTTCAAAATGCTCTTACGGACCCGAATTTTGCAGCTATCATGCAAACAGAGACTTTGCGTTTCTGGATCGAAGACACTCTTCGCATTAACTATCTAACTATGTTGCAAATGCAAAAGCGGCTGAAGGATTATGCTATTCACAGCCGGGCTGGGAAGAAGACCGAGTGCGAAAGTAAGAGTTGAGATTTGCTTTGCCCGTATTTATCATAGGCCGAATCCTCGATACAGCACTACTCGATATACCGTAATGCGGCCGATGTTAATGACTTCGGCCGAGCCTTTCAAGCAACGAAGGCGGCTAGAGGAAACACTATCGGGCTGACTACAAATCCATGAGCAGCCTAAGCTATCCAGGGCGCTGCTAGCAGACTAATACTGCGGCTGAATCGAACTTAGCTCGAGCAAGTTCGATCGATCAAACACTAGCTTTACGCTACCGCTATTCAATCCAGTTCATCTTGACCTATCCAGGAGACTACTAGCAGGTTGATCCTGCAGCTGGACGAACTTAGCTCACCCAAGCTCGATCGATGAAACGCTAGCATTGCGATACTACTGTTGAATTCAGCCCTCTTAGATCCCATCACCACCGATCACAATTCTCGCGCTCATCGCAAGCGCAAACGACAGAAGCCTCAACAGCCTGCTACAGTACACAAGACCAACAGCGCATCTAGTGTCAACACTTTATCTGGTAGGCATATGTTAGGCAATCCCGCCATTGTCAACACACCGCATGTCTTTGGTGATCTTGGTCTGCAGAACACCACTCGACAGTCTTCGGGTACCATCACCGAATTGGACGCTGGTACTTCTGCGTCTTGTGAACCTAATGGGCTGCTGGCAGGTTAATATGAGCCACTAGTCCGATAACCAGCAACCACGTTCACCTACCACGGTCACCTCCGCCTCTCTAACCTGGTATCCGATCGATAACTCTTGCAACTATACGTAGACTGCATTCTTGTCGGTGCGATCTGGCAGGTCTCCGTGGCGAATCCATTCGACTTGCTCTTTGAGGTACTGTTGTGTGATGTTTTCGTTAGGGATGCGCTGGAGGTGCACCAAGACCTCTTTAGCAGTCGCCCAACGGGCATCGAAGAACGCTCTGAATGGACCTACATCACGACAACTCGAGCCTATCTGATTGGTTCATGACTGACCGTCGCATTGCTAGTAGTTGGAGTATGTTAAACCTGAGCTTTTCTTCGACACTCAGCCTGCAACAACAAACTCGAATTTGGTATCGTGCTTCGCAATGGACGTTCTCTTGCTATAACACTACACCGCTGCTCCCCTTTTGAACCTCAATTCAATTGCACAACGTCTAGGGATTGCGTCTTTGAAAGAGGGAGGATTAGCGTGACGATTCGGATTCAAAAGCACGATGACATGTCCACATGACTGCCAGGTATTGCAAAAACGATGACACTTTGACACGTCAGCTAAAAGGAAAGAAAACCAAACCATTGATATTACCGCCATTTCCCACAGAGCTTCCAGAATAAGTAAACACTGAACATGAAGATGATGCAAACTCGGACACAAAAACCGACTCCCATCCATCCATCAAGAGTCAGAACTGACAAAACAATCCAATCCATCTATACGTCTTCTGCTTCACCACTAGCCGGAGGGCTTTGCCCATTCCAGTATTCACACACAGCCTAGCCAACTAACAAGTTACCATTAGGCCATCATCATCGATCGGATCCTCGCGCTCTTGTCCGGGCGGCTGCTAGAAAGCACAACCGATGTAAATTTCCCCTTTAGAATCCCATCAGTAACCAAACAAACCAAACAAACGAAGCACACTGAAATGACAGAGGCGTCCCAAGAAGAAAATAAACGGAGAGAATTCTTTGGAAGAAAAAGCACGACAAACAATTTCGTATATCTCGTGTTTTACGTATAACCAAATATCTCCACATGGGCTTCACAAGTTACGTGCGTTTCGGGGTTCCTTCCCTCTTCTGCAGATCCCTTCACACTCTTGCGCTGCTTTGGACATCAAATAACTCATTGTAAGATCTGGTAGGTCATGTTAAAAACCCGGCCATGTGGTATGGATCTAGTCGCTGCACTGTGCTTGGAAAAAAGTCGAAGAGGGTTATGTATGATGCACAGGGAAAAGGGGGGAAAGAGGAGGATCGAGTATAAGATGCAGATATACATGATATGTGTGCAAGCAAGATGCATCACATCCGTCCACAAGCGCGGCGAAACAGAAAAGAAAGGAAAAAAAAGAAATGGTTTCCGTGTAAAATGTCCCGTCCATCCATCCATCCTTCCAATCCATACATACAATCTCGGCATGCTTTCCCACTCACTACCCCATGCCCCCTTGATCCAAATAGCCAATCCACTCAAACCTCCAAGAACAACACCAAACGAATTCCACACTCCCATCTACGCTCAAAGCACACGCGCAGGCCCCCCAACAACAGGGACAACCCCAGGCGCCACCCCAGCGCCAACCCCCACAGGCGCAACCAACCCCTCCTCCCTCGTAGTCAGCACCGCCGCCGCAACAGAAGTAGCAGCAAGGGGCCCCGAACCACCACCACCACCACCACCATCGTCATCATGCGTCCTCGTATTCGCCGCGAAATCAAACTTCCTGTCCAAAACGCCGCTCTGATGCGTCGTCTCGCGCGCCATCTCGTTGCTGTTGCGCGCGCTCGCGTAGCCGCGCGTGTTGGGGCTCACGCTGCCGCTGCCGCCTTGGCCGTCGTATTGGTGGATTACGCCGAGGCGGTGCTGTTGTTGTTGTTGTTTTTGAGGTGGTGGTGGTGCTCGTAAGGTGGATGGTACTGCTGTTGGTGATTTTGTGGCTGGGCGGGAGGTGGTGCTGGTCGTCGTGGTGGTGGTGGGTTTGTCGCTTGAGGAGAAGCAGTTGCCCATTGTTTTTTTTTTTGCCTTTGGGGTCGGTCCGCTTGGAGAGGTGACGTGAGGTGAGGTGTGGTGAGGAGAGGTGAGGTCAGGTGAGGTGAGGGGGCTTGTGTGGGGTTGCTGCGTCGTGATGTGCTGGGATGTGCGGGGTTGAGATGTGATGAGGTGAAGAGGGCGAGGATGCCTGAGGTAAGTGCCTGTGGATTTGAGGACGCCTGATTTGTTTGTTTGCGCGAGGTGGAACGGTCCGTCGTTGTCGTTATCCTCGTCGTCGTCGTGGAGTTAACTAAACTACTCGTACTTCGTAGATGCTGAAACGGCACGATACGGTACGGTAAACTGCGGAGAGCGATGTATTTACAGTATATCAGCTAAATAACAATACTGTAAATCAACTCAATTCTCGATTCACCGTTGTAAGTTACTCCTCTACCTTACGAAGTGAATAATACACAGGTCTTGATGGATCTAACTCTTCCTTCTTTCCTCCCTTGCCGAGCGGAAAGACGATAAGAGCATGAAACTTGTTGGCATGCATGCATGCGCCCGCAGCTCGTACTCGTACTCGTACTCGTACTAGTAAGCCAGGTTAGCCAGCCAGCCAGCCAGCCATTTAGCCAGCCCGAGCCGCCAATTGTATCATTGTAACTTAGTTACCCCGCACAGGCTTCTCGAAAACGTGGCTGGCTGGCTTGGCGAATCCATTTTAGCCCACTCC